>Ga0190284_1000066_pt1 | contig 82257 bp, 59 predicted proteins | sample 48691812_MG_FD_161668 | JGI IMG/M metagenome (GOLD analysis project Ga0190284, IMG submission 161668) | Hydrothermal vent microbial mat bacterial communities from Southern Trench, Guaymas Basin, Mexico - 4869-18-1-2_MG | ecosystem: Environmental > Aquatic > Marine > Hydrothermal vents >... | reverse complement strand
GAGCGACATGGGGAACTGTATGTACGAGGATCCAGATGCTAAAAAAAGAGGAGAAAACGGTAAAATGTTAGAAAGGATTGAAGAGGTGTAGTATGAAATACAGCTCAATGCTAAGAGGCTTTCGTTGCGGCACTTAAAACATTGAAGACGCGCGAATCCACATCCATAAAGACCACAGTCGATATACTTGCGGACGACATCACTCCATACGTTACGCCAAGGATCGTATCGTCTCTCCAAGCGCTCTTCGTAGGTCGATTTGAAGTCATCGAAGTGTCGATCAAGGACCTGATAGAGCACAGTCCTCTGCGGCTGACGGGGTTGATAGAATGCTTGGTTTGTCTCTCGATCGGTAAAGTCCCATGGAGCAGGACTGATAAGCAGTGCAACGATAACTGGTTGAATTGAAAAAACTTATGTTAATTCGCCGAAGCCACGGGATACAGCTCGGTCTACTGGTCGGCCAAGATGTTCGATTGGCCGGACAACAACAGCCTGGGTGTCTGTCCCACCCCGGGTCATCCAGCGCTCGCTGGTTTTCCCCATGACGGCCATAGCGACTGGCATTGGCACGAGCTGACGCGCAATGCCAACGCAATGCGTCTCGATGCAATTCCAGAAGGTGTCACCCCGATCATCCAGGCGATCCCCGATTTTCACGATCCCGAACCGCGGCTGCACCTCTTCGAGACCCGCGTCGGACCGGGACGGCTGGTGGTCTGCGGCTACGATCTCGGCAGCAACCTGGAGCAGCGCCACGTCGCGCGCTGGCTGCGCCGCTGTGTGTTGCGCTACATGGCGGGCGAGGCTTATGCACCAGAGGGTGTGATTTCACCCGACCTGGCACGGCTGCGGCTGTCCGGCAGGGAACGCGATCTGCGTCAGGAGACGTGGCGCATCGCTGCTTGTGACAGCGAGAAAACCGGGCCGCAGGACGGACGGGCGAGCAACGTGCTCGATGGCGATCCGCGTACGATCTGGCACACCGAGTGGGCGCTGAAGCGACCGCCCCACCCCCACGAAATCATCATCGATCTGGGTACCGCGAAAACAGTCAACGGATTGTATTATCTCCCGCACCAGGACGTTTCGAACGGACGCATCGCGCGCTACAGCCTGCTGGTCGCAGCAGAGAAAGAAGTGCAAAGTGTGCGCACTTTTCGCATTGATGGCGCTTGTTTTCTATGAAGGCTCCTCTCCTCCGCCGATCGTCCAGTGGCAACCTCCATGGTAGAATGTTCCCGCCCAAACCGGTGGTCATCGCAACGGTGACATGGAGCGCCAAGAGCACCGGATCTCGAGACCGTGATTTCAGCGCACCGCGTGTGTTTCTCGACTCCTTCCATGCTGGAGCCAAACCATGAAGGCTCTCTTAGTGCCGATGGTCGTTCTCCTGGCCCTCGTAACCACTCAGGACGATCTTTGCGGCTACTCCACGGTGTTCCCCAAGGGAACCACGATCCACGATCCGGCCAAGGTCTGTGCAGATTACACGCTGTACTGCACGACCATCGATCCAAATCCGCGCTGCGTCGCCATGGTGGACATGGATGGAAATCTCGTCAACACCTGGAACGTCCCCAAATGCCGGCTCGGCTGCGACCTCCAGCCGCTCGACAACGGCAACATTCTGACCTTCGTCGTCATCGACGAGGCGAACACCGCCCTGGCCGAGCTCGACTGGAACAGCAACGTTCTCTGGTTCTACCACGACAGTGTGCACCACCAGCTCCATCACGACTTCGAGCGGCTTGCCAACGGCAACACGATCATTCTCTGTCACGAGATTTGCGAGGTCCCGCAGATCTCACAAAGAGGCATCGTCAACGACTACATCCTCGAGATCGATCGCGAGGGCAACAATCTGTGGGAGTAGTACACCCACGATCATTTCGAGGAGTTGGGGCTTAGCCCCGAGGCGCTCGGCCTGATCTACGAGCAGGGCCGCGACTGGTCGCACACCAATTCCATCCACAGCCTGCCGGCCAATCCTCTAAGCGATCCCCGCTTCAAAGAAGGAAACATCCTCGTCAGCCAGCGCGATACGAGCATCGTCTTCATCATCGACAGGCCATCGGGCGACATCGTCTGGAAGACCGATCCCAACCAAGGCATCTCGCTGGGGCAGCACAGCCCGCAGCTCTTGCGGCCGAGACAGGTCTGAGCCGGCGGTATCCTCATGTTCGACAACAGCGGCACCGCCGGCTATCCCCTTCAGGCGCGTCTCTACTCGCGGGTCATCGAGATCGATCCGTTCTCATTCGAGAAGCTCTGGGATTACAACGGATACCACTCCGGCCAGACCGCCTTCAGCTTCTTCAGCCCGCTCATGAGCAGCGCCCAGCGGCTGCCCAACGGCAACAACCCTGATCTGCGAGGCCGACACGGGACGTCTCTTCGAGATCACACACGAGGAGGAGATCATCTGGGAGTACATCAACCCCTACTATCACCCGGAACGAACCGGTGAGAGCAACGAGGTCTAAAACACAGAACTCAGAAGAAGGATTCCACCATGCGCGACGCACTGATTGTGGCTGTTTTGATCGTGGCCTCGGGTTCCGCGGCTGGCGCGACGCTCTTCGTCCCCGACGACTACACCACGATCCAAAGCGCCATCGATACCGCCGGTACCGGCATCACGATTGTCGTCAGGCCGGGGACCTACCTCGAGAATCTCGACTTCAAGGGCAAGGCGATCACGGTCTAGAGCGAGCTGGGCCCCGCTGTCACAACGATCGACGGCGGAAGCCCGCTTTCGCCCGACGAGGGCAGCGTGGCCGCCTTCCGCAACGGGGAGGGGCTCGATTCGGTGCTGGAAGGATTCACGCTGTGCAACGGCAGCGGCTCGTTGTGTGTCTATTTCAACGCTGGAGGCGCGGTTTTCTGCAGCGATTCCTCCCCCACGATTCGGGGTAACATCATATCCGGCAACAGCGCTGCAAACGGCGGAGCGATCTTCTGCTTCGAGAGCTCGAATCCTTCGATCGAGGACAACCTGATCACCGGCAATGACGTTAGCTCCAACGGCGGCGGTATCAGCTCCCTATGCTGGTACGGCAGCTCCTCCCCGACTATCAGCAACACGATCCTCTACGGCGATACCGCGCCGGGCGGACCTGAGATGATGCTGCTCGAAGGGACCGGCTCCCCCACGCCATCGACGGCCGATCTGAGCCACTGTGACACCGAAGGCGGCCAAGCTGCGATCTACGTGGGCTGGAGCTACACCCTCAACTGGGGACCTGGAATGCTCGCGATCGATCCACTCTTCGCCGAAGCTGCGGCCGGCGATCTTCACCTGACCTTCAGCTCCCCCTGCCGCGATGCCGATGACAACACTTCTCTCCCGCTGGGGCTTATCGAGGACTTCGAATCCGACCCCCGAACAGCCGGTGGTATCGTCGACATCGGCGCCGACGAGTTCCATGCGCACCTCTACGCCATGGGAGACTTCGTTCCAGGCGGTCTCATCGACGTACGGATCACCGGCCACGACGCCGGTCACCCTGGCACTCGGAAGCGGCATCCAGGATCCGCCCCAAACCACCCCGTACGGCGAGCTCTACCTGCTGATGCCGCCCTTCTGGCAGACCGATCTCGGCGCGATTCCGTCCTCCGGGGTTCTCGAGCTGAGCAAAAACCTCCCAGCCTGGTGGATTCCCGGCGAGGACCACCCCTTTCAAGCCCTGCTCGGACCGCAGGCCCCCGGCTCGCAGCTGACCAATTTGATGGCGATCACGGTGGAGTGAGTGGAGTTATTTGACTCCGCTGAATTCTGGGATATAGTTCCTGTGAACAGAGACCGTTCGAGAACCGAGTTTATAACCCTTCACGGGCGCAACACCGATAATCGCCGCCTCTGGGCCCGGTCCAGGCGGCAGCGCTGGTGCACCTCCCCGTAACCAACCGTGGTGCTCCGGTGTTCTGAACCTTGCGTTTGATGAATCCCAAGAGCCTCGCGAGACCCACTGTCCCTACCAGACGGTGGGTTCTCTCTTTTTTGGTTGGTCTCTTTTCATTTGGGATTCGTCGGTGGGATTGGTTCGCTATCAGCTCGACCGGCGGAGCCTCTGGTTGTCAACGCCGATAAAAAAGCGCGTGATTCCGCTGGTGAAGGATGAGTGGAGCCTTCCATGGAGTCAGCGGCAAATACCCCGCCTTCTTAATCCGGCCTCGAAGAAAGTGAATTCCTACCCCGCATACCCCGCCCCCGAATCTTGAGGATGAGATCGCTGTTTCGTAGCTTTGGTCGGCAGACTCCGGATGATCACGATTCTCGCGAAAACCGAACGCCTGGCCGGTTCTTTGAGGGTTCCTGGGGACAAGTCGATCCCCCACAGCGCGCTGATCCTCGGCGCCCTGGCGCGGAGCGAGCAGATCGTCGAAGGCCTGCCCGACTCCGAGGTCGTGGCCAGCACAATCCGCTGTCTGCGCCAGCTCGGCGTGGTCATCACGGAGCGCTCGCCGGGCTGCCTGCATATCGGCCGAGGCACACGGCCCAATGGAAAGCCCGGCGCCGGCTGGATCGCTGCCAACCGCCGCCGAGCGACACCGATCGCGCTCGATGTCGGCAACTCGGGCAGCACCACCAGTCTGCTGGCCGGCCTCATCGCCGGCGTGCGGCTCACGGCCTCGGAGGGCGGCACGCCTTCCCGCTCATTCCTGCCAACGTACGCATCCACTACCTGGAGCAGATCACAACTTCTCTCGCCCTTGGACCGATCTGGTGGGCCTGATATAGGATAACAGGAAATCAGAGGCCTCCGGCATCTGAGACAAAACGAGGAGTGAAGGCAGGTCGTCGTGCTCCTGCCTCCACTCCTTTTTGGGGACAGCTCGCGGATGTCCCATCGGCCCGTCCACTGACGATCAACGCCAAAGAGATTCTCCGCTGGTCTGCGCCTCCTCGGCATAGGATTCGATCTGAACGCACAACGCAGTGGCATCAAGCCCCAAGGCCTCATCGATCGTGTAGCGTTCCGTCTGGCCGCGGTAATAGCGCTCTACGAGCCGGAGTAGAGATTCCCGGTAGCGACCTTGTTCGGAGTTGAAAAGGTAGCTGCAGGCCGCAGCCGACTGGGAGTAAAACAGACTGATGGCATTGATGTCACGTTGTATTCCGAGAGTCCAGGTGAGTGGTATCGCCCCGATGGACGATCGTGATAGGCTTTGAAAGTCGACGTCGCTCATGGCAAAGAGACGATGCCACGCGAGTAGCTTGATGCCCTCGGGAGATCTCTTGACATTGGCGACCTCATCCAAATAGTTCACCTGCCTGCCAGAGAGTTCGTAAGTACGTGCGTGCAGGTCGAAGCGGGACTCCTCGACGAAGGTGGCGAATCCCTCGACCAGCCAGAAACCGCGTTGGGCATAGGAGCGCATCCAGTCTTCCGACCGAGGCTGAAAACGAGCCGCCAGCCAGTGGTGGGTCAGCTCATGGGCATAGGTCCGCATGACGCTCTCGAACTGCCTCTCGTCTTCGGGTAGATAGATTCTGGAGAGATGCTTCTTCCGGTGATAGTGTCCCGCCGAGAACTCCAGCGCGCTCGATCGATCACCTCTGGCGGATGGTTGGCTCTCGCTCAAGTACTCCTCCTTCGTCGGGTAGAGATAGAGGAGCAGGTGTTGTCGCGACTGGATTTCGCCGGCTCTTTCCGGAAAAACGTCGTTCAGCATGGTGCAGACCAGCTCTCCCATGGAGAGACAGCGGGCAATGGCGCCGGGGCGCTCCAGAGGTGTCACGATGAGCAGATTTTCGCTGCGCAACGCGACCAGATCACGGCGCCAAGTGTACATGGCCACACGCAGCCGGCGTTGTGATTCATTGAGTTGATCCCCGGTGCCGTGAGGCGGATCGATGAGCTCCACCGGTGACTGATGAATGGCCTCGAGGAAATCGAGCCAGTCCAAACTATCGAAGGATGCGGGGATGTCGATTCCAGCGGGCAAGCGCTCGCGCACCTCGCGGCAGGCCTCGACGTGTCGGGGATCGGCTTCGAGCGCCTTCCGCAGATAGGAATAACCGTAAACGATACGCTCCCCGGCCGTGAGGTCCTGGTTGTTCAGTGTAGCCCGTGCGAAATCCCAAAAGGTGTCGGAACGGAGCTGCTCGAGTTTCGCCAAGCGTGCCTCGACTTGGGCCGCGATGCGCTGGTTGGGTGTGTGCGGATGCTGTTTTTGTTTGGCCAGCTCCTTCTCCAGCTTGTGCACCTCTTTGAGCTCGGCGTTCGCCTGTTTGGCCTCGCGACAGACCCTCTGCATGAGCTCGATGCTTGCCGAACGGCGGACCAAACGAACGAGCTCGTTGTACTCTCGAGCCAGCCGGTGACGCACGATCTGCTCGATACCCCTTACGGAATCGTCGGGACCGGGGCTGTACAGAATCTCACGATTGCCGTCGAAGAGCAGGAACAGCTCCCCCAGATCCCACTGCTTGCGGGACCGACCGTTCAGGATCCCGATGAGCTTGCCAGATCCCTTGTGAGCCAAAAAATCACCATCGAGCACGCTGCCGTCACGCAGCACGGCTGTGCCCCCATCGCTTTGGAGGCAGGGCGATTTGATCGCCGAATCAGCCCTCTCGACATCGTTTCGCAGCGCCCGCAGCGTGCCGTCCACGCCGGTGATCAATAGCGTCTCACGGCACGGCACCGCTCTCCTCGTCGTGGGGCAGTGCAGATTCCAGAGGATCTTCAGCGTCTCGAGATCGAAGGCTCGCGACCCGATAAACGCCACGTTGCGCGCGATCGATGGTTGCACGACAGGATCGAGAAAATCGGAATGAATACTCTCTGACGCCAAGACATGAAGTCGAGTCCCTTCTTCCGGTTTCGAAATCACATCGAGGATGTTCTGTTCCGACACCAGGTACCACCAATTGCCTTTCTCCGGCGACGAACTCAAGCTCAACCACCCTCTTTTCCACTCTGCCGCATCGATTTGGTTGTTGACCACCAGTGAGAGTACGTAGTCGGGTGTCTGAGTCGTGCGGTATGAATAGCGATTGACGCCGAACCGCGTGAAACCTTCCAGCTTTGCAGCGGGGCAGATCAAAGGATGCGGGAACCGAAGAACAATCAGTTTATGATAGACCGCGACGTTCACATTGCTTACGGAATGGTGAGAGTCTGCAAGGGTCACGTGCTGCAGGCGATAGGAGTTGAACACCATGCCGGTCTTGCGATCGATCTGCCTCAGCGTCGGCCAGTTCCGCGGCTCCATCGATGTCACGAAGACATGGTCACCGCGCAGGGCCGGCCGGCCCGCGCAGCCGGAACCGGCCGGTACGGCCCAGACGGGATTCTTCCGGTCGAACAAGCTCAGCCGAAGGAGCTTTTGGCCCGCGCCGACGTAGATCTCCTGTTCGAAGAATAGCGGCGCCGAGAGAAGCTCGCGCGTCGGTGGCGACCGCCACACCTCGTTGAGCCGGGTGTAGCCGATTGTGTAGGCCCGTAGCTCGTGGGGCCCGGAGCGCACGACGATCATGCCACCCCAGAGACTCGGAGCCAGCGGAAGTACCGTGCTGAAACGCTTGCAGCCGATCTCGCGTCCGGTGAGCAGGTCCAGAACCTGAAGATAGCGACACTTGCCGCTCTTTCTCACTGCTAGTACGACGTAGTCCTCCCAGACGAGAGGCTCGCCTTCGATCTCACCGTCAGGAGTGACCGTCCACTCTACGTGAAGCGGGCCCCTGAGGGGTGCTGTGTCGGTCACACCGGTCCCTGCTGCACACCCGCCCTCGATGTACCAGCACCCGTCAGGTGCACAGGCACCGGCATCCCATCGGTCGCCTCGATCGCCGCTCTCCGTGCCCCAGAGGACTGGCGCCACCAGTAGCGCTGCGATCACGATCACTTCGGGTCTTGAAACAACACGACGCCGTAGAATTCTCATGTCACTCACTCTTCGATCCATTGCAACACGTTCCGTCCCCTCCCATTCGAGAGTCCAGACAGGTGCTTTGCGCCCCGATAGTTGATTGGTGATGACTCTGCTGTAACAGGAAACAACCGCTTAGTCATTTAAGCGCAAAGGGCGAGGAAAAGTGCAAAAGTAAAATCTGCTCATGCGAGCGAGCGGTGAGAGCTTCTACCTAACTCATTCGTCACGGCCAAGCGTAGCCCGACCGACATGTTCTTTCAAACAAAGAAGTTACCGCAGTTATCGGCGACGCAAATGAAACATCCGAACACCGATGGTGAGGGAGGGCGGCGCGGTACGATCAGGCGTCAATGCGCCTTCCGATTGCTCTGCTCGCATGACCAATTTCCGAAAACCGGTAATGTGGCACATACACGGGGCAGGCCTCACCTAAGCCTGCTCTTTTTCGTCGAGACCCGGCAGAGGGCCTCGAGCCCTGATCCACTACCTTTGCCAGATCCCCCTCGAGGAGGGAGGCGTGGGCCTGGTCGAACACATGGATACGACTCCTCTCCGCTCCCAAGATTCTAAGGGACAGTCATTAGGGTATAGCCATTGATCAATGCGACGAAGACGAAGGATTTAGAGGATCACCTTACGCAGAGCTCTTCACCATTGTATATTACCCTCATGACCGCACCAATCGACGAATATCATACGATCGAAGGCACCCACCAGTACCGCATTAAGATCAAAGGCAGCGTGTTTCTCGCGATCGCCCGACCGGTGGAAAGCGCAGCGGAAGGTGACACCATTCTGACGGAGTGGTGGAAGATTCATTACGACGCCACGCACATCGGACTTGGGCGACGACTCGCTCCTCCCCCCGATGGCGAGGAGCGGTTCGACGATGACGGCGAACCGCACGGCACGACCGGTCCTCCAATTTTACGGGCGATCACCGGGGCGGATCTTTGGGGAGTTCAGGTGGGTGTTGTCCGTTGGTATGGCGGCACGAAGCTCGGTACGGGAGGGCTCACACGGGCTTACGGCGGTGCGGCACGCGAGGTGATCCAGCAGGCGACACGCAAAAAGATTGAAATCCTGCGTACAGTGGTTGTCACCATTTCCAACAACTGGATCGGCACGGTTTATACGATAGTCGACAAGCAACAAGGTCGTCCCCAGACACCAGAATATGTACAGACCGGAATTCGACTGACTATCGACGTTCTGAATTCGCGCGCCGATATGCTGGCTGAAGCGCTGTTTGATGGCACCAACGGCCAGGCAAAAATCGAAGTCGCTGAAGAACCTACGGATAGATCATTTTGATCGCGATGATCATGTATACTCAACTGGCTCCATGCGACAACATCCCGCTCCCTTCGACTGCAGAGCCTGATTTGACCCAGGTGTTGGATCTGGACTTCATTGTTCTTCTGATGTCTCTTGGCCCCCGATCCGGGCCTTGCGCATCAGTTCGGCGATCATCTTCCACGAAAGCCGCAGTGGCCTGGCATGGTAATCGATTGTCTTGATCTCCAGGCCGTTGCGGCACCATGTCAGCGAATACCCTTGTGCGCCGAGGTCGACTGGGAAGGCATCAAGCGCCGCGTGGAGGGTGACGTCGAGTCGGGCCGGATCACCCGCCGAGAGGCCGTCAAGATCTACGAGGGCATCAAGAAACGCAGAAAAAGACTGAAAAGACGCGAGCGCGAGAGATGACCGGCCAAGCGCCGAGATTATCGTGCGCCGAAAAGGAGAAAAAAATTCCCGCGTCGTTGTTCTCGCCGGCTAGAACTCGAGCGGCTGTTTGTGCTTCTTGACCTGGAACGGGCCGGCGTCATAGTCGCAGAGGATAGTGTAGGCCGGGCCCCTTCTCGCGCCACACCACGTGGCGGAGTAGCTGGCACCTCACCCCTGCTCGAAGTCGCCCTCAGCGACCATTTCGCCGCCTGCCTCGAGAATCCGGTAGCAAGGGACACTCGGGGGGTGTGCAAGGTTAAAGGGAACACCGCCCGACTCTTCCGATTCGGAAACACCGACAACAAGGACGACGAACTCCTTCGCAACGCCTTCGACGTTGAGCTCGAGCTCGACATCGGTCTCTTCGTCGCCGTCCGCCCGGGAGGGCGACGTCAGCGGCACCTGGACCAGCGGGGTCAAGGGCTCGCCGAAGGAAAGGATTCCTCCCCGTCCGGGTTCCACATCGATGTAGGCCGTGTCGTTCGACGCCATCGTGAAGAGACGCCAGAGGATGCCCTCGCCGTCCCTGCGGTGTAGCTCGTAGAGCAACAGGCGGTACCGCCCAGGCGGGACGGCGGCGTCCTCGGAGGGCCGGACCAGCAAAAGCGTCCTGGCGTCGCTCTGCCTCTGCAGAATCAGACGCTCCGGCCGCCCGGAAAGCTTCAGCGGCGCCAGGCATTCCTCGACAGGGTTGAGGGCCAGGCTCTTGTGGGCCGGACTGACACGCAGGTCGTAGAGCTTGTTCTCGAGCAGCAGGCCATCGCAGACAAAACCCTGGTCGAAGAGGCCACAGTCCCGGCCGCAAGCGAGGTAGAAGCGGTCACCCTTGCATGCCAGCACCATCCGGTCGGTGGGCGCGGTGCTCGCCTCGTCGTCGACGGTCAACGTTTCGGCGAAGCGACCGTCGCAGTCGTCGTCGACGAAGACCACGTTGACCGTCTTACCCTGCAGTTCGAAGAGGGCTGTGTAGGTACAGTTGGTCCGTACGAAGAAATTCACGAAAAGGGGGAACGTCGATGCGCTGAGCTGTTTTTCGCCCACGTAACCTACGTCCCGGCAGGCGAGGTAGAACCGAACGCTGTAGGGCAGGGTCTTGCCGTCGAGTCGATATTCCAGATCGACGGCGGCCGGCATGGGGACGGGACTGAAGTCGCTTCCCGAAGGAACGATCCCGCCTCCCAGAACGGGATCGTCTGTCAAGTCCCGGTTGCCGTTCTGATCGAAAAAAAGCCTGTCGTAGGCCGTCCCTGCCCCCTCGCTCCGATCGAGGGCGTAGAGAAACTCCGAGTCACCGAGGCAAAAGACGCCGAAAAAAGGTTTGGCGCTGGCGAAGTCGGGGAGTTTCCAGTCTCCTCCCGGGCAGTCGAGCCGGGGACTGACGAAGGTGGCGCCCGAGGGCCTGGCCCCTTGTATCTCGTCGGTGTGCTTCTGATACTCCAGTCGAACTTCAAGGCCCGAGGCCGAAGCGGCCAGGGCCATGGCGAGGAACAAGGGGACAAGCCGTTGGAAGACAGGATGGATCATGGGACCTCCTTTCCTGCGGGGGGGGCCTGCAGGGACGACCGCTTTCTATCGGAACATACCACATCCAAGATCACGACGATTATCCAAATCTCGCGGTGTGGATGGCAAGGATGGCACCACATACATCACCATTCAAAGCCACCGGCCAACATCGGCGTCAGGCACCGCCCGCTCACCGCGGACCGGGTTGCAGGTGTTTGATGAGGTGGCGTACCATGAGCGTACGCAGGTGCACGGTGGTTCCGCGGCCTTCATGGATCCCGTGATCGCGATTGGGATACGCCATGTAATCGAACCGCTTGCCCAGTTCGATGAGGCGGTCGATCAGCCCTTCGGTGATCTGGATGTGGGTGTTGGTCTCGCCTGTACCGTGAATGATCAGGAGGTCACCCTTCAGGCCCTTGGCGAAGTTGATGGGGGCCGACCGGCGGTAGCCATCAGGATTCGTCGCGAGGGTTTCCATGTAGATCTCCTGGAACCATGCATTGTAGAGATGTGGCTGCGGTTTGGGAGCCACGGCGATCCCCACATGATAGAGATCGGGCTGGCGGAACATCGCGTTGAGGGTGTTCGAGCCCCCGCCGCTCCAGCCCCAGATGCCAACGCGTGACAGGTCGACGTAGGGCCGGGTGCGGGCCAGCTCCAACACGCCCGCTGCTTGCTCCGCGGTGGAGAGGGGGCCGAGGCTGCCGAATACAGCCCTTCGCCAAGCAGCTCCCTTCGGCGCCGGCGTTCCGCGGTTGTCGATCGACACCACCAGGTAGCCGATGTCGGCGATCATGCGATGGTAGTCGGCCTGCGCGCTTCCCCAGGCATCCAGCACAGTCTGCAAGTGCGGCTCTCCATACACGTACACGAGGAGGGGGTATTTTCGGGAGGGATCGAAACCGGTGGGCTTGATCATCCATGCATCCATTACAACGCCGCCGCCGATGTCGAGCTGCAAGAACTCCGTCGGCTGCGAGATCAGGGGCGCCATTTTCCGACGCAGCTCTTCATTGTCCTCGAGCACGCGTACGACCCGGTGCCCGGGGAGCTCGACGAGCTCGGTGACCGGCGGTGTGTCGAACGTCGAGTACGTGTGAAACGCCCACTCGAAGGTGGGGGAAAAATCATAGTCGTGGGTACCGGGCTGGTCCGGAGGGGTGACCCTTTCGGGCTTGGCTGATTCGTCGAGACGCACACGATAGAGGAACTTCTGGGTGGCATTGTCGGGAGAGGCGTAGTAGTAGATCCAGCCTCCCACCTCGTCAACTGCCGCACGTTCGATGATGTCGAAGTCGCCGGGCGTCAGCAGTGTCTTTCGCTTGCCGTCGCGCGAGTAGACGTAGGCGTGCCGCCAGCCGTCCATCTCACCCAGCATGACGAACGCACGGCCGCCTCGGATCCACTGAAGCCCGGCATTCTTTTGGTAGCTGGCGATGATCCATGCTGGATCGGATTCGTGGAAAATGCGGGTGACCATGCCGGTGTTTGCGTCGGCGATGAGAAACTCGCGCTCGTTCCGAAAACGGCTCAGCTTTTCCACCAGCAGCTCATTGGGATTTCCGGCCCAGCCGACCTGCCCCAGGTAGAAGTCATCCTGAGGCTTGGAAATGTTCAGCCAACGTATCTCACCGCCCACGGCATCGACAACACCTATGCGCAGTTTGGGAATGGCCTCGCCCACCCGGGCGAAACGGGTTTTTCTGACTTCCGGATAGGATGGGTCGCCGGGCACGAGCGCCGACCTCAGCCTGACGCGAGAAGAGTCCTCTTGCACGAAGGCGATCCGATTACCATCGGGACTCCAGACTGCCCGTCCGTTCCAGTTCGAACCATCAACCCCATCCTTCGTGAGCTGCACAGTACGGCCGCTGTCCAGGTCCCGCGCATGCAGGTTGCCCTTTTCGTTGAAGAGGTTGAACCGGCCGTCGGGGGAGGTGTTGCCCGATCTACCGCCTTCCTTTTTTCGAGCAGGGTCCAACACGGTGCGTTCGCCACTGGCAGCGTCATAGTGCACCAATACCGGTTCCTTCGCACCGGGGATCTGCTCCGACACCGTGTATCCCGTTCCGTCAGGGAGCCAGTCGGCTTGAAACCTCTTCGCGCGATACTCCCCCTGGTCATAGATCGCACGGAGCCGCACCTTGGCCTTCTCGAGGATCGCGTCCTTGGCGTTCTGGCCATGAACGTCGGCTGCGCCGACCAGCCAGACCATACTGACAGTAATGAAGCACGCGGCAATCAGGCTCATTCGCATTTCTGCTTTTCTTCCTCTCGGTATCGATTGAGACGGAATGACAGGATCCATAGGGCATAACTAATGGCAGAATTATACCGCTTTCGTCATTGGAGTCGTTATCTTGATGGCTCAAGATACCCATGAGAATCAAGTCCGTTCACCAATAGGCCGGTTCGTAAAACTATGCATCTGGGGACGCAGTTGCGTGCAGTTCGAGCTCCACACAGGCACCCCGCGTGACACCATCGCAAACTGAAAAAATTTTTCGCAACGGTTTAATCAGCCCCAATGTGATGAAAACACAACCCGGCATCGTCCCTCTGGAGACGCTTCGACAGAGCCTGATGACCTTGGCTCGAACTGTGGCGACGAAAGAAGACTAGGCGGCAATTGTAATCCAGTTGAACAATCTCGATCCTGACCTGACATTCACCGCCAATGATCTGATCACGTTTTTGCGCGACGCTTTTCTGATTTGCGGAAAGCTGTGTACATGGCGTACTATCAGGGCCTCGCGGTCCCAGGGGCCGTGGACACAGTCGGTTCGATTGTCGAACTGGCGCTGGTACAGGGAATCCGGCGGCTGATCCTGCTGTCCGGCCGGGGCGAGGAAGAAGCTGAGCGCGCCGGGCAAGTTCTGCAGAACTCCAGTGCGGACTGGACGATCCGACGGTGTAGCTGGTTCTCTCAGAACTTCAGCGAAAACTTCCTGCGAGACTCGGTGCTCACCGGTGAGGTCGTCCTGCCGGCCGGGAATGTCGGGGAACCGTTCGTGGACGCCGACGACATTGCGGATGTCGCAGTCGCGGCTCTGACCGCGGACCGGCATGTGGGTCAACTCTATGAGCTGACGGGGCCCCGGTTGCTCACTTTTGCAGAGGCGGTCGAGGAGATCGCCAAGGCGGTCGGCCGCAATATCTGTTACGTGCCGGTTTCCGCGAAGGAGTACGCCTCTGCATTGGCAGACGCCGAATTGCCGCACGATTTCTGCGAACAGGCAGCATTAGCCGAAAGGAGGTAACTTTTCCATGTCCACAGAAGGTATTTTTCAGATTGCACTGATCATGGCTACTTTTTTGTGTTCCCTGGTGGCGGGTTTTCTGTTCGCCTTTTCTATAGTGGTGATGCCGGGAATCAGAAGCTTAAACGACCGGGAATTTATCCGGGCTTTCCAGGTGATTGATCGCGTGATCCAGAATAATCAGCCACTCTTTGTTTTGGTCTGGATCGGTTCAGTTGTGGCTTTGATGGCATCGGCTGTGCTCGGCATCGCGCAGTCGGATGGCGCGGGACTCCTCGTCTTCGCCGCACTCGCTTATCTCCTCGGTGTTCAATTGCCGACGTTTACCATCAACGTACCGCTGAACAACAAACTACAAGCGCTGGATGTCGACGCTTCGAATGAAACAGGGCAAGCGGCTGCTCGCAGAGAGTTCGAACCACGCTGGAACCGATGGAACACGATCAGGACGGCTATTGCGAGTCTAGCATCGATTCTGTTGATCATTCTACTATTCAGGCTTTGAAGATCGCCGTTCAAGCGAAGTGTTCTGCGTAAGTGTTGCAGTCTGGAGTCTGGAGCTTTGGCAGGGCATCGAATTGGCCGAATTCCGGCACTCGTTGGATTTGGATATCCAGGTGGGGAGAGTTCTCTTTTTATGAGATTAGAATCGGGACGTATCATAATATGGTAACACTTTAGCCGAGTGAAACGGAAAGAGCACGTAGGGTGTATGAGAGCCGATGAAGCTGACAATCAGCCACTCCGTGGCTGCCTACAGCTTATCGCCTGACCCATTGCGGTTTTGCCGCGAATCAAGGGTGTCGACTTTCACATGGCTAAACAGTTACATAATATGATTCTCTAGGGAGTTCGAAGTGCAAAGGTATTCCAAGCTGTTTGCTCTCGTTTTTCTGATTGGCTTCCCGGACGCGATGTGGGCCTACGATCCTGTATTGCATTGGGATTTCGAGATAACCGACAAGAAAACATCGCTCGAAGTCATCAGCGGCACTGCGGAGGTTCTGGAGGGTAACGTCGCCATTGCGAGCGGGATCAGGGGCCACGGTCTGCGCCTCGATGGATTCACGACCTGCCTGAGGCACAAGGCTGAGATCACGGCCGTTCCCGGCGACGAGTTCACGATCGAGGGTTGGGTGGCTCTAGGATGCTATCCCTGGAATTGGTGCCCGCTCCTGACCACTGAATCAACCGCTGTCGAGGGCTATCGCCTGATGCTGGGCCCGCAAGGCCAGGTTTCCCTGCAGGGCGCCACGGGTAATGAATGGATAGCCTGCACGAGTGAACCTGATGCAATGCCTCTCCGCAAGTGGGTGTATATCGCCGGGGTGTATCGCGCTGGGCAGAGCCTGGAACTCTTTCTCAACGGAATGCTGATAGCGTCCGCCCCGATCGAGGGAAAAATCGCCCTCTCCGGCAGCTCGGAACTTCGGATGGGTATGGTCGCGAGCCCGGGCAAACCATCGGACATTCACCGCGCTTGGGGGACGGTGGCAGCCTACTACGGGATCGACGGCATCATCGATGAGATCAAGGTTTACGACAAGGCTCTGAGTGAGGATTGGATCAGAAACGAATTCAGATCCACGCCGGCACAAGACGCGGATATCGCTCCGCGAACCTTGCCCACCATCGAAAAACACCCCGGTCGCTTCGGCGCTTTTTACACCAAGCTGAATTACTATCCCGGCTGGGACAACCTGTGGCCCGTGGAACAGGATCCAGATGTCGTCGTCTGCTTCAGGAGATCTCCCGTCAAGGTCATTTTCTGGAGAGGAATACGCTATGCCGCGTCCTGGGTCTCGGAGAACGAAAACTGGATGACTGATCAGAGTGTCGAAGCCTGGAGGCATGATGATGACAACAGCGAAGGCTGCTTCGAGCACATGCAGGACCGGCACTGCCGTTTCTCCCACGTCCGGATCATCGAGAACACCGATGCCCGTGTCGTGGTGCACTGGCGCTACGCACCCGTCAGCGCCCATGACACCACCTGGCGACCCGATCCCAAAACCGGCTGGGAGTGCTGGGTGGACGAGTACTACTACATTTACCCCGATGCCACCGGGATCCGGAGGGTGTCGTGGAAGCAGGGCACGCTGGGCAATCCCCGGCAGTTTCAGGAAACACTTGCGCTGCTACATCCGGGACAGAAGGTCTCCGACCTGCTGGAGAAGGACGTTGCCCATGTCGCCGACTATGACGGCAACCGAAGCGAGATGCTCTTCGTCGAGGATCCCAACCGTCCACCCTATGGGCCCTTCCGCTGGGACGACGCCAAGCCCTTCACCATCCAGCAGTACAACTTCAAGTCCGAGAACAAGCCCTTCATCTGTTTCGAGCCGGGAAACAGCATGCACCTCAGGCACAACAGCCTGAGTTCCTACGACAGGGCCCGGGGATGCAATCACTTTCCCGTGGGACAGGCCCGCTGCGACGGAAGGACCACACGAACCGACGACCGCCCCTCGCATGCCACCAGCTTTCCCATCTCCAACCCGGTCATCCATGAGGAGGCCGACCGGTACTACTGGTGCGCGCTCTACGGGATGAATCCTATGGACATCGACCGATTGATCGGATTCGGCCGGTCATGGGCCTATGCCCCCGTGTTGACGGTCATAGGCTCGGAGGTGGAGTACCGCGGCTTCGATCGCAGCCGCAAATGCTATCAACTGCGGACCACCGTGGAACATGGCCGGGCTATCGAGTTCACCCTGTCGGGCAACAGGAACTCGCCGATCGTCAATCCAGCCTTTTTCGTCGAGAATTGGAATAGGGAAGGTGCGCGGGTTTTCGTGAACGGGACGGCGTTCAGGGACGCGGAAATCGGGATCCTCCACGAGCTCTGCGGAACCGACCTGATCGTTTTCCTGTGGATCGAGAGCGAAACCGAGATCCAGGTGCGGATCGTGCGTGGCGATTAGAACCTGTCGCGGATAAATCAAGAGTTTACGCTTTTCAGGAGATCTGGAACCTGTTGCGGTCCACCTTTTCAGTGAGGCCACACTTTCAGCGGCTGCTTCCCGCTGCCGGCATGTTCGAAAGGACCGGGAAAAGGAGAGGCAGCATTGCGTGTTATTCCGAAATAGTCGGTGTCGATGCGATAGGGTGAGCCATCAGGCCGTTCGTAGGTCAAATCCGGGATCTCGGCTCGTCCGAGCGATCCAGTCGTCACAAGTTGTCGCGCTGTCTCCCGAACTCGCGTCTCGTCCAGATCAAATCGCAGGTAGAGTGCCTCTTCTGTCTCGACCAGTTCGATGCCAGGATCGAAACGCGGCTGTACACAGGCGTCCTGTTCCTGTCTGGAGGGTTGGGCCCCTTTGAGATAGACGTTTCCCGCCATCCACATGGGCAGCGCTGCGCTGTCGTAAGGTGACAAGCCCTTGCCGCCTGCGAAGACGTTGTTGTAGAACCGGTCGTCGCCACCCCGGGTGTTGCACAGACCCGCGAGCCCTGTGGTGTGCGCATAGTGGTACGGCGTATCGCGCCGTAGTTCGGGAAACGTCCTGATCTGGCCCGCGAACAAGTTGTGAACGTAAGCTCCACCTTCGGAGACATCGAGCAGGCTCGTCGACGACAGGAATATATTGTTGTCCACCATGAAAGGCCCATGGTTGACTTCCACGAAGAGGTCCTCGCTCGGCCCGTTGTGGTGCAGCAGGTTCCTGGAGACGCGAGTTCCCTGTGTCATCCAATCGAGCCAGATACCGCGTGTTGTGCGGTAGATGTGGTTGCGGCTGATTTCGGTGTCGATGGCTCCGTGGAACTTGATCCCCGCCATCTCGGCCCCGGTGAACAGGCGGCGTACGTGGATATCGTGAATGCGGTTGCCGGTGATGGTGCAAAACGCTGCACCCATACTGCCTACGATTCCGGCCTGCTCGCAATGCGCAATCTGGTTGTTGCGAACGACGTGGTGTCCGATTTTGTCCTTCGACCAGCCTCTTGCCAGGGCGCGTTCGATCGTCTTGACGTAGCCTTCGGCGGTGTTCTGGGAGGTGTTGTCGAATTCGTCACCGTGTTTGCCGAGCGTTATGCCTGTACAGACCGAGTAGCGGATGTTGTTGTTTTCGATGATCCAGCCCTTGCTCCAATGCGTACCGATCAGTCCGCACTGCTCGGCCGTAGGTGGTGCCCAGGGCGTTGCAGCGTGCATCATCGTGAATCCACGCACGGTTATGTAATCGATCCCCGGTTTCTCGGGATAGAAGACCGCCTGCCGCACATTGATCTCTACATCGGCCCGATTAGGATCGATTCCGGCGAACTGCGCCCAGATGGTGGTCTCCGACGGACCTACCTGAGAAAACCACAAGCCCACTGCTGGTGCGTCAGTTGGTCTCGGGCTTCTGAACACGAGGTAGAGTGTCTTGGTCCCTTTGACTGGCTTGATTTCCCCCTCGAAGGAAGACCACGCCTGCCACCCGCCCGTGTGCGGGACCGTACAAGTGCCGAGGAGTTCTCCGTCAGGTGCGTCGAGGCGTATCTCGATGATGCCACCACCCGTGGCAGAGGCGACCCGGAATTCGATTCGGCTGCTCTTGGGACCGAAATCCAATCCCTCGTACCGAACCCAATTGCCCGGCTCGATCCAGCCGATGCACTCGCCTCCCTCGGAGCAGGGCGCCTTTTGAACACCTTTTTCTGCCGCGAAACCATCCGCCGGAATCGGCGAACCTGTATCGGCCCGCAACCAGGCGACGTTCAGCAAGTACTGGGCGTTAGCTGGAGAATAGGACGCCATCGCCGCTCCAAAGGGTCTCAGCACGTCCTCGCGGTTCGCAGCCTCGATCAGCCAGTGATCGTTCAGATAGACCGCACCGGTGTGAAACAAACGGCTCCGGGGATCGAACCAGTCGCCACGGATGACATCATCGAAGGGATTGAAGGCGCCGAAAAAACTGTTCGGAAGCGTGATCTTCCAGGTGTCGTTTTGTACCTTTTCCCAACCTTTGACGCGCTCCGAGCCCTTGATCACCACCTTTTCACCGACGGCCGCTCGATATGTAATCCGCCGCGCGTCGGACTCTCCACCGCGGGGAGGATCAATGTATTCGCGGTATGTGCCGCTATGCACGGAGATCACATCACCGGGCCGCGCAACCTCTGCAGCAGCCGAGATGGTTTTGAACGGCTTCGACACCGTACCGGGGTTCGCATCGTTTCCATTGACCGAAACATGATATTCTTCCGAGCGAAGTGTCATGGACATCAAAACCAGTCCACATGATGCCATTGCCAAGATGATGGGCGTGCGGGTTGTCAGGAGCAAGGCTTTGATGACGAGCGCCACCGCGGTATTGGTCATTTCGAGTTTGATTGCCATTCTGAACCGCCGTTTGCTTCATGAGAGCAGAAGAAGTCAATAAAAAGGCAGATCATGGCGTTTGCCGAGATCGAAATTTTGGATTGACCAGATTCGATACCTCGATCCGAATCGAGATCGATCGGCACGTATCCGTGCGTGAAGTTTCCACTGCCTGGGATTCGTAAAGCCACCGGGCCGTTCGAATTCCTGCGATCCCCGTTTACAAATTGTCCGCAACCCGCAGTCGCAGCTCGGGATCGCCGAACAGAGTCAGCTCATAGTATTGATAGCGGAACCACGAGATGCTGCCCAGGCGCCACAAACAGCTTTCCCTGGCTTCCTGGAGTGCACTGCCCATCTCGAAGATGCCTTCACCGAGCACGCTGTGGAAGAACTCCCGTGTGAACATGGTTGTCACCGAATCGAGGCTATTTCCCGCAGCTCCCATGCCCTCGCGCGAGTTCACGATACAGGCGAAAGCGCCGTGCTCGATAGTCGTGATTTGCTCAGCGAAGCAATTAGCGGTATCAAATGATCCCACGTCACAGGAGTCATCGAAGAAGAAGAAGTAGTTTGTATTCGTCAGGTTCCCGATGCAATCATACATATTGTATGACGTCGGAGTGGTACACAGTTTCACCATCCCCCAAATATGAGATCCATGATCACCGATGTAGATCATCTGAGGTGTGGTATTTCCGCTCTGGCCGTTCAGGATCGGAAGCAGTTCGGTTGTGGCGTCCCAACCATCACTGTAGTAGTCCCATGGCGGATCTACGTGTCCCACGCGGTTCCACGAACTCGGCGCATAGTCCTCGTCATAGAGAGTCGTCATCGAAAAGTTGCGTGCATTGGGAATACCGGGGCTTTCGAATCCGGCCGTGAAATGACCGAGATACAAGCTCGATCCAAGCTTCATCAGCTCCGAGAACGGTTTGTTGAATTCCTGGATGTCACCAAATCCTAGATAACCGCCCATGGTTGCGGCGACGTCCAGGTAAGGGTCGTTCGTGCTTTCATATGTCAGTGTTTTCTTGACGAAGTTGATCACATCGGTCGCGTTTTCCACGGAAGCACGGCCGATGAATATATCTGCCGTTAGGTCGACATCACCGCCGCCGGGGCCGTCTTTCTTCTCGGCGTATCGATCATCAGCGTCATAGTCGAACGTACACTCGGCCGGAGCAACGCAGCCATAGTACAAATCGGCTGGAACCGTATAACCAGCCTCATAAAAGAACCGCGGTGGAATAATATCCTTGTCTCCGCCGAGCATCGCGAACTCTGTGCCCCAAGTCTGATAGGCATCGATCAAGAAATTCCGAATCTTGGTGGGGTCGTCAGTCCCGCCACTCGGCTTCGTTCCATCATAGTTTGCGAGAATCCATTCAGTGGTCACGATGCCCGCAGCAATACCCCGGATTATTTTCGAGTCACAAAGTGCCTGAAAACTGTATTGATCTGAAATGTTGGCGAGGCTGTCGCTGGTTATCACCACATATTTATAGTTCGCCCCGTAATAGGGGCTCGACGGATCGGACAAGGGTGTAAACGGATACCGGATTTTCGGACCGGAGTTAGGTGTTGAACCGCCCAATGTCGGAATGTAATTGACGTAAGACTTAATGGTTTCGATGTTATCAACTTTGCGAATGAACTTCTTTTTCAGAGCCTCGGTAAGTTTGGCGTTCTGCTGTGAATCGGCAGCGGCAAGATGAACGGTCAGTCGCATCGTCGTTGCCATTCTCATCTTGCCGTCCTTCGGTGAATACTGGAGCGGGAAAAGATTGACATGTGCAATTTCGAAACCACGATCTGTTTGAACAGTCACGAGCTCATGCCGCTCGAACGGCCAGAATCCTGTCAGCGCATAGATCTCGGGGTCCGGTGGCGTCGGAGTGTCCGGAGGGCCGATCGATTTGAAGAATTGATCTGTACCATGTGCGAGCTTGTAGGTGTCAGGCAGCTGAAATAAAGCTGTCGGTTGACTGGTCACTGTTTCGATTCTCCTTCCAGCGGGAACGAGAATCTGCACATGCTTGACAGGGATCACCGGTGCACCAGCCTTGTTGTACCGCTTCAAGCCACTGATCGAGACTTGATCGAAATCACCTGTCTGGCTAATCTCCGGGTTCCCAAAATGGTATTCGAGAACCACAACATCATGGGTAGATGTTACATAGGGTTTCTCGTGGCCTGCCGCTGCAGGAGTACTGATACCGAAGACTGTCAGTACAAACGTGATAACCAACGCTTTCTGTAGCAACATTGTCGTTGTCTTCATCATGGGTACTCCTCGAAAGTCTCGGAAAAGGCCGGATGGCTCAGATCTCATTCTATATCGCTGCAGGCTTGTGCAGTCGGTCCACCTTTTCTTAAGCTATCATACCTAACTGAAAATGTCGAGGGTCCGATGCCGGGCAAGATCTCTTTGATCGTATCGGATGTTTGTGCCGCGAGGTCTTTGTTGGTCAGCATGATGACGGCAAGCTCGATCGAGAAGCCCCGTTAGAGACGTTTCACCAACCGCCGTCCGAGTGGATCGGCTAGCGGCACGCAAGCCATAGCGTCGACACACCCCGAACTTACTCGGCATTGGATTAGCGAGTTTCGAGCGCCTCCGTGAAGTCGATTACCCTGGAGAAATAGCCGGATTCGATCACTGTGTGAGACACGTCGCCGACGTGAATGAGAACGGGAAAAATCGAGGTGTGCCGTGGTTTGACGAGTTTCTTGAGTTTCGCCTCCACCTCAGCGATCACCTGCGAACGAATTTTCCCACGATGGAATTTGATCTTACAAAGGAACAGTGGTCCCTGAGTGGTTTGGATGAGATAGTCGATCTGACAGCCCTTACGACGCGTCGTGGGAGTTTGGAAAAAAGAGCCATCCTGCTTGATTTCCCCAGGAGTCACCCCACACCGCTCCCACACGAAACGTCGGTTCTGAAGAATCAGATTTTCGAACTGCAATCCCATCAGACTGTCCCAAGCTCCGAGAGTCTCGAGCGGTTTGTCGCCAAATCTCTTGTTTTGAATCTCGACTCGACAGGGATCGACGTAGCGCAGGAAGAAGCGAAGATAGTTGTCGCGTATACGGTACAGGTGCTGCCGTTTTGTTTTGCCTGTGCGTAGCTCCCAAGTCGGCTCCTTGGCCAAAAAGCCGGCTGTGACGAGATCGTTGAGGTAGGAGCTGATCACACCACTCTTTTGAGCACCGATGGCATGACACACACCACCCAGGTCCAAACGCTTCGTCGCGAGCGCCGTAACGATCCGTCTATAGAGCTCGCTTCGTTTCTCGAACAGCGTGTGGAAGATCTGATCGAACTCATTGAAGAGTAGGCCCTCGGGTTCGAAGCAGAGTCGGTGGATGTTCTGTTCTGCTGTCATCCCTTCGAGAATCTCTTCTAGATACTTCGGCACGCCCCCCGTCACTGCCAGCATCTTGAGCACATCGTAGGCCGAATGATTTTTCCGGCGCAGACCTGGGAACAGAACGCAGTGCTCGATGGGCAACTGCTCCAAACGAATGGTCCAGGAAATACGCCCAAGAAAGCCTGTACTGCTGAGGAGATTCTTTTCTATCCAACTCGAAACCGAGCTACAGAGCACGAGGATGACATGGTCGTTCTTTTTGAATTGCTGGTCCCAGGCAGTCTTGAGCTTGCCGAGGAATGCGCGATCTTTCCCGGCCATCCAGGAAATCTCATCGAGCAAGATGATCCAGCGCCCTTTTTTTGTGTTGTGAGCGATGTGCGCAAAGATGTCGCTCCAGTCCGAATGCGCCACTGGAGGAATATCGAGTTCACGCTCTAGAGATCTGGCAATCGCATCGCGCTGTACAGCTTCTGTCACACCAGGCTCTGGAGGCAAGGCAGACAGTGCCAGGAAACGATACCGGCGATTCTGACGTGCGAACTCCTCGATGAGTCGACTCTTGCCGTTACGCCGGCGACCGGTGACTGCTACCAAGCTGGCGGTAGCTTTTTGTGTCAGCGCAGACAAGCCGGCCAACTCATCCTTTCGACCGTAAAAATGACCCAAGGCGACTCACCTCAATACAGATCGCAAAAGCAATTATCATGATAACTTTTTATCATTAAATTTTCATCACGAAAACTGTTTTAGCTATTTTTATGATGAGTATCGACGTTTATCACCTTATCATGAAAACTGCTTTTATGGTGAAAAGGACACTAACACTCAAGGTGCCAAAAAGAAAGCAATCTCTATTGACTCTCTCGTACAAATCCTTTTCGGCCCAATTTTGCTATTTTGAGTCGTTGTAACCTTCTTATTGACAATACCTACTAGAGGATAGAAAGCTCAATCCCTTTCTTCGATCTCGCAGCGCGCCAAGCCCTCTCTCCTTACCCAAACTGGGCGATGAAATCGGCCGAACTGAAGTGAGCTCTGAGACGGAATGACTTCAACTCCGAAAAGGAGGTACTCCCTACCGGTCCGACCTTTCTGCTCGAGGATGCGCAGGATGGCGAGCACCGTGTTGTAGGCGGGAGAACGGCTTTGCGGCAATGCGTCGATCACGTCCCTCACTCGAAACCTACAAGTGGCCCATGCCGGGAGAGGACGTCGAACAGTACTCTCTCTGGATCTACGACCGCACCACCGAAAAAACGATCGAGGTCGATACGAGCCGCTGGCCCGATCAGACGCTCGCTCAGGTGCAGTGGAGCCTCGATTCGGACAGGGTTTACTTAAAACCGCCTGAGCCGCGACTGGATGAGTCTCGACCTCTGTGCCGCTGATCCTGCCACAGGCGCGTGCGCGATCCTGGTGGAGGAACGCAACCACCGCCAGATCATCACACGCCCGCCCTATCACCTGCTCGCAAAGACCGGCGAAATACTCTGGTGGTCGATGCGGAACGGCTTTGGCCACTTCTATCTCTACTCGAAAACGGGAAACCTGTTGGCCCGCGTCACCAAGGAAGCCTTCCACTCGGGCCGCGTCGTGTTCATCGACGAAGAGGAGCGCATCCTCTACTTCATGGGCAACGGCCGCGAGCAAGGACGCAATCCCTACTTCCACTACCTCTACCGGATCAACCTGGACGGCACCGGTCTCTCAACACTCACGCCGAAGGATGCCGAGCACGAGATTACCATGTCCGAATCGGGCCGCTATTTCTTCGACAACTACTCCCGTCCCGACCTCGAACCGCAGGCAATGGTGCGCGACAACCGCGGCCAGGTCGTCCTGGAGCTCGAAGCTGCCGACATCTCGAGCCTGAAGGAGGCGGGATGGCGGGCGCCGGAGATCTTCAAGGCGAAGGCCGCCAACGGCAAGACCGACCTCTGGGGTGTGCTCTTCAAGCCCTTCGATTTTGATCCCAGCAAAAAATACCCGATCATCTCCTATGGTTATCCAGGCAAGGAGGGCGAGTTCATTCCGTGGAGATTCAGCCACAATGCCTGGACGACCCTGATGAGTGTGAGCCTCGCCCAGTACGGATTTATTGTCGCCGTCTACGGGAACCGCGGCGGCTCGCCGGAAAGATCGTACGCGTACTACGACTTCGAGTGGGATAACCTGCGCGACTACCCGATCGCCGACAAGAAAGCCGTGATCGAGCAGCTCGCCGTGCGCCACACCTACATCGACATCGACCGCGTGGGAATCATGGGCGCCTCATCGGGAGGATTCATGGCCGCCACCGCGATCCTCGCCGAACCTGATTTTTTCAAGGTCGCGGTGTCACGGGCGGGCAATCACGACAACAACCTCTACTGGCATCACTGGAACGAGCGTTATGGAAAAGTGACCCAGGAAACCGACAAAGGGGGCAGGATCCGCTTTCTGTCACGAACGCCTACGAACAACGAGATCGCGTCGAATCTGAAGGGCCGTCTGCTTCTCGTCCAAGGGGACATGGACCTGCACGTCCCCCCATCTCTCACGGCGAGGCTGGTGAACGATCTCATCGAGGCGAACAAGCGTTTCGACCAGTTCATTGTGCCTGGATGCAACCACTTCTTCGGCAAGAACTGGCAATACCTGCTGCGCTACATCGAGCTCTACTTCGTGGAGAATCTGATGGGCGACACGCGCAGGTCGACGGACATCTTCGATTCATTCTGATTTTCGCCAGAATTCGCATCGGATCAAACGATGGCAGGATTCATCGGCGGGGGCTCGCAGAGGAGTGTGCGTAGTTTTTCGAGACCGATCTCGAGCGTCTCCCGCGACGCCGGGGCGCTGAGCGAAAGGCGGATCCACGCGCCGCGCGCAGATCCACCCGCCAAGAACGCATCGTCTGCCGTAACAGCCACGCCGCGCCGGCGGGAGTGCGCGGCGAATCGGCTCGCGTCCTGCCAGGGTGCGGGCAATCCCAGCCAGACGTGATGCCCCCACGGGCTCCACTGGAACGAGATCCCGTCCAGCACGCGCAGCGCGATCTCCAAGCGTTCGCGCGCTTCCGCTTGTTTGCGTTGAACCGTGGCGCCGGCGGTGCCGTCCTCGATCCACAACGCGGTGATCTCGGCGCAGAGCGGCGCCGCCATCCAGTTGGTGGCCCATATGGCGTGTGCAATCCGCTCGACAAGGCGCACCGGTACAGCGAGGAACGCGATCCGCAGCGCACCGCTCACGACTTTCGACAGCGATCCGATGAAGCAGGCGTTTTCCGAGTAGCACGCCATCGGCGCGGGGGGCTCTTGCGCGAGAAGCTGGTGTACGCCGTCCTCGATGATCGTCACGCCGTACCGCTCGGCAATCGCCGCGACCTCGCGACGGCGCATCTCGGGCAGGGTCGTTGCCGTCGGATTCTGAATGGTCGGCACGCAGTACAAGACCTTGCCGTGACGCTGCCGGCAGGCCGATTCAAAAGCCTCCGGCAGCAGACCTTCCGCATCTCCCGCGACCGGTGCGAGTTTCAGCTTTAACAGGCCGGCCAGCGCGGTAATACCGGGATAGGTAAACTCCTCGACGAGCAGCGTGTCGCCGGGCTCGCACATCGTGGCCAGCACCACATTCAAGGCGTGCTGCGTTCCGGCCGTCACGAGCACGCGCTCGGCAGAGGTCTCGAGACCGCAGCGCGCCATCCATGCCGCACCCGCCTCGCGGTGGCGCGACATTCCCGCGTTGGGCTGGTACTGGAGCAGCTCCCGCAGATCGGGTGACCTGGCAACCCGGCGCAGCACCGGCGCCAGGTCGGGATCGTCCGAGTAGAGCGGCCAGGTAACGCCAAGGTCGATCAGGCCGGGTGCGGCGTCGGGGACATCGGTGACAGCATATGTAGCTGAAACCGGTGCACTTACAAATGTTCCGCGGCCGGTTTCGCCGCGCAGCAACCCCCGGCGCTCGGCGGCCGCGAAAGCGCGCGTTACCGTGCCCACCGAAATTCCGAGCTGGTCGGCCAACTCGCGCTGCGTGGGGAGGCGGTCGCCGGGACGAAGACGGCCGTTGGCGATGTCGTCGGCCAGCGCTTCGACGATGGCGTTGTAGCGCGGCCCACGATCGATCAGTGTTGGGGACCACAATATTGTCATAGTGACAATATATATATTGACTTATTTTTCATGTCAACTTAAATGTGACAATAGCGATTAAAACTTTCGGAGATTGTCACATGAACCACGAGCATGAAGTGCTAGAAAAGATGGAGATTTCCTCTCTCGATCCGACCGACTGGCAGGCGACACGCCGGCTGGGCCGCCGCATGGTCGACGATATGCTGGCCTTCCTGGAAACCGTGAGAGACCGCCCGGTATGGCAACCGGTCCCGCCCGACGTTGCCGCCGCCTGCCAAGGGCCGCCGCCGATGTCACCGTCGGACCCGAACGACGTCTACGACGAATTCCGGCGCAACGTGCTCCCCTATCCGCACGGAAATATCCATCCACGGTTCTGGGGTTGGGTGGTGGGAACGGGGAGCCCCATCGGGATGCTCGCCGACATGCTCGCCGCAGGGATGAACTCGAATTCGGGTTTCGGCGACCACGCTGTCGCCCACGTCGAGTCCCAGGTCATCGAGTGGTTGACGGCGACGCTCGGGTTTGCGCCAGATGCCAGCGGGGTCCTCACCAGCGGATGCAGCGTGGCGAACCTGACGGCTCTCACCGTGGCACGCAACTCGGCGTGCGAAGTGGACGTACGCCGCGTCGGACTGCGTGGGATCGACCGACCACTGCGCGTGTACGGCTCTGTGGAGACGCACTCGTCCAACCACCGGGCGCTAGAGATCCTCGGTCTGGGGCGCGAATCGTTCCATGCGGTGCCGGTTGACGAGGACTATCGCGTTCAGCCCGATCGTCTGCGGGCGCAAATCGCTTCCGATGTGGCGGGCGGAAGGTGCCCGGTCGCGGTCATCGCCAACGCCGGTACCGTCAACACCGGCGCCTTCGACGACCTCAACGCGCTGGCCGACATCTGCGCCGAGTTCGGCGCATGGCTGCACGTGGACGGAGCTTTCGGCGCGCTTGCCGCGCTCTCGCCCGAGCGAAAGCCGCTGCTGGCCGGTCTCGAGCGTGCCGACTCGCTCGCCTTCGACCTGCACAAATGGCTCCATGTGCCCTACGATTGCGGCGGCGTGCTCGTGCAGGACCGATCCCGCCACCTCGATAGCTTTCGCATGCAAGGAGACTATCTCTCACACCTCGACAGCGGACTCGCCACCGGCAAAGTCAATTTCATGGAGCACGGCGTGCAGATGTCACGTGGATTTCGCGCCCTCAAAGTTTGGATGACGATCAAAACCTACGGCTTCGAACGCCTGGGCGCATCAATCGAACAGAACATCCGTCAAGCGCACTACCTTGCCTCTCTGATCGGCGAGCGCGCCGAGCTCGAGGTTGTGGCACCGGTGCCGTTGAACATCGTGTGCTTCAGGTACGTGGAACCGGGAATGGACGATAGCTCCTTGAACGAGATCAACCGGCAGATCGTGGTGCGCCTGCACCACAGTGGGGTTGCGGCTCCCTCGCATACAGTGCTGGACGGTCGTTTCGTGATGCGCGCTGCGATCACCAACCACCGCAGCCGTATGAGCGATTTCGACGTACTAGTCGAGGAAGCCGTGCGCCATGGCCGGGAGATCGTGGGAACTCCGGGGGTGTGAAACCTCCGCGGCATAAACCATATTCCATGCTTTAGCCAATCAATTTTTGTAGCTTCAACGTTTAATACAGACGTGATGTAATCCCGGAATTCCACCACGGAAAATCACGACTAGCATTGATTTCATCAAATCCTCAACACTCCAAACGACCTCGAAAGTATCCCCTCTCGCAAGAGAATACTGCCCTTCTCTTGCTTCGAACTCTATCTATCCTGCAACTAAATATGGCTTTTTTTTACACACCACTGACTTTTATCGCTTAATTCAACAGAGCCCAGGTATCAGGTATCAGGTATCAGGCATCGAACAAACAAATAGATCACTACTGTAATAAATAGCGATCAACAACACTAGTATTTTCACGGCCCACATTCATTGTGTGTTCGAGGCCGGCGATTTTTGTGAAACGCCTTCATTCGCACCATCGAAACTTTGCGTTTGATCATATCTACTAATTCGTCACGGAGGTATCAGCTATGAGCAAGAGAATATCCATGATATTAATCTTTCTTTTTTTACTGATCTCCACGTCCCACTCTCAGGTTGCTTGGGAGCCTGAATGTCGTTTAACCAAAGATCCTATGCGATCGGACAGCCCGTCGATCAGCAGCGACTCGAACGGTTATTTACACGTAGTCTGGTGGGATAATTTCGAAGGCAATCCTGAGATTTACTACTTACGGTCCACAGATGAAGGTTTCAGTTGGGAAGGAATCCAGAGACTAACAAATGATCCTGCCGGAACTTTTGGTTCATGTGTCTACGTCGATCCATACTACGATTATGTGCATGTCGTATATTATGATAAAAGACATGGGGATTTTGAAATCTACTACAGAAGATCGACGAACAATGGCGCAACATGGGATGAGCAGGAGAAACGTCTAACAGACGCTCCAGGTATATCCCATTTCCTCACCTCCTGTATCCGTTCGGACCGGGCAGGCGGGCTGCATGTCGTCTGGGATGACGCCCGAGATGGAAATTATGAAATATATCACAAGTACTCCCCCGACGGTGGTGATAACTGGTCAAACGACAATCGCATCACCGATCACGTGGGTAACTCGCACTCATCTTCCCTTTGTGTTGATTTAGCAGGCACTGTCCACGTCACATGGAGCGATGATCGAGACGGTAATGAGGAGATCTACTATAGTCGATCCTCGGATCGAGGACAAACCTGGATTGCGGAAATACCCCTCAGCGAGAATCCGACCGAATCATTGGTATACGGTCATTCAATCTGTGCGGACAACAACAACGGTGTTCATGTTGTCTGGAGGGATTTAATAGGCGAAGACCAACATTTATTCTATCGACGATCGGATGACGGAGGAAACTCATGGAACGTGTGCGAAACCCTCACCTCAACGATTAACAAATCATATCGTGTTCTATTTCCATGTATATGTTTTGAGTCACCCGAAACGATTCATATCGCTTGGAATCAGCATATAAATTCGATGCCCAATCCCGACCTGTCTTATTTGAGATCATTAGATTGTGGTCAGACCTGGGACAAGGAGATACGTCTGACTTACGATCCTGCATACACCAATTATCCTTACTTATGTATCGATGTTCTCAAACGTGTGCATCTGGTTTTCGAGGACTGGAGGAGTGGAAGCAGCGAATCAGAAATACACTATAAACGCGGTTTTCAGACCGGATTGCCTCAGACGGACATAAAGATCAACAATGACGATGGACCTCTTTCCATACACAGCACCGAGGCGGTCACCGTATCGGTAAGTCTCGATCCCGGCAATCTGGCCGGCGTTTATCATGATTGGTGGCTGCTTGGTTGCGTGAATAACACCTCCAACTACTGGTTCAGCTATCCGTGCACATGGACAATCTCTCAGCTTCCCGTTCTAGCCAGCGCGATTCCACTGGTGGATCTCAACGATTTTGTCGTCGCCACAGGCGAAATACCGCTAATTGGATCTTGGGTGTTCACTTTCGCGGTCGACACGGCGAACGATAACTATGAAGGCCTTTTCACCGACGAGATTATTGTCAACGTTTACTGATCGTTCATACAAGTAATGCAACGGCTAATCACGCATCAGGGAATCAGTATAGTGAAGAAACTACAAAAACTTGGGAATTAGGAGCATACCAATGAAACACATCATCACTATCATATTAATCGTTATAACGGTGTGTAGCAACAATTTGTTAGACGCACATTCACCTCACGAATTCATCCAGACGGTGGCTGTAAGTCCAGATTTCGATACCGATCGAACAGTTTTATGCAGCCTCTCCCATTGCAACTATTTTATTCTTAGAACGGAAGACGGTGGTCACACCTGGAGTCCGTCTCAGCAGGGTCTTCCGCACCACAGAGTCCACAGCATCGTCATAGCCCCAGATTTTATGTACAACGGTGTTGCGTTCGCAGCAACCAACAAAAGTTGCGTCTTGAAATCGAATGATATGGGACATTCGTGGACATCGTCCGTGTTGACGCAAACACAAGTCGATGTGACCAGCCTTTCGGTTTCTCCTGGCTTCGATTCGGACGGAACGGTCTTCGCAGGTACGGCAGGGGAGAAAATCTTTAAATCAATTGATTACGGCGAATCCTGGCAGCAGTGCAACAACGGTTGTCCCACATGTGTACTGTGCCTAACTCTCTCACCTGACTATGATACGGATCTTTCAATGCTTGCCGGGGCCGTCGATGGCCTTCACTACTCGACAAACGGAGGAATCGAATGGTTCAAAACGAGAGTATCAAGCTCGGAGGACCCGGATGAAAGGGTCACGTCAATAGCAATATCACCAGACTTCGCAAACGATAGCACTATTTTCGTTGGTATCCGGGGGAAAGGGGTTTACAAGTCCACGGACAGCGGTATCAGTTGGAATAACATCAGTAATGGAATTTCCGATTTGTTTGTCATGGATATAGCATTGTCACCGAACTACAGCAATGATCGTTTCGTTCTCACCGCAACTAAAGCCGACGGGATCTTCAGTTACAACGACATGCCGGGAGAGACTTGGCATCTCACAAACGAAGGACTATCACAGAAAACAAATCAGTCCGACACTCACTACTACGAGATTGCATTCTCACCCGAGTTCAGTCTCGACAACACAGTCTACCTGTCCACTTTTGAGGGCGTTCATATCTCGAGAGATCGTGCCGAAACCTGGAGGCATCTCGAAGTTTACACCAATCGCTTCATGAGAGGTGTTGGGATCAGTCCGGACTATGCAAACGACGGAACGGTATTCGCCGGTTCCTACGGCGGGGGAATTCTGGGCTCGACTGACTATGGTGACAATTGGACTACCCAGAGCACGGGACTTTGTTGGGTCTACGCCGGACCACTGGCTATCAGTCCCGATTTTACCAGCGATGGAACGATGTTCTCCGGAGCTATTGGAGAAGTTGCTCTCTCAAGAAATTACGGAGCCGCTTGGACGGTTTCTACACATATAAATGACGATGTATTCGTCTGTAGGTCTCTCGCTGTCTCTCCGGACTACACCAATGACAGAACGGTCATCGGGGGCAACGATGTAATGGGCCGATACACCTTGTACAAATCGACAAACCAGGGTACAGATTTCCTTCCAGTACTCGATAGCACCAAAATAAATGGAGCTTGTGCCATCGTATTTTCACCGGATTACGCCAACGATGATACTATCTTTGTCGGCTCCAAAAACGGTGTTTTCAGATCGAAAGATAACGGCGACAACTGGTCGTTTGTAGGCTGTAGGGACAAGTATATTTCGTCGGTGGTAATATCACCAGGCTTCAGAGACGATCGCATCGTTTTCTGCGGATCGTACAACACAGGAGTACATAGTTCTGTGAACGGTGGCGACAGTTGGAATTTAATAGATCATCAAATCATCAAAAACGAGATCATCGAATCAATGGGAATTTCTCCGCAGTTCTGCTCCGATGGCAACGTGTTCGCCGGAACAAAAAGCGGAGGTTTTTTCAAGTCAACCGATGGCGGGGCCTCATGGGAGACCACGAGAGTTTTAGAAGGTCAAATGATTCGATCGATGGCGATATCTCCGTCTTATTCAGCAGACTCTACTATTTTCATTGGAACGTGGGAAGGCATTCTCCGGTCGCAAGACCGTGGTGTTAGTTGGACTCGAGTCACCGACATCACATATTACGATGACACGAGCACATTCATCGACTACCAACTCCACTGGTTAAGATTGGAGGAGCAATACGCTCATGGAGCCCAAGTAAAATACAGTGAAACACCTGGCGCATCGGCTGAACTCTACTTCTATGGAGATTCGGTCGAGTGGTTCGGTGCGAAGTCGCCGTACGGTGGAATCGCCGACGTCTATATCGACGATTTGTTCAGAGACTCTGTCGATCTCTATTCATCATCCAACAAATGGCGGTTGAGTCTCTATAGTGAATACGGTTTGACATTTCGTCCTCATAAGATCACCATCAGAGCCACCGGTTTCAGCGCCCGGAGATCTTTGGGAACCGCTATCGTCATCGACGCCATCAAAGTAGGATTTTAACAGACACACGCGGACAGTGAACAAACAAACCCCGGCAAGCAGATCTTTTCGCAAGGAACTTGGCAGGTTATCTGACCGCTAATCGTCGTCGCTCGTGGCAACCTCGTTCGACTCCTCAAAAAACGAAAGCGGAAGTCTGTCTTCCGCTTTCTTCGTTATTCTGTTTCTGCAGCCTTCGTGGTTTTGCGAGTGGAAACTATGCTGTCAAGAGTCCTTTGCCGTTACTTCCCCGGATTCACAACCCGGCCCATGAAGAACAAGGCACCGGTGCTGTCATCGCGGATGATGAATAGGAAGGGATGATCGGCCACAAAAACAGGTCCGGATTTTTTCATCATCACCGCCGATCCTGCGGCGGCCTCGGCACCGTCCTCGTTGACCTCAATGCGGGTCTGCTGAATCACGTCGTCGATGAACAGTCCCTTCCAGCCCGTCATGCCGGAAAAATCGGCGCGCTCGGCCGAGAATGGGTCGCGCATTCCCATCTTTTCCAGGACCTTTTTCAAGTTGAGGCGGGTCGTTATCGCGAAGCGCGGCAGGTAAACTCCGACTTTTCGTTCGGTGAGCGCGCTCAGCCAGTGACTCAATCTCTCCACGGACAAGCTCTTCTCGAGAGCCTCGAGCCCGAACGATTCGCGGGGTAGGAGCACCACTATGCTGAGGTCTTTGCTCGCGAACGGGATCTGGAGAAGATCGATTTCCGCGTTCCTGGCGTACCCACAGCGCAGGCTCTGATTCATCATGAGCACCTGAATGGTCTTTTCGGTGGAGACTTTGAATAGACGCTTCTTCGTGTTGTCCGGATGGAAGCGGCTGCCCCAGGCTTCCTTGAAGTAGAGGGCGTTCGTGAGCACCAGCTCGGTGTCTGCTTGCAGGTCTCCCGCCTCGAGAAGACCTCTGATTTTGCCTCTCGTCTGCTTCTCCGTCCAGTTGTTGATGGAGGCTCGAGCTTCGCCGAGCGCGTTCATGAAATCGAGCTCGTACGAGGCACCGCCGTAGGATTCGCGGATGAGACGCAGATATTCCGGACGCAGGGTGAGCCCCTTTTGCAGCCAGAGTGCGTTGGCCGATTGCAGCTTCTCGTTCAGGCTGCTGAACGCGCGAACCTCGCCGCCCCCAGAAGAAGCGGGAAGGCACAGCACCTTCGCCATCTGCCCTTCGGTTTCGCCGCGCGCACCGGCTCGCGTCATGGCCAGGGCGACGGCGAGGCTGCCGGGGGAGACGCACAGGTTGCCGCGGCTCTCCCGCACCGCCGGCTCCTCGAGAAGCCGAGAGTAGAGATCGAGTGCAAACGCGCTGTTGCCGGCGATGCGGTCGACGCGTTGCTTTGGACTCTTTTGGGGATCCTGAGCTCCCCCGAACGCGGAGCTGACAGAAACACAGACGAGTAGGATCCGCGCCAACATAACGACCTTTTTACCGATCATGGTTGCCTCCTTTTTCAGCCAGGGTGCCTGACGGTGACTCTGGATCGGGTTGAATTTTTTTTACCCGATGTGCCTGCTTACGAACACCCCATCTGCGCTGGCACCTTTTTTTTGAGGAGAGACATCGGTGTTGTTGGTTGGAGGATCGATCGCAATGGAACGGGAGCGAATCCGGCGGCCGGTCATGGACCGTTGAACGCAAAGAGCACGACCTCTACGCCCTCTGGATGGTCCCGCCAGAGAGCTTCGAGCGCGTGGCGCAATTGGGTAGCGCTTTGCCTCCGCGCCCCGACGCTTTGCGCTCGATCACAGCACGAATACAATACATCTAGCTCCGGCAGAGGCTGGTGCGACGCCACTATGATGATCCGCTCCTCACCCTCTGTCACCGACAGAGTAAACCAGTTCGGCTCGGCCGGCAGGTAGCAGCCCTGTTCCCGGCGGATCGGATTTGCGACCGAGGAATAGATCGTGTTCGGAAAGAGCTGCTCCGCAAAGCCGCCGCTTGCGAGCTGGAAGATGTAGACGTACCGGTCGGCGGACAGCTTCAGGCCGAGACGATAGAGATCGCCGGAGGCGAGGAGGGGCTTTTCGGGAGAATTTTCGGGAGCAGGGATCAGCAGATCGGTCCCGTTGACAACGGAGGATCCCCTGCGGTGGTGCTGCAAGAGGAGTTGTGAGAACGCAGTGCGTCGGCCTTTCTTCGGCCCCCGCGCATCCCCTTTTCCGGGGCCCTTCCCGCCTTCCTTATCCATGAGGACGGCTCCCTGGAAGGTGACCGATTCTTGGTCCTGCCAGGCCAGCAGCCGCAGGCGATCCTCGAACGGCGGTGGCGGGGCAGGAAAGAGCACAAAGCGGGCGATGGTCACGAGGACAATGAGGCCGGCGGCGATTGCCGCAATACGGAAAACCGTGGTGATGGGCCGCGCAGTGGATTGTCCACCTTTCTCAGCGACCAGGCGCCGGAGCTCGTCGGTAGGCTCTAACCGGGGGGCGGCCGCCTCTTCGCGGGCCGCCCAGTCGGTCATGAGTTTGTCGTATTTTTTGTCGTCCATGGGGTTAATCCCTGAACTCGCATCGTACTGCACACAGCACCCTCTCCAGAAACACTACGATCGATCCGGCCGCGGCAGCACTAAAATCATGGCTCGATCCCTTTACGTTCCAGGCAGCGCTTGACCTTTTCTCTCGCAGCACGCACCCATTTCTGGGCCATGCTGGTCGACTTGCCAAAGACTGCCCCGATCTCGCGGAAAAGCAGGCCGCTGACGTAGTAGAGCACCAGAGATTCTCGCTCCTCGTCCTTGCTCAGCTCGCCGAGACAGCTCCTGACCGCCGAGACGAGCTCTGCACTCGACACCGCGGCGACGGTGTCCGGCGTGCCATCGGAAAGCAGCTCCTCGAGGGGCCCGGCGCTCTCACCCCTCCCATGTGTCGCTTTCCCAGACAGGGATGTGACGGTGATTTTCTTCTCGCGGCGCAGAAGATCGATGGCCCGGTTGCGGGCGATTGAGAAGAGCCATGTACCCAGCGGGGCCCTTCGCGGATCGAACTGATGGGCAGATTCCACCACCCGCAGAAAGACGTCGTGCACCAGGTCTTCCGCGTTTTGTGAGGATAAAGCCGTGGCGCAGAAGACGTACAACTTCCGCGAGTACCTGCGATAAAGCTCGTCGAGAGCCTCGGATCGGCCCTTCTGGAGCTGTTTCATCAGTTGCTCGTCGGTAACCTCCGCCATACTGCGTCCTCTGTCTCACGATCCTGCAAAGGTGCCGCCCTCCTCCTCCGAAGAAACGAATACAACGGCATGTTGTGTATCGCAGCAGGGTTGAGATGCTTACTTGGTGTGCTCTTCTTTCGCAGCCAGAGCGGTCACCTGCATGTGCTCCGTGCGGGAGCGGGACTTCAGCTTCATCGTGGAACGGACCGGGAGGTTCCGCTCGAGAGAAAAGTAGGTTTCCATCTCCACCTTCACGGAGACACCCTCGGGCCACCCGCCCACCTCGCCGGTGATGCGGGCGCAACGCTCGCCGTCGATCTCCACGATCTCGGCGAGCAGACAGGTGGCGACGATCTGGTCGCAGCGGTGGATATTCAGGAGATCGCCCTTCCAGGTCCAGGTATCGCCTACGGCAACGGGTTTCCCTTTCCCGGGCAGGATGGCGCAGAAACCGATGAGCGCGGATCCCAGCAGCCCTTGCTGGGTGGTGAGCGCCGTTCAGCATTCACCCTGTTTGCAGGCGCCGCGGGAATCGAAGGTCAAAGTCACTCCATCGCGGATTTCCTCGGCGCACCACTTCTCGTCCGCCTCGGAGTCCTTGCCGCGTAAGTAACCCTTGTCCTTGTTCCACTCGAGGTCGTGATCGTAGGCGCGTTCCTTACTACTTCCCGTGCTCTGGTAGAGAACCCGCTCGAAGGCGCCCTTGCCGGTGAACTGGGACACCCCGTCCTGTCGGGCAATCCTCCAGCGGATCAACAGCTCCGTGTGGAAGTTACCCTTCATGCCGCTCTTGGCGTAGTCCCATTGGGAATCGACCACACACGATACGGCGAGGTTGTCGCCGTTGGCGGGCGAGAAACTGAGATCGAAGCGTTCCGCGGAAGTGTCGGTCAATGACAACGCACCGAGCGCAAGACAGGTCATGAGGATGTAGTGTAGCATGGCAGCCTCCAGAGTCCGTGTGACGTGCCGCTGAACCTTACTGAGTCTTCGATCCCATGATACGGTTGAGGTTCCAAAGGTGCGATGGTTTTTCTTCTGCCAACGACCTGTACGTTGCTGCTTCTCACTCATTGCTCTGCTCAAGAAATATCGTACCAGGAATGATTTTTAGATCCTGAAGACGTCCATGCGTAAGATATTCGCCCGCCGACGATCTCTTTGCATTGCGGCTGCTCTCAAAAACTATTGCCTCCATGAGTCCAGGGATTAGAATCTTCCGATGGGTTTTGCCGCTTGCGTTCGGGTCAAAGGAGTTTCTCGATGAAAAAGGTTGTCTGTGCCATCTTGTGTCTGGTCGCCTTCCTCATGATCTTGAGCTGTGAAGCCGGGTATCATGGCATGAATCCAGCACATGAAGAGGGAGCGAATGAGAAGGACACCCATGCAAGAGAACCGTCGAGCACGGAGTCGGCATCACCCAAGGAGATCGCCCCTCCCAGCGAATCCGGCTTGAAGGCGGCCTTCGTGGACGACAATGTCCAGTACAACTGGTTCCTCAGTTTTCTCGAGCGCTTCAAAGGCGCGGCCCGTCATCTTCCGATCGCGGTGCAGGAGCGCATCGTGCTCGAGGTACACGACCGCCAGGGGAATCCCCTGCCGAATGCCACGATCCGCGTCTCGGGTGGCGGCGACGAACTGACGCAGGGGAAAAGCCTCTCCGACGGCACATTCCTGTTCTTTCCCTCCCAGTTCGATCCCAGAATAAACACCTACGAAGCCGAGGTGACTTACGGGCAGGTCAGCGAGGTCTTCTCCATCGACCGGCAGGGTATGAGACGCCTTTCGCTCGAGCTCACGAAAGCGGCACGAGCCGAACCCGGACGGGTGCCGCTGGACCTGGTTTTCATCCTGGACACCACGGGCAGCATGGGTGAAGAGATCAAGCGGCTGCAGGCGGCACTCGAGATCATCATCATGAACGTGGCCTCGATGACGCCAACGCCCGTGCTCCGTCTGGGTATGGTGTTGTACAAAGACCGAGGCGATGCCTATGTCACCAGAGTAACGGCGCTGACCGAGGACCTCCAGGCTTTCGAGCACAAACTGGCTCAGGTCAAGGCGCAAGGTGGAGGGGACACTCCAGAAGATCTGCAGGAGGCTCTGAGGGTTCTTTTCAGTGAAATGGACTGGAACGATGACGGCATCCGGCTGGGATTCATGATCACCGATGCCGCGCCCCACCTCGACTACCGGCAGAGGTACACCTACGTGGACGCAGCGGAGGAAGCCAAGCAAAAAGGTGTGAAGCTCTTTAGCGTCGGCGCGGGCGGCCTGGATATCAACGGCGAGTACACGCTCCGTCAGATCTCACAGTACACCAGCGCCAACTATGTTTTTCTCACCTACGGCGAGACAGGCGAGAGCGAAGGGGGTCGGGTTGGCAGCGTCAGCCACCACACGGGCAGCGACTTTCAAACCGACAAGCTCGAATCGATCTTGATGCGGATCGTCAAGAAGGAGCTCTACACCTTCACTGGACGGCAGCACCTCGTTCAGAGCGACAACTACTTCCAGGCGACGAAGGTGAAGGAAGAGCCGCCGGATCAGACGCTGGACAAGCTCTTTCTCGCCGCCATCGCGCAGCTCGTGGATTACTCGGGGATCGCCATCGAGGAAGGAACGCCGGCCTCGGCAACACCGGTCTCGGCAGCGGATGGCTCATCGGCGGTGAATGCGGAGTATTTCGATACCTACCTCATGCAGGCTTTGAGCCGCCATCCGGCCTTCCGCATGGTGGAGCGGGCGAACATCCAGGAAGTGTTGGACGAGCTGGAGTACCAGCTCTCCGACCTCGTGGACGAGAGCAAAGCGGCAAAGGTCGGCAACTTCATGGGCGCCGAGCTGTTGGTCACGGGCAAGCTCTACGAGAAAACTCGAAGCTACGAGCTGTTTCTCAAACTCTTGCGCGTCGAGACCGGTGAGGTCCTGGCCGTGACCAAGATGAAGGTGGATGAGGAGCTCGGATTGTAGTCTTTGGTTGTCCATTCCAAAGGCGATCGCTTGCGCTCGCCCACAGAGAAATCCTGGTAGGCAGACCGCTTTCCGGGATTTTTGCTTGTTATGAGTTCGTTTATCTTATTCTGCCTCAAAACACCAACATCGTTTTAAGCTGGAAAGAGAAGTCGCATTTGTTTTTTGCTCTTTTCCAAAGGATCCAAATCGGAAGATCACCTCTCCAACTATAGCCCAGAGCCCTCATAGGTGCGGTGAGAGAGATCCACCGATGGATTGCTCTCCTGATCACAGAAGCCCAAGCCCACTACCTCCCCGTTCGAGTGGCAGCCAGGAGGATTTCATTGACAAAAATATTTTGTGGGCAGTATCGTCGAGATTCATATAATGAACTGATTGACGGTCCCGAAAGGATGGCACACTCGTCGCGGTTTTCGGGAAGTCCGATATTTTTTGCCAAGAACGGAGGAACCATGTTCAAATCAAAAAAGATCATTGTATTGACTCTGGCATTGACCGTGCTGCTCAGCGTCGTGGCTCTCGGTCTCGGGATGAACAGCCGCTGGTACGGAGGGGGTTCCGGAAGCACCGTGCCCCCCATTCCCACCCCGAATCTCAAGCTGATCTATCCCTTCCACGAATGGAAGGGTGACATTATCGACAACGAGTTCTTCGGTGCCTGGCTGGACGAGAAGCACAACGACTACGGCGAATTCAGGGGCAAGGTCGAGTGGACCAACAACAAATCGATCGCCATATGCAAGGGTAAGTGGACCTGGATGGATCCCAAAGGTTACCTGATCCCGATGGGGACGTTCGAGATGATCTTCAACTTCAAGACCGAACAGTGCGAAGGCAAATGGCTCAATACCCATAACCAGGACAGCGGCGGCATCGAAGGCAAGCGGTTGGAGTAGTCGACGTAGCAGCCGCCGATAAATCAAGATAAACTGCCATTTCCCGTCAACCAAATCCGCCGTCGAGGGATTGATTGCTCTGCACGATCCTTCGACGGCGGTTTTATTGCAGGACATAACGGAGACCGCAGGGAACTGCATATTTCTTCTATACTACTCATCCTCTCTAACATCCCTCCAGGCCGTCACCACCTTTTTCAGAAAGTAGCGGTTGGAAAAATGCGAAGTCTACCTTACCGGCTCGTCATCGAAGATGCTCTCCAAAGAGATCGCGACCCAGATGCGCGGACGGGCGTTGTCGTGGGAGATTTTTCCCTTCTCGTTCCGGGAGTTCTTGGACTTCAAGGGGATCGAACACGAGGGCCATCTCTCGACCTTCTTCTATACAGTGAAACTTTTCGACGCTTCTGTAACGCGCCGCAATGCCAATCCCAAAAAGGTCTATTGTGCCGATCTGGCGATTCTTACTCGATCTACCAGAGATGCCTCGACAATACGTCCCGGCCTTAGTTACGTCCAGACGACGAAGGTGGAGGAAGAGCCGCCGAATCAGACGCTGGACGAGCTCTTTCTCGCGGTCACGGCGCAGCTCGTCGATTTCTCGGAAATCGCCATCAAGGAAGGGTGGAGTAATCCCATGTTGATCATATCTGCCTGATATTCTCGCTCTCCCTCTGAGACAGAAAGTTCGGTTTCTCTTATTTTTTGAAATTCGGACGTCAAAAAAAAGTTCCTGCTGTGAAGCTGCTGGCGTTTAAGCTTATGGAAACGTATCCCACTCGTTCGCATTTGTGCTCATCGATCAAGTGAACGTGGTTGCCTGTTGTAATATGTTTCGCATCATACAGCCACCGAAGCGGGAGTTCGTGACGTGTTGCCTTTCACCCTCGGGATCCTATAATGCACCTTCGCAGCGTAGGGTGCCGAAGCATCGATTCAATCAGATGCAAAATAGGGAGAAAAAACGTCATGCCTACAAAGTACTCATGCTGGTTGGTCTTCTTATTTCTCATTTTTCCCTTGGCAGCCGGTCCTACGACGAGTGCCGCCGACGGCGCCATGATTTTCGGAGATCGAACCAAGCAGTACAAGAGCGACCTGGATGCCCTGCTGAAACACCTGGACAAGGAATGCCAGCTTCTGAGTCAGAAGAAAATCAAGTGGAACAAAGTCTCATCGGAGGCGCGCAAACGCCTCAAGAGCGTGACGTCCGACGTGGAGTTCTACGGGCTGCTGGTGTGGGTGGTCGGGCAACTACGCGACAGCCATGCACACGTGGCACCCAAGGACCAGTCGCTGGCGACGGCTTGGAACGAGCAAAAACCACAGCAACGGCAGGTGCCCATGGCGCTGATGCCCGGCGCTCACGATCTGGTGCTGGTCAGTTGGGTCAGTGACGCGATGCAAGATCTCGGCATCGAAGTCGGGCTGGCGCTCGATTCGATCAACGGTGAAGGGGCCTGGGATTGGTTCGAGGAACGATCCCAGGAGCGGTTCCTCGAAGGGTACTATTCCACGATCCACCGCGCGCGTACCGTGACGTTCAGCTACGGCGTAATCCTACCTGGGAAAGGCATGGTCGAGCTCGAGTTCAAGAAGCCGAAACTCGCCGAGAAAGAAAGAGCAAGCTATCTGAAGGCGTCCTTCCGGAAGCGTGCGAAAATCTTGAAAAAAACGCCCGCCTGGGAATCGGTCTCAATCAAGATCTCGGAAGACAAGTGCCAACCCGCCAGATTTCTCGGGCACGGTTTTCCCCAGTGGCAGGTCCCTGAGATCGAGCGTGTTTCCGGTATGACCGCCTATGCCAAACTCCCTTCTGGAAATGGCTATGTGAACCTCAGGAACGTAAACGGCGGGTCACAACCGGCAGAGCTGCAAAAGGCCTTCGAAGCCTTGAAAGACTGTCCGGCGCTCGTTGTGGATTTGCGCTGGAACGGCGGCGGCGGAGGGGAGGGCCAGGTTGCCGCGTGCTTTCCGGGTCGCGGCCGGGTCGAAGGGCACGAAAAATGGACGAAGCCGGTTGCCGTGCTGGTCGGTCCGCGCGTGATGAGCTCCGGCGATTCGGTGGCATACTATCTCAAGAACACCTACAATCACGAGCTCTTCGGCGAAAATACTTCCGGTGCGCCCGGCCCCAAAGGTCGCTTCGAGCTTCCCTCCGGCTTTGCGTCGGTACTCTTCGTTCGTTCACAATGGCGCTCTCGCTCGCTTGAAGGGATCGGCGTGGCTCCGGACAACAGGGTACTCCAGGACGTCGTGGAGCTGTCGTGCGGTATGGACAGCGTGCTCGGAGCCGCCGAGAAGCACCTGAAAAAGAAAGCACGGAGGTAATTGTAATCCCAGGTATGCTAGGATCCCGGATCAGTATAGGAGAACCAGTCAAAAAAGCATGTGTTTTCCTCATGATTTTGATGATCGTCACCGCAGGATCCGGCACAATCGAACCACGGCCCGTGTCCCCGGGTTTTATCGAAGATGAGGGGGTGACTATGCCCGTCGCTGTAACACGAAAGGTGAGCCCAGCACTGGCTCGTTGCGAGCTCACACACCTTGCACGTGATCCCATCGACATCAATCTGGCAGGGGAGCAACATCGGCGCTACGAGGAACTGCTCGTCGAGCTGGGCTGCAACCTCATGACTCTGCCTGCTGCACCCGAGCTGCCGGATTCGGTCTTCGTAGAAGACACCGCCTTGGTGCTCGATGAGCTGGCTGTAATACTGCGTCCCGGGGCTGAATCGCGCCGACCCGAGACAGAACCGATTTCCGAACTCCTATCACGGTTTCGTCCCATAGCTCGGATCGTGCCACCGGGCACGCTGGACGGCGGGGATGTGCTGCGCCTGGACCGTCAGATCCTCGTCGGCCGATCCGGGCGGAGCAACCGCAGCGGGATCGAGCAGCTCTCCGCCCTTGTCGATCCCCTGGGTTACAGCGTGCGAGGTGTGAGTATTTCGGGCTGCCTGCACTTGAAGTCGGCTGTAACGCAGGTGGCGGTGAAAACCGTGCTCCTCAACGCGCAATGGGTTGATCCCGCCCTTTTCACAGGATACTCGGCGATCCGGACTCACGAGGAGGAGCCCTTTGCGGCTAACGCCCTGCTTTTGGCCGGCACGCTGGTTTATCCCGCAGCCTTCCCGCACACCCTGTCGCTTCTGCGCCAGAACGGTCTGCACGTCCGCACTCTGGACGTTTCCGAGCTCGGCAAGGCCGAGGGGGGTATGACCTGCTGCAGCCTGATCCTGTCTCCCTGAGCTCGCAGGGAGTGCTTATCGAAAAAGCGCGGAAAGTACAGCGAGGCTGAGGTCGACTTCCGCAGAACATGGGAAGGCTGCGAACTCAGTCTCGGCAAGGAGCACTCGACCACGGTCACTTACACCTTCGCGGTATCACTACGTCATTCACGTCAACCCATTCACCTAGGTCGACAAGACTATGGAGGCACTAACATGTTTCTTTTTAACTCTATTCCGCACACCTCTCGTGATTCGCCCGTCACTACTCGCCCCTATATCGAGAGTTAAAGCGACTACACTTATACTCCTCACTCCGGCCCAACACAAACGGCAAACGAGCATTGATATTGCGAATCAGCGAAGTACAATAGCAACCATCCTATTTCTAACCTTTCCATTTCTGCTTAGTTTCGCTCTGCTTAGGAGGTATGGGTATGCGTTTCGCCCTTTTCTTCACCCTGACCTTGACATCCCTTTCTCTAGCAATCTCAGCGACAATTTACGTTCCGGACAACTACGCCACGATTCAGAACGCAATCAACGCATCCTCCAACGGTGACATCGTCATCGTTCGGTCAGGGACCTACATGGAGAACATCTCCTTCGTCGGGAAGGCTATTACGTTGAAAAGTGAAATGGGATTTGGATCAACGGTCATTGACGGCGGGCAGGCATCGTCAGTAATTCAGTTCATGAACGAGGAGGGTCCAGGATCAGTGCTCGACGGTTTTACCATTACAAACGGAAAAGCCAACAGAGGTGGCGGAATTTATTGTTACGTGTTTACTTCCCCAACGATTACCAACAATCTTATTATCAAAAATATTGCTCAACAGCCCATCGAAGAAAGTAGAGGTGGTGGGATCCATCTCAACGGGGCAAGTCCGACAATATCCAACAATTATATCTCATACAACAATGCCGACTTTGGTAGTGGTATCTGCTACGGTAACAACTCTCGCGGCACAATCTCTGGAAACTACATTTCAGAAAACGGCAAATCTACCTCAGACAGAAGAGGCGGCGGCATCATGCTCGAGGAGTACTCTCGTCCGTATCTGAGTGATAACATATTCAAGGGAAATGCTGCGGGCTATGGCGGAGGCATCTACGCCACGGATAACTGTGACGATAGAATATTGAGATGTTCATTCATCGAAAATAGAGCAGGGCAAAGGGGAGGAGGACTGTATACATACGGATGTCGCCCACCAGTAAAGCAATGTGAGTTCTCGGGAAACGTGTCAAGCTATTACGGTGGCGCGATTCATATAGAAAACGGAGATCTTGCGATCAGCCAGTGCATCTTCTTCAACAACTCCGCAACAAATAGAGGCGGCGCTTTGTACAACAAAGGAGCCTCTCAAATCATCAATTGCACGTTTTATGGGAATTCATCGACCAGCGGGGGGGCAATGTTCAACGAGGACAACCCATCCCTCATCAACTGCATTTTGTGGAATAACATTCCCGATGAAATCAAAGACTCTTCTAATTCGAGTATAGTCTCTCATTGCTGTGTTTTGAATGGTTGGCCTGGAATCGGTAACTTCAGCACCGATCCTCTCATTGTGGATCCTGTCGCCGGGGATTTCCATATTTATTGGAGCTCACCCTGTCGAGATACGGGGGACAATCTGGCTGTGTGGGATAGTTGTGACTTCGAAGACGATCCCCGCACTGCTCAAGACATTGTTGATGTCGGAGCTGATGAGTTTTACTATCATCTTTATCACACAGGTGACGTTCTCCCTGGCGCGACAATCGAGTTGAAAGTAACAGGGAATCCGTCGTCTCCGATTAGGCTTTTCCTTGGCACTGGCATTCAGGATCCACCACTTGGCACGCAATACGGTGACCTCTACATTCAATGGCCACCGCTGTGGAGTACGTCGATCGGGATGATTCCCGGCGACGGCTTGTTGAAGTTACCCGTGAAAGTGCCCGGTGTATGGTCAACAGGTTCTTCGCATCCGCTCCAGGCGCTTGTGGGCCCGCTTGGAGGTGGTACGACGACGCTCACGAATCTGATGTCGCTTACGGTTGAGTAAAAAGGAGATTTTCCGATGATCAGACAAATCCTAGAAGGAACAACACTCCTCCTGATCGTACTCATAGCCTCAACCCAAGCGGCCACAATCTACGTCCCTGATCATCAAGCCACGATTCGGAATGCCATCATCGTATCATCAAATGGTGATACAATAATCGTGCGTCCAGGAACTTATCAGGAAAACATTACTTTTTTGGGAAAGTCTGTCACTGTAAGAAGTGAAAAAGGTCCGGGATTGACGGTCATTGACGGTGGTCAATTGAGGTCCGTGGTGACATTTTCAAATGACGAGGACGAGGAATCTGTCTTGGACGGCTTCACCTTGACGAATGGTGATAGTCTGGAGGGTGGAGGCATTCACTGTTACTACGCATCTCCGACTATCGTGAACAACATCATTTCAGGGAACACTTGGTATGAGGGCGGCGGTATATTCTGTTATGGGTCCTCTCCAGTCATCAAAAATAATTTGATTATAGGGAACACTGCCAAGTACGGCGGGGGAATATACAGCTATTGGTCTTCTCCGACTATCACGGACAACATCATTACCGGTAATTCGGTCAATATGTACGGCGGCGGAATACAATGTGCCGGCGATGGCTCGCCGAACATGACAGGTAACACGATTTCAATGAACCACGCGTGGAGAGGTGGCGGACTCTACTGCGGTACTCCCACAACGATCATCATAAACAACACCATCACGGGAAATACGGCTAGTTCACAAGGTGGAGGGATATACTGCGGCGGTGACTTTCCCATTGCGAACACGATTTTTTGGGACAACAGCGCACCAACGAGCCCTGAGATTTTTATCAGTTCCGGGTACCCGGCTTTCACCTACTGTGACATAAAAGGCGGCTGGCCGGGAACGGGGAACATCGATGTGGACCCGCTCTTTGCTGATTCTGCAAATGGAGATTTCCATCTTACTTTTCCTTCCTCGTGTCGGAATGCAGGTGACAATTCAGCCATTACATTTCAGTATGACTGCGAGGGCGACCCCCGCATCGCTCAAGGAACAGTAGACATAGGCGCAGACGAGTTCTACCACCACCTTTACTACACAGGCAACGTGCTTCCTGGCTCCCCCATCAACATCAAGGTAATTGGAACACCGGGATTTCCGACACTGCTCGGCTTGGGTAAACGCGTCCAAGATCCGCCGCAGTCCACGCCACACGGTGATCTGTGGTTGACTATACCGCCGGCGAAGACATGGCAGCTAGGCGTGATACCGGGAACCGGGGTGTTGACGATGTCTGTTGCCGTTCCTTCGGGATGGCCTGTGGGCTCTCAACACCCTTTCCAAGCTCTCGTCGGCCTTTGGGGCGGTGCGGATACCAAGCTGACCAACCTCATGGTTCTGACCGCTGAATAAGATTCTGAGACGAAGAAGCGGCGGTGCTCAACGATTTTATCCTGACCTTGCTGCAAGAAAACCCGGTCCTGAGAATCGCCATGTTGTCGGGTTTGAAGCCTACGAGCAATGGATCATTTTCCAGACTCGAGGCACAACCGGCCGTTGCGGAATGTCAGGTTGTGTCTGTACTTTCTCCACCAGGCAGTGTCGATGTGATCCGGTATTTCGTCCAGCGATCGCAAAACGCTATCATCTTCCACGAACCCACGTGGGTCATCTTTCGACGACGACCGATCAACGGCCAGCCGGACGCACCTCCAACCGCCGTCAAATCGCGACAGCTCCTTACCGTCCGCTCCAAGCCACTTTAACCCCAGCGAGGCATCGCCCCTCACCTGCAGCACACCCTCGTGGACCAGGCTATGGCAGGACCTGCAAAGAGCGATCTCGTTGCCGATCTCGGTAGTTCCACCCTCCGATCTCAACACCACATGATGACAGATGAGATCGGCCCGGTTGGTGCACCCCGGCGCGCGGCAGCGTGCGCCGTCACGGCTTAGCACCTTTTGCCGCAAAGACGGTGTGTTCGGCTTGTCGCGCAGTTCTTTCGGCACTTTCTGCGGCAAGACTTCCGATCCGGAGGCGCCCGATCGGTGACCCACGTGGGTCGAGTTACCAGGCTGATGTGTCCCAACCGACGCCCTAAACGAAGTCCCCGTCGCCTTTTTCTCCGGGCACTCAGAGACGATTCGAGAGCCTCCGGATCTTTGGAATGTGGATCTCCCAGCAGGTAGTAGGGTGTTTGATCCGTGGAGATCATCCCGGTGAGCCGCGACGCCATCACCGACCGCCTTGCACGCACCAGTCTGATTTGTAGCGATCGCCGCGACGACGCCACCAGCCCCGCATCCGCAGCCTGCTCCATCGCCACCCCGATTCGAACTCATCGTTGTCGCGCAGGCCTTGGGCTCGCGCGCACCTGAGGGTAGCTTTACCACTCGCGCCAGCGGTTGACGCGCAGCGACCTTGGCCGCAGGGATCCCCTCGGGGCCGTCTTCGGTCTGAATCCAAGCACGCTCGCAATCGGTGCATCGGTGATAAACCACCGTAAAGGCGTGACGTGTCTCCGCTTCTTTTTGGTTGAGTGGTTGCTCCAGGTAACTCTTGGCCATCACGAGCAGCACCGTGGCGGCATCCAACTCTCCACCGTGGTTGGCGGCCGCGCGGTCGAAGGCCGCCTGCCAGAGTGCATGGTCTTCGATGGCGAGCTCGGCCAGGACCTTCAGTTTGGTGTGTGATAAACCATAGGGATCCTTGGGTGGCCGGTCTCCATGCTGCGCTCGGCTGACAGCCTGTTCGATCTTGCGCATGCTCGTCGTCAGAGCCAGATCGAGCCACTCTTTTTCGGTCTCCCTGGTGGCAACCCGGCTGATCTCGCGCACAGCGCTCCACGAGATCTTTCCTTCGGCAAAAGCATCGTCGATCTGTGGCAGTTCTTCGAGCGCACGATCAATTCGCATGAGCTCACGCGTCATGCGTGGTGGAATGTAAAAACGTAATTGCGAAAACTGGGTCGTCTTGGAAAAACCGTGCTTGCGGTAGAGACCACGGCGGTCGAAATCGAGCAGGTAGAAGCCGAGACCTCGCTCCCCGACGAACCGCAACCGGTTAAACCGGCCGATCCTCAGCAACAAAGTTTTTTCGCTCAATCCCTTCCTGAGCTGCACGGTGAGACTCCCTTTCTCCCCGCACGCCCTGTGAACAAATTACCGAATTTCCAGGAGCAGAGCTCCCTTTTGATCTACATTCTCATCGTACCTTACAAACACCCGAATGACAACTTTTTAATATACTAAGATAGATATGATTATGTACTTGATATTTTTTACTAGACAGATAGGAAGACGGCGCCGTATTTAGGGTTCAATCCTCCGTGGCTTCAAAGTCCTCACTGCTCCCACCTTGCTTTTTTTTTTATCGATGTCGTAGATGGGGATAATATTTTCGTCAAACTCTTCCAAGCAGCCCGCAGACTCGTCTGCATATGAAGGTTCCGTGGAGGAGACACTGAGCAATACATAGGAAGGCGATTCGACCAATAGAAAAAACGACAATTCGGGCATGTTATCCTCAATTCCATCCGGTACTCTAATCGTTATGATCACCTCACCCGCCTCTGAGATCCTTCCCGAGGTGAAGAGCAGAGTAGGATGCTTCGGATCGGGTCCGATAAAAATTGAGTAAAGACTACCGGGACGACCATAAAGAATCAGATCGAAACTTCCATCGGTGTATAGAAATCCTGACTCAGAATTTGAAGTAGTGTCGCCATAGATGGGGCCAACCCGGGACCAGGTGAATCTCAGTTCATCGTAGGTTGGCTGTTGATTCGAGACAGCGTTTAAGTCCTCCGAGGCGAGAGGAAACACAATTAAAATCGTAAAGACAAACGCACATGCTCTGTTTATTTGATTTTTTTTATACATGAAGATTAGAAGGAAAACCCATGTCCGCCAAGATAAGGCTAGAGGATATTCGAGTTGTTTCTGTCCAATGCAGGATAGTCAGTGGAATCCGTTTCGCATGAGCCTTGGTTGCGACTTACTGAAAAATAGAATTAGAAGTTGAGGGAACGCACAGGATCTTGAATTTTCTCGCCACGAAGATGGATTTTACCAGCGCTGGAATCCTTTCAGATGGCCCGAGAATCGCGCCCTGAGGGGGCGATGAGAGGATTCGACACCGGAGGCTTGGGCTACGTGGCGGATTTGGATGATAAAACGGCTTACAAGGGCAAACAGAGCTCGTGTTGTCGGCACGAGAAGGCGGTCACGGAGAAGTAGCTCGACGCATCACAAGCGGCCGACCCTTGCGGCGCCGTAATGAAGCACATGGAATCAGCGCGGAATATCTATCTCGAGAAGATCCCAGCCAGTGATGTCGAGTGGGCCGTTCAGAACGCATGTATCGTTCATCAGTGCTATCAGATGTTCTCTTCACAGGTCCACAGGAACCTCAGTATGGCCACCAACATCAAATGGATCATCGACCAAGCCCCGCCGAAAACCAAGGTGGTGCTCTGGGCCCACAACGGGCACGTGAACACGATCGGACACACGATGGGTGCTTTCCTCGACCAATGTTACGGCGACGAAATGGTCGTTATAGGTTTGACCTGTGCCGAGTGGCGTTATACTGCTGTAGGAGACGACGGCCTTGATTTGCATGATCTTCAGCCCCCTCTACCAGGCAGCGTGGAGCACTGCTTTCAGAACACGAACCTTCAGCAGTTCATTCTCGATCTACGCAAAGCCTATATTCTAATGGTCTATTTCGAAAAAACGACAGCTTCGCGGTTGCTGAAATAGGGGAACAGAATGGGGAAAGATTTCTCGAGCGCCTGCTGATATTTTTCGTGACGGGTACATCCGAGTGCAGGTGTTCCAGAATTGAATGAACAACAATCACAGTAATGACCACCTTGTGAATTTATTGCGGCAGAAATCGGCGGATTATGTGATAGTTGCTTCCTTTCCAATCATGGCCGTTACGTTAGATCATCGATTCCTCGAAGTTCCGATTCGCCTGGCCGCGTGCATGACGACGAGAGATCTGGCTGTATCACGCAAGCAGCAGGGACAAAAGGGTCGAGCGGAATCTGAACCGTCGAACAAATTGCTACGGCACCGTAATGCGACCTTTTCATAACTCGACGCACCTATATGGTTGATCGCCATTGCCTCGTGATGAGTCACCCGATTGGAAAAGCCTTTCTCTAAGAAGCTATAAAACAACACGTAACATCAGGTGAGGTTTTTTTATGCTTCATTTTTCTTTTTATTAGGCTATCAAACGGTTTTGCCGTATAAGTAGTATCCACTACTGGCACTCAAAGTCGGAGCGTATGCGTTCAAATCGTAGTGGCGGGAGGGAAAATTCATGAAGAAAGTATTGGTTTTTGCGATTTTCTGTTTGATTCTCATATCGTCAATTTTTGCCTATGACAAGATAGTCATGAGCTTCTCACGTCCGTTGAAAGACCGCAAGAAAATCGAGCTCACTTTTCGGTGGGAGACTCCGCAAGGCGTTACCGAGCAGATGTCCGTGTCGGTCGCCGTGGACACCGATTTCGATGCCACAGCCAAGGCCGAAGAGATCGAAGGTCAGATCGAACTAGAGCTCAAGAACATGATTCATCGCCCCTTTTCGGTCTCGGCCAAAGACGGCAAGCTCACCTTGCAAACCTCACAAGGCTACGACCTCAAAAAGCCAGCAAGAGCCGATAACACCGATGAAATCACGGACGATATCGAATTCCCCGATGCAATCGGTTACTCCCTGGAACTGCTCGAACTGCGCGGCGAACCCTGCGGTTATTCCCAGCAAGGCGAGCTAGCTATGGTCAGATTCGGTCCCTCAGGCAGGGTCGTGGTCGTTGACACACTCGGCAAAACCCGCAAAGATATCATCGACACTTTCGCAGCCGGTTTCACGCATCTCGGTATTCCCGTGGTCTTCAAAAACGACTGTAGGATCATCATTTTCGTCAAACACGCCGGTGGATTGCGTATGGAGGACGGAGACAACGACTGCGAGATGGGTCGTTATATGACCGGTGTCGACGTGAGCGACTGGCCCGATCCCAAGGTCATCCAGGAGATCAAGGAGGTCTTGATCGACTGAATCGATTGATAGTTGGTGTCTTCTTCCCCCGCAAGCCGCTAAGACGCAAAAGGAGTCATTTGTCGCGGCCGCCATTACAACGGGCAATCTCGACCTTCGTCAGAAACTCACCAAAGTTCAGTCCGATTCGGTTTTTCTTCATCCTCCGCGTTGCAATGTTTCTGAGCAAGATCTCAATTTGTTCCAACCAACGGGCCTCCAAAGGCGGCCACCACGTCATCGGCGTCGCGACCGGCGACTGCCTTGCCCATCGCCTTTTCGATCAGATCGAGGAGCCGTCAGGCACGGTCGCGGATAAAAGGATCGAATACATCGGCACGTAGCAACGACTGTTCGATCAGATGGTATGTCAAGATCTCATCGAGCCGCCTCCCCTCCACGCTGTTTTCCTTTATCTCAAGTGGATCTGTGGCTTTGCCAATTCTCATGGCGGAGTGCTGGAATCGGAAAAAATAACCGCGGCGAGGTGGTCGGAGTCGCCGATGCGTCCAAGCTGCTCGAAATCCTGCCGAACAAGATCCGCGACGTCTTGGGGATCGTGCCGTGTATCGACCTAGTGACGGAAGACGGAAAAGACTGCATCCGCATCACCATCGAGCCGTATCCTTATCCGGTCAGCTACAAGGGCCAATACCACGTTCGTAGCGGCGGCACCAAGCAGAAACTGACAGGACCAGCGCTCAAACACTTTCTACTGCACAAGATCGGGAAGCATTGGGACGAGATACCGGCGCCGGAGTTTTCGCTCGCCGATCTCGATGCCGGCGCGCTCACGCGCTTTCGCCGGCGAGCTGTGCGCAGCAAACGCCTCGAACCGGAGATTATAGAGCATGATGATGCCTTGCTTCTCGATTAACTTCGCTTGACCGAGGGTGAGCATCTTAAACGAGCTGCGGTGCTGCTATTTTATCCCGATCCGGAAGCACTGGTGACGGGCGCGTACGTCAAGTGTAAACGCCGATAAAAAAGCGCGTGATTCCGCTGACGAAAGATGAGTGGAGCCTTCGATGGAGGAGAGTGACGAAGAAGGGAAACCACGACCGGAATCAGGGACCGACTTGGGACTAAGTCAGGACCAAGTCGTTGCCTTGCGTAAATATCTACATTCCTGCTCGATATGAGTTTTAATGACGTTGGTAGATCGGAGCAACAGGACCAAGCTCAGGGACCATGTTCTCAATCCGTTGATGGACACCGGTTTGGTCGCAATGACCATCCCCGACAAACCGCGCAGCAGCAAGCAGGAGTATCGAATCACATTAAAAGGCATCGTCGTTTTGGATGCCTAGTGATATACGACGTAGCGAGCGAGGCCAACCGGAAGAAGCCGCAGAGACAATCAGCCACGCTTAGTTTCTTTTGCGAACAACGGAAGTAATTCACATTGAACAATTGAACAGATTGCTACGGCACCGTAATTGGTCTATCTTTCTCACGAATCGGTTACTCCGAAGTGTTTCTTGACGTTTTGTGCTTTCCAAAGGAGGGCTGGATGTGTGCGTATCACCTCCTGTAGCCGCGCGTCGTCCGTGAGCAACTCGGCCGCGATGTCACCGCGATCGTTCAGTCGGTTGAGAAATTCTCGCTCGTGCTCTTCGAATGGAAACACTATGGACAGCAGATCTCTGCAGTCCTCGATAAGCTGCTCCGTCCATTCCCGTAGGTTCTTCTGAACAGGAGCCATGTTTCCCCGGAGCACGGGTAAAAGTTGTCGATCGACCTCGTCGGGATTCGTCTGCACGTCGTCGAGTGACACCTCCCGCCAGTCCCGCCTGTTGATACCGCCATACACAACGAATCCCAGCCTTAGCTTGGTGCGTTCGAGCTTACCTCGTTGCAGCAGTTCACGAATGTCAAAAAGATCACGGCTCGCACTTCGACTGAATAGTGCCCCGAGTTTTCCAGCCGCGAGCTCGTGAACATCGAGCATGGGAATCTTCGTCGCAGTAAAAGCACCCACCGAATGCGAATCGGTTGGAGTGCGTGACCAAAGAGGAGTTCGCAGCATGAAGTTCAAATCGAGCTCGAACGTACCAGACCGCCCTGTAACCGACGTATACGAGAGTCGCCATTTCCCACCGGCGTGATCCGACGGAACCCGTTTGACCTGGATACCGAGTCGTCCACACACAGCATGAATCGCCCGTTCAACCTTCGGACGATCAGCGAGCATCGTTTCTCGATCTGCTACACCGACGTAGTTCAAATCAATGTCCACGGACAACCGCGGCGCGTCGAAGATAAACAGATTGAGCGCTGTCCCGCCCTTCAGCGCGATGCGAGGCCGGAGGAAGGGGTGCATGCGTAGGGTATCGAGCAGCTCGAGTAGACGGATCACTTTTTCCAACACCTCGCTGCGATAACCTGTCGCGGCTGCTTCGCGCTGCAGCTCCGCTTCGGTGAGCATCACACAACCTCCTGCCAGGTGCGCTTCAAGACTCGTTCGGGTACGATGAGGTTCCACCTTGATTGGAGCCGTCCTGGCTCGCGTCGAGAGTCGAAGTAGCGAGGCTGAGCCGGCGAGAGTTTGTTGAGCGATTGAAGATACCGGTCCTCCACCATCAACTCCTCGCGATGTTGCTCCAGGAAGAAGCCCACGCGCGCTGCAGTTAGCGCTGACCCCAGTCTGGCGACGTGCTCGACAACGGCGTCGAGATCAAAGAACTCGACCATCTCCAAGCAACGCCAAATCTCCTCAAACCCTCCGGCTTTTCCGGGAGCGTCAAGAACATCTACGAGTGCTCTCTCAAGTGTCGTTGCACGTACAGTGCCTCCGGAGTGACGCTTCTCGACCACCCCTTCCCCAAAGCCGGAAAGGCTTCGAACGGATACAGGTAACTGGACGGGAACGAAAACCATGTCTCTATAAGAGAACGGACGGGCCCGCCCGAAGGTCAGGTAATGATAACGGTTCCAAAGTGAATAAGCCTTGCCATAAAATTGGAGCGCAGCATGATATGCGACGACAGCATCCGGCGTAAGCTTAGTGGCCAAGAGATATGGATCCACCCGGGTCGAGTCCGGATCGACACTGCGAGGAACGACCGCGTACAGACCTCGTCGCACGCGCACGATACGTCCGGCCTCGAGGTGCTTGCCCAGCAGGTTGTCGCTGGTGCGAGTCGTAGCTCCCCGGGGAGCGCGGGCTTGCACAAACTCCTCATGCGTGAAGAGTGGATGGGTTTCGAAAAATTCGCTTGAGCGCATACTTACTACTCCGCGCAGTAACTCTTACTTAAAGTATTGGTTTTTGCGCGCCATAGCAAGTCTTTGTTGTCGAAATGCGCAGAAATTACTACCTTATTTGTGTATTGCGGAACAAAACGGCGAAAACGGGATCGCAGCATCCTGTTCAAAGATCGTTGTAACGCAAGAGCATCATGGACCGCCCTCCAAGCAACGAAAATGAGGAAGATATACAACGGAGTTGACGAGTCGACTGTGCACACAGCAACGCCTCCGCGTACCGCTGCGTAGACAAATCGGACCGGCACGCTCGTGATCTCGTCGAGAAAGTGGTGCGCGAAGTTCGAATCCGGCAGCCCTACGAGGGTGAAGCATTAACCCCGTGGGTGGCGGAAATATCTGTCAGGACGATCAAGACGCTTGTCGAACGCTGTGTCATCTTGCGGATACCGAGCCCGATTACAGTGCGCTGTCAACCGCATCGATCGCTACCCCCTCACTCTCTTTCTCCCAAGGCGACGTCAACAATCTCTCGAGGTCCATGGTCGCCTGGCCGTACTGAATCAAGCCGAACAATTCATAAGAATAGCACCCGCGTAAGGGATCACTTTTCCCTGTGCCATCTGATCCGTTGAACAAATTGCTAGGGCACCGAAATTCCAAATCATGAAGGCGCAGATCAGATGCGTATGTTGCAGTAACTTCCTTTTATCGAATCCGTCACATCAGCAATTGAAAACCCAGACGGAGAATGTTGCAATAACGAAAACCAGAATATCGAATGGAAAACCTCATGGCGGTACGAGTATCTCAAGTGGATCTGTGGCTTTGCCAATGCTCATGGCGGAGTGCTGTAAATAGGAAAAAATAGCCGCGGGAAGGTGGTCGGAGTCGCCGATGCGTCCAAGCTGCTCGAAATCTTGCCGAACAAGATCCGCGACGTCTTGGGGATCGTGCCGAGAATAGACCTGCTGACAGACGACGAAAAAGGCTTCATCCGTATTACCGTCGAGCCGTACCACTTACCCGGTCAGTTACAAGGCCCACTACCACCTTCGCAGCGGCGGCACCAATCAGGAACTGACAGGCCCCGCGCTCAACCACTTTCTACTGCACAAGATTGGGAAGCATTGGGACGAGATACCGGCGCCGGAGTTTTCGCTCGCTGATCTCGATGCCGGCGCGCTCCCGCGCTTTCGCCGGCAAGCTGTGCGCAGCAAACGCCTCGAACCGGATATTCTGGAAAATTACGATGCCACGCTTCTCGATAAACTGCGCTTGACCGAGGGTGAGTATCTAAAACGAGCTGCGGTGCTGCTTTTTCATCCCGATCCGGAGGCGCTGGTGACAGGTGCGTACGTCAGGGTCGGTTTCTTCGAGAGTGCCGCCGAACTGCGGTATCACGATGTCATCCACGGCGATCTTTTTACCCAGGTCGAAAAGACCATGGATCTGTTGCTAACCTAGTATATGAAAGCGCTGATTTCCTATGAAGGCGTGCAGCGCGTCGAAACCTATCCGGTTCCTGAAAGTGCTCTGCGTGAAGCGGTGCTCGACGCGGTGGCTCACAAGGACTACGGCAGCAAGATCCCGATTCAGATCAAGGTCTACGACCACAAAATCTTGCTCTGGAATAGCGCCCGTCTCCCGAATGGCTGGACTCTGGAACGGCTACTCTCGGAGCACGCTTCGTTTCCTTGAGTCGACGGGACATCGCGGAGATCTTGGAGGACATAACGGAAGATGGCGTCAAGTATCATCTCGACAGGTTGAAATCCGAAGGCCGCATCCAAAGGATCGGACCAGCCAGGGGTGGCAAGTGCTGGAGAACAGAATTGACTAACTCTATTTCTAAATATTTATCACGATTCAACCCACTGAATATGGACAGCACCCAAAAATATCACAAAACAATAAAATTGTCGCGATTTGCCATAACATAGTAAAAAAAATAGTTATGCCACCCTTATCGCGTCAACTCTCTCACAGGTACCATAAAAATTTTTTTTTGCTTTGATATTTTTTACAATTTTCTTATATTTATTTTCCAACTTTTCAGGGTCCATTCTCCTTTGATTCTATCGCCTTTGCCGGGACCGAATTCAAAACATTAAACTTTCTTGTATTTCATTCGGCACTCTCACAAAGGAGGAATCTCATGTCCAACATTTCAACGCTGAAGAAAATGTGTATACTCTTACTGTCCGTGACTTTAATTGGGTCGACATCTGATGTACTATTGGCTCAGAATCCTCTGCCAGGATTCTGGTCCGTACACAGGTCCGACGACCTCTCTGATACGATTTCTACGAATGGAGGCACATACCGTATATACAATAGTGGACCGAACGACGTCATTGTTCATTACACGAGTGATGGTGACAGGATTTTTCTGGATTGTGAATCCGGTGACAGTGTTGATGTCACAGGTGACTCGGAGACAGATATCGATGTTTATATCGCCTCCGGTACTTCCAAATGTGACGACTCGAGTTGGAACTACATAAAAATGAAAGATCAATAAAAAATCGAAAGGACATATATGAAACGAAATACAAAACTATTTGTACTCATAGGAATCCTCTTACTTATTGTATTCACAGTTTGTTTTATCTACCTCATCGATGACTCCAATAATTCATTTTTTTCAGCAGTTCCACATCACTCGCGGTCCCACACATCAAGTTCAGAGGCCGACGACGACTCCAGCCAACTTGAAACCGAAAAAAAAGAAGTGCCGGCTTCTTATTCGATTAGCAAAGTCGAAGATGAGAGACTGGCTTTGGATTCTACGAATATTACAGGATTAGTATTTGACGCATCAGGCACTCCGTTGGATGGTGTTGATATCGGTGTTGCCATCTCATCGTTGAATACAAAACCTCCACCACCCATAGATTGTTTTGTTGCGTCATTTTCGTCAATCACAAACGAAATAGGTTTGTTCAGTTTGTCAATATATCCCCACAAGAGATATTATATCGCAGCATGTAAAAATAATTACCTGCCAGTCATCGTCACTGCGACGCCTGAGGAGAGCCTAAACATATTATTAAAGGAGTGCTCTTTTAACCTAGAAGGAAAAGTAATAGATGAAATCACAGGACTACCCCTCGAAAACGCCTCTGTAACGATCAGGTATTTCTCTTCCGGCCAAAAGATGGTTCGATTGACACATACAGACAAAGAAGGTGCTTTTTTTCTCGACGATTCACCAGATCTCCTGTATACATTTAGGATAACCAAGTCAGGTTACGATGATAAACATCTGAAACGAATTCCATTGAGCCAAATGCCAAAGATAATAAAACTAACACCGCTCGAGACAACAGATATTAATATCATATGCAAAGACATTTCCAGAAGCACAGTCCTGCAAATTGTAACTATCAACGGTGAGCTGTCCTACGCAGATTCCCATCAACAGCATAATATAAAATTATTTTGTTCACCGGACTCGAACGAACTAATTGACCCGAACTTCGACTCTAAGATTCAAATAACGGCCGAAAGTTACTGCAACCATACAATCCGATACGCTGATCTTCTCACCGGCGAGCCGTTCTATGAAGTCGATCTCACTCCAGCAGCAACATGTGTGGGACGAATCGTCGATCAAAATAAATCCCCACTCGAAGACATTAAAATAGAGGCGCTTTTAAACAATGATCGTACTTTATTCGTTTTCAATAAGAATTTGGTGAAAATCACAATCGCCGGCACCGAAAGTGATAATAACGGTTTCTTTACGATGAACGATATTCCAGTCCGACAAAAATTCAGATTGAAGCTGTCAAAGAATAATTATCCTCCCCAAATTGATCCGATCGAAAGAGAAGTGGATTTCGAAGGTAAACTCAATATAGGCGATATCGTGTTTAAAAATGTGGGTACACTGGTGGGGACAATTCTGGACAGGAATAGTAGGAGTATTCCAGGTGAATGGATCATGGTAAAACGGCCAGACAAATCTTACTTCAGAACTATTTCAAATGAATTCGGAAAATACCGAATACCTATCGACAGATTTAACCACCTTTGCGTTGACAAGGAAGGTTATCAAATATTCAACCAAAGCAAACGGGTATTTATCGAGCCTGGACAGGAAATAACGAATAACATTGTCTTAGAGGAAAGCGGAAAAATCGAGGGCTGTGTAGTCGACTCTGATGGCCAAGCAGTGCCGGGCGCCTATTTCATCGTCGACAGCGAAATGATCGGTTCATCAAAAATGGTTGCTGACCAATTCGGTAGATTCCGAATATCGGGTTTTCGAAATGACATCGATTACGGAATCCACGCGTTGCGAAATCATCCATTGGACATCAACATATTCGCGCAACATGAAAAACGATTCAGGGCTGGAGACGACAATATCGTATTGGAGGTCATTTCCGCCGGGGTTGTCATCGGAGAAATTCTAAGCAGCGACGGTAAGGCAATCAACGGCAACAAGCGAGTTTACGTTTCAAGATTAGAATCTTCTTCGTCCGCAGGATTTAAATTCAAAAACAAAATGTATTCCATTCTGTTGGAGGCGGGAAGCTGGCAACTGAAAGTCCGAGTTCCCGGCTTCACTGAAACATCCGAGACGGTGCGAATCGATGACGGATGTGAAACCCGCAGGGATTTTATGTTGATTCCTCACAAGAACTAGACCGTTGAGCAGAGACGGTATTTACATTGAAATTCGGATCGGATCAGTTGATTCAGTTTGGCTAATAACAGGAACTGGTACGATCGTTCTGAGTGCGTCGATCGATAAGTTACCCACTGAGCGTGCTACCAGGTATCGAACAGATGGCTACGGCACCGTATTCCTAGGGGAGCTGCAGCTCGCCGGCATGGATCTGCTCGAGGAGCTTGGTCAGATCGGGTTCTGCGGTTTTGAAGGTGGATCCGGTTGCGGTCATGGTGTCTCCTTGGCCCAATCGGGGCGTGTGCTCTGGAGGTGTGCCACGCGTGGATCTGCAGGCGGTGGATCGAGCAGGGTTTGGTAGGGCTCGCCGGTGTCGATGGCGCGCTGCATCTGATCGTAGATCTCGAGGATTTGAAGCTTGGTGCGGTAGTTGCCGTGAGCCTTGACGTCCTTGCGCTTGACGATGGGGAAGGTTTCCATGATGTAGTCCACGTCATCGCGCTCGATGCTGTAGAGGTGGAAGAACGCCGCGTCGAGCTCGCAGCGCAGCAAAAAGCGACGCCCTTCGTCCCAGCGGAAGGGAGGACCGTCGTAGCCGCAATCTTTGCCAAAGGCCTCGAGGTCCCAGGCGGTGTAGGTGAGCTCGAGGACACGAGGTCGCAACCACGAACAAAGTTTTTGCATTGGATTCCATATGCAACAAATCGGATACGCACCTGGGGGGAGCAGCGGCAACTGCTTCAAGTAGTTGTAGGTAAGATGCACACCCCCAATCATCTGTCTTCCGACGTAGTCCAGGACGAAGGAAGAGAGGTTTGCTGCTAGGCAGTCGACAAGGCTACAGCACATCTGAGCTGGCATGAGGAGGGGTATCGTATGCCCAACCGCTACGAAGGGCAATACAGAGAAGATCACTGTTCGTACGCTTGAACGCACGTCAGTAACGTCACGCCAGCCTAGCTGCCATTGGCGGTCCCACACGCCAACCATGCGCGCTCGCACTTCTGCCTCATCGACCCAGTAACGCACACCTGGCACATAGGTACTATCACTGTGTTCGTCATCCGTTAACTGGGGGAGAATGTGGTTTCGTTCGTCTGGCTGGAGCTTCCAGAAATCACCGAACCGATGGTCGAAGTGATGGACCATCTTCGCCTCGTACAGCGGCAGAAAATGCGCCCCGCCGCGTTCGAAAATGTTAGCCTCCAACGTCCAACCACCGGCCTCCAGTTCCTCTCGGGCCTGAAACAGACCGGAGTCATTAGCCATGTCTAGCATCCTCTTGAAGCTCAGACCCCATAAATTACCATCAGGCGCGACCTCCTTCCACAGCACGGGGACGCGGTGGTAGATGTTTTTGGTGATCTCGGCGTCTAGGTGGGTACGGAAAACCGGGCAGGTGCTTGTGTTCGGATTGATCAGTCGTATGTCGGAAGAATTAAGCCGATAGCGACGGTTTGGGTCTCTCAGGACATCAGGATGACGTAAGAACGCTGAAAACTCGGCCTCCTCATCCATGGGCTCGCCACTCATGACAATGATGCAGAAATTCACTCTGTGATCTACTCCTTCAAAGAGCCTACCTTCATTTTCGAAGCCGAATAGACATGCAAGGGTAGCGGTCTGGACCAGATTTTCAAAGAAGTGGCGTGTGGTCCAATCCGTCGCGATACCTAAAGGGACTAAGCATCCCGCGAAGCCATCCGAGGCTAGGTTACGCCGATTCAACTCCGCGAAGACACTGTAGGTGTTCACATCGCCGAGCCCGCAGTGCGGGTACCGGCCAGTTTCACGGACAAGGAGACTGGTTCCTTCCGCCAACCGCTTGGCTGCTCGGAAGCTCTCAAAAAGAGATGGGTCTTCTGTTCGCAAATTGGCGATAAGCTTCTTGCGGGATGCGGCATTGGGTACCGTTGCTATTGCCTCACGGCGCGTCGCAAAAAACTCCTTCTCCTGCAGCTTGATCCGCTCCCACGGTGGATTGCCCAGCACCACGTCGAACCCGCCGGTCCAGCCAGTGGTGTCGTCGTCGTCGACAGTGGCCTTGGCCTCGCCGAAGACCTGCGGGAAGGCCAGGTGCCAGTGGAAGAAGCGGTAGTCTTTGGCCAGTTCGCGCACGGTTTTGCGCGTCACCTGACCTGCGGCGCTGACGTCTTCTTCGATCCGCTGCCAGGCGTGCTGGGTGATCGCGCCGTTCTCGAGGTCGCCGGGCTGCTTGGGCCACACAAAGGCCGCGCACCAGGCATCGGCGCGGAACCAGGCATCTTTGAATTCGGGCGAGTGCGACAGCCGATCCCAGCTTTGCTCCTTGGCGCGCACGGCGTCGATCGTGTCGTCGCTCGCCCGCTCCACGCTGGCGGCGCGGTCGGCAACGGTGTTGAAATCGGCGCCCGGCTCGGCGGCAAAGAGACCGAAGAGCGTGGCCTGGCCCTTGCGCTCGTCGCGGTTGCGCTTCTTGAGCCGCCTGGCCACCTGCTTGTCGTCACCCTCGATCGGCTTGAAGGCGTCGTCGGGAATGCCGCGCGCCATCAGCGCAGGTGTGGTGCCGAGCAGTGCGTTTCCAGGTTGGATGTGGCTTTTCAGAAAGGAGAGCGGTTTACCCGGCTCGAGCGCCTCCATCCAGAGGCTCACCTTGCAGAGCTCCACGGCCATGGGATTGAGATCGACACCGTAGATGCAACGGCCTACCACGTCGCGCAGGGCCTTTTGCACCTCGCGCGGGCTGGGCTCTTCGTCGCCGGAGCGGATCGCGGCGAGCCGCTTGGCAATGCGCCGCGCTGCGGCCACCAGGAAATGCCCCGAGCCGCAGGCCGGATCACAAACTTTGAGATCAAGGAGGGCGGCTTCGGGATCGGGCTTCTTGCAGGCTTCGTCGAGCACAGGGTCGAGAGCCGAGTCGAGCAGACAGTCTACCAGCGACGTGGGTGTGTAGTAGCTGCCGGTGGTCTTGCGCTCGTGCCCCGCGGCGGTCTCCAGCTCGAAGGTACCTGCCTCCTTGTTGAGTCGTGGATGCCGCTCGAGCAGGCTCTCGTAGACGCTGCCCAGCTCGGAAGCGCCCACGTTACGCCAGTTGACGGAGAATCGCGCTTTGCCATCCTGGATGTGCGCCAGGTGGCGGATCGCCGCTAAAACGTGCTCGTTGGCGCACTCCGACTCCATCAGCCAAGGGCAGGCCGCCGGCCCCCACAGACGGCTACCCAGCGCCGGCAGCGCGAGTTCCGGGTAGCCGTCGTCGAGCTTTTCCATCACCAGCGCGAGGCCGCGCCAGAGGTCGCCGTGCGAGCCGCCACGTCGCCGGTCGGCCAGGTCGCGAAGCCGGCGCGTGGCGTAGTAGCGGCGGTAACGTTCGCGCGCCTCTTCGGTAGCCTCTGGATCGAGGAGTGCGTCGCGCTCCTCGGCGGCAAACAAAAAGATCAGCCGGTAGACGAGACGCAGGAGTTGGCGGTAGAACTCTTGACCATCGAGCTCGCCGCTCCCCAGGGCGACCTTCAGCCGGGTGTTGGCACGATGCGCGAGGAATCCGCGGCCGAAGCTCTCGATCGCCTGCTCGACCCCGTCGCGCAGCTTGTCGAGGGCGCGCACACCCTCGTCGCGGGCAGTGTTCATCCAGGTGTCGAGCCAGCATTCCTCCGGTTTATCAGCCTCCACACGACTCTGGTGGCAGACCAGCCAAAGCAGCAGAAAGTCGCTGTACTGCTCGCCGTCGAAGATCGCCTGGAGGTCGAACTCCACGTAGGCCTGGCGCGTCAGGCTGTGATGGTCGCGCAGCACTCTGAGCCGCTCACCGTTGCAGACAAAACCCCAGAGATGATCCTTGGAACGGTTGAGCAGCTCCTGCACCAGGCCGTGCGGCGAGGACTTGGCGGCGCCGGCCACGCCCTTTTGACGGCTGTCGAGGTCGACGCGGCAGCCGAGCAGGTGGATCGGGGAGTGGTGCCAGGTGTGGGAAATCGCATAACTCTTGCCCTCCACCTCGACGGCGCTGCCTTTGGGCAGCCGGCCGTAACCCAGCTCCTGGAAGAGCGGCAGCAGCCAGCGATCGCGCGTAAGCCCGGTGGCCAGCGCGGACGCCGGCTCCTTGGCGAGCGCTTGCCGGAAGGCGCGCCACGTCTCGACCAACCTGCTCCAGGAACGGTTGGCGACCTCGCCGATCCGCTCATGTGACCCCAGATGGAAAGTCTCGGCCTTCGTTCCGACAAGGCCCGGATCGCCGGCTTGGATGCGCGCGAGGAGGTCCTGCGGCAAAAGCCCACCCTCGGTGCGCACGGCGCTGAACTGGCGGCTCGCGCGGCTCATGACACACCTCCTTCCGCCACCGGGGCGGCGAGCGGCAGGTAGACGTAGATCCCGAGCACATCGGGCGGCGTGTGCACGTCCACCTTCAGGGCGCGTAGGCCGCTCTGTGTAGCCTTGCGCACGCGGTGGTGGGCGTCGAATAGCGCTTCGCCGCGCTCCTGGGCCACGCCATCGAGGTGCGGGAGCACGTGCTCGAAGCGGTCGATGATGCGGCGCACGGCGTTCTGCGCCTGGCCACTGCCGATGTTCGCTCCGGCTTGCGCCACGAGCAGCGGCTCAACTTCTTCGGTCGGCAGCCACAGGGCATTTTCAGGGCTGCCGGTGAAACCAACGAGCGCCAAGTCCTCGGCAAGCAGCGGGCGCTCCTTTCCGTCGCGCCCGTGGTTGACGATGTGGAAGCGCATGCGCAACAGCATCACCGTGGTGCGCCGCGTCACCGCTGCGGTGCGCACTACGCCGCAACGCTTGCCGGGACCGTCGCGGCCGTTGTCGAGAGCCGTCTCCAGCACGTGCGCGGCGATCCCCTCCACGATCGGGTGGGTGCGGCTCAGCAACAGCGCGCCTTTTGCGGGCTGGCCGGAAAAAACCGCCGTGAAACGGTCGTTCACACCGATGGCGTCCCTGAGCGCGCGTGGCGTCTCGCTGACGTCGGCGCTCAGCCGCTCGTCCTCGCCGCCACCCGAAACCACCGCCCCCACCGTGCTCAGCGCCGTGCTCGTAAAGCGGCGTGTGTCCGCCACCCCGCCGAGCGCCCTCCGGACCTCGCAAAGCTCGGTGCGCACCTCCTCGTTCACCGCCTTGAGCATGCGGTTCTGGGCGAAGAGCGTGCGGCTGCGCTGCTCGCGCTCCACGGCGGCATCCCATTGAATGTCCACCGGCTCGTAGATCGGCTCGAGGAAGTCGAAGTCGAGCTGCTGCATGTTGCTCGTGTCGCGGATCAACAACCCCTCGAGGATCGCGTCCTCGATGACCCGCGTTTCCATCGGCACAGGTACGATCACGCCGAGCCGCTTGTGGATCGCCTTGTGCTTGCGCAGGAGCACCTGCAGGACGATGCCGTCGACGGGGTTGTCCTGCCCATAGAAGGTCAACGTGCGCACCTTCGCGCTGGGTTGCCCGTAGCGATCCACACGGCCCTCGCGCTGCTCATGGCGCGTCGGGTTCCACGAAAGATCGTAGTGCATCACCGCATTGAAGCCGTGCTGCAGATTGATGCCCTCGCTCAGGCAATCGGTGCAGACCAGCACACGCCGCTCATGATCGACCAGAGCTTGCACGCGTCGCTCGCGCTCCTCCGGCGGCAGCAAACCGGTTATCGCCTCGACGACCACCCCTCGTTTGGCAAGCTTCTTGCGCAAAAAATCGGCAACGTAACAGGCGGTCGGAATAAAACGGCAGAAGAGGATCGGGGCGTAGCCATCTGCCAGAAACTCCTCGACCAGCTCCAGCGCGCGGGCCAGCTTGGCATCCTCCTTGATCTGCAAACCCTCAGCTTCCCGGGCCAGCGCCTGCAACCGGCGCCGCCCGCGCTGGTCCTGCTCACCGGGGTCGCTTCCGGGAACAACGTCGATCCCTTCGCGGTTCTCGTCGTCGAGATCCAGGACCGCGCGCCGCCCCTCCTCGTCGACCAGCTCAACCGTATCGCTCTCGTCACCCGGCGCACGGTTGCGCAGCGTGGCGGCAGCCGCCGCGGGGCTGGAGGCCAACGCGCGCAACAATGCCAGCGCCGACCACCAACGCACGCGCTGCCGGCGTTTCTCGAGCGACTCATCGAGCACCGTCTCGCGACAATAGGCCAGCACCTTGTCGAGGAAGCGCCGGTAGCTCGGACGCAGCGCGTAGTGCTGCTCGCTGATCTCGCGCTCCGGGAAGGGTGTGACCGTGTCGAGATAGGCCTTCAGATCGCCGCGACGGCGCTGCACGAAGTGGCGCGCCAAATATTCGCGGTGGCGGCGATTTTTGTCGCCCTCGAGATCTTCGGGTAACTCCAGCAGCCGGCGATCGAGCAGCGCAAGCAGCGAGCGGAAAGTCTCCTCCTTGCCGCTGTGCGGGGTTGCGGTCACCAGGAGCAGGTGGCGACGGCGACCGGCCGGCGTACCGGGATCTACCAGCGCCTGCAGCAGCTCGTGCCGCTTCTGGCCGGCACCGCGCCCCACCGCCGCGGCACAGGTGTGCGCCTCATCCACAATGACCAGCTCGGGGCAGGTGCGCAGGAACTCGTCACGGCGGCGATCGCTCTTGACGTAGTCGGTGGAGACCACCGTGTACGGGTAGCGCTCGAAAAGCGACTGATCCTGGCGGCAGGTGCGCTCGAGGCGCGCGGCTGTCCCCGCCAGCACGAGCTCGGCGGCGATGTGGAACTGCTCTGCCAGCGCTTGCTGCCACTGCTCGGCCAAGTGCGGCGGACACAGCACGCTGAGCCCGCGCACCTCGCCGCGGTCGATCAGCTCGCGCGCCACGAGGCAGGCTTCGACGGTCTTGCCGATGCCCACGTCGTCGGCGATCAGAATGCGGATCGGATCGAGCTTGAGGGCCATGAGCAGCGGCACGAGCTGGTAGGGGCGCGGCTCGACGGCGATGCGGCCAAGGCTGCGGAACGGGCCGGCGCCGGAACGGAAACCGAGGCGCACGGCGTCGCGCAGCAGCCCGCAGGAGAGCTGGTTACCCATGTCGGCAGCCGGATCGGGGAGCTCGAAGCGCGCCGCCTCGGGCGACTCCAGCGGCAGGTAGATCCCGGTGACCTCGTCTTCGGTGCCGCCGAGCGGGCGCAGGATCAACATATCGGGATCGTCGTCGCTCTGCGGCAAGACCACCCACTCACGGCCCCTCACCTTGACCAGGGCCCCCACGTCGAAGCTCATACACTCGCTCCTTCTTGCCTGTTCAGCCCGTCCAGCAGTCCCGCCAGGAAACGGCTCGGGCTGCCGCTCCAGCTCAAAGTCAACTCATCGCGCGCGCGGGTCATGGCCACGTAGAGCAGGCGGCGCTCACGCTCCAGGGCAGCCTCGCGATCCAGGGGATCCTCGACGCCGCGAAGCGCACTCGGATTCGGGACCTCGGTGTCGCTGCAGCCTAGCACCAGCACCGCCTTGAACTCGAGCCCCTTAGCGCGATGCATCGTGCCGAGCTGCACCGCTCCGGCGGCACCGGCGGCCGCGCTAGCAGCGTCCTTGTTGGCGAGCCGCCGCCAGGGGATCTCGGCGGCCTGCAATGCTGCGCCCAGCGCGTTGGTGCGTTTGCCGGTGCGCGCAAACACGCCGATTGCCTCGGGTGCCAGCCCCTCGCCGAGCCACCGGCGGATCTCGGCCACGCCAGCAGCGATCTCGGCCTCGCGCGAGGCGTATCCTTCGAGGCGTGGTTCGGGTCCCTTCAGCAGGCTGCGCGTGCCGGCGCGCGACTCGGTGCCGCCGTCCATGTCCTCACAGATAACACCGAGCATACGATCGGCAACGCGCCGGATCTGTTCGGTGGTGCGATAGTTGATGCGCAGCACCGCAGAACGCCCGCGCACCTCGATGCCCAGCGCGCTGAGGCTGAAACCGCCGGGATAGATGCGCTGCCCGGCATCGCCGCAGACCATGAGGTTACCAGGTCGCTTGGCGCACAACGTCTTGAGAAAACACAGCGCCGGCGGCTTGAGATCCTGTACCTCGTCGACGATCACCGCCGTATACGGGCTGGTGGCGCGCCCCGCGGCGAGTTGCTCACCGGCTCGCCGGCACAGGCCGGGCCAGTCGACGAGGCCGCGCTCGGCCAGTGCATCGAGCGTTCCACCGAAGACGCGCCAGAGTACTTTACGCTCCTTGACAGCCAGACCGCGCCCGCGCCCCGTACGCCGCGCCTGGCGGTACTCGCTCCACGAAGCGAGGCCCTGGAGGCGCACAACGTTGTCCCACTCGGACTTGACGAAGCCCCTATCGTAGGCCGCGGCATGGCGCAGGCGCAAGCTGTCGAGCAACTCGCGCACATCGTCGTCGGTGGCCGGGCGGGTGTGCGGCTCGGCTTGCCGCACGATCTCCAGCGCCAGACTGTGCACGGTGCTGACCGTAATGCGGCTCAGTTCGTCCGCTGTGCAGAGCTTGGCGAGGTTGCTCTGCAGGTTGTCACAGAGGGTGGTGACGAAGCTGGTGAACAGCACCTGCTCTCCTTGGCGCGCCAGGTGCCGCGCGCGGTGCATGGCCACCACCGTCTTGCCGGTGCCGGCTGAGCCGGAGACCTTGGCCGGGCCGCGGAAGTCGCGCTCCACGAGGGCGCGCTGAGAGGGGTGCAGGAAGGTGATCCAGCGCTCGAGCGGTGCGGCCAGCGCCGCCGCCAGGCCGCCAGCATCCTCGACCAGGAAGAAGCGGCGGCGCGTGTCGGCGGCCTCGGTGAGCGGACGATCGTGCGCCACGGGCAGCGGCGGCGTCACGAGCTCGCCGGCGGCCACGGCGAGCAGCCGCTCTGCCACGTCATCGTGGAGCTTCGTGCAGACTTCGAGGAGCTGGTCCTCGTCGGATACGCGCCGCAGCGCCGGCAGCCAGCTCTCTGGCAGACCCAGCGAAAGCAGGTAAGCATCGTCGTGGTCGTGGAAAAGCGGCGGCGCCTGCGGCTGCACGGGGACCTCTACGATCCGTTCCACCTCGCGTACGGATTCGACGGCCTCCACGATCTGCAGGGCGCCGGTCACCGAATGGCGTCCGATCTCGCGGCGCTCGGCCCAATCGTAGGCCGCGTCGTGGTGAGCTGCATAGAGGATCCCCCAATGATCGCCGTCCTTGAAGAGGATGGCGCGTAGATCGCGGGTGATGCGCGCCGACCAGACGTTTTTGGAGCGGGCGCGGTTGACACGCTCGAGCTTCACCCCGGGGTGCGCCGGGTTGGCGAGGAAGGTGCACAAGAACTCGTTGACCTTGGCCTGCTCCTGCGGCGTGAGCCGGCTTAACGCGGTGAAGAGCTGTGGCGCCGTCAGGACGTGGATCTGCATGGCTACTCCTCCAGCGCCGCTAAGATGCGGTGCACCACGTCCGATTGGTCGGCGCACACGCGCAGCACTCGATGGCCCTGCTGTTGCAGTGCGCTTGCCACGGCGGAGGCGCTGGGGTGGGCATCGTCCACGAGGCGCACTGTGCGCTCGCCCATGCGGATCGTGGCCAGGTCGAGATCGACGACGCGGCCGCCCTGCATGACCTCTTCACCAGGCTCGATGCCCACATCGCCGGTCGCAGCCACTTGTGCCATCGCCGCGCGCCACGATTCATCAAAGTCTTCGGGATCGAAGGCGTCGGCGGTTTGCTCCCCCGGCGCGGCCGCGGGTGGCGATATCGTCTCGACCGACGGAACGGCATCTGTCACAAGCCGCGGAGCGGCATCCGATCGGAGCGGCGGAACCGGCTCGACAGGTGCCGCCGGCTTTCCGAACAACGTTGGATAGCGGCGCACGATCGACTCCCAGTCTGCGGCGTGGTGGAAGCGAATGACGGTCATTCCGTAGTCCTCGAGGGCGTCCTGCTGGTCGTTGTCTTTGGCCCGTTGCTCGGGTGTGTCGTGGTGCGGGCCGTCCACGAAGATAGCGGCGCCTTCATCGCGGTAGAGGAAATCGGGGCGTACGCCGCACGATGTGATCAGGTGCTGGGCATCACTCGGAAGCCTGAGCCCCAAACGATCGATCATCCGCACCCAGCGGCGCTCGAGGTCGGACTGGCACAAGTTGAGCAGGCGCGTGAGCTGGTCGTCGCGGGGGATCGGGGCCGGCGAGATGCGCACCGCCGCCGGCATCCACGGTATGAGGATCTCGGGCAGCAACTGGCGGTCGAGCAAACGATGATCGCGCTGGTTGTAGTAGGACATCAGGCAGTCGTAGCAGGCCGCCTCGCAGTCCTCGTGGGCCGTCTTGGCGCGGCGCCGATCGGTGCCCGTTTCGGGATCGAAGTGACTGATCGTCAGGGCCAGGCGTGCCACCGCAGGCAGGGCGCTGGGATCTTCGACCAGGCGGCGCAGCACGCCGGCGCCACCCTCGGACGCCTCGTAGAGCAGAATGTGTTGGCGACTCTCCGAGCTGGGGAGGGGTTCGGTAGCAAGCTCACGATCCTCGAGCTGGAAGTGCACCTGGATGGCTGTCTTCAGGGCTGCCTCCAGCGATGCCATCTGCGCGGAGTCTAGTTCTCCAGCCGGGCGGACCAGGAGACAGTTGCGTGTGTCCTCGACGTAGGGCACGACCCGCTCCCGCCGCGCCGACAGTGGATCTTCCGGGTCGTCGTCGACCACCTGGCTCTTTGCCCAGAAGCCGCGCTCGATGTCGAGCACAAAACCAGTCTGGTTCCCATCCTTGCGGCGGCGCCAACCGAGGTTCATGCGCCAGAGCGTGGCAGCGTGACCGTAGACCAGGGTTGCGAGCGCTGCACCGTCTACGGCGACGACTTCGGCGCGACGGGCCGAGACCACACCGCCGCGCCGGGCGAAACGAACGCCGGTTTTCAACTCGTAGCCGAGTCGAAAGCGCTCCTCCTCGTCGGAGTTAATCCGGTCGAGGCGTCTGGTGGCGACGTTCTGCAACCGGAACAGGTTCTCGAGCGGGGGAGGCAACTTCTCCTCACAACTCTCGCAAAGGTCGGGGCCAGGCTCGTCTTCGAGCGGGTGGATGTAACCACAGCGCTCGCACTGGATGGCCCGGCGCTTGATGCTGGTGCCGCTCTCGTTGCCCTCGACGGGCAGGATCACCTTGTTGATCACGTAGCGCGAGCCTTCGTGATAGATGAAGCTGCGCGGACCGAACTCGCTGATGGCCAGGAAGCGCGGCCGGGAGAGGAACTCGTCGGTCCCTGTCTTTTGACGGCGGCCAGGCAGGAACGCGGACAGCGGCAGCCGCGGGAAGTTGTAGCCCGGCAGGAACCCTTCACTCGCAAAGTAGCGATAGCTGTAGAAGTCGGAGTACGTCGAGGCGGACGTCTCGAGGAGTAGCCTGAGCTGCGCCTCGGCCTCGGCGCGCAGGCGCTTGGCGCTCTCTCGGTCGCGCGGATCCCGCGAGGGATCGAGAATGATGCGCTGCTGCCGCTTGGACTGATTCAGAGCGGCCATGTAGAGCCCGCGCCAGCGGCGGCAGGCGTTGTCGAAGCTGGTGGGGATCTGGACGAGGACGCGGTCGAGCCAAGCGTCGGGATCGCCGTTCGGAGCCACCAGATCGGCGATGGCCTCGCCGAGCGCGCTACGTGCCGTTGCGCGCGCCCTCTCGCGAGCCGCGAGGTTGCTCAGCACCTCGGTGACGTTGGGGAGCAGGTTGAGCGTGGGCGTGTCACCGCTGACATCGAGCACGTCGCTCAGCGAGCTACCCAGGGCGAGCTTCGCGGCGCCGAGCCAGATCGCGTGCACGTGGGCGCGGATGAGGTCTTCGTTGCCGAGATCGAGGCGCGGTGTCGTAACCGAGCCCGCGACCATGTTCTCGGGGCGCTTGAAAAAGTACTGGTCGTGGGGGCTGCCGGCCGAGCAGTAGGAGAATACGAATGCCGGCTGCCCGCTGCGCCCGGCGCGGCCGCTCCGCTGGGCATAGTTGGCGGGGGTCGGCGGGATGTTGCGCATGTTGACGACGTTGAGCTGCGAGATGTCGACACCCAGCTCCATCGTTGGTGAGCAGTAGAGGACCGGTAGGTCGGCACGGCGGAACTTCTCCTCGCGCAACTCGCGGACGTCGCTCGGCACCTGTGCCGTGTGCTCGCGGGCCTCGAGGTTCTTCAGGTCGCCTGATTCACCCTTGTAGAAAGCGGTGAAGAAGGGATTCGTGCGCAGCCCGTCCGCGGGTTTGCGCGGCACGCGAACGGGATCGTGGAAGGCGCTGGAGCCTGTGCCGGGGCGCCAGATGAGGCCCGCGGCGTTGAGCTGGAAACCGCCGTGATCGTCATCGTTGCGCGGTTCCATGACGCAGGCCATCAGACCTGGTTTAGTAAGCTGCTCGCAGAGCTGCGGAATGATCACGGTAACGTCCTCGACCGTCAGGGGATCGTGCCAGTCTTGAAATGTCCCCGATCGCTTGAGGAAGAGGCCGAAGCCGCCACGCGGCGAGAGGTAGGCAAAGCGCCCTGATTCGTCCTTCAACGCGCCGCGGGGCCGCGGGAACACGATGCGACCGCGCTCCAGCCTCTCGCTGTCGTCGAGGGCCCACGGCTCAACCAGGTACTGGCGCGAGAGCTGGCGGATGCTCTCCTGGTCGACCGGATCGAGATAGCTCACGCGGATGGCGAGCTCGCGGCGCATGAAATCCAAGAGAATCCGGCAGACCTTCTCGCGGTCGGCATTGCCGGCATGCGCCAGGGCCGGGTGAGTTTCCTTCCACTCTTCCTGATCGGCGCAGAACTCGTCCAGAGACGGGTAGTCGATATTGAGCAGCCCGCATTGCTCGAGGTTGGGTGAGGTGATCCGCCAGCCGCGACGGAGGTCGCGATAGAGGTAATAGCCGAGCACTTCGCGCAAAGCACGGTCGGTTTCCTCGCGAGCGGCGTACTTGACCCCGGGATTGGCGGCGTAGAGCTGGAGCGGTAGATCGAGCGCCTCGAATGCGCGCAGCGTGAGCCGGTCGTGGCGGATGCCCTCTGCACCCGCGTGATCGACGGCGCGCCACAGCGCCGAGCGCAGCAGAGCGATCTCGACGAAGTCGTTGAAGTGACCGGCCTGCAGCGAAGCGTCCTGACGGTTGTCGGTGAAGCTCAAGAGCTTGCGTGCCTTGGGCTCGAAGTTGTCATCGCCGCGGAGTGTACGGATGGTGGAGAGGGTCATTACGGTCGTCGCGGTGCTGCGGCCCTCGGAGCCCAGCGTGGCGAGCTTGCCGAAGTCCGATTGCGTACGCGGGTTGTAAGCAACCCCGCAGTGCAGGCAGAACCGGAACGGCGTCGGGAGCCACCAGGCAAGCTGGTCGCCCTCGCCGTCCACTGCGGTTCCCGAAATGAAGACTTTTTTCGGCAGGTACTTGCGTTGGCTCTTGCGGACGGTGACAACGCCGTCTTTCGCCTGGAGCCAGGTGTCGGGTAGCTTGAGGATGAACTCTTCAGCGTCGTCCGGCCAAGGCGCAGCCTCGCTGATGTAGAGGTAGCCGGCCTCACCGTCGTCGTTGTCGAGTCGATCGGAGACGGCGCGCTCGAGAAAAATGTGCCGTCCGTTATCGCTGCGGAAGCGACGCACGGAGTAATACTCCTGGCCGCATTCGCGGCAGAAGGCCACAGGCAACAGGACCTTCGTCCGTTCGCTGCCGGGAACAAATTGCTGTGCCTGGAGCGTCACGTGCCTGACGGCCTCCGGCTCAGGCGAGGCGTAGACCGATTCACCCTTCGAGACGAACTGGTGCAGCCGGAAGGCGAACAAAGGGGGGTCATTTTCGTCGCGGCAGAGGTGGCCTGAGAGTAGCGCCGTGCGAAGCTGCGTTTCGCAGAGGTCCTCATCGAGCCCGGTCAGCGTGGCCAGGGCAGCCGTGGCGCCATCCTTGCCGGCGAGGGCACGGGGCGCACAACGCACGAGCCGGCCGCTGTCCAGCTCTTCGCGCAAACCGAGGGTGGACTCGATCCACGACGCGAGTGGGTCGGCCAGGAAAGCTTTCGTGTCGCCCGGCGGCGGATTGGCACCTGAGCTGATACGAGCCGTGAGCGCGGCGATGAACGCCGGGTCGGCCAGGTCGTGCGCCGGTGTGGCGCGGCGTAACGTCTCACCGATCACGCGCTCGGGTTTGACATCGGTGCCGAAGAGCCGCGTTGCGACCGCCGCGACCTCGCTTTGCTGGTCGGCCCATGCGCCGCCGCCAGCCAGTGTGGCCGACGTGCCCACATGCAGGAGATTGGCGGCGTCGCAGGACTCGCGGATGCGGCGCACTAGCATTGCGACGTCCGCGCCCTGGCGACCGCGGTACGTGTGGAGCTCGTCGAGGACCAGGAAACGCAGTCCCTGCGCGGCTTGGATGAGCTGATAGTCCCAGGGCCGGGTGAGCACCAGCTCCAACATCACATAGTTGGTGAGCAGAATGTCCGGCGGATTGGCGATGATCTGCTTGCGCTCCTCATCGGACTCCTGGCCGGTATAACGGCGGAAGGTCACCGGTGGGTGGCCTTTGGGGTATCCGCGGCAGAGGAACTTCTCGAGCTCCCCCATTTGGCTGTTGGCCAGGGCATTCATCGGATAGACGATGATCGCCTGAATGCCTTTGCCGCTGCCCCGCCGCAGCACATGGTCGACTATCGGAACGATATAAGCGAGGCTCTTGCCGGAGCCGGTGCCTGTTGTCAGGACGTAACTATCGTCGGCGTGTGACGCGCGGATCCCGTCGATCTGGTGTCGGTGCAGACGGAAGGGATCCTTGATGGTGCCGTCCTCGCGCTTGTCGCGAAAAATGTTGAGACATTCGGGATGCAGCTCACCGTTCGCGATCAACTCCTGAAAGGTTTCGCCGTCTTCGAATGAAGGATTGAGCTGGATGAGCGCTTCCGGCCAGAGCAGTCCGGCTTGCATTTCCTCCTGAACCAGCTGCTGAATGCGCTCGTCCTTGATGATCAGGAAGCTGCGAACGTAGTCGCCGTAGTCACCGATGACGTTCTTGCGCAGGCTGAAAACGTCCATGTCAGGCCCCCTCTCAGGTGAGATCGTAACGAGATGGGAAGCTCGGATGACCCACGATCCCGGTCTCGATTGCGGTTTTCATTGCTCGCTGGTCTGTTTTCGTGTCCCACTGAGGAGGCTCGCATCGTTGTTTCGTCATGTCGGCATTCCCCTTGGTTGTCCCGAGCAGTGTGGAGTTCTCCCTGAGGATCGCTACTCCCACTCGTGACGTTGGTCTTTCCGAGCGTCGGTGTAACATCCGCGATATTTATAGGTTATCACCTCTGCCGGCCAAGCCGTCAAGATAAAGATGATGGATTGGTGAAAAACGAGCACTCTGAAGTGAGGTGCCAGGGGAGCTCCAATACCTACCGTTTTTCTGGTAATTCGAAAGTAATAGTTGAACTTATGCGAGTGTATCCGAAAGCTTGCGAGAACCTCCTAGAGGATTGCTGATCAAAAGAGTAGCGACTACCTTACCAGGGTGCAACTGCGCAGGTTCGAGGACTCTCACAGTTATCACGATTCCTCTCGATCAGCCGCGCACAACACGTTTCGCCGCACCTGCTCTCCGGTGGCCGCCACTCCGTCGATCGCTTAAAAGACGTATTTTATGAGAAACGCAATCTCCCACGTAACCTTGGATTATAGATCAAAATTTCATGTCGAAACTGAATTTGAAGCTTGGGCCGGAAAGGTAACTGTAATTGAAACTGAAAGAGAAAGAATATGTAGGATTTAAATAATAGTAGGGTTGATAGTAGAAACTGCCTGTGAGTTGCGCAGTAAGCCCTGTGCTGCTATCATAATTTAAGCTTCCTGAAGCGGATCCTGAAAAATCTCCGCCGTTCGGCGCGTTGCCACAAGCGCCAAACGGATCAATGTAGTTTATCGGATTATTCTCGACATAGAGATACAGATTCTCTCTCTGCACGAGCCGAATCGGATCTTTTTGTATAAATCTACCGACTCCAGGATCGTAAGTTCTCTTTCTGTAGTAATAATCGCCACAGTCCGCATCATACCGACGACCTGTGAATAAATAACCGCCATCATGATTTCCGCTTTGTGAAACGACCGCGCCAAATTCGTCATACTGATAAGATGCTACAATTTCTTGATTGTTGTTGGAAACGGCGACTATGCTATTCAGACCATCCTTATGGTAACAATCAGTTTTTCCCCCTTCGCGAACGCTCAACCAGTTGTCAACTCCATAACTCGAATATCGCCGGATCGTTTCCCCTATATCATTGGTCTCCAACAACACGTTGTCTCGATTATATATGAAGTAATGTTTTGTACCCGTTTTATCGGTAGTAAACATTCGCCTACCTGATGGATAATATCCGTATCTCTTGGTGGATCCATCCTGAAAACGGACGCTTACCAACTTATTCTCATAATCATAGATATAATAAGTGTATTCTGTGTTAGACTCTCTGACCGAATTATTTCCATTATTATCCCATCCATATTGTATATTTCCCGCACAGATCAAACGATTTGATGGATCATATGAATATGTCGTAGCGTTTCCTAAATAGTCTACCGTTTTTACACGGTTTCCAACCTGATCATATTCGTATGATTTTGTCCCAATCGAGCCTGATACCCGAATCAGTTGACTCAGGGAGTCATAAATAAAATTTGTTGAGTTATTCGCAGAATCCGATACATGAATACGGTTGCCGATACCATCATATACATACTGAAAACCGACCAACTCCACGTCCAGAGAGTCATTGTGGCTCAGAGCAACCAGCCTATTTGCCGCGTCATAATCATAAAGCGTATGAGTTCCATTAATATTTTCCTTCTTTTTCAACCTGTTAGCGGCATCATAAATGAATGAGGTCAGTTGACTCTCCGGGTTGGACATCAGTACCAACCGCCGCGATGCATCATACCTGAACCGGGTTATGCCTCCATCAGGATCTTTAATCGTAACGGTGTTGCCAACGCTGTCATAACGGTATCTTACTGTCTTCTCCACCTTTCCAAGGTCAACCGTGGAGCTTAGTAGTCTGTTCAACTCATCATATCCAAAGATCTCTCTGGTGAAGCCCTGTCGCATTTCGATAATGTTTCCTACGTCATCATATTCGATTATGATGTCATCGTCATTTGTAAGAGCGATTATAATGAGTCGATCAGCCTCATTGTATTGGTAGTCAATAGTATCTCCATTGGCATCTGTACAGGCGTCTAAATTCCCAACGGGATCATAGAAAAATTTAGTAATGCATTGGTTGGGATCCTCCTCGCTTTCGATCTTATTAAAATGATTATACGTATAATTATAGGAAAACCCTCTGGCATCTGTAACCTTTATCAGATTTCCGTTACCGTCATAAACGTAGTCTGTAGAGAAGCCTAGCGCATCAATAATTCGCGTTATTCTGTTTCTGCCATCGTATTCATAAAACGTTGAATTTCTGTTTTCATCCTTTCTTTCTACAATGTTAGCCAGGTTGTCATATCTGTATTCAACCATACCTCCAAGTGGATCTTGTTTAGAAATGATCCTATCAGCGAAATCGTATTTATAAAGGGTTGTGTTTTTATTAGGATCTGTCTCTTCGGTTATATTTCCAACACGATCCCGTTTAATTAAAGAGACTTTTCCCAGTTGGTTGACGGTGGCAATCCTCCAGTTGGCGTTGTCGCATACGAATGTCACCGTCTTTCCCTTTGCATCTGTTGTTTCCGTCCAATTGCTGACAGGGTCATATGTATACGTTATTTCATTTCCCAAGGGATCCATTTCTCCGACCAGGCGATTGATTTCATCATATTCACGAAAAGCAACGTTTTTATTGGCATCAGTAGTCTTTATCAGGTTGCCGTTCGCATCATACTCATATTCGGTCGTAAAGAAGAACGGCGCTGGGCCAATTTCCGAAACCAGCCGATTCAATTCATCGTACCGGAATTCCGTTCGGTGACCTTTGGCATCCGTTTCAAAGGTTTTGTTTCCGGTAAAATCGTATTCGTAAATCGTCTCGTTTCCCACATGGTCGGTTTTTTTGATGAGTCGACTACATTCATCATATTCGAAAATAGTGACATTGTTATTAGCATCTGTCTCGAGTATTTTGTTATTGAGTGTATCGTATTCGCAGGCCGTATACGTTCCCATGGAGTCTTTTTTGCAGATGAGCCGATGTAGTCCATCATATCGGCAAAACGTAACATTGCCATTGGCATCTGTTCGAGACAAAAGGTTGCCGCTTGCGTCGTACTCATAGAAGGTTACCTGATCTGGTTCGGAAGTGTCGGACTTCAAAGTTTCGGACAATATACGATTGCACATATCATATATATATACTGTGATGTGTCCATTGGCGTCTGTTTTACTGAGAATATTTCCAACTTTGTCATATGTACATTTTGATATATGCTCGAGGGGATTTTCGATTTCAAACAAGTTTCCATAAACATCATATCGATATTGGGTCGTATTTCCTTTGGCGTTCATCTTGGCGACCATCTTATTGTTTTCGCCATATTTGAATCTGGTTTCATAATTGAGGGGAGAAGGGGCGGTTATTTTGATCAATCGACCGAGACTGTTGTAGTTATAGATCCATAGGTTCGATCTAGCGTCTTCAAATAATGTGATTCGATTTGAAGAATTATAAGAATATGAAACAGTGTAACCTAATGCGTCAGTGATAGCGCAAACATTATCCCTTCCATCGAGAGTATATATTGTCACATTTTGGTTTTTGTCGAAATGCGTGATAACACCTTCATCATATACCCAGTTTTCTCCATGACATAGAGGATCTAATATGGAAACAATATCGTTACTCTCATTGAATTTATATACGGTGTCTAAATTTTTTCCGTTCCATAAATTGGTCTCGATCGTTTCTCGATTGTCCACGTCATAAGAAAACGATTTATCGCTGAGATCAGTAGAGACTCTTTCCACTCTTTTTTCATCGAAAATATCGACATAATCTATATTGACATCATTTCCAAGAGGATCTGTGATTGTTGTAAGTAGATGTTCCGGTAAATACGAATACTCTGTAGTTGCCTCCATCAAATCGGAAATACTCTTCAGATTATTGCTGCTGTCATAGCAAAAAACGAGCGTTCTTTGAGGATCGCTATTCGGATCGACAACCTCCGATAAGTGGCTGTCGATATAATTTAGAATTAATAGACGTCCTGATGAATCTTCGACAGTCGTTAACTTGTTGTCTTTATATCCAAAACTGCTGGCGTTGCCGTAGAAATCTTCGGTAGCTGTGATGTGTCTGTGTGTTGGATCTGAAAAGTAATAAACCTCTTTTTTCCTGGGATTAGTCAATTTATATCTGTCGGGTTCATATTCCTCGAGGAAGGAGGGAACGTACTGAGAATTCACTGGATCCCATCTGAATTTTTTTGCTATATCACCACAATGCACAATGACATCATGCCCGTCTTTGTCATAGTACGTTTTTTCATAATTCAGCTTCCAACCGAACCCAAATCCTGCATCGACATCAGACCTCCTCGTACTGTAAGTCACTTCTATTTTAAGGTTTTTGAAAATGCTGGGAATCTCGAGATCTTTGCGGCTGTAGGTGAGACTTCCATTAGTCAGGCTAACTTTGACATTATTCGGACATTTGATTTGAGTTGGAGCTCTTGGATCAGGACGCTCCGGCGCCGTTTGAGGCCAACTATAATTTGATAAAATGGTGACGAAAAGCGGGAGAATAGAGATAATTTTCCAATATTGTGCTTTCATTGGACACCTCTTTGTATATTTCATGAAACAAAATATCTTCACCTGAAATCGATTTTGTATCACAACAGTGGCACTACACCGTTCCTACATCAACGTACACGGTTTGAACCGATCAGATGGTTCTATTACTAAAAGTCCCAAAATTGAGGGTGTGGTTCACTAACTTGAAGTTTTTTTGAAAATGAACTCGAGAGTCCCCGAATCACTGTGGCTGGCTTGGCGTAAAAAAGCCCTTTTCGAGACCTCGCATCAACAGATAAGCAAAGTTCGATTCTATAATCTATGCCCTGCATGCGGATTGGTACTCCGAGCACCTCGCACTCTGGGCGGTAAGCTCGACCGACAGCGTGGCTCCCCTACCGCTGCCGCGAGGTCGCAAGTCCAAGATCCCCAAACAGCGTCCCCATCCGTTCGCAGCGCCGTGCGAAAAGATTGCTCGCGTCGTATAGGGGCTGGTGTGTTTCTGACGGCTTCTCGAGATCATTACCGGCAGGGACGGGAGGAATGGAGGATAGTCGCGCCCCCCCCCCCCCCCCGCAATCCCTACTACTTGTGAAACTCGTACGGCGCATCGTCGACAAAGACCATGGTCGGGTGCGGATTTCTACATTTAGGGCTGCGACGAAATCCCCGCGTTGGCCCACCTGTTCGGACCGTACCCGGCAGTTGATCTGCCGGTCGTGTCCTTGACATCTCGTGTTGGATGAAACATGGTGTTTGTCAGGGCGCCACAGTCAAAGGAGGCTCACATGACCCCGAACACGGTTCCTTCTCCGATCGATATTCAGGCGGCATTGAAGCAATATTTCGGCTTCGAGGAGTTCTTGCCCGGCCAGCGCCGCGTGATCGAGCTCCTGGTGGCAGGGCGCTCGGCAGCGGCCGTCTTTCCCACGGGTGGCGGCAAGTCGCTGTGCTACCAACTGCCCGCGTTGCTCGTGGAAGGACTTACGCTGGTCGTCTCGCCTCTGATCGCACTGATGAAGGACCAGATCGACGCGCTGGCGGCACGCGGTATCGAGGCTCGGCGGCTGGACTCGACGCTCTCGTTCGACGAGTACCGCGATGTGATGGAGCAGGTGCGAAGCGGAAGGCTTCGGATGCTTTACGTGGCTCCTGAACGTTTCACGAACGAACGATTCCGAGCGGAGATTCGGAACGTGAAGGTAACGCTGTTCGCCGTGGACGAGGCGCACTGCATTTCCGAATGGGGCCACAACTTCCGGCCCGACTACCTCAAACTTGCCGGATTCGCAAAGATGTGCAGTGCAGGCTGCACGCTGGCGCTCACGGCTACGGCCACCGAAAAGGTGCTGGAGGATATTTGCCGCGGTTTTCAGATCGAGGCGGACGGCGCCGTACGAACCGGCTTCTACAGGCCAAACTTGACGATCTTGACGACGCCCGTAGACGAATCGCAGCGAGATGGCGCGCTGGTGGAACGGCTCGAGACCCGGGCCGTCGGCTCGACGATCGTGTACGTGACGCTGCAGCGCACTGCAGAGGAGGTGGCCGGGAGGCTGGCCGATGCCGGCGTACAGGCGCGGGCCTACCACGCAGGTATGGGGGACCAGCACCGCGCGGACGTGCAGGACTGGTTTCTGGCTTCCGACAGGGGCGTCGTCGTGGCGACGATCGCGTTCGGGATGGGGATCGACAAGCCCAACATCCGCTACGTTTATCACTACAACCTGCCCAAGAGCCTGGAGAACTACGCACAGGAGATCGGTCGTGCCGGTCGCGACGGCGATGTGGCCGTGTGCGAGTTGTTCGTGTGTCCGGACGACTTGACCGTGCTGGAGAACTTCGTCTACGGCGACACACCCACCGCAGAGTCGATCGAGGCTATGGTGCGGTTCATCTTCGACCAGGGCGAAAATTTCGACGTGAGCATCTACGAACTCTCGAGCGAACACGACATCCGAATCCTGGTTGTGCGCACACTCCTGACCTATCTGGAGCTGCAAGGCTACTTGGAGGGCGGCACGCCGTTCTACACGACCTATCGGTTCAAGCCGTTGGCAACTTCGGCAGAGATCCTCTCCAAGTTCAACAGCCAGCGCCGTGTCTTTCTGGCCGGCATGTTTCGTGTCGCGAAGAAAGCTCGCACCTGGTTCCACCTGGACGTGGACGAGGCCGCCTCCGCCACGGGCTCAGACCGCCAGCGCGTGCTCCGGGCTTTGGATTACCTGGGTGAAAAGGAGTTTCTCGAGGTGCGCTCCGCCGGCGTTCGGCACCGCTACAGAAGACTGAAAGCGCCCGGCGATCTGCCCGCCCTGGCCAAGTCGCTACGCGAGCGCACGGTCGAACGCGAAGAGCGTGAGATCGAGAGGCTGCACCAGGTGCTGGAACTGGCCGACCACGACGGCTGCCAGGTATCCATGCTCTGCGCCCACTTTGCCGAAACATTGGAGCATGCATGTGGTCATTGCACGCGCTGCCTGAAGGGCACCACGTCGCAGCCGATTCCCGCCCGAAAGCCGACGTCTATTGACTCCTCGACATGGTCCCGAGCCCAGGCCCTACGTGACGAGCACACGCCGGTTCTCTCGGACGAGCGTGTCCTGGCGCGCTTCCTGTGCGGCCTGACGTCCCCCGCCCTGTCGCGCGCCAAACTTACATCGGAGACCCTCTTTGGCACGTTTACTCACATACCCTTCCAGGAAGTGCTGGAATATATTGAAGCCAACCGGTGAAACGGAAGAGGTCCACTGCGAAGCGGTCTGGAAGAAGCATGATCTGCGGTTGCGTCGACTCACTCCACCGTCATGACGAGCAGGTTCGTGAGTTCCGCGCCGACCAGCGCCTGAAAGGGATGCTGTTCGCCGCTGCTCCAGGTCACCGGCACAACGCCGGCGATCAGGTTGCCTATGACGGTGGGTGAAGCTGAAACCATGTAAATCCCACCTCCGCTCAGATCCGACGTGTCATAGATGATGACGTTGTTCATGATGAAAGCGGACGAGGTGTGACATTCGATCCCCCCTCCCCCGTCAGCAGAGTCGTTACCCTTGATAATGTTGTTGATGATCACCGGCGAAGCGGTGTAGCAGTGGATGCCACCTGAGACGGCTCAGAATAATTGATGGAGATCCCCAGCTTTTAGAATCATGATTGATGAGGGAGGGATGCATTGTTCCCTCAATTAAATTGATCCAGCCGTTGTTTTGATCCTACCCCGCCAGAGACT
>Ga0190284_1000064_pt1 | contig 82644 bp, 57 predicted proteins | sample 48691812_MG_FD_161668 | JGI IMG/M metagenome (GOLD analysis project Ga0190284, IMG submission 161668) | Hydrothermal vent microbial mat bacterial communities from Southern Trench, Guaymas Basin, Mexico - 4869-18-1-2_MG | ecosystem: Environmental > Aquatic > Marine > Hydrothermal vents >... | reverse complement strand
GCTTCGGTGGGGTTGACTCTCCATCCGGAGAAAACGCGGGTCGTGGATGCCTCCCAACCGGGTGGCTTCGACTTCTTGGGCTACCACTTCGAGTGCGGGCTTCGTTGGCCCCGCAAGAAGAGCCTTACGAAGTTCAAGGACACGATCCGGGCCAAAACCCGCCGCTGTCACGGCCATAGCCTCGACATGATCATCTTGGATCTGAACCGGACCCTTGTTGGCTGGTTTGAGTATTTCAAACACAGTCGTCGTCTTACCTTCCCGCCGCTCGATGCCTGGGTTCGCATGCGGCTTCGCAGCATTCTCCGGCAACGCCGCGGCGGGCGGGGGCGCGGCAGGGGCAATGACCATTTCCGCTGGCCCAATGCCTATTTTGCCAAACGTGGGTTGTTCTTCTTATCTACCGCCCACGCACAGGCCGGTCAATCCGCTCTGCGGTGAACCACCGACTGGAGAGCCGTATGCGGGAGATCCGCACGTACGGTTCGGAGGGGGGAGCGGCCGGGTAACCGGCGGTTCCTACCCCTATCAGGCTTCTTCAAGACTTTCTGGACCCCGGCTTTCGCCGGGGTGACGACGGGGACTGGTTGGCCTTTTCTTAAGTCACCAGCATTGGGGCGGCGGGGAGGGCAGACACATAGAGCCTGCCCCGGACTACGATCCGGGGTCTGCGCCTACGTCTGGGTTCAGGCGCCTCATGGGACAGAGTGTACGGCGCGCACCTGTGTGTGCGCCCTCTTGTCATCCGGTAGACGCAAGAACGTGGTCGTTCCCGTCGCCCCCCGAATGACTGAATGATTACTGCTCGGCTTTCTATTCAGTTGACAAAAAATCTTCTCACAACTACGGTTGGCTCTTGGATATACTGTGGGACGCTCGCAGAGTCGCAGAGTATTTGGGAACCGATTTCAAGAAATCGGATTCTCGGTACGCCGTCTTCGGGGCGGGGACGCGCTGGTCCAAACTATTGCACATCGGAGGTGGATCTGGAATGAAGAAGCTGGTCGTATTACTGTCGATAGCGATGTTCTGTGTGACCGGATCTCTTGCGTTTGGAGCCGCGGGACAGAAGTGGTACCTTATCAAGGGGAAAGACGGAGTGTGCAAGGTGATCCAGTCGGAAAAGAAGACCCCCGCCGCCATAGGAGGGCCGTACAAGACCAAGGCCAACGCTGAAAAGGGGAAGGCCAAGAAGTGCCCACCCAAAAAGAAATGAGCCGATTGCCTGTGATGTCCGGGAATAGTAGTCCTCGATCTTTCCTTCCGGAATTCACGGGCCCCGGTGCCTTACCGCGACGTTCATGTTTCGTCGTGCCTCGATTTGTTGAGACATGTGAGTCGTCATGAGCTCGTCCGAGCATTTCCGTAGACGCAGGCCTGGGCGGTGAACATCCGATCACTTGGCTTCGAACAGGTGTACATCGCGCTGCGGAAACGGGAAGGTGATCCCTTCCTCATCGAAACGCTGTTTCACGGCCTCCGTGGTATCAAAATGCACGTCCCAGTATTCCGGAGCTTTTACCCACACGCGGACCACGAAATTCACGCTGTTGTCCGCAAGCTCCTTCACCGCGATCAACGGCGCCGGATCCTTTAGGATTCGGCTGTCGTTCTGGATAATGCCTTGTAAGACCTCTCTCACCTTCTTGATGTCATCATCGTAGCTCACACCGATTAACAGATCCACCCGCCTCGTTTCATTGGCGGAATAGTTGACAATATTATCACCCATCAGTTTGGCATTGGGGATAATGACTGCTTTGTTGTCCGGGGTCCTGAGACGCGTAGAGAAAATATGGATCTCTTCAACGGTCCCGGATGTCCCGGCGCCTTCAATGTAATGTCCGGCCTCGAACGGGCGAAATACGATCATGAGTAGACCGGCCGCGAAGTTCGCCAGTGACCCCTGTAAGGCCAAGCCCACTGCAAGGCCGGCCGCGCCCAGGACTGCTATGAATGACGTGGTTTGTATGCCCAGCTGACCAAGGGCCGCCACTATGGTAAACGCCAACGCTCCAAAGTAGGTCAAATTGCAGACAAAAGCAACTAGGGTCTCGTCCAAACGGGCTTTGGTCAGCATGTTTTCCACGAGTCGCTTGAGCATCTTGGCAACCCAGCGGCCCACAAAGAAAATGATCACCGCCACCAGTATTTTGATGCCGTAGAATGTTACCCATTCCTGCATTTTCATAACAAGGTTTTCCATGTAATACTCCTTCTTGATTTTGGCGGTGGAAATCCATTCTCCTGCCTCCACCTATTCAGGGGTGCCCGCCAGTTCATTCTTGGTTTCACTGCAGATCCGGCAGAGCAATTGGATACCCGACTTGTCCGCCGTCGGATAGATCTTGGAAAAAGTTGTGCCGCAGCGCTCGCAGGTGGGGGGATCGAGGCGTCGTGTGACCGGGTTCCAAACAAGGCTCCAGGATCTGCGTCTGTTGCCATGCCTGATCCGGACCATTATAGAGACGACCGGTACCAGAAACCTCAACGCGGCACGTCCTGTGACGTCGACGGTAACACGATATTTTTGCTTCAGATCTTCGATCTTTGCGTTCATCTCTCGCGGCAGTTCAGTCATCTTGGACATCCTGTCGGATTTCTGTTGTTCGGTGAGATTCGGGTGCGAAAGACCGCCCTCCATTTCCTTGGCCAGGGCCTCGTAGTATTCACGCGTGTTCTTGACGTCCCGGTGTAACCGCCGGCGCATTCCCGACACGAAAGTAGAAAGTCTCACCTCACTTGCGGCCCGGGCGCTTTTGATCGCTTGAGATACTGCGTTCTCGGGAGAGGAATTGAACTGAGGCGGTAGCTGTGTCTCATTGAAGTACGTGCATTGGAAATGCCGCCACTCATCCTCGAAGCCTTCGATCACCGCGCCGGTGCTCTCGTTGACCGCAACATGAACCAGCCCCTCCTTGCGCTCGTCACTCAGAGCAACGTAATGACAGGCGAGCACCACGTACGAACCGATCGTTTCGGCCCGGCCTGTGAGCTCGGCCTGCATCCCGACCAGTTGGATGTCATTGGAAATGACCTGCTCGAACCCTTCCTTTTTCAAATAGGGAACGTGGATACTGCCGTAAGCTAACGGAACATGGTGGGTGGCCATCCGGATCAACCGATCCAGCAAGGGGCTGCCGTAGAGCAGGGGTGCATCGGCTACGCCCAGCTTGGCTTCTTCGGGAAGCCCGATGGATCGGGACAAGTCACTCGGCAACAGCGAAAGTATGTGATCGGGGTGCGACTCGACAACCGCGCCGTGTTGTTCGAGGAGTTCTGTCGCAAAGGAAATCAAACCGGCATCCAATACAGCGGTCATACGCCGAAATCCTCCTGAAAGAGCTTCTCATCAAGATCTTTGCTCTTATCATATGCTGTCCTGGCCCGTTTCAGTCGAGAGCCCAGAGCGTCGAAAGCCTTTTTTCGTTGTTCTGCATCGGAATGCCGCTGCCAGATTTCAAACACCATGTCGCCGAAATCCTTATCATCCTGGAGGCGACCGAGGATCATGTCCACCTCGCCGACTACGAGTTCGAACATGTTGATCTTTCGATCCAGCACATCAAGGATGTGGTCCTCGATGCTCCCGACCGAGCAGAAATTGTAGACCTGAACCTCCTTCTTCTGTCCGATCCTATGGATACGCCCGATTCGCTGCTCAATCTCCATTGGATTCCAGGGGAGGTCGTAATTTATCATTACGTTGCAAAACTGTAGATTGTGTCCTTCCCCGCCGGTCCCAGTCGCCAGCAGAACCGGGCAACCCCCGCGGAAATCTTCAATTGCCGCCTTCTTCCGGGCTGAGGTCATGCCGCCGCGGAAGACCACGTGTGGGATTCGTTGTTGTGTCAATACCTTTTGAAGGTGTTCCAATGTGGCCAAGTAGTTTACGAAAATGATCTTTTGCTCCGTCACAGACTTTGCAAGTTGTATGACTTTGCGGGTCTTGCTCCCGACACCGATATTCTTGCCGAGGCAGAGGATTTCATGGACACGATCTCCCGTCTCATCAGCGACCTTGGAGTGCAGCTTTTCCAATGACCGCAAAGCCGCATAATGGGAAGATCCAGCCGCTTCCAGCAACTTGCGAAGCGCCATTACCGTCACACCGGGGATGCCGCCGGAGGAGCAATCAGAAACAAGCCCGCTGATACCGGAGTAGAAGTTGTGCTCAGTGTCCGACGGGCCGACTCGGGTCGTGAACGCGAATCTCGGTGGCAGACGCAACTCCGAAGCCGACCTGGTGTTCCTGACCATTACTTCCTTGAGGATTCGTCTCAAGACTTCACGATTCCGGGGATCTGTGGGGTTGCCGCGCGTGACGAACTGGTCTTTGAAGCTCTTGAGGGTCTTGAGATGCCCGGGCTTCAGGATGGTAACCAGGTTAAAGAGTTCTTCCAGGTTGTTCTGAACAGGAGTCGCTGTCAATAGGAGAAGAAACGTGTTCTGAATGGAGTTTACCAGTTTCCAGCTCTTGGTCCTTTGGTTCTTCAGGTGATGGGCTTCGTCCACTATGACCAGGTCGTAAGATCGCGACGTCACCGCCTGGAAGTGACGCTTGGACCTGGCCACGGGCAACGAGACTACGAGGAGTTGTTCGGCCCAAAAGCGCTCGATATCTTGCCGGAAAAGCGCGTCATTGGAAGACACGAAAGCCAGATCGAATTTGGCGCGAAGTTCCTCCTGCCACTGATTTACCAGAGAGCTTGGAGTAAGGATCAGGACGGACCGTATCAATCCTCGGAGCAGGTACTCCTTGAGGACGATACCTGCCTCGATAGTTTTACCCAGGCCGACCTCATCCGCCAGTATGGCTCGGCCGCGAAGGGTCTTCATTACCTTACGAGCGGTCTCCTCTTGATACCACAGTGACCGCACGTTCCGGAGCGTGGGTAGGCAGACAAGCTGGTCGTACGAAACACGGAACGAGTGCTTGTAGGCCTGAAGGGCAAGCTCAAACGACTTGAGATCGGATCTTCTTCGCGCTGCCATCGCCTCGAGTACCATACTTCCGCTCGTCTCGAACTCGACCGTCAGTTCCGGCAGGCCTTCAGGTTCAGGGGGGCCTTTAGATTCGTTCTTGTCGACGCTGTCAACGACAGGCGTCCGAGTTGAAGTCGACGTCCCCCGTATCGCCGGCGCTTCCCCGGACCGGCCCCTGATGGTCCGCGCCCGCCGCGGCTCCGAGGTTCGTTCCATCATCTCAACGTATCTCAAATAATGTTCTGCGTTCTTGATGCCGGACTTGACCTTTCGACCTCTGCGCTGATAAAGCTCATCAAGGCAGGCCCCGAAGGTCTCTCGGGCCAGTGCAAGATCCTTCTTTTCAAGTGCGAGGCGCCCCAGCAAGTACAAGTCATCGACACTGGATATCTCATCAGCGGCCCACTCCCGGCTGAGGAGCGGAAAAAGCTGGTCTTGCCTTTCCAAATTTGGAGCGCTGCGGAAGGCCAAATCTCGAATGGTCAAATCGCGCGGGGGATACTTGAGTCTTCTCAAGGACCAGCGCAGAGACTCTTCATAGTCCTCGACGTAAAATGCTTCCTCGGCCAGCCAGCAATACTCGTCGAGTCTGTCGCGCTGGAGCGACTTCTCCTTCTCCTGGCGGGCCGTTTTCTTCACCTGTTTGCGCTTTAGTCTCTTCCTTTCTTTGCTTGACAGAGTCACGCCAATGCCTCTGCGATGCACTCCGGCACGCGCATAACTGATTCGGAAAGCCACGTCCCGGAAGAACTCGAAGGGGGGATGAATTGCCGTGACGTTATATCCATTCTTGGACCAGGGATCAAGCGAAATCTTGCTTTGAATCGTAACCATTCACTTACGGGGGGGGGCAACGGGGAGGGCAGACACATAGGTCTGCCCCTACCTCTTGGCCCAGATTCGTCGTGGGGCAGAGTGTACGGCGCGCACCTGTGTGTGCGCCCTCTTGCCATGTGCCAAACGCAGGAACGTGGTCGTTCCCGTCACCGTGAACCGTACAAGCTCGCGGAATTACGTATGGTGGAGGTTTGGAGGGGGAGCTACTGGGCGTAGGGCCAATTTGCGAGCCGGCTGGTGTGGGTGCTTCGAGAAAGGTTTTGGGTTTATGCTTTGCACGAGGACACGGGGATATCGAGGGATGGGTCTACTTGGTCGAAGAAACGGATATATCGTGGAGAACCTATTGAGACCACGTCGAGTGGGCCCTCCATTCTCACCGGGCGCAGATCCGCTTCGAGCCCGGTGAACCATTGCGATGTAACAGTTGTTCCGTGACGGGCCCTTAGGGTCAAACAATCTTGTCGTTTCTGATCTGAAATGACTTGAAGATCTTGTCCAGAATCTCGACCGCTTCTTTCTTGCCTCCGATCGCTACAACGTTCAAAACCCAGACTCTCGGTTTTGTGACGATTACCCGTGTGCGGAATAGGTCTCGAGCCCAGTATTCGGTGTCCAAACCATAACCGCCTCCTGTGATTTCGTCCTTCAGTAGGCCCGTCCAGCGCACCACGCCGTGGCTGCCTGAAATGGTGAGGAAGTATTCAAGCAGGCGCATGGCGATACCGTTCCTCTGAACGGTCCAGGAACATGGAACCCATGCCTTTGGCGCTTTCAATGCTATATGCCACGGCGACAGAGTTGGCAGCGTCATTGTATGTTCCTTCATATTTCCAGCTTTCGGCTTCTCCGAGCCTACCTTGTACTGTGCCGTGGAGTATACTTGGCGCGATCGGTAGCCAGACCGAGAAAGCTTGCCCGTGGTAGATCTCCCCGGCGAACAATGACGCGGTCCATGCCCAAAGAACTACCAACAGTACCAGTGTCTTCATGGTCTCTTTCGCACTCGCGTCTCCTGTCTTGTGGAGGGGAATAAGTGCGCCTCCTTTGCTTCTTACTCGAAGCCATTTTCCTTGACGGCCCGCACTATTTAGACAGCCCACCAGTCTAATTGTGCCCAACCGGTGACGCCATATCAATGGAATCGAACATTTCCTGTGTGGCCGAGGCCAATGAATACGTTACGGAACCGCCCACTTATGGAGCAGATGGAGGTTAGACGGGAAACTGACGCCACTCGAACATCATACGTTCAGTTTGCTTCAACTAATGTATTAGGAACATTAATTCGTAACAATTGTCATAACACTATAGAAGAACATAAGGAGGTCGTCTCATGAAAGAGTTTCGTTTTGTTTCAACGACTCATCATAGCGTTTCCGCTGAAACTCTTGAGAAAGCTATTGAGGCTTTCAATGAGATCAAGCAAGAAGGAGACGCTCCCGCGATTCACCTGGTTCGGCGAGTTGAGGTCAAGGACGACGGCGGAGAATATGTGCCGGTGGATGGGCCACTTCGGGCAGGTGACCTCGACAGGGCCGGAGCCGGAGCATAGGTGGTGGGGCAAGAGTCACGGTCTGAGAGATTCCCAACGGATATAATCAGTGTTATGAACTGCCGGCGTCCGTGGACGTAGACTCTCGCGTCCATATTTCTCCGCTTCCTCTCAAGAATTTTCCACTTCCAAAAGTAACCATTCACACCAACAGTCATGTCAAAATTCAGGCACAACCACAATCCACGGTCCAATTCGGGATCGACTAATGAAAACCGCGACATGCGGCCCGTTTTTCTCACCTTTCTGCCACCAAATTTGACGAGATGCCTACATGATTGCAGTTGGTTATCATTTTAGGTGGTGGATCTGGGATTGTGGCTATGTTTGACCGAGGGGCATTCGGTGAGGTATGTACAGACACAAAGGAAAGTCTTTTCGGCAACCTGAAGACTGTTTTGCTTCTCTTGGGTCTTTTGGGAGGTCATCCGGGCACGTTTGCGGGATCAGTGGAACCATCCCTTGACCCTGCAGCGGCTTGAAGACCTCAAAATGGCAAGATCGCCGCATAATTCCGGTTTGGACCGCGGTTACAACACCGATAAGGTTGGTGATGAAGCGCATGATCCGTAAAGCGGACGATGCGCATGGATAAGTGGTTGGCGGTGATGGTTGGTATGATTTGGTCCTGGATGGTTGCGGAACCGTCAACCAGCGCTCTTCATGAGCCGATCAAGCTGGGAAACCACTACCTCAGCGAATTGCAAATCATTGATGTGAGCGTCCACCTCGACAATCTCAATGCGCTCATTAAGGAGGGACTTGAGTTCCGCAATGAAGATGGCATTGGTCTCGGGTTCAAAAAGCGGTCCTTGGACCGAATCGGCTTCAGACCAACCTCTGAGCGGGATCACGAATTTGGTGGGGCCTTTTGCCATATTCAGCTTGGCCGCTATTGTTGACGCGAGTTTCAGGACATCGTCCCGACTGGTGCGCACTCCTGATCTGAAGTCGTACCAGAATACCTTGCGATCCCTCACTTGCTCGGGCATTGTTGCCACGGAATCGAACTCCAGCACTATGCAATCGAGACCGCCCGGGGTCACCACTTGAGGTATGCCGCGCGTTCCGGCCGCTTCGAGTCTGCCGGGCCCTATTGCGCCGCAGTATCCGTCGTATAGCTGGTCCGCGAATTCGTGAAGCGCGAGGTCGAGCACGCCGTCGATCAATCCCTGGCTGACCAGGTCTTCCATTGCCATTCCGCCGGTTCCATTTGCGTGGAACGCCGCGACCTCGTACCCCAGGTTTTCCAGCATCTCTTTGACCCGCATCGCGCCTTGGGTTATAAAGCCGAATGATGTGAGACCGATAATCGGCTTTTCCGACTTGATCTCCGCCCACCCGTGAGCCATTCCAACGATCGCTGAGGCCGCGTTGCCGAGAATCCTCTTGCTCACCGGATTGAGCCCCAATATGTCGATGACAGAGTGCATTACGGTGATGTCTTTTGTTCCTATCAATTCGCTCATGTCCCTTGACGCGACCGTGGAAACCATGAGCTTGGGAATTCCCAGCGGCAATGTTCGCATGACGCCCATCCCAATGTGGGTTCCTGTTCCGCCGCCCACTGAAAGGATCGCGGACAGGGTCTTTCGGTTGTGAAGTTCCTCCACGATGGCCGACGCGCCTCGAATCATGGTTTCGACCGCGAATCTTCTGTCTTTCTTGCTGAGAAGTTCCTCAGGAGTTGACCCGCCCTGTGAGGCCACCTCACGCCTGTCAATATCAGCCGGGATCGCAGGGGGATTGAGTGTCCCTACATCAAGCGCCAAAGCCGCACAGCCGTGGTCTTCGATGATTTGTTTGACGTATCCGACTTCTTCTCCCTTGGTATCGAGAGTTCCGACAATCACTACAGTAGGGCGCATGGGCGATGCTCCGTAAATCCACGGGATCCGCGATCACCCCTGCCGTCTGATCGGCTGGGGTCGGTTGCGAGCGATGTTCACAAATTGGCGCATGGGCAGGGACATGGGCTCATCCGCGCGGGTGACGACATCCGCGCTGAAAGTGATATTGCCTTCCATAAGATTGATCCGCTTCAGAATCCCCTGAGAGAGCACCTGGTCGGCTTCGTGGGACAAAATAAAGGAGATTCCCATCCGGCGGCCTATATAGGCGATTATGAAGCCCAGGCTCTCCGATTCTACAACCACGGACGGAGTTACGCCGTGCTTGTGAAGCTTCTTGAGGATTGCGTCGCGCGACCCTGAACCCTGTTCCCGAATTATGAGGGATTCTCCACTTAGGGACTTTATGGAGACCTCATCACGGCGGGCAAGCGGATGATCCGGGCGGGTTACAAGGACAAACTCAGCTATTGCGAATGGAGTAGCCCTCAGCGAGGAATCGTATTCGGTGCGAGCCACAACCACAAGGTCTTCCTTTCGAGTCCGGAGCCGAGTTATCAGATCGGTCGAGTTCCCTTCACTCAGACGCACTTGAGTCCGAGGGAACTGCATCTGGAAGTTCGATATCAGTTCCGGCATGATCGTGCGCGCATACGCTTTGGTGGTGCCTATCCATAGCCTTTCTTCGCTGGTCTTCCTTGCCTTCTCAAGCAGGGTGTCTATCTGTTCCACCCTCGAAAATATCCGCTTGCTCACAAGGAACAGCGCTTCCCCGGTTTCGGTCAGTTCGTACCTGTTGGCTTCACGAGAAAGGAGCTTGATGCCGCATTCTTCCTGAAACGCCTTTAGCTGCTGGGACACCGCCGGTTGGGTCACGTGCAGGTACTGAGCGGCACGAGTCATGCTCATGAATCGACAGAAGTAGTGAAATGTTTCCAAGTGCTTGAGGTTCATGGCGCCTGGCTCCGCATATTACCATAAGTCGCACTAATACCAGTATAATTATTTGTAATTTGACTTCCTTGTGCTGGTCCCGGACAATTACACTTTGTCCGGGTAAGCCTTCAGTTTCGCGGGGCAGATCCTCTCATAGCGTGTGTCATTGTGAGGAGTGAAACGACGAAGCAATCCCCATACCCGGCGCGCAGGAGATTGCTTCGCTGCGCTCGCAATGACATCCTGCCATTGCCCCCGCGTAAGTGAGTGGTTACTTGTAGGGTCGGAAATATCTTGACCGGAATTGTCCGGTCACCCAGACTTCTTTGCTGATCCCTATGCCATAGTTTGTCTGTCACAATTCCTAATCCCGACCAAGAATTCGCCGCTTTCTCGTCATTCGCAGCGGCTGAAAATACATAAGTTTTTTTCGACAAACCTCTTTCCAAGTTAATTGCCTCAAGAAAGGCGCAACCAAACAAGAAAGCGTCCGGAACAATCGGAGAGGGAATAGAGTGAAACGTATCGTAATAGGCATCAGCGGAGCGAGTGGGGCCATCTACGGCATTCGCCTGCTGGAGGTGCTGAAGGAAACGGACGGCATCGAAACCCACGCGATCATCAGCAAGGGCGCTCGCGTAACCATAGAATACGAAACTCACATGCAGCCCGAGGCCGTGGGGGAGTTGGCCGATAAGTTGCACTCCGAGGCTGATCTGGCCGCGTGCGTTTCCAGTGGGTCCTTCAAGACTTGCGGCATGATAGTGGCCCCTTGTTCCATGAAAAGCCTGTCTATGATTGCGAACTCACTAAACGACAATCTCCTGGTTCGCGCAGCGGATGTGACGCTCAAAGAGCGCAGAAAACTTGTTCTCATACCTAGAGAGACGCCGCTGCACCTGGGACATCTCAGGGCTATGACCGTGGTGACGGAAATGGGCGGGGTGATTCTGCCGCCGGTTCCGTCCTTCTATCACAAGCCCCGTACAATCGAGGACATAATCGATCAAACCATCGGAAAGGCGCTCGATCAGCTGGATGTTCCTCACAATCTTTTTGAACGGTGGGCGGGAGGATGACCCGCGATGAACTGTCAAAAACGGTAACTGATTTCATGGACAGATTCACCACCATGACCTTGGCCTGCTCACACGAGGCCAAACCCTGGACAGCGGCCGTTTACTATGCGAGGCAAGGGTTCGATCTAGTGTTCTTCTCTTCCCCGAACTCTTTGCACTCAACGATCTTTGCCGATAATCCCCTGGCCGCTGCTTCGATTTATGGGGACTACAAGTTGTGGAAGGACATCAAAGGGTTGCAGCTGGAGGGTAGGGTGGAAAAGATCACCGGCGCTCGGGCCTTGGCTTCAGCGACCTCAACCTATCTGAAGCGACATCCCTTTGTGAAGGAATTCCTTAGCGATCCAGCCGCCATATCTTCTGAAGTGGCGGGCAAGATGTCCAAGATAGCCATGTATGCGTTTCGACCGGAGAGCATATTCTACGTGAACAACGAGGCCGGATTCGGGAACAGATGGAAGCTTGAAATCAAGAAGGGAAGGGTGGTGAGCGACCCGATCCAGGCATAGCCATACGGGTATGCCTACTGGGCGTAGGGCCATTTTTCGGGCCGGTTGGTGTGGGACTTCAGTTATAGTCCGTAGCGGCCCGCCGGGTGTTGGTGCTTCGAGAAAGGTTTTGGGTTTGTGCTTTGCACCGAGACACGGGGATATCTAGGATGGGCCTACTTGGTCGAAGAACGGATAGTTCGTGGAGAACCTACTGACACCACGTCGAGTGGGCCCTCCATTCTCATCGGGCACAGACCCGCTTCAAACCCGGTGAACCATTACCTTCAGGGAAAGCGGAATCGTACTCAGTCCACATTCGCATGAAGCCCGAGCCAAGGCATGGTTGAGGGCGTGCGCAATGTCTCGATAGCAAGAGGATCCGAAACGGGTCGTCATTCCAGGTTTGCAACCCCGTGGTGACGGCAGGGCATCAACTCCAAGAATCACACTATCAGGAGGTGGAGAAATGGCCGATCTGAAGTTCCCAAGTCCCCACGAGGCTGAAAAACTTCCCGGGACTGAGGGTTGGGAGAGAATGTATCCGTATCACTACCAGTTCAGCACCGATGACCCGGAGCGGAAGAAGTACGAAGAGAACATGTTCTGGTTCTACGACGGTCTGCACTATCCCGAACCCATGTATCCCTTTGACATGATTTGGGATGAGGCGTGGTTCCTTGCCCTGTCTCAGTACAACTCCCGAATCTTCATCGTTCCGCCGGCCATGGGGATCGATCATCGGATTCACAATGGGTACATCTACATAACTCCTATACCGGTTCTCGACGAAGCGTCGATTCCCCAAAGGGTCGAGCTGTTCATGAAGCGGGCCGGCTATTACTACGAGAATTGGAACGACCTGGAGCAGAAATGGGTCAAGAAAATGGAGGGCGTGATCAAGGAGCTTGACGACCTTGAGATCCCCAAACTTCCCGAAATGGAAGACGAATCGGTTGTTTTCGATGGGAAGGGCATCTCAAGCGGGTACCTGCTTCACAACGCATATGACAAGCTGATCGATCTGGGTATCAAGTGCTGGCAGTATCACTTCGAGTTCCTCAACCTCGGGTACGCTTCTTATGTGTTCTTCGTGGATTTCTGTTCAAAGGCGTTCCCTGACATTCCTCTCCAGAAGATCACCCAGATGGTGGCCGGTATCGACGTGATCATGTACAGGCCCGACGATGAGCTGAAGAAGCTGGCCAAGCTTGCAATCGAACTGGGTGTGGACGACGTTGCAATGAACGGCGACGCGGCCGCGGTGCTCAAGGCAATGGAAGGCTCCGACAACGGCAAAAAGTGGCTCGAGGCCTTTGAGGCCGCTCGTGAGCCCTGGTTCCACGTGTCTACCGGAACCGGCTGGTATCATCACGACAGATCCTGGAACGATGACCTCAATGTACCGATCTCCTTCATGAAGATCTACATTGAGAAGCTCAAGCAGGGAAAGAACATCGACAAGCCGACCGCGGCTGTCATAGCAGAGCGTGACAAGCTGAGCGCAGGGTACCGTGATCTGCTCAAGACCGACGAGGACCGTGCCACCTTCGATCAAATGTTGGGAAGCGCCAGGACGGTGTTCCCGTATGTGGAGAATCACCTTTTCTATGTTGAGCATTGGTTCCACAGCCTCTTCTGGAACAAGATGCGCGAGGTTGCCGCGATTCTCAAGGAATTCAAGTTCATAGATGACATCGAGGACGTGTGGTACCTCAGGCGCGCAGAGATAAAGGACGCTCTTTGGGATGTGGTCACCTCATGGGCCACAGGCAGCAATGGCCGAGGTCCGCTGGTATGGCCCAAGGAGATCGCGTGGAGAAAGCAGTGCATGGAGAAGTTCCGTGAATGGACTCCGCCTGACGCTATGGGCACCGTGCCGGAGACCATCAGCGAGCCGTTCACAATTGTCCTGTGGGGTATCACGTCCGAGTCCATGGCCAACTGGGCCAAGCTCAAAGCAGTGGCTGACGGCGATCTCACCAAGATTTCCGGATTCCCGGGGTCGCCCGGAGAAGTGGAAGGCATTGTTCGTGTTTGCCGCACGGTAGCTGACATCGGTCGGCTTCAGGACGGCGACATCCTGGTGGCGCCCACCACATCCCCCAGTTGGGCCCCGGCGTTTCAGAAGATCAACGCCTGTGTCACAGATGTGGGCGGGGTCATGTGCCACGCTGCGATCGTATGCCGTGAGTACGGTCTGCCGGCTGTTGTGGGGACCGGTTCCGCCACATCGAGGCTCAAGACGGGCCAGAAGATCAAGGTAAACGGCGCCACTGGAGAGATCGACATAATCTCCTGAGGCCGGATAGCAAAAGGATAGATCCATGGATATGTCGAAATATGTGCTTCCCTTTGAGGAATGCGACATTACCATGGTCAACCGGGTCGGCGGGAAGTGCGCTAGTCTGGGAGAGCTTATGAAAGCTCAAATCCCGGTTCCTCCTGGTTTTGCCATAACTACTGATGCTTATGAGCAATTCCTGGAGGAGAACAACCTGTCGAAAAGGGTGATCGACCGATTGGACGGCGTGAAAGAGGAAATGGTGGACGAAGTCCACACCGCCTCGGAAGAGATCCGGGGCTGGATCGAAGCCGGGACCATATCGGAGCCCATGGAGGATATGATCGCGGAACAGTACCGTCTTCTTTCGCGCCGAACCCTTACCCCGGCGGTTCCCGTTGCGGTGAGATCCTCCGCTACCGCGGAGGATCTGCCGGACGCAAGTTTTGCCGGGCAGCAGGACACCTTCTTGTGGATAAGGGGCGTGGACGACGTGCTGGATCGGACCCGCAAGTGTTGGTCCAGCCTGTTTACGGCCAGGGCCATATCCTACAGGATCAAGATGGGCTTTGACCATGCCGAGGTCCTGATAAGTGTGGCAGTGCAGAAGATGGTTCGCTCCTTCACAGCGGGGGTCATGTTCACCCTCAATCCTGCCACCGGCGACCCTGCCACAGTGGTAATAGATTCCAACTGGGGATTCGGAGAAAGCGTGGTTTCCGGAGAAGTAACTCCGGATCAATTCCAGGTGAACAAGATCACCATGGATGTCACGAAGAAAGTCGTGTCCGACAAGGGTATCTACTACACTACCGATCCGGAGACCGACGAGGTAAAGAAGCTGGAGGTTGATGAGGAAAGACGCAAGTCCCAGAGTCTCCTGGACAAGGAAATCATCGCGCTTGCCGAACTTGGCAAGGTCATAGAGAAACACTACGGAAAAGCTATGGACATCGAATGGGCAACGGAAAAGTCGCTCCCGTACAAGGGGGAGATCTACATAGTCCAGAGTAGGCCTGAAACCGTGTGGAGCCAGAAGGAGGTGAAACCGGTAGCCGAGCCCAAAGCCAGCGCCATTGAGCACATCGTTGCAGGGCTGGTCAAGGGGAAGAGGGTCAGATAGGCTGTCGTGCCAATGCGCCTTCAAAGAAATGAAATGGATCTGTGGGCGGCACCACGGGCCCCGCTTGTACGGCGCGACCCGCGGTCGCCCGAAGGGAAGCCACGATATTCCAGAGAAAAGGGACATTTCCATACAAGAATCGACTATGACGAACTGAATTTGCGGGGTTGATTTCAGTCGTCCCTCCGGGACTCGGGTCTTGACTTGCGAGGACCGGGTACCCCGGAATGAATTCCGGGGCTACTATCAGTCGTCCCTCCGGGACTTTTTTGAGGAAAGGATCTTTTCATACAAAAGTCGCGTGCAAACACCACCCCGATCCGGGTCGACGTACGGGGTGGTTTGGAGGGTCGCGCACTACGCGTGGGGCGATTGAGCGGGCCCAGGGCAGTTGACTGTCGGTAGCATGACGCTGTGATGCCTGCCCGGATCGGGCCTCCCCTCCAAGTTCATGCGCAGCGTGTGCGCTCTTATAGTCTTCCGCATCGAACTTCGCGACGAAGATGTCATCCTCCCCCAGCCCCTCCCGTCAAGGGAGGGGAGTCCTTTTCCCTCTCCCCTGGCGGGAGAGGGTTAGGGTGAGGGGGAACTTCCAATGAAGTTGCACTCGCGCAGATCTGAGTGCGGAAGACTATAGCACTCTAGTCCGAGGCGAAGCCACGGACCACTGAAGAGCGGAAAGGACTTTCATGCCTCGTAGGCGCGGTTCAAGGCATAGAAGTTGGTAAGACACATCCTAAACCGGTAAGCATCGAAAGCAAAGGAGGGAAAGATACATATGAAAGACATGAGAGATTTTGTAAACCAGGGCGAGGAAAGGGGATTGTGCAAGCGGATTACCGCGGAGGTCGATTGGAACCTGGAACTGTCGCACATCGCCAAACTGAACGAGGAGGAGAGCGGCCCCGCACTGCTGTTCGAAAATGTGAAGGATTACGACACACCGGTCATCACCAGCGTGTGCACCACCACGGAACGTCTGGCCCTGATCATGGGGCAACCGCTCGACTCCACCCTGGTGGATCTTTACGATGCGTGGGCCAGGTTGGGCGACAATCTGACTCCGCCAACGTTTGTCGACAATGCCGCGGCGCCCTGCAAGGAAAACATCCTGACCGGTGACGACATCGATCTTTACAAGTTCCCTGTTCCCCAGTGGTACCCACTGGATGGCGGACGCTATATCGGCACCGCCCACTATTTCATCTCCAAGGACCCTGAATCAGGCTGGGTCAACCTGGGCACGTACAGGGCTCAACTGCTGGGCAAGGACAAGATCGGGACCCAGTTCATCAAGGGCAAGCACGCGGATATCATGCTGAAGAAATACCAGGCAATGGGCAAACCCATGCCGGTGGCCTCGGTCATCGGATGCGATCCTTTGCTGTTCATTCTCGGGGCCGCGCGCGTATCCGCTTTTGTATCGGAATATGACGTCGCGGGCGCTCTCAGGGGAACACCGGTGGAAGTGGTCCAGGGGGAAACCGTTGACCTCCCCATTCCCGCGCATGCGGAAATCGTTCTCGAAGGCGAGGTGGACGCTGATAAATTCATGGAAGAGGGACCCTTTGGCGAGTACACCGGCTATTACTCCGGCGTAGGCACAGACCCGCGAAATTTCATGGATGTGAAGTGCGTCACGCATCGGAACAATCCGATTATGTGGGGGACCACCGTGGGCCGGGCGGTGACCGACACACATATGACCATGGCGCTCTCCTACGGCGCTACACTGTGGCAGCAGCTCCTGGCCATGAAGATCCCGGGGTTGAAAGCGGTTTACTGTCCGCCCGAGGGTTCGGGCAGGTTCCTTGCCATCATCTCCATGAAACAGATGTATCCGGGCCACGCGGACCAGGTGCTGACAGCCGCCATTTCCACGGAAATGGGCGCTTATGGCCTGAAAACCGTGATCGTCGTGGACGAAGATATCGATCCCTGGGACATTCCACGAGTGATGTATGCGCTGAGTTTCAGGTTCCAGCCCAACCGTTCCCAGGTCATCAAGCGGGGCCGGTCCACTCCGTTGGATCCATCCCTTCCCATCGACGCCAGGGAGATCACGGGCAGGCTCCTGTTGGATGCCACCATACCCTATGACTGGAAGCAAAAACCGATTCCCATCGAACTGGATCCGGAAATGGTGGAAAGAGTCAAAGGCAGGTGGTCCGAACTGGGACTTTGAATTGGAACTCGGACAGAAGAAATTGCTACGGTAATTTAGCATTGAAATTCGGTGTTAAGATCACCCTCCCCCTCCCCATCGTCAAGGGAGGGGGGAGGAGTCCCCTCTCCCCTGGCGGGAGAGGGTTAGGGTGAGGGGGTGTCCAGCCGTAGAACCTATTTTCAATGCGTGGCGCCATAGTTCCGTTCCGATTCCCACACTATGCGTGGGAACCTATGCGGGACCCTACGCGTCCCACAAGTCCCCACTGTTAAGGAGGCCTAGTTGAAACCGATACGTTACAAGAAGGAAATGGTGGATGAATTCGTAAAGAACGGGTACTGGACCCAGGAGACCTTTTACGATTTCTGGGACAGAAATGCCCGTGAATTCGGAGACAGGGAAGCCCTGGTCGATTCCAAGTACCGGTTGACCTGGGCCGAGGCAAAGCGTCTGGTGGACGCCATGGCCATTTCATGGGTTGAAATGGGAATCCCGAAGTTTTCCCGTATCATTGTCCAGTCGCCCAACAGCGTTTACGGGTTCTTGTCCAGGATCGCCTGTGAAAGGGCCGGCCTGATCTCATTGACGGTGTATCCGTATCTTCGGCAGAAGGAACTGGAATACATGGTCGAGCGGACCCAGGCATCGGCTGTAATCATCCTGAATATTTACAACAAATTCAATTACCTGGAAATGTACGAGGGACTTCAAAAGCAGTTTCCGCATTTGAAGAACATATTTCTGTTTGATGATCAAGTCCCGGATTCCGCGCCCGACGGGACCTTTTCCCTTACCCGCATGGTAAACGAACGAGCCGAAAAGCCCGTGGACGAGTCCATCCTGGCGGAAAGAAGACTGGATCCCATGGGGAATGTGGCCCTGCTCACCACGACATCAGGAACCACCGGGATCCCCAAGCTCGTGGAATGGCCCACCGCTCCGCGGGTCTGCACATCCAAGGGCCGGGTAGATATTTGGGGCCTGAACAAGGACGATATTACCATGGCCATCGCGCCTCATGCGGGTGGCGCTGCCGGCACGCTCACCTATTTTGCCGCGCCGCTGGCAGGGGCAAAGACCGTTATGTTGGAGGAATTCACTCCCGACGGGGCCTTGGCCCTCATCGAAAAGGAAAGGGCAACGGCCATCGGTGTCGTGCCCACTCACCTGGTGAGGATGCTCGACGTGGATACGTCCAAGTACGATCTGAGCTCGCTTCGTTTTATCCGTTCGGCCGGCGGCTATCTTTCTCCCCAGGTTGCCGAGGAAGCCGAGCAGGCTTTGGGCGCTTCCATCACCAGCGATCTGGGCACCCAGGACATGGGGTCGGTGTCCGGATGCCGCATTGAGGATTCCAGAGACCTGCGCCGCAGAACGGTGGGTCGCATGCTTCCGGGAAACCAGGTCCGTCTAATGGACGAGGACAACAAGAACAAAGTTCCCGAAGGAGAGCCCGGGATCCTATATTTCCGGGGCCCCCATGCGCCGGCCGGCTATTACCGGGACGAGGAGCTTACCGCCACGGTTTTCGATCCCGATGGCTGGACCACCACCGGCGATATCGTCAAGTTCGACCAGGAGTGCCTGTGGATATTGGGAAGATCCAAGGACATGATCATACGGGGTGGGCAGAATATCTATCCCGCGGAAATTGAGGGCCTTTTGAACGATCATCCCAAGGTGGCCTCGGTTGCGGTTGTCGGATACCCGGACAGGGAAATGGGTGAACGGACATGCGCCTACGTAATTCCAAAGGGGGGCCGGGAATTCACCTTCGAGGAAATGGTGGAGTTTCTGAAATCCAGGAATATCGCCATGTTCAAGCTCCCGGAGCGGCTGGAGGTGGTGTCCGAGTTTCCCGCGGTGGGCGATTCCGGGAAGGTTAACAAAGAGACCCTGAAGAAGGATATCAAGGAAAAGGTGGCCGCGGAGGGCAAATCCTGATGGAACCTGTGGTACTGCTCGTGTCCACCCTGGACACCAAGGGACCCGAAACCTTCTATCTTCGTGACCGCGTCGGTGAACGAGGAGCAAAACCTCTGATCCTGGATCTGAGCATGTCTGTGGAGACTCCGGGGGCGGACATTCCACCCTCGGAAGTCGCCCGTGCCGCGGGCGTGAGCATAGAAGAGATCCGTGCGTCTCGTGAGCGGAAAAAGATCACCGGTCAAATGATCGCGGGCGCCGTGAAGATCGCAGTGGATCTGCTCGCTTCGGGCCGTTTGGCGGGCGTGATCGGTCTGGGAGGTTCCACGGGCAGCCTCATGGCTACGGAGGTCATGCGTGCTCTTCCGTTTGGTGTTCCCAAGCTCATGGTCTCTTCAACAGCGGCTCTTCCAGGGCTTTCAACTCGTTACATCGGGACCGGGGACATCTCGATTTTTCATTCAGTGATTGAAATCTCCGGCCTTTCCACACCCCTGTGCAATGTGCTGGATCGGGCTGCCGCAGCCATAGTGGGAATGAGCGCAGTACCGCCGTTGACCGTTGAATCCGCCAGGGTGGAAGGCAGACCTCTGGTGGCCATGTCCATGTTCGGGCCCACGGAGAAGTGCGCCACCTATGTTCAGCGGCGCCTGGAAGAGGAAGGTTTCCAGGTGATCGGTTTCTCCGCCGCGGGTGTCTGCGACCGAGCAATGGAACAGATGATCGGCATGGAGTTCTTTGATGCGGTTGTGGATTTGGCTCCAGGGGGCGTGGGAGAAGAAATCGTCGGTGGAATGAGGGCCGCGGGTCCCGAACGTCTTACAACCGCTGGACGAATCGGCATTCCACAGGTGGTGGCCCCCGGAGGACTTAATCTCATGAGCCCCAGGAAGTCCCGGTACAAGCCCGAGTACCACAAACGGCGGAAGTTCGATCTGGATGCCTTGCGCACATTCCTGAGGCTCTCGGATGACGAGATGAGGCAAATCGCCGAAGTTTTCGCTGAAAAACTGGCTCAGGCGAACGCCAAGACTGTTTTTGTGTTTCCCGGAAAGGGTTGGTCCGCTGTGGATCCCCCATCCGGAGAGATGTACGACAAGGAACAGGATCTGATTCTATTGGATGTGGTGAAAGAGAAGGCCGGCCCGAACCTGGAGATCCGTGAGGTTGACGCGAATCTCGAGGAAGAGGAGTTCGCTGAGGCTGTTACACAGGCTTGTCTGGCGATCTTCCCGAGACCCCAATGAGGAGGACCGGGGCGACGACGGAGACTGGTTGGCTTTTTCTTAAGTCACCAGCATTGGGGTAGGGGCATAGGCGTAAACTTTGGATCACAGTCATGACACTTCAACGCTCGGTCGTGGAGAACGGTTGGGTGAATCGCGTCTTTGGATGGCGCAAATCCCCCCGCCCCCCTTTGCCAAAGGGGGGTTAGGGGGGATTTGCCAACAGAACCCCCGGGAACCGGATCCGAATATCGGTTGTTTCTATCGGCAATCGGTATATAGCAGTTCTCGAAAGTTTTCACGGATTCGCAGACTGGAAAGTCTGCGCCACAGGAAGAAGTTTCGGAGGAATCCGAAATTAATTTCGAGAACCGCTATAGAATCACCAATTGGGCTTAGACCGGGCTCGCGGCCCGGCAGAACGGAGGCGACCATGCTGGTAAAAAACTGGATGCTGCCGCAGCAGTTTACCGTTTCCAGCGACGCTCCGGCTACGGAAGCGTCACTGATAATCAAAGAGCACAACTTGAAGATGCTCCCTGTTGTGGATGAAGGCCGCCTGAGGGGAGTGGTTCACCGCAGGGATCTCAGCGAGGCCGCTCAGTGCGTCAGCGGCAGCGGCGACATATACGAGATGAACTACTTCTGCAACAAGCTCAAGGTCAAAGACCTCATGGTCCGAATGCCGGTCACGGTCTCCATTGACGATACGGTGGAGGATGTTCTTATCAAGGGTCGCGAGATGATCATGAGCACCTTCCCCGTGATCGACGATGACAAGGTTGTCGGCGTGGTTTCGGACCGTGAGATATTCGTGACGCTCTTCAAGTTGCTGGAAGCCGGTCAACAGAGGCTCCGCATTACACTGTCGGACGTCACTCTGGACAGCGGAACTCTTTCAGACATCCTTGGCGTCGTTGATGAGCACAAATCCAAGGCACGGGCCATCTTTACCGTTCCCGAAAGGGGCAACGGCGCGGTTCGAGTGGTCCTACGCGCGGAATCCGACAACCCCGATGCGATCAAGAAAGCGCTGGAAGACAAGGGCTACAAGATTCTCGAATACACCACCTGATTCGGACCTATTCATTTGGCGTCGAGCAGTTCAACGTCGAACATGAGCGTTGCATTGGGAGGTATTACGTTTCCCGCTCCTCTGGCGCCATATGCCATATGTGGGGGTATGGTGATTTTCGCGCGACTCCCCACATTCATCATGGCAAGAGCCTCGTCCCAACCGCGGATTACCTGTCCCGCGCCCAGCTTAAAGCTGAAAGGCTCTCCACGGTCCCTGGAGCTGTCGAATTTCCTTCCACTCATCAGCATGCCGATATAGTGAACCACAACGGTCTGCCCATGCTTGGGCATGGGGCCCTGTCCTTGTTTGACTATGTCAATCTTTACGCCCGATTTTGACATTATCGGCTGCGCGGCCGCCGCGTTTGACGCCCAAATCGCCAGGACCAGGCAGCCCAGTGCTGCGGCAATCATTGGAAACAATTTCTTCAAAGATTCTTCCTTTCTTCATATGAGATAAGCCCGCAAATATACCAGCCTCAGATCCAGGTGTCCAGGATATTCGACACTCCCGCGTAAGCCTTCAGTTTCGCGGGGCAGATCCTCTCATGGCGTGTGTCATTGCGAGGAGTGAAACGACGAAGCAATCCCCATACCCGGCGCGCAGGAGATTGCTTCGCTGCGCTCGCAATGACATCCTGCCATTGCCCCCGCGAAAGTGAATGGTTACACTCCCGCGCAAACGGTTCCACCCTGGTCAGCGGCCGGTCCGGCGCTTGTACCTCATCTCGGGGCGCCGGGAGGCCGAGATCAGGACTGTGATGAATCATCTTGGTCGCAGACCGCCTCAACCTGGTACAGGTCTCTTGAGCCGTCAAGTCCCTTGAGACTGACGCTGCACCGGGGTCCAACGGTTACGGCGTCCCCGAGTAACGATCGCGTTTCATCGGAAATGATAATGCTCCCGGCCTTGCCGAAAGACTGAATCCGATCCGTCTCATTGACCGCGGAACCGACTATCCCGTATTTGGCCCTGGTCTCCGAGCCTATGTTGCCCACAACAACTCTGCCGGTATGAATACCGATCCTCATGGCAAGTTCAGGCAACCCATCGGACTTGTTCTGAATGGAAAGCTCGTGCAGGGAGCGCTGCATGGCCCTGGCACATTTCACTGCGGACCGGGCATTTGAAGCGAGTTCCGCGGCCGACCCCTGAAAGAACACAAGGATGCCGTCTCCATAGAAATCGACGATAATCCCTCTGTGTTGCTCGATGATTTCGATCATCCTTGCCAGGTACCGGTTGAGCAGGGCTATCACTTCATTGGGTCGCAATTTGTCGGCGAGGGGAGTGAATTTCTCAAGATCGGCCATCATTATTGTGACTGTTCTCTCTTCGCCTCCAAGATTGAGTGCGTCCGGAGAACTCAACAACTCATCAGCTATTCCCCTGTCGATGTACCGCCCAAAGGTCTGTTCGATTAACTCTCTCTGCCGGAGCCCTTCGATCATTTTGTTGAAACTGCGTTTCAGTTGCCCAACCTCGTCGGACCTGTCCTCTTTGCACTTTATGGTGTAGTCTCCTCTGGCCACCTTTTGTGCCGAATCCGAGATCTCCCTGATTGCCAGCGACACAGAGCGGGTGGTGATCAGAATCACCACAACGGCTGTTCCGACCGCCACCATGACCGCGACCGCAAAGAAGAATACGAAGTCCGACATAGGGGCGAATATCTGTCGGCCCGTGGACCAGATTATAACATACCAGTCCGTGTCAAGGACCCTGTGAAAACTCAAAACCATGTCCGGAGTAAGTCCGGTCCCGAGAACCGTTCCATAGTCCTTCTTCTTCATCTCTGTGAGGACTTTTCTCTCCAGCAGGTTCCCCCTGTCCCCAAGTTTCCGGCCACGGCAGACCATAGGCTCGGTAGAAGCCAGACAAAGGCCGTCGGAAGTCACCAGCCGGGCCTGGGCGTCCCTCCATAGCCCGATTCTTCTGATCTGTTCGATGAATGAATCAAACTTCATCTTCACCGTGAGACGGTTACGCAACGGCGACCCGATCTTTCCGGAGACTGTGATGATTTCAAGATAATTGTGCTCTGAGTCCACACGCAAGTCGATCTTGGAGAATCCCTCACCTCGGTAGATCTTGGGTTTGTACAGTCCATTGATCTTGACATGGTCGTTCGCTACTACCGGGGCCTCAGCGGGGGAATCTGTGGATTCCGACATGAATTCATCAAGATCCACGCTCCGAACGCCCTTGGTCCTCAACAATTCCTGAATCAAGAAAGCCTTGGTCTCGTTGCCGCTGGGAATCGTCTCGGCTCTTACTATCAACTCTATCTGCTTCAGCTTTTCGTTCAGTTTCCAGCCGATCTCATGGGCCGTCTTTTCCAAGCAGAAGTTGGCGCTTTCCACCCATTGGTCGATAAGAAAGTCCCGAGACTTCAAAAAAACCTGACCGGCAGTGATCAGTATTGTCAAGGCCACGGGCAGGAGAAGGTAGACGATGAATCGTGTCTGCAAAGAGAATCTCATGGAATCCTCCGCTATCAGGGTGCGTTACAGAAGCCTGATCGCAGACCCGGGCCTGGACACATCGCTTGACTCCGGCGTTCCATGACAACCGTAACAAGTGGGGCAATATCACATATCGGCAACAACGCGGAATATTTCTTGTGCCGCAATTTGAGTTCCGATTCCAGCTTCACGTTGCGCTTGCCCCCCGACAGGTTCCGATATCATTGGATGTGTTCAAAGTCCCCCACGTGAGTGAAGGCTCACGTCATGGCCGGTGATACAGGCCGCTTTCCAAGACTACTGTTCCGTGCCTCATGAGTCTTTCAAGATGTTTGCCCATGAGAGCTCGTTCCCCAAAGTCATAGAACTCCTTGGGCTCTCGCGGCCTGCCGTATATGATCCTCGCATCAACAATGTCCGACATACTCTTCGGTTCCTTCAACAGATCCAGCAGCTTTGCATCGCGCTCATCAATGACCCCGATGTAGGTGTCCCACAGGGCCCCTGGCTGGTTCTCGAAAACCCCTTTCTCGTGCGATGTCATCCAAACGCGCGCGGGAATTGAGCGAAGGAGATGTACCGAAGCTATGGTTCGGTCGATGTCTGAACCGACATCCCCGTACCACGGTCCAAACCGCGTCAGGTCATAGTCACCCAGAAACAACACCTCCTGCTCCCGGAAAAGGAACGAAGTGTGGCCGGGTGTGTGCCCTGGAGTAGGGATGACGTCAACTGTGACGCCTCCCAGATCGATTGTTTCTTTGCCGCAGAACACCCGGTCGGCTTGACGGGGCCTGAAACGGAAAAGGTCCACCATAGTTGGAGCCCATGACTCTCGCTCCTGATCATTCATTCCGTATGCGTCAAAGAGGCTCTCCAGATCCGTGAGGGGTGGAGCGTCCAATTCCGAGATCCGCAATTCCTTGTCGTCAAACAGGTCCATGTGCATGAAGTGATCTTCGTGCCAGTGGGACAACCACACCGCGTCCACCCCTGTATCGTCAAGTACCTGTTGAAGTCTGTCGCGGTCTGAGGCAGGGTCGATCACCACCTTGAAATCAGCCTCCACGTAGATGGAGTGACAATAGGGATACCTCCCGGAGTTACCACCGGGAATCAATTGCAACGGGCCGAATCTCAGATCCATGAATCCTGTCCTCACCGACAACTAATCAGAATTCCATCAGCTTAAGACACAAACCCTTGCGCACCTCGGGCCGGCCGTCACACCGGCGAACCCTGGATCGTAGTCCAGGATCCGGGGCAGGCGCTGGGATGAAGTTCCTTTTGCGGAATGACTGTTCACGGGGAGCTATAGTGATGCCCATTGACATTCGGTGTTAAGATCACCCTCCCCCTACGCCTCCCGTCAAGGGAGGGGGGAGAAGAGTCCCCTCTCCCCTGGCGGGAGAGGGTTAGGGTGAGGGGGCTCCAGCCGTAGAACCCATTTCCAATGCGTGGCACTATAGGTAAACCGTCCGAGAAATTCCCCGGTGCAGTACTAGGAAACCTTGAATACCAGGGAAGCTCCCGTGTCGCCGGCCGCGCAGCCCGCGAACAGGCCGTATCCGCCGCCGAGCTTGACCAGTTCTTCGATGAGCTCAACCACACAACGAGCGCCGGTCGGGCCCTGAGGATGCCCAAAAATCAACGATGAGCCGTAGTTGTTGAAGATCTCGTCAGGTATCTTCATGAGGCGACCCATGATGATGTCATTGACACTGAATGGGTTGTGGGTTTTGACCGCGGCCAGGTCGCCGACGGTGATCCCTGAGTTCTTCAAGGCCATTTCAGCGGAAGGCGTGACCGCGGCCGCCATGCGTGCTCTGGCCGCGCGGGCGAAGCCGTACCCCAATATCTGGATGGTCACGTTCTTGTCCTGGCCGAGTTCATTCGCCTTTTCCTTGGTGGTTACGATGACTCCTGCGTTGCCGTCCGCTGGATGGGTCTGAGCGCCGAAAGTAATCGCGCCGCCCGGAACCACAGGTTTGAGCGGAGCAAGACCTTCCGCGGTGACAGGCATTATGCCCTCGTCTTCCTCTATGGTGATGGTCTTCTTCCTGGAGAGCTTGATGTCCACCGGGATCATGTAACCTTTCTGAAACTCACGGTCGTCAGCCGTAGACATGAGGTATTGTTCATAGCGCCGCAAGGCCAGGGCATCGGATTCTTCCTTGCTCACTCCCCCTTCGTCCGCGGCGACGTTTTCCGCTGTCTGGATCATGGCCTCGCGGGCCCAAGGGTCATGGTTGAAGTTGTCCATCATCCAGTTCTCACTGAGGACCTCAGCGCCCGGACCCTTGGGATTCGGCCATACGGTGTGTGCGCCGTTGGAACAGCGGTCGGTTGTGCCAACCAAAACGCAGTCCGCTGTGCCGGTCTCAAGCGAGGTGGCGCCGGTATAGATGGATGTTGCGCTGGTGGCGCAGGCCTGACTGATGTTGGGGCCGCTCACCCGTTCCAGTCCGGAGAGAGCGCTATACCAAGGGCACCCGTAGAACCACGAGGGCTGGCCGATGGTCATGCCCAGGACCGCGAAATCGAACACGTCCGGGCTGATACCACGCAGCTCCAGAAATTTCTTTGTAGTGGCCGCGGCCAGGACAATGGCATTCTCGTTCTGAAAGGACATCTGCCACCGTGAAAAGGGTGAGGACCAGTATCCCTTGTGAGGAATGAAAGACTTTTCAAACATGTTTCGCTCCTTTACTGTGGTTCTGACTTGTCGTATTTTCAGGGAAGGATTTCTTCCATTTCATCGTTCTCCGGACTGCCTTGAGTCAGCATTCGCTCGGCTCGTCACCCACGATGATCCGACAAACACCTCAACCGGCCACTTATGAGTCAAGAAACTCTTTTCCAACAGGAAGGGTCGTACAAACAGCGACCCCAAACCCTTGGACCAAGCGCCAACCACAAATTATTACCACAATTAGGCTACAATGCAAGCGGGATCTGACCGAAAATACTCACGCGATCGGACAGGAGGCAGCGATATCCGCATGTTTTTGCGTGTGATCATCCATTGGGGTTTCCCGTTCCGGCCCCGCGCTAAGCGTCATCTGTTGCGGCCGGGTCCGGCTTCAGTTCATCGAACCTGAACCTGATCGATATCACCCCATCCTGCACGGATCGGTGGAGCACGTACGGAAGACGCTCAAACACGGCGAGCATCGGACTGTTGGAAATGATTACGTCCGCGCGAAACCCGGGAACTCCCTGTTCCTTTGCAAGCTCTATTATGTAGTTGATCAGGAATCCACCGACTCCTCGGCCATGATAATCCTCATCGACCATTAGGGCAAAGTCCGGGAACGGATCATCGTCTTCGAATACGTACCTGCACTCGGAAATCACTCTTCTGGTCTCTCTGGGCCCCACGGTGACCACCAACGACAGCCCTTCATCCTTGGACAAGTTCACGTATTTCCGAAGATTATTGTGGGGCATGCTTCTCCGGGGACTGAAATACCGGAAGTAAACCGAACTTTCGGAAAGGTGGTAGAAGAGGTCTCTCAGCATGGCTTCATCGGCCGGCTTCATGGATCTTACATGGCCTTCCAGGCCGCCCCTGAACACGTGATCGGATCTTATCCTGGCGCGAAACTCGGGGGAAATGGACGGACAATAGTACTCGTCCGATTGAACGTATCCCAATTCCCTGGCCTGCTGCATAAGACGTTCCTTGTGATCTGGATGCGCCACCTCAATAAGGGCCAGCGCCCTTTGCCGTATGGTCTTGCCCCCAAGATATGCTGTTCCGTACTCTGTTATCACGTAATGTACGTCCCCGCGATTCATTATGACCGCGGATCTCGGCCCGAAGCTGGAGACTATGTTGGAGTGACCGGACGGATCTGTGGATCGCAGACACATAATGGACCGTCCCCCTTTGGAGAGCCCCGCGCCTCTCATGAAATCCTGCTCTCCACCCGAACCCTCGAATCGGGTCCAGCCCAGGCTTCCTTGCCGAATTTGACCCCTCAAATCGACCTGCAACGCTATGTTGATAGCCACCATTCGTTCGTTTGACGCAATGAAAGAGGGATTGAGCACCGTGTCACTGGGGTGGAATTCGAACATGGGATTGTTGTCCACATAGTCATACAAGCGCCTTGTCCCCATGCAAAAAGTGGCGATTGACTTGCCCCGATATGGATCCTTGGTGGCATTGGTCACAACGCCCGCCTCAACCAGATCGATGAGCGAGTCAGTGAACATCTCCGTGTGGACCCCGAGGTCCTTGCGGTCCATCAGGTGTTCCGCGAACTGGCTGGAAAAGGCCGCGAATCCGACCTGAATTACGGAACCGTCCTCTATGAGTTCAGCGCAGAAACGGGAGATCTCCTGGTCCGCCTTCGTGAAGCTGATCTCCTTGATCTCCGGCAGATCTTCCTCTCCATCAACAAGGTAATCCATGCTCTCCAGGGAGACAAAGGTGTTTCCGAGCGTGCGGGGCATGCGGGGGTTCACCTGAGCGATCACTGTCCGCGCGTTTTCCACCGCTGCTAGGGTAATGTCCACGGATATGCCGAAGCTTACCTGACCGAATCGATCCGGCTCGGAAACCTGAACCACTGCGACATCTATGGGTATCCGGCGATTCTTGAAGAAACGGGGTATCTCGGAATGGAAAAGCGGCACGTAGAAGGCCTCGGGATTACCGGTTTCAGCCACCTTCCGGCCGGTTAATGAGAAGGTCTTCAGTCGAAATCTCGTACCGCGGCCGGCCGCGAGAGCAGACGCCTCTCCTCCCCCGTTGAGTTGGATCAACTCCACGTCTTCGAGAGATGAGTCCGCCAAAGACCGCACAACCCGTCTCGGTTCAGCGCACATGCTGCCGAGGTACACACGGTCCCCGTTCTTAAGCCGGGACGCGGCCTCTTCAGGACTGACAAGTTTGGAAGCGTAGTGCTTTTTCCAATCGGTTACCATATCCGCTCCGATCTCTCCGGGCCCGCAATTGCTCTTGCGCTCAAGCTGCAACCATTTGCGCACAAACGCAACGGCAAGGCAGAGATGTCTTTCCGCGTAACGCTTCAGTCATTCGGGGCCTTCTCGTAGCATGTCATTGCGAGCGCCGCGAAGCAATCCCCAAATTTGCCGGTTTGGAGATTGCCTCGTCGCTTCACTCCTCGCAATGACATGGGCAATGAGAAGATCTGTCCTGATAAACTGAAGCCTTGTCTCTCCACCTGGGAGAGGCGCAGGGTGGGGGCTAAAGAAACGGCCCGGGGGTGGACTTGCCCCACCGAATGCTGAACCGCGTTGGTCCAAAATCGATTACCGGTCACCTTCCTCTTCGGAATTGTTCCTTCTACCCGCGAATTTGTTCCAGAAGCTCAGAGCGGCCTCGTTATCCTCCATAGGCATAGTGGGCACCGGCACGTGTCCGAAGTAGTTCTCGACCTCGGACATCATGAGTGAAGCCAAGCCTTTCCTGCGAAATCTCTCCTCCACCCATAGATTCTGTACCTGGGGATTCCAACCTGGATTTGCATAGCCGTCACCCTGTGCAACCTGTTCCCGACCGTGGAACACCCTTACCTCATACCAATCCCTGTCCTTATCATATTGAAATGCCAACATTACCCGAATTATGGAGCCCTTATCGTGAATCTCAAGAAATTGGCGGTACCGGGCTATTGCCTCTTTGCCTGCGAAACGGGCGCCTCTGCGTTGCCCCCTTTTGGAACCCGCCTTTTCCATTATGTATTCATTCCAGAAACCACTCGCAATCTCGTCGTCTTCAATCGGCATCGCCGGCATGGGAATAAAACCGAAGTAATCTTGGATCTTTGACACCATAAAGGATGCTATACCCTTTCTCCGGAACCTTTCCGTCACCCTTATTTCCTTGACTTGCGGATTCCGGCCCACGTTTCCAGTGCCTTCGCAGGATCCGATAAGTTCCCGGCCACGGCGCACGTGCACCCCAAACCAATCCGCGTCTCCGTCATATTGAAACTTCAGCACGAACAGGGTGGCAAAGCCTCTTTCAAGGACTTCAAAGAACTGCCTATAGGTAACTTCCTTTTCCCAGTCCGGGAAGCTCCTCTCATATCTCTTCTCGCTTTTGGCTTTCTCCCTTTGGCTGAGGTATCCTTTCCAGAAGGCACGAGCCGCTCGGTTATCGTCAATAGCAGTAGCGGGCATGGGTACCTGTCCCGAATAGTCCACCACCTTTGACATCATGAGAGAGCCCAGACCCCTTCTACGAAGCCTTCGCGCCACCCATATGTTGTTTACCTGCGGGTTCCAGCCCTGGTTCGCATAGCCATGAAGATACCCGACAAGATCCGTGCCACGGTAGACTCGCACTTCATACCAATCCACATCCTTGTCATGCTGGAATTCCAACATGAACAGAGTCTTGAAACCTTTGTCAAAAACTTCTACAAATTGACGGTATAGCACTTGTCTCGCTCGCAAGAACCGGGGTTTTCAGTCACAAGGTCGCCGGAAAGCACGCGGTCCGTTTCCCGACCGATGTCTCAACCGTGGGTCACGACTCCCAAAGGGCTGCATCCGACACCTTATCCGCTTCATCCAAACCGACGTTCCAGCTGTGAACACGAACGAGGTCGAGCCCTACACGCTCCCAATTGCATGCACGCTGATTGCCACGGCCACTCCAGCCTGGAATCCGGACCTGTTACGCGCGGTCCTGATTCCGGGGCGCCTATGAGATCCTTGCACACCATCACAAAGACCTCACATTGGGCTGAAACCAATTATATCACGTAATTTGCACAACATACACAGTTCTTTGTAGGATGTCCCCTGGCGGGAGAGGGTAGGGTGAGCGGGATTCGAATCGTAAAGCGCGGGGCGTAAGCGTCCGTCACGGAATAACCCTTGCAGTTGACACGCGCCTCGTCCTTGCCATAAAGAGGGCGACGCATGCGTAGCCCCTACGTCCTTGGCCCGCGACGCCTTCTGTTGCTGTCAGGTTTATTTTGTGACAAGCCCTAAGTCAACGCACATCCTCAGACCCCCCCCCATTTCCAAACGACCATCACCCCACTTAAGCCCTGAGGTATGCGTAACCGCCCGGATTGCGCCGCGTATTCCACGCGGTTCGGCTGGAGTCTCTGGTTCCTGAGCATGTGGACTCGCGCCGGCCTGGAAAAGGGTGTCACTTCTCGATCTTGTGAACAGAGTAGAATACGATCAGATTGCAGATCACTCCGATGATGAGTCCGTCCACTGTGCCGGGATTGTGCAGCCCGTGGTTCCAGACGACTACACCGACCACGCCCGCGGCCGCGCCGCAGAGAAAGGCCCTCTGAGAGGCCCCGACGCGCAGGATAGCCGCCACAAGAGGAACCAGGATGATTGGAGACCAAAAATTGTAGGAATAGATCAGAATATCGAGAATGCTCTTGATCGTCAGGGCAAAAAAGACTGCCCCAATACCGATGAACAGGGTGGTCACCCTCGCGAGGATCAACTCTTGCCTTTTTCCCAGGGCCTCTTTCCGCAATGGGGTCACAATGTCGTTTACGAATGCGACCGCTCCGCCGTTCAGAAAGGAATCGGCCGATGACATGACCACAGCCAACATGCCGGCAATCACGATTCCTGTAATCCCCACAGGCAAGACCGTCTTGATGACAAAGGGCAGCGACATGTTCGCGTTCAGGCCCGGATTGATGGTGTAAGCTACCAGACCGATACCGCCGGTAATCATGAAGAACGGGATGGAGAACAAGCCGCTGAGCAAGGTTCCTCTCGCTGTATGGCCTGCGTCCTTGGCAATGAAGAGCCTCTGCACGTATGGAGGCACAAGGGTTTCACCCAGGAGAAAAGTGAGAAAAAGCGACGCGAACCAGAGCGGGGATTTGCCCCCCAGGAGAGTAAAGTGTTCGGCAGGAGCAGCCGCTTTGATGGCAGACCAGCCGCCCACATAGAACACTCCCGCCACCAGTGTCAACGGAATTCCTATGAATAGAATCACAAACTGAATGATATCGGTCCATACAATGGCCCTCATTCCGCCTAGTGCGGAATAGGCAATGACCACGCTGCAGCCGACAATGATACCAACCAGCGGGGAGATGCCCAGGAACACATCAAAAACATATCCAATTGCTCCGACCTGCGCGCCGACGATTCCAGCGCACAGCAGCACAGCACAGACACCTGCAATAATCTTGCCCGGCTTCCCGTAGTCACGGACCATGATGTCGCCAACAGAGATGAATTCGGGAAAGTGGGTAGTACGCGGGGCTATGACAGTGGCCACGAGCACCTCTTTCAAGCTGAATCCCCACAACGCAAAGATGTTGACAATGCCGATCAGAAACACCTTCTCAGCATTGCCCATAGTGAATCCGCCTCCGATGAACGATGCGGAGAGAGTGGCGAAGACCGTCCACGTTGTAAAGGAACGGCCGGCCACAGAGAATTCGCTGAGAGTCGTCAGATTGCGGCTGGACCACAAGCCGATGAACAGGGTCACCGCCAAATAAACCAACACGATAGCACTATCGATCATAGCATATCACCTTCCGGAGCGAATTGCCTCGGCCGGACCTGCCGAGACCCTGGACGTTGCAAGGGAATTTAGAGCAACAATGTCAGGAAGTCAAGAATCGTGTGGCCGGGAGGATAACCCTTAATTCATACGCCGCTGGGGGATGTTTTCGGTGAACATGTCATTGCGAACACACCAAAGCAAGCCCTGGTCATACCGCCTCGCCATTTATAGTGATGCGCATTGATATTGGGTCTTAAGATCACCCTCCCCCTACCACTCCCCTGGCGGGAGAGAGTTAGGGTGAGGGGTTATCTGGAAAACCCATTTTCAATGCGTTGGACAATAGCTTCCGCTGAAGCCTACTCTTCGGGGTACCGATCGAAGAGCGCACCCCATTTGCTCGTGCTCTTGAACGCCTCCATTTGCGGCTTGGCTTTCAACGGCCAGTAAAGGAAGTCGTGGTAAAGGAATGAGCCGAACACAAACAGGTTCACGAGTGGGGTGTGGAAAAACAGCTTCTGGACTGATCTTAGCGGCCCGAACCATATGAACTTCCCAACAGCGGAAGCCGCGTTGTTTCCAACAGTGAATCCCCAGTTTTCGTTGGAGATGTCTTCTCCCACCACCTCGATTTCTTCCGGACGGCCTGTGCCCAGACCCGCTTCGTGGGCCACTCGAATGAACCGCAAGGTCATGGGATCGAATCCCATCATCTTCGCGGCAATAGCGTCGATTGCCGTGCTGTCGCCCGATGCGAGCATCAGATCCTTCTCCACCGGGTCCATGGTGCGGGGCCCGGGACCGTTGCCGCAAATCGTCCCGTCCATGACCGTGAAGATCCCGGAATGTATCTCCTTTTGGATTTCCAGCAGATCGTTGAGTGTTTCGTGGATCACCGAATGGGTGTAGTGACGTCTGGAGTTCAGCAGTCCACCGAAGGCGTTCTTCATGGCCCCCGTTGTCCCGGTGTAGATGTGGCACTTTACTGTCGGCAGATGAACGATGTTCCTGCCGATGAAATATTCGGGGATTCTGATCCCGTCGGGAAAGATATCGTTCAGCACCCGCATCTTCCCCTTCGGAGCATATGGAATCCAACGAATGTCCGATTCGCGAAAATTGTACAAAATCGGAATGTCATGTCTTTTCAGGATCGGCACATACTTGTTCCAGCGCTCCCCCTTGAACGCGTTGGTCACCACGGTCTCATTCTGAACGCACACAATCTCCTTGTATCCCGCGTCCTTCAATACCAGTATAACTCCCTCCAGTTGCCAGGGCGTAGTATTGGCGCCGAGAAACGGAAAATGCCAGGAGATGTTGTCCTTCAGGATCACTGGAGCGGCCGGATCCAGGCACTCGCGAAACCTAGCCTTTTCCATGACAATCCGAATGTCCTCCAGGACGGTTTCCGGGTGAGTCTTCTGAACTGCAACTGTAGATTTTTCTGCCATCATGATCCTCGTAGAGTGCCCACGTCAATGGACGGACTGCAAAATCCACCGGGTCGCATCACTGACCCGGCTTCCAAGAGGGCTGCGCATGCGTCGCCCCTACGTCGGGGACCCCGCGCCTTGCCGCCATTCCCATGTTTCGGTGTGCCTCGGTTCTTTGAGGAGCGGGAGTTCCTTTGATCTCCAAAGGACATGGAACATCCCGGCAATCCGTGACCCTGTCCCGACAGGGAGGCTCGCACCCTCGGGTCGAACAATCTCGGTCACCGTGATCCATTATACATTCGGGACCATAGTCCATCAAGCCTCTGTACCGCGTAGGCGTAAGCCTGCGTTCACCGCGGGCTTCCTGTTCTTTCGCAACGCAGTTATGATTGCGCATCCTTCTCTTGTGAAACCGCACATGAATGGAGGCTTACGACAAATGGGGAGATGGTGTTGGGAAGATCACCGGATTCTGGTATAGTATCGTGAATTCTTGCCATCGCTCCGAGTACGTGGACAAGGTCAAGGCTGAGGGGCACGGAGCGAGCACTGATCCACGGCCCCTCGAACCTGGACGAAAGGTACGTGTCATGGCCAAGAAGGTGAATGTCAAGCAGGTCCTGAAGGACATCAAGGAGGGAATGCACGACAGCCAGTTGATGTACAAGTATGAACTGTCTCCGGGGCAACTTAAGAACCTCTACAAGAAGCTTCAAGCGGCCGGCCTGTGGGAGGAAGCGCCGCCTGAACCCATGATTCCGGCGCCCGAAGCGGATGAGCCCGAAGGCGTGTTTGTCTGTCCCGCATGCGGGGTCCCTCAGCCAAGACCGTTCGATGAATGCCCCAGCTGCGGTATTGTGACCTCCAAGCACGAGGAGAAGCACAAGCGACCGGTCGGCCCGTACGCAGCAGATCCTGACGCGAAGGACGCGGATATCCCCGAGATAGTCAGATCGCAGGCGGCTCAGACAAAGGGTGTGGGCCACCTGTTCCGGATTGCATTTGTGCTGGCATTCATCGTGCTGGCTGTGCTCGCATGGATCATGTTCAGTGGGGTTGACGATTCAGACCAACCGAGTTATTTCGAGTCAGAGCGGACGACACGGACTGACGCGGATCCGCAAGATGGTTCCTCAAAAGACCGCAGCAAATTCAAGAACGTCATCGATAAGAAACTTCCGCGAGTTGCGCCCATCAACGAAAACCTGAACAGACACCTCAAAGATGAGTTCGGTGACCTCGGGGATAGTCTGGACAAGAAGAGAAATCGATTGCTGGACGAGTCGGACGAATAGTCGGATCTTGAGCGGTCCACGCCCAATGGCATTAATAGGGCACATCGATCTCTTGGGCACGTCTCTGAATGACTTTCACCAGGGCCCACTCCCGTAGGTGATCCGTGACCCCGGGTGTATAGCGAACACCCTCATAGTTGCCGTTCCGGCGAAATCCGACGGAAAATCAACGTCCTGTCGCAGGAGGAGGGGAAGCGGGCGTTTTCATTTTGCAATTACACTGCGCAAGGAAGCCCATTTCTTCAGCGGTAAAGACCCTTATGGGGTCGAGAAGTCTGTAAGATACCCTGCGGCGCCCCGCCAGGCCATACTTCTTGGAAGTTTTCCCCCAGAATGTGTCGCGAGTGGCTTGGTGATTGTCTGCGCGTATGGTGAATTTGCCTCCCGGACCCTCCGTGGTGAGTCCTTCCAGGGCCGTGATTATAGCGTCAGTGTCCGTGGAACCGGCCTTTTTCGCGGCTTCGGCATAGACCTTAACCCCCGTGTAGGAGCCTTCGGATACCCATGAAGGGGGAGCATAGTAGCGCCGTTTGTATGCTTCCAGGAAGTCCTTGTGGTTCTGAGTGGGATTGGCCTGGCACCAGTAGCCGCCGCCTACCCATAATCCCTCCGGCATCTCAACTCCAAGGCCCATGAAGACTTCCATTGTGGAGGCAATCGTCAAGAACACTTCTCGTTTGCCGTCGAAAAGTCCAAGCTCGGTCCCCTGCCGTACAAAGTCAATCGCATTACCCCCGTAGAGGGAAACCAAGATCCCGTCAGATCCGGAGTTCATGATCTTTTGTATGTGCGGCTTCCAATCAGTGGTGCTCATGGGTTGAAACACCACCTCTGAGTCCGGCGCAAAGGAAATATCACCTCGCATTGCCCCCAAGTGTTTCTTGAACAGCTTCCACGATTCGTACCCGAAGCGATAGTCCGGACCAATGCTTGTCCATCTCTTTGCATCCTGGGTCGCGGCCAGAAGGGCCGCCGATTTGGTGTTGTAGTCGATATTCCATCCGACACGGAAAGTGTACCGGTTGCATCTTTCACCTGTGACCACCGGCGTCATGGCAACTGTAATAATGAGTGGGACCTTCAGGTCTTTCATGACGGGCGTCACCGCGGCCGCGACCTTGCTGGATATGATTCCGAGCACGGCATCCACTTTGTCTTCGGTCACGAACTTCTTCACAGTACTGATGGCCACGTCGGGATTTCCCTGGGTGTTTGCAAAAAGAGCTTCCACCTTGCGGCCGTTAATTCCGCCCGCCGCATTGATCTCATCCACTGCAAGCTCAGCTCCCTGTTTGGCTATCATACCGAAATAGGCGACTCGGCCCGACATCAAGAAAATGAATCCAAGCTTGACGGGTTCTTGAGCCCAGGCGGCAGATGAAAAGAGAACCGGAATTGTCAACAAACACATGCACCAGCGTCTCATAATCTCCTCCTCGAAAATCGGGTACTTCGCAAGGACAGCTTGAGAGCATTCTGACATTGCCCTTGATGTTGCGTTTTCGCCGTTCAGATAGAAGGTTCGACCGCGGCCCAAGGTAACTCATTATACCGGAGTTTCCGAAATCATGATAGGCGTCGCTGCAACACGCCGGCATCGTGGGCTAAATGGGACACAGAAGCGTAGTTCTACAAAGAAACAATGCGCAAGGTGTTGCCAACGCTGATTGCTGTGATATGAGTTTCCTCAGTCGAAGGTAACTGCTTGAGATAAGACTGGATGGCATCGAGCCGCACCACACGAATTTGCACCGTCATCTATTACACGTCAATTCTCGCGGAATGTGTGGAAGTCAAACAAAGGAATCCCAGTCTGGTAATCATTCAATCATTCGTGGTTTGGGGACATGCCTCCGAGATCGGGTCATTTCAAGTCGTAATGGTTCACCCGGCTTGAAGCGGTTCTGCGCCCGGTGAGAATGGAGGGCCCTCTCGACGTTGTGTCAATAGGTTTTCCACGACATATCCGTTCTTCGACCAAGTAGGCCCATCCCTCGATATCCCCGTGTCCCCGTGCAAAGCACAAACCCAAAACCTTTCTCGAAGCACCTACGCACGGCGGGCCGGTACGGACTATAAATGAAGCTCCCACACCAACCGGCTCGCAAATTGGCCCTGCGCCCAGTAGCTCCCCCTCCAAACCTCCCCCATACGTAATCCCGGGAGCTTGTACGGTTCAGGGAGAACGGTTATTTCAAGCCCAGCCAAGCGGTTCCCAACCGGCTGGCTTCGAGATTGTTTCCTCTTCCCGTTGTTGCGGCAATGACGTTGTTTCACTTCTCGCAATCACATGCTCCATGAGAATACCCGCCCTGCGAAATCGGGGCATTACGTAATGACCTCCGGAAGTGATTGACATCCTGCCGGTTTATTTGATACGTCCTCATCATTGACAAACGCGCATTCGCGGGGACGAAGAATCCGGTCGTGGTAATGGTTCACCGGGCTTGAAGCGGTTCTGCACCATGTGGAAATGGAGGGCCCACTCGACGTGGTGTCAATAGGTTGTCCACGATATATCCGTTTTTGGACCAAGTGGGCCTATCCCTCGATATTCCAGTGCCCCAGTGCAAAGCATAAACCCAAAACCTTTCTCGAAGCACCCACGTCTGGCGGGCCGCTACGGACTACAAATGAAGCTGCCACACCAACCGACTCGCAAATTGGCCCTACGCCCAGTAGCTCCCCCATATGTAATTCCGGGAGCTTGTACGGTTCGCGGTGAACGGTAACAGGTCGTGTCAGATCCTCAGGAGGAAGCTTGAACTCGGGAAAGCCGACAGTTTCTATAATCACGGTCGCCAAGAATTCCGCGAGCACAATCAAGGATTCCATACAGAGCGTGGTCAATCAGGATTATCCGGCGGAGCAGATTCTTGTGGACGGGTGTTCCACGGATAACACTTTGGAAATCATGCGGAAATATTCATCGAGGGGCTCACGAATTATCTCCGAACCTGACAGGAACCTTTACGACGCGATGAACAAGGGATTGGCGTTGGCCACGGGCGACGTGGTTTCCATCTTGAATTCCGATGATTACTTCGCTCATTGCGGAGTGTTGTCTACGGTGGCGAAGGTCTTTGAGAATCCGGACGTGGATTCGTGCTATGGGGACATAGTCTATGTGGATCCTGTGAACACATCCAGGATAGTTCGCTATTGGAGGTCGGGTCGATACGACGGGAAGCGCTTTTACCAGGGGTGGATGCCGCCGCATCCCACTTTCGTTTCGAGGCGCACAGCATACGAGAGGTACGGGGGGTTCAACCTTGGTATCGGGCTGTCCGCGGATTACGAGCTTATGCTGCGATTCCTGTTCAAGCACAGGATCAGCGTTGAATACATCCCCGAAGTAATGGTGGTGATGAGGGCGGGTGGTCAGGGGAATGTTTCACTGAGGAATCGGTGGCGGGCAAATCGGTGGGATAAGTCGGCCTGGAAGGCGAACGGTCTAAAGCCGAGGCCATGGACCATGTTTGCCAAACCGCTGTCCAAGCTTGGGCAGTATTTGTTCAAGAATTGGGATCACCTGCCTGGGGTAGGCGCCCGGTGGTGGGAGGACCCGGAGGACAGATCGGGTGGGGACGACGTGGTTGGGCTTGATAGTGAACGTCGAGTCTGAAACGGTGTAATACCGATTCGCATTCAAACGAGTAACCTGTGGTCCGAACCGGGAGCCAAGGGAAGCCCACCTTCCCCCCTTTGAAAAAGGTGGGTCAGGGCCATAGGCGCCAACTTAAGGCACCCAGACCGCTTGGTCTATCCGTCATTCCGGCGAACCCCGGACACCGACCCTGGATTCGCCGGAATGACGACACTGTGGAAATTGAGAGGTTTATTTGCCGACAGGCCCTTAGTGCTTGCCACGAAATAACGCCGGCATTCTCCTGTAGGGGCGGACCTATGTGTCCGCCATTTCCGCGTATGCACTTCTGCATTGGGGCAGACACGCAGAGCCTGCCCCGGACTCCGCTCCGGGGTCTGCCCCTACAATTGCCACAGCAACCTGTTGCAAGGTTTATTTTGTGACAGACCCTTAGTGCAAGAATTCGTATATCCAGCTCGATTCTTCCGGTTCATCCTCGTCGAATAGCAGAGATGCCACCGTGTTGAAGATGTCGGACAGCTTGATGATGCCCTTGAGTTTTCCATCCTTGATTACCGGTACCAGTGAGACGCTGTGGTTGGTCATGATGTCCAGCGCCACCAGTATGCTGTCATCGGGTTTCACGGAGCCCGGAAACGGTATCACCAGTTCGGATACAGGGCTTACGGCCTTTCCCAACTCACAGGACTCTTCGTTCCCGCACAGATGTCTTACGGCCCTGAGGAGGTCCGTCAACCTGATGAGTCCCAGGAGATTGTAATCGTCGTCCAGGACCAGGGGAGTCGAGTGACCGCGGGCCAGTTTCCGCTCTTCAGTCAGTATTCGGAGAATCCTTATCGCGTTGCGTATTTGGGTCTTGGCCCTGAGTTGGGGCCACTCACCCTGACTGATCATAAGGTCTGAAACCGGCACGGAACGGGGCATATGGGCACCTCCTATTTCATTATCTCAATAGTGGACGAAACACAGTCCCCTGGGGAAGACAGATTTCACGTGCCCGCAGATTCCGCTCAAAGCTCCATTGCCGATCAATATCGTCAACAGAACAAACAGTGGGCGTCTCTGTCAGGTTCAAGATCGCAGGCCAAGGAATCTGTTCCTTGTCTGTAACCGTTCACCGTGAACCGTACAAGCTCCCGGAATTCGTATGGGGGAGGTTTGGAGGGGGAGATGAGTCGCTCCCTCCATTCTCTACCGGGCGCTGAACCACTTCAAGTCCGGCGAACCATTACCTTTGTCTTGACGTTTCCCCTTTGTCCGGAGACCGTTTTGTTCAATTCTATAGACAAGCCGTCCAATGTCAAGAGGAACTCCGACCCGGTGAACGCCCCGGACTCCGATCCGGGGTCCGCCCGTACAGGAGAATGGCAACGTTATTTCGTGACAGGCTGTAATCGAGAAGGTTGCCGTTCAAAGGGATAGATAACCTTCCAGTCGTTCTTCATGTCTACAACGGTCCAACCCTTTTCCCTGGCTTGGTCGAGGGCCTTGTCGAGGCGACCGATCCGTGATTTCCGATCATAGGCCCACTCGCGCTCTTGATCGGTGTGATGAATCAGCGCCATGAGACGCTTGCCGGAGCCTGCCGCAGTCCATTGCAGCATTTGCAGGTCACCGTCGGAGTTGCCGAAAGCCGCAATCGGTCTTTTACCAATGAACTTGTGAATACTTATTGGTTTGCCGGCCTTGTCATTAATGAAATCAATCTTGGGAAGTCGTACCAAAACCGGGGTACGATCACGGAATTCGAACTTGGTTGAGACTGTGCTTCCGATTACCTGTTCAGCAGGGACGCCGTAGACCTCCTTAACCCAAGGACGCATGAACTCTATACTACCCCCCGATACAATGAAGATCTTGAATTCGTTGGCGCGAAGATAGTCAAGCAGTTCCAGCATGGGTTGAAACACGAGGTCCGTATAAGATCTTTTTAAAAGAGGATGCTTCGCGGTACGTATCCAGTCTTTGACGATAGTTTTGAACTCCGCACTCGTCATGCCCGTGATCGTCGCGGCTGCGAGCTTAAGGAGGCCTTCTTTGCCTGCTGCGGCGAGCGCCTCCCTGTCTCCCTCCAGCACCGCTTTGAACGGCTGTTCGGTCTTCCACTCGGGATGTTTAGGCGCAAGCGCGTTCACGCGGTCGAGGATAAAAAACAACTGAAAATAGACCGGCCTCTCCGACCACAGCGTACCGTCGTTATCGAACGTCGCAATACGTTGCCGAGGCGGAACATAGTCTGGGCTCGATTTATCGGTCACAGCGTTCACAAAATCCACAATGCTCTGTTTGGTGGCGCCGTCATTCCAGGACGGCAATGGATCGGGCAGGACCGGACCTGTTTCCGCGAAACAAGAACCGGCCGGCATGAAAGTCAGAAACAACCCAACGCAGACTCGTGAAATCCCGGATTTCATAGGAATAATCCTCCTTTGATGCTCGTGCGGGCGCCCCAGCAGAGACGCGCCCTACCGAGCATGGGTGCTCGGTAGGTGCGTTCCCGGTTTGTGATCTTTTCGCCACGGTACCACGTCACACCGGCATACGGCAGGGCAGGGCCTCACCAACCGGAGCTTCAGAACTGGCGGGCAAGCCTGCGGTCCCGGCACAATGCCGACATTTAGTCGGTCAATTTGACCACTACCTTGTCCAACACTCCTTTGAACGGGAAATGGTCTTTGTACTTCTCTGAGACAGGCGTGCCGGTATCCTGCCCCACGTCAAACGTTTCCGACAGGGAGAACGTGGAGATGTGCATTTTGGGCATGTCCGCAGTGGCTACCTTCTTTCCGTTGACATAGAGTTCACCCTTGCCCTTGTAATCTCCGGTCTTTATGAATTTGAACTTGAGCTTGGTTTTGCCCTTGGGCAGCTTGGGAGATTCAAGGGTGTAATACACTCCGTTGTAGAAGTTGTAATCGTAGTAGAGTCGGGCATCTTCAACTTGGCTGCTTCCAGCACAGTGGGAGCAATATCGATAATGTGGTGGTACTGATTGCGCACCTGACCCTTTGGCTTAATGCCCTTGGGCCAATGGATGATGAGCGGATCCTGTATTCCTCCACGATGGACGATCTGCTTGAAGTACTTGAAGGGAGTGTTCCCTGCCATGGCCCATCCCGCGTGGTAATGGGGATACGTTGTGCGGGTGCCCCAGGTATCATAATGATCCATGTTGGCGGCAAAGGGAGTTTGAAGGCCGTTGAGGATATAGGTCTCGTTGAAACTGCCGGTCAAGCCGCCGAACGCGCCCAACTGCCCGTACCCAACATCATCAAGCAGAATAATGAGGACATTGGGCGCCCCTTTTGGGGCCTTTACCGGCTCCGGCCACCATTCTTTTGACTCTGCATAGGTTTTGCCGATCTTACCTTTGAACTCAACATCCGTGCCTCCGGATTTTTGTTCCCCAAAAGCCCCACCCGGGAACAGAACCACAACAAAGGCCAGTAGCATGCATACGATCAAACTTTCCCTTCTCATTGTCAATCTTCCTTCCTATTACTCGTATTAAGCTTGTTCCACTCCGTTGTCACTCTATACTTGTCACGAGGAGAAAGTCCTCCTCCGTCAATAGCCTTGCGGTACAAGGCTATTGCTTCGACTCTCTTGCCCTGTCTCTCGTAGATTCTTCCCAATAGCAGGTACGCGTCCGCGAAGACTGGCCACTGCTCGATAAGACGTAAGAGCATTTCGCAGGCGTTGTCAAGGTCCCCCTGCTTCTGCACGTAGAACGCCAAAGTGTAGCCATATTTCGGTGTCGGCGTCGTCTCGAACGCCCTTAGCAGCAGTTTGATAGATTCCTTTGGCTTGTCATCAGCCAACAAGATCCCTAAATTGTACGCGGCCTGATGCATAGCTTGGTCGGCTTTCAGGGCGGCCCGCAAATGCTCTTCAGCCTTCTTGAGGTCCTTTTGCTCACCCTTCAGGAGGCCCATATTGAAGTTGGCCTCTGCGCTCTTGGGGGCTATCTCCAGGGCCCTGGAAAGATACTCTTCAGCCTCCTTGTTCTTACGCATCCGTGAGTAGGCCATAGCCGTGTTCACGAGCGCGGGCACAGCGCCGGGCTCAAATTTGAGAGCAGTCTCAAAGGCCGTCAACGCAAGATCCGGACGCCGTTGATTGACATGAAAGTTTCCAAGGTTGTAATGGGAGCTCCACTGATCGGGACGAGCCGTGTACGAAGCGATCAGCTCCTTGGTTGCGCTTTGGAGCTTCTTGCGAGCCTCCTCGTCAAGCACCGAGCGGGCCACGCCTTCCGGAATTCGGGAGAGAGAGCTTGCAGCCCGGATGCGAACCAGGCGGTAATCATCTCCAGCGGCTTTGAGAAGCGCTTGGACCGCTTTTCGTGAAGGCAATGGTTCCAGGGAAACGCAAGCAGCGGCCCGCACCAATGGAGACGGATCATCCATCGCCTTGACGATCGCAGGCCACTTGATGGGATCGTCACAGGCTCGCAGGAGCCGAATGAGTGAAGTGGTAAAGATTTCGTCACGGTCCTTTCTCTCGATATAGGCGAGCATGTCCGGCAGGCGGGTCCAATCCCTCTTACGGGCTGCGTCAATGAGACCGGCCCTGTCCAGGAGCGGGGCCTGGTAGTCTTTCTTATGCCACTTCCGCACAAGCTTGTCGGCCCATTGAAGAGTCTTGTCCTTGTGACACTTGTTGCACGCGTTCGGAGACTTGAAAGCAATCGTCGCTGCAGGTGTGGGAGGCAGCATGGAGTGGTCGCTGCGTCTCATTCGAGCGAACTCGGTCGTGGGCATGTGGCAGGCTATGCACTTATTGCCGGAGCTGTCGGCCTTGTGGCGGGTGTGCTCTTTTACTTTGTCAACACGCTCCTGGTGACACTTACGGCAAGACTCATTCGGATTCTTCTTGTGTCGATACCGACCACTTGATGTATGGCAGAACAGGCAGTTCAGATTTCCCGCTTTGACACAAGGGCTCATTCGCCAGGTCGTGAAGGTGTAATTCTCACCCAGATCACGGCCGTCGGGATAGTAGTCGGGGCTCTCAAGGGTCACCTGGTCAAAATGGTCAAAGAACCGATCACCCGGCATAAAACTGGTGGTCAAAGGCATGGCCTTGGCGTGGCACGACGAACAGGCCTCGTTGTTCTGCTCGTCCGTAAAATCACGACCGCCGCGTATCATCTTGAGATCCTTGGGGATCGTTCCCTTGGGAGCTGCTTCGCATACGCGGATGTGCGCTTCCGCGGGGCCGTGGCAAGTCTCGCAATTGATGCCCGGCTCGCGCCAGGTCGTACGGTAGGTATCCGTTTTCAGATCGTAGTTGGTAGAAAGCTGGCTTACATGGCAACTGTAGCACGCAGTGTTGAAGGTATACGGCCACTCCTTCCATTTGACGGGCTCGTCCGATTGGCCTGGGAGATGGCGGACACCGCTCTTAGCCATATCAAACCATTCTTTCTTTCGGACATCGTACGCCACCGGAAGGGTCTGGAATCGGCCTTTTTCCATAGGAGTCAAAAAGTAATAGACGTTCTTGCCTCCCAGGGCATGGACCATGCGGTATTGTTTATCGCCGTCGGGTCCGGTTTCTCGAACCCAGCCTTCACTGCCCTTGATGTCCGCCCGATAGCGGTAATCGCCGATCACAACGTCTGAGGACTGAGGGGTGAGATTCTTCTTGGCCAACTCCCTTGTGTAGGGCTGCATGGCGAGCCCGTGGCGAGAGGGCGCCCAGAGCTTGTAGAATTTCTCGTGGCATTTTATGCAGCTGACGGAGCCGGTATGCTTGCCCATTTCCGATGCCGATTCCGAACTGTTTTGCTCGGCTGTCGCCACTTCCAACCGCAGCAGCCACCAACCGGCTACAGCGACAAGAAAAGCCGCTCCCAGTGTAACTCCGACACGAAACACGCGCATATTTTACTCCTAGCAGTCCAATTCTGAGGGCGACTGACTCACGCAAATACGGTAGCGTCGAAGCCGGTCCCACCCCATCCGTGATCTTCGACAACGGGCAAAATGGACGGTTTCTATTGCTCTTCTAGGGCCCTTAGGGAAACCCCGTTATCTCAATAACATGAGCCGGCCGACTATTTCAATCAATTCCCTGTCGCGCATGTAACCATTCAGTCATTCGGGGGGGCGACGGGAGGCCACGTGCTTGGGTCTACCAGATGGTAAGAGGGCGCACACACAGGTGCGCGCCGTACACTCTGCCCCACGACGGGTCTGGGTCCGGACGTAGGGGCAGACCTGTGTGTCTGCCCTCACCTTCGCCCCCCCCCGAAACTGAATGGTTACTCGGGCATTCCATACTGCTCTCTGCTTGGAGACTTGCGTCCGTATCGGGTGTTCAGAGGCCCGCTCAAGATTACTCTCTTTTGCTGCCTGCATTTCTCCCGACCCTGACTATTGGGAGATTCCGCCATTCTCAGAGGTTTTTGGGGAAGAGCGGGAGGAATCCAGTAACTCACGAAGCATCTTGTACGCTTCGGCAGGCACCGAGGTAAAGCGGACGAGCGCTTCCACTACATCATCCGCATCGGCTACGGAAATGACTTTGCCGTAGATTTCAATTCCCGATGCCCCCAAGGTGGTACCCGTTGGGATCATTCGTATGTCTTCCCACTGCGCAACATCAGCGTCGAATCTGATTTTCGCCGAGGTCAGGGTAGCGTGCGTAATCGCGGCTCTTCTTCCTGTCCCTTCGAGGATTTTCTCACTCATCCCGAATACCAGCACTTCGATTTCGTCGGCCAGGAGAACCAGGGTTTCGTCCCTCTCTTGCAAATGAGCCTCGTGGTCGCCCCTGATTCCTCCTACGTTATAGAGTTTGACCTTTCCGGGAACGCCTTTCATCTCCACTTCGACGATCTCTCGTATGTCGAGTTTGTCGGCCAGCTTGTCATAAGTCCCCTGACTGATCAGAAGTTGACCGCCAACAGTGAAGGATTCTACCCTACCGGTGAAGTTGACCTGAGATCCCACAGCCCCGTACTTGGCCCGCTTCTCCGATCCGATATTACCCACTACAACCTCGCCGGTATTGACGGCCACACCCATTTCCAGGTGAGGCAGTCCATCGGCTTCGTTCTGAGCGTTTATCTCCTTCATGGCAATTTGCATGTTCAGAGCGCATGCCACAGCTAATTCAGGATGATTCTCCAGAGTTTCCGGCGCGCCGAAAAAAGCCAAGACCCCATCACCGATAATTTCGTCAATAATTCCTCGATGATCCAAGATGACATCAACCATTCTGCCCAGGTATCTGTTGAGGAACTTGATCACTTGCTCGGGACTCATGCTCGCCGTGAGAGCCGTGAAGCCTCTCAAATCCGACATCATGATGGAGATCTCTCTGACTTCGCCTCCGAGTTTGAGCCCGTCTTTGGAGTCCAGAAGTCGCTTGACCACCTCCTGGGTAAGATAGCGACCGAACGTATCCTTTATTCGTTCCCTGTCTTTGAGACCTTCCGTCATGCTGGTGAAGGCCCGCGCGAGTTGGCCTACTTCGTCGGTGGATCTGATATCTGAAAGATCAATGTCCAGATCTCCTTGGGCTACTTTCAGGGTTTCCCCGGCCATGCGGCGTAACGGCCGGCTGATGGACCGTGCAACAATTACGGCCGCGGCCACGAGCAATAGAATTCCCGCGACGGCCACCAATATTGTTTTTTGGTGCAAAGAGTCGATCTTGGCAAAAAGCTCGTTCTTGGGCAAAACGGCTCCCAATATCCAACCAGGGGGGTGTATGCGTGTAAACGCGAGATAGGATTCCTTGCCGGTGACCGCAGGCCCGATGTCCTCAAAGCCGGAGTCTTTGCCCAACAGGGTTCGGACAATATCGGGACCCCTTGGTAGCTTGTATTTCCGCACTATGTCGTGGATCGTGAACCGCATAATACGCTCGGGGTACCGGCTGGTTATCACGGTTCCTTTGTCCGAGAGCACAAAACAAAAGCCGGATTCATAGACCCTTTTCGAATTGACCAAATCGTTCAGACGCGTCAGACGGATGTCTACGGTCACTATGGCGGTCAGTCGGGTTCCCGATCCGTCTGCGCTCTTCCGAAACATTGGGTGAGCGTAGGTGGTCATCACAACGTTGCCGCCACCCTCGTCGAAGTAGGGCTCGGTCCACATCGGCTTCTTCCGTTCTGCGGGAATGCGGAACCAGGATTGACCGAGATAATCGTAAGACGCGGTTCCAAGTTGCTCGAACTTGATTTCCCCTTTGGACCTGTGGAAATAGGGAGCGTACCTTCTGATGTCCGGGTTGAACTCGAATGGCTGGAAAGCCACACTGGAACCATATATCTTGGGATTTCGTTTCACCAAGCGCTTGATATGTTTCAGAAGCGACGCTTCATCCCACGTACTTGTCTCCAGAAATGAAGCAAGATCCTCGGCAGCCTTGGCAACGACCAGAAATTCCTGTTCGATTTCGTTGGCCAGCGAGGATGTGAGGTTTCGGGCGCTGTTTTCCGCCTCCTGACGGATCAATTCCTTGGAATTGGTGTAACTGCGCATGAGGACCAATGCCAGTACCAGGCACGTGCTCCCAAGTACCAGGAGGATGATCTTCAGGGTAAGGCTGCTGCGGATAGAAGTCATGTTTGCACTCATTTCTGGAGCCCTCAAAATTGTGAAAAGAGCAAGGGAGGCGCTGTACTCCATGCCATCTTAGCCCGTTTCACCGTCTCCCTCAAGGGGGGCTTGTTCATCTGAAAGAAAGAATCGGCCAGGATCTTTGTATGGCTACTTTCTTGAGGGGAATGGTCGGTTCGACAACGTGTGGCCGGCCAATGATCTCCAGCAGGGGAATGTCGGCCTGGTGGTTGCCATATGCGTAGGATCGTTGAAGATCCAATCCGACCTCGTCTGCTAGATCCATTGCCTGGTCTTTCTTGTTTGCGTCAATGCACAAGGGTCCATCCGGTTTGCCGGTCAGCAGTCCGTCCCCGCCCACCTCCAGATCCGTGCATAACAGATAATGGAATCCAAGATCCTTCACCACGAGTTCGAGATAGTACCTCAGCGATCCGGAAATCAGCACCAGGACATGGCCCTCACTTTTGTGGAAGTCAACACGAGAGAGCATTTGCGGCGCAAGATAGGGCTTCAGGTATTCGTGATAGAATTCTTCGGCGTAGATCTGCAGATCGGGCAATCGTCTATTCTTGTAGAAGCTTAAGGCGACCATAGTCATCCGCTCTTCCGAGAGCAGGTGTCGGCTGTGCAGGAAATTGGCGGCCAGGACCCTTATCATGTAGCCAAAGGGCATCATGCGCTTGTCCCATAGCCACTTCATCCCCATTCTGGGGCTCTCCACCTCAACGAGTGTCTTGTCAAAATCAAAGAATGCCGCGATCTTGCCTTGGTCCATGATTCCTGTCTCTATCCTTGCTCAACTTTTAGACTACCCGCACTCTGTCGTCTTCATGCCGGTTCCCGCGCTCGGCCCGGGGCCCGGTATTCGGTCACCGGGAAGACGTCCACAATATCGGACTATACAAAGCGGTATTGAAGTATTCCTGGTAAGGAACGCACTTGCACATGAGCATGAAGACGATCTTGTCTCGAATCTGATTCTCACCTTCCAAGGTGTCGAAGTTCCCGCCGCCTTTGGAGATTATCAGATCCGCGGCGCCAATGAGGTCCCTGACCTCATCCGAACATCTTGAGAGCACCGTACCCGGCAATGGTCCGTGTATGCTGTTTTCGATAACGGTCGTGGTGTCGTCCATTCCCACCAGTTTTGCTTCGGTCCTGGTCGCGTCGTTCAGGGCCGGTACGCTCCGCACCACAAATACGATCTCAAGGTTTGTGACCTGCTTGATGGTCTCAATCAGCACTTTGTCGAAAACGATCTCACCCGAGTTGTCTCCAAGATAGATCAGGCGTTCGCTCCCTTCCAGCCGTTTCCTGAAATCCAGGAAATTCTTCCGAGGCACCGAATTCTTGAGCTTGTCACGTATGACCGGCTCGATATCCTCTGAGCCCTTGGACCACATAACGTCTAGTGAATTCCCTATGATGGCCAAATTGACAGCGGTTTGCAGACTATCCTCAGATGCTTCGACCAATTCCTTCAACCATGGATACAGTTCCAGCCCCTTTTGGTTCTGCTTTGCCTTCAGGTCCTTGAATGGATCCGTGGTGTTGAAGGCATCCGCAATCTTCATGAAGGCCAGCTCGAGGACCTCGGGGCTCGTGAGACTCCAGTGGAGTCCTTGCAACGACGGTATTTGCATGATATCCGCGATCAACTCCTTGATGGCGTGCTCGTCAGACGTAAGCTCCCTGATAGCGGCGAGAGAAGCATTGTACACACATGAAATGCAGTCCGGCGTCAGCAGCATTTTCTTCTCCAAAGATAGACTTCAGTTCCGCCCTTTGTGGCTTTCTGAACGTACCCCTTCCTCGGCCCCGCTGTCAACGCCAACCTGGAGACCGACGTAATCATTCAGTTTCGGGGGCAATCGAAGGTGAGGGCAGACACTTAGGGCCTGCCCCTGGTGCCCCTGGCTTGAACAGAGGTCCGCCCCTACATCTGGGCTTAGGCCTGTGTCGGGCCAAGGTGTACGGCGCGCACCTGTGTGTGCGCCCTCTTTTCATCGGAGTTCTCGAAAGTTCTCACGGATCGGCAGGTGGAAAGCCTGCCTCCCAGGAAGAAGTTTCAGAGGAATCCGAAACTAATTACGAGCACCACTATACGAGTTTGGACAACCGGATCCGGATTGGCGGGATAAGGCCCAATGGCAGGACTCGATTCAACCTCGAAAAAAAATCCGTCGCGCGGCTTGGACCCGGGGTGACGGAATCTTTGAGACTGTATTGGTGGGCCGTCAGGGTCTCGAACCCCGAACCTACTGATTAAGAGTCAGTTGCTCTACCAATTGAGCTAACGGCCCATTCCGAATTGCTGACGTTACATATTGGGTCGGGGTTTGTCAAGCCAATATCGCGCGGGTTGGTAACCGTTCAGTCATCGGGGGCTCCTGGTAGATGTCAATGGGAGCAGAGCGAGGCAATCTCCTGCGCGCTGAAGATTGGGATTGCTTCGTCGCTTCACTGCTCGCAATGACATACGCCGGGAGACGATCCGTCCCGCGAAACCGAAGCCTTGCCTCACCGCGCCTTTTTCCCTTGACTTGCCCCACAGCCTGCAACAGGATATAAGATCTGATTCCGGTCTTGAATCGAACTCACTCACATATTTTGAGAGCAAGAAAGAGGTGCTCGTATGGCTACACTGGATCTCAAGAAACAGGGTTCTGTTTACATTCTGACAATGATCAATGGAGAGCAGGCAAATACTTTCACTGCTGATGTCCTGGAGGAGTATCACGAAGTGCTCGATGAAATTGAGGCATCAAGCGGGAACGCCGCGGTTGTCCTTACCAGCAACGATCCCAAGGCCTGGAGCACGGGCATCAACCTGGAATGGCTGATCACACAACCTGTGACGTACCACGAAGAATTCAAGGGCCTCATGGACAAATTCCTGATGCGGTGGGCTCTTTTGAATATCCCCACCGTTGGTTGCCTTACAGGTCATACGTATGCCGGCGGCGCACTTCTGGCTTCGACTCTTGATTTTCGATACATGCGGGAAGACCGGGGATGGTTCTGTTTTCCGGAAGTGGATATCAAGATCCCGTTCACGCCCCTCATGCACGAGCTTGTGGAGCAGTTGACCGATAATCATACGATTAGGCATCTATTGCTCACCGGAAAGAGGGTGGGAGGCGCGGAAGCCGCCGAATTGCGGATAGTTGACGGGGTATATCCAATAGATGAACTTTTCGACAAATCCATGGAGATGGCTGAATTACTGGCCGGCAAGGATCGGGCAACGTACACTAATATCAAGACCCGTTATCGGGGCCGCATAGCGGCCATGAAGAAGTAGTGCGGCTGAGTAGGATCGGCGCGGTGTACCGTGCTCGGGGAATCATCCAATGGGATGCCCCGGATCTTGAGGAAGGCCGTTCAGGCGCCTCAGCACCCGTATCAGAGTAGCATCCCCATGACTTCAGGTTTGTGAAAACAACGCGTTTGGAGCGCTTGGATTCATGAGAGTTCTGTTGATCTCCCCGAATAGGGAAGAAATGAATATGCGCACCTGGCCATTGGGTTTGGCTTGTGTGGCAGAGGCAACTCGGGAGTCCGGCCATGAAGTAAGGCTCGTGGACTTCATGGCTGAGCAGAATCCTGATTCGGTTGTCAAAGAGGTCATCCACCAATTTCATCCTGATGTGATCGGTATTTCGGTGCGAAACATAGATGATCAGAATATGCAAGACACGAGATTCTTGCTCGATCAGGTCAAAAAGGTCGCTGCAGATTGTAAAGCTTATTCAGAAGCGCGGATTATCCTGGGTGGCGCAGGCTACAGCATGTTTCCGAGCAGCGCTCTGGAATACCTGGGCGCGGACATGGGCATACAAGGTGAAGGGGAAACCGCGTTCGTTGATCTGATCCAAAGGATTGAACGAGGTTCCGATCTTTCTGAGGCGCCCGGTCTGTACCTACCCGGAGAAGGATTGCAGGGGAACAGGAGATTTGCCAAGGACCTCGATCTGTGGCCTCTTCCAAATGAAGACCTGCTGACCTCTTCCGCGTACGAGGGTGAAGACTTCTGGTTGCCCGTTCAAACCCGAAGAGGCTGTCCGATGAGGTGCAGCTACTGTTCCACACCAATGATAGAAGGGCGTTCGTTCCGGCGCCGTTCTCCGGAAATCGTCGTCCAATGGCTCAGGGCCTGGGTTGAAGCGGGTATTCATCACTTGTTTTTCGTGGATAACACGTTCAATCTTCCTCCATCGTATGCCAAGGCCCTTTGCTCGAAGATTATCGAAGCCCAATTGGACATAACCTGGCAATGCATTGTATACCCGAAGAACCTCGATCAGGAATTGGCCGCGCTCATGGCCGAGGCCGGATGCACGGACGTAAGCCTGGGATTTGAGAGCGGGAGCGAACAAATCCTGCATGCCATGAACAAGCGCTTTAAACCCGAAGATGTGCGCTTCTCGGCGCAGTTGTTTGCCGACCACGGAATACGCAGGATGGGATTCCTGCTACTTGGAGGACCCGGTGAGACGGGGGAATCGGTCGAGGAGAGCCTTGCGTTCGTGGATTCCCTTGATTTGGATGCAGGGAAAATCTCAGTAGGTATTCGCATATATCCGAATACTGACCTTGCCCGGACAGCCGTGGAGGAACGCGTGATTGAGCCCGACGATGATCTTCTCTTCCCGAAATTCTATATGACTACTGCAATCGAAGACTGGATCTTTGAAACAGTTGAGCAATGGATGCGGATGAGACCAAGTTGGATGAGGTAACTCCAGGCGATGCGACCAGAAGATCATACAGTGCTCAAGACTATGGAAGTCGTTTCCCGCCGCCGGTCCTTACAAGCAAAGAGGAGCTATTCACCATAGGCGAATGAAGCCTAATTCAAGATGTGAACTTGCGCGGGTGTCGGTTGGGCGCCCCCGCCACCTCGTACACGAAGGGAGAAATCATGACAATGATAAAGATCATGCCGTGCCTTGACATGAAAGAAGGTCGTGTGGTCAAGGGCATTCACTTTGTGGATCTGAAGGACGCGGGCGATCCTGTGGAAAGCGCGTCCCTGTACCAGAGAGAAGGGGCCGATGAACTGGCAATGCTCGACATAGCGGCCACGCTTGAAAACCGCAAGACGAGACTCGAATGGGTGAAGAAAGTCTCTTCCGTCATCGAGATTCCGCTCACGGTGGGCGGAGGCATTTCCTCGTTGGAAGATATTGATCTGGTTCTAGAGGCCGGCGCGGGCAAGGTTTCCATGAACAGTGCCGCTGTGAAGAGTCCCACACTTGTGGGGGACGCGGCAAAGAAGTTCGGCTCGGATCGCATTACAGTGGCCGTTGATGCGCGCCGGAATAGTGAGATGCCGTCCGGATTCGAACTGGTTGTTTCGGGCGGCACCAAACCGGTCGGCAAAGATGCCATAGAGTGGGCGAAGCAGTGTGAGCAGCTCGGTGCGGGAGTGATTCTGCCGACCAGCATGGACGGCGACGGGACCCAGGCCGGCTTTGATCTTGAATTCACCAGGGCTGTTTCGGATGCCGTAAGCCTGCCTGTTGTGGCTTCGGGCGGAGCGGGGAACCTTGAGCATTTTCACGAGGCGGTCGTCCAAGGCGGCGCCACCATCTTGCTGGCGGCATCGGTCTTCCATTATCGTCTTCTCAGTATTCAGCAGGTCAAGCAGTATCTACGCGACAAGGGTCTATCGGTCTCTTTGTAACGGAGATCCAGGCCAATCTATGTGCGACAGAGGCACTCTGACCTGGGGGATCAATCTCGCAAAGGGCTCCCAAAGTTGTGTGGCTTGGTATCAAAGCCCGGACCCGGTGCCCGTGTGGCTTTGACCCGCGTTTCCCTTGCCGAGTCGAACGACCAAGCCTCTTTCGCACAGACCCAGGGATGGCGTTGGATTCCTGCCGCCCATCACTATCGCTCTGTTTCTGGCTCTAAGGGAACTCTCAGAATTGCCATTGACCGAAGGGCGGACGTGAGGTATGCTCAAGAACTGGCGCTGGAATATTGTGGGGAGGAATCATGGTGCTACCACACATCCTTGATGAATCATGGGAGGTGCCGGTTGCCTCAGAGCGCCCGACAGAGCAAGTAAGGACTCGGGAGGGTGCAGATCCAGCAAAATGGAGTGGTTGATCATGTTTCCGGCTAACATCATCTTTCTTTGGTCCGAGAATTGTCGTCATGGATATTGGTGTTGGAAATGACAAAGCAAATCGAGGAGCTAAGGCATCGAGTAGGGACCGAGGTCATTCATCTCAGCAAGGTGAACGCAGAGACCGTCTACTATTTGGACAGAGACGGCAATCTCTCTGAGGTGTTTGGTGGTATCAAGAACTATCGAGATAGGCTATTCAGGGCTCTGGGGTCAAATGACCACAACAAAAGGCTCTTTCACGGCAAGACTTTGATGAAAGACCTGTGGGAAGTTGAAATCGGCCTGGGACCATATCCGTTTTCTGAAGTGCTCGCTGAATTTGAGTTTGGAGGCCAGTTCTGGGATGGCTATCGAGATCATGTCCTCCATCAGCTGAGGGTTTACATACTCGGGTTGTACATTTTTTTTGGTTGTAAACGGATACGCGGCCTGTTCCAGCGCACTCACAAGCTTTCTGACTTCTTGATTCAATGGAAAATCGCTGCGCTCTCGCATGACCACGGTTACCTTTTTGAACCCGCAGTTGCGGAGACCAATCAATGGGTCATTGACAAGGTCATGCCAGTCTTTGATGCTTGCATGGGATTTCCGCTGTCGTCTTTGTCGGAAACCATAAGAAAAAGATCGTTCTCTGCGGCAGGAGATGAAAATACGGCGAGAATCCTAGAAGCGGTAATCAAGCGTAGTATAACGAGAAGCAGAGAAGAGCAAATACAAGGGTTCTTCGAAATAGTCAGACCGGCCGTCAGAACCGTCGGACAGCTTAGATCTTTCAGAAACAGAGACCTCTTCGAATGCCTGAAGGACACAGCTGATAGAGTCTTTCTATCGCGACCGGACACAAACGCACTAGAATCGTATTACGAATTTACCTCCAAACATTCTCCCTGGAAGAATACGCCACCAGCTCGCGATCATGGAATAACGAGCGCATTATTTCTGCTGCTTCAAAGTGAGTTTCTAACCTACTACTACAAGAAATTGGGGGAGGCTCCTGCTAAGACGTGGAAGCAACTTGGTCTACCCGATGAAAACATCGCGTTCATCACAGGTGTCTGTGAGTTAAATCGACGGTACCAAGCCATGTTTAGAAAAGCAGCGGGAGCTGTCGCTTTGCACAATATTTCAGCTGCGCGTTGGTCCCATTCCCAAACGTATGTGTCCATTGCTGAAAATGATTATGGACTGACGCTGCCGGACTTCCGAATATCGCCTCGTACGAACCCTTTGGCTTTCTTGCTTGTCCTAGTTGACACGCTCCAAGATTGGGATAGACCGTCCTTCGTGCAAATACCGGACGATGGACTTCCGATGTATCAAGCCGACCAAGATTTGTCAATAACGTTGGACGACGATCACATATACTTGTCTTTCCCTACGAACGATCCCCCCTCATTTGAACCGTACGCGGCTCTAATAGGAGAGCTTCACTCCAAATTCGAGATTGATTTTGTGGACGACTTAGTACGCAGGACAGACTGGAACGCAGTGGGCGTTTGTCATCTAACTAAGGAGGCCCAGCAGATTGAGAGACCAGGCGTCTTAGAAGCAGGGTTCCTGGGCACAAAGCAACTGAAGGAACTCATTGTGCTGGCAGAAGAACACGATCACTTTACGTACTCGCTCTATTTGGATACCCGAAAAGAGGCTCACGTTCTTCGGCTGATTCGCGATTTGGTTGCTCTGTCAAATACGGATGGCGGATACTTTGTAGTTGGCATAGATGAAGCTAAACGCGTTCCACGAGGGATAGGAAGTAAGACTTTCATACACGATGAGGACCACTTGAACGAAATCATAAACCTTTTTTGCTCAAAACATTTCGACTATCTTGGTCAGAAGAAGAAATTCTTGATTGAAACGGTTACTACCAAATCGTACGAGTTCTTTTATGTGTTCTACGTTCCGAAAAACCAGAATTTGTTGTACCTAACTAGGGACGGTCGATTTGGAGATCGCGGTCAGGCTGTTTTTGAGAAATATGATATTCCCATAAGACTCAATTCGGCGACAATTTTCGCAGACCATGAACATCTTCAGAAATTTGTGGAACCCAGTAGGCGTGACGGTGTAATGTTTGCACTGAGCAATAGGGTATTCACCACGAATGGCGGGCCGCCAACTAACCAAAGCATAAGACAAGTACCCGGTGATCTGCCCAGTCCGGACTTCGACAGGTTGATTGGGAGAGAGGAGGAGATTGAAGAGATTGTCAATTTTTTGAAAGGCCGTAAAGTGTTTACGTGGACTATAAAAGGAATTGGTGGCTGCGGCAAGTCCGCGCTTGCGCTGCAAATTGCTCAGAATATTAGAGACGTAGAATACAGTCGCCCGGCGTCTTGTGCTGATTTGGAAGGTAAGTTCGATGGGATAGTCTGGGTGACAGCGAAAAGCTGCGAACTCCATGCAGAGAAGGGTATAGTGCCTAGATTCGATGCAGCCGTATCAGTGGACGTACTACTTCACAGGATATCTGACGTAATAGGCCTGACCGAACTGAAGGATGTGGACTTTGAGGAAAGGAAATCCACGATATTAGAGTTCCTAGAGGAATTTTGTCTCCTAATATTCATAGACAATCTTGAGACAATCCCAGAGAGTCATCTCGCCGAGATAATAACCTTCGTTGATGAGATTCCCCCGCCTTCTAAGGTCATTTACACTACACGCACTAAGTTCCACAGCGGGTATTCTTCACAAGTGATGGAACTAGGCCACGAAGATGCCATCTTGCTTGCCAAGACCATAGCGCTGAATCACGGCAATTACTCTTTAATGCAGGACAATGATTTGATAAAAAGAGTGGTCGCCAGGACTGGCAGAGTACCCTTGGGCATCAAGTGGGTCATGTCCAGACTTTGCGGCGGCAATGCTCGTTTACGACCTATTGAGGAACTTCTTGATGATAAGACTCTGGTCAAGTTTTGCTTTGAGGAAACTCTAAAGGTGCTCGAAGAAAGCGATGAAGTCACTCTATTTGCAGTTGCCATGTGTGACTTTACGCCGAATATTGGAAATATTGAGTTTGTGACGGGTCTTCCGAAGGGGGCTTTGGAGCAAAGCCTGGAAAGATTGGAGTCTCTCTCTTTGATATGGTTGCAGGGTGATGAGTTGAGTATGCTTCCGTTGACAAGAGACTATGCTATGTACCAACTTCAGAGAAAGGAGGTGCTAGCCTCAAAGTTGCGAAAGAATCTGGAGCAACTGTGTCAAGTGTTTCCTGTTGGCACAAGCGATGCGATACCAGCGGCTGAAATAATGGCACTAAGGTTATACAAGGAGGCTGGCTTTAAGGAGTCTCAGGATGATTTGGCGGGAGCCTGCAGCAATTTGGAGCAGGCACTTTCTTTGGCAGAGGAGGAATACATACTTATAGGTCTTGCAGGGGTTTATGAGCGACAAGGAAGAACGGAGGATCAGCGAAAACTTTATGAGAAATACCTTGAAAAGTTTGGTGACGAATTTGAAATACTAAAGAAAATGTCTATATATTGTTACAGGGAGCATGACAATGTTGGGGCTTTGCGTTATATTAGAAGGGCACTGAGGCTAAGGCCGGGTGATAAGAATTTGTGGCATCATAGAGGTAGGAGGGAACGATATTTGGCACGTGAATGTGGTAGCGGATCCCAAAGGGGGCTCCAATACTGTAACTCGGCTATCACATCATTCAGAAATGCTATCCGACAAGGACCAGACACGAATCTTCATATATACTATAATTCGGTGAATTATTTGAATCTTGTAAAATGTTACTTGTGGAAGAATGAAAGGAGAAAGGCTCTTGAAGCATGTACGGCTGGGCTGGAAGAAGACCCAAACAATCGTGTGCTACTGTCTTGGTTGAGTAGGATAGGAGTTAACGTTTGAATCTTCGGCAGAATCAGGAAGTGGAATGATCTTGGACTCGTGGGTTCGGGGGTTGAGAACCAGCGAATATACTATTGGCTTCGATGAGGTATGAAAGATACTGAGAGTGAACCTGAAGCCCTGTTTTTTAGCGGTGGCTGAGCACATCACAGATCTAGAAAGGAAGTATTAGAGCTTGAGGTGGAAGCCTGGGTCTTGACTTCCACGGTTTTCGCGAGACGGCCGAAGTTGAAGAGGACTAAGCAAAGTGTTGCACCTATTCTGCGGGAAGAACGGTAGACGGGGAGGATTGGACGCACTAACCAAGAAGCCCGGACTCATGCCTCCAGTGACGGGCCAATTGCAGATCTCCAGCGGTAGCCTTTTCAGGGGGGCTGCTGTTTGAGCGCTTCGTATGCATCGGGGTCTGAGCTACATATCACGTCAGGCAGAGACTGGGTGCTCTGCACGCTTGCACAGACCATGAACGGAAGAGTCTCGCGGTCTCAAGATGCTTGCGATAGCACGAGACCTGCGGGTAAACTTTTGTGACAGCCCATCCCGGAAGGAGGCATGTGTATGAGTAACAAACTAATGAGTGGATTGTGGCGGTTCATGCTCATGATCCCGCCGGCCCTATGGGAAAGACAGGTCGCCAAGCTTGGAAGGAAAATGGAGGCCTCACTAGGGCGCTTGTCCCGGGAACATCGATTGGTGCATCATTGTGTGGTAAGGGAACTCCCGCGTGTCGGCGAACCGTTGTCGTGGGAATTTATCGCAAACAAGGTGGATCTGCCCACAGACCGCGTGAAAGTCATCCTGGATGAGTTGGAGAAGCGCATGACCTTCCTGTTCAGAAACAATGAAGGGAAGGTGATTTGGGCGTATCCCGTGACTGTTGAAGAGACACCGCACCATGTTACATTCAGCACTGGTGAGCAAATATACGCGGCTTGAGCGGCCGACGCATTTGCGACGCCCTTCGTGCAAGGGCGATTACGTGGAGAATCCCTTTCAATAGTCGTTAGAACAGAATGCGCTCACTGTTCTAAACCGATGCAAATAGAAATTGACAGCGATCTGAACTACCACGCCGAGGCGGAAGGATGTGAACCCATTGTCTTTGTGCCGGATATAGATTTTCGCGAGATCGAAGAACCGAACATCATAGAGGCGTTCTGAAAGAAGAGTGTTTTCTTCTGGTCAGAAGAGCACGCAAGAGAACATCGCAGAAACGTACATAGGATACGTGGCGCATATTTTGCTTCAGACCAGATGACACGTGTCACGAAAATCATACAGAGCGCAATCTTCGGATTCGAGGGGAATTGAAACACACGGAGGTCCCGCTGAGCTTCCTTCACACGGGGGGTTTGGTCCGGTTCTTGACGACATTTGTACCTCTTCTCTCAGTCAATCACAATGGCATATTCGCAACGTTCCACGAGATTGACAGTGAGCTCGGGGTTGAGGTAAACTCCACAGGAAGCGGAACAGGCGCTAGTAGAGTGTAGTCGCCCACCCCAAGTGGGGAAGACTGAGCTTCCTCGCATGCGTTCCGAGGTGAAGCCCGGGAATGAAGCTGCGAAAAGAATTGCCGGTAGAGCGAAAATGATGAAGACATAGAAAGGAGAATTCATGGTCAAGGTTACCTGTTTCGGAGCTGCGGGCTCGGTGACCGGTTCCAACTTTCTGGTTGAGACATCCACAGGCAAGAAGGTCCTGGTGGATTGCGGCCTTTTCCAGGGTGGCAGGACCATGGAGCATCGCAATTGGGAGGAGTGGGGGTACAATCCCAAAGAAATCAAGAACCTCATCCTGACCCATGCCCATATCGACCACAGCGGACGCATTCCCAAATTGGTCAAGGACGGTTTCCGCGGGAAGATCATCACATCGCCGCCAACCACGGATCTGTGCGAGGTAATGCTCCTCGATTCCGCGCACATACAGGAGACGGACTCGGAGTGGAAGTCGAGGAAAAGCCGGAGGCGAGGCGAGAAGGGCGTAGAGCCGTTGTACACGACCGCGGACGCGGAGGAGAGTCTGCGGCTTTTCCTGCCGACGGAGCGTGATCGGATCATTGAACTAGAGCCGGGCATCAAGGCCCGACTCCGGAATTCGGGGCATATCCTGGGATCAGCCATGGTGGAACTGTGGATCGAGGACCAAGGAAAGGAAACAAAGATTGTCTTTTCCGGTGACCTGGGACAACAGGACCAACTCATTGTCAAGGATCCTGTGGAGATAATGGAGGCTGATTATGTGTTTGTGGAATCGACCTACGGTAACCGCCTGCACCGCAAGTTCGAAGAGAGCAAGGCGGAGCTTCTGGAAGCGATTCAACATGCTGTGTCCAACAACGAAAAGGTGATCATCCCCGCGTTCGCGCTTGAGAGAACCCAGGAAGTGCTCTATCTGCTCGGGGAGTTTTCCCGTGCCGGACAACTGAACGACATTCCCATCTACCTGGATAGCCCGCTTGCCATCAAGGCAACGGAGATCTTTCGAAAGCACAAGAAGCACTACGACGCAGAGGCTAGGGCAATCGTGGAACAGGGGTTCGATCCATTGGACATGCCCAACCTCAAGTTCACGCCCACAACAAAAGATTCCATGAAGATCAACAAGTTGGAGGGATCAGCGATTATTGTGTCAGCCAGCGGCATGTGCACCGCGGGCCGGATCAAGCATCACCTGAAGCACAACCTGTGGCGTCCCGGCGCGAGCATCGTTATCGTGGGATTCCAGGCCCAAGGGACGACCGGACGCCGGATTGTGGACCACGCGAAAAGCGTCAAGATCTTCGGGGAGGAGGTTGCAGTAAAGGCCAAGGTTTATACAATAGGCGGGTTCTCCGCTCACGCGGATCAGGCGGATCTCCTTGGATGGGTCGGCCACTTTGCAAAGAAGTCGAGCCCCCGATTCTTCACGATTCACGGAGAACCCATCGCGAGCGAGGCCCTGGCGAGCGCAATCAGAGAGCAAATCGGCTTTGATGTGTACGTGCCCCAATCGCGGGAGGTGTTGCGTCTGGATTCGAGCGAAGGTGTTCCCGATATACTACCGGAAGCTGTTTCCGGTGATACACGACAGAATATGCTGGATCTGAGCTCCGATCTCGCTGCCGACATCGACCGCTTGAGAGGGCAACTTGTCGTGAAGGAGAAAACGATTTCAGAAGACGACGTGGAAAAGCTCAGGGATATCCGCGACGATCTACAAGCCATAGTTTCGGCATAGTCGTCCAAAGACCATGTGATACCAATGCGCAATCAAGAGAGTGAGATCGGTTTCTTGGGCGCCACTGCCGGCTTGCCCAGCAGTGCTCTTTATCACTTGTTTGAACTCGCATTCGCATGAAAGTCCCGTGGAAAAAGCCACCCCTTTGCGTGTCTACGTATGGGGTGGTTTGGAGGGGAGCCACTGCGCGTGGGGCGATTGAGCGTGCCCCGGACAGCTCACGTGACATGACATCTGTCGGTAGCATGATTTTGAAATGCTTGCCCGGCTAGGGTCTCCCCTCCAAGTCTATGCGCAGAGTGCGCGCTCTTCGCGTACCCTGTCCGAGGCGAAGCCCCGGACCAGTGAACAACGGAAAAGACTTTCATACTTCGTTGTGCCTTTGTTTCTAGGCATGGAAGTTGGCATAAGACACGTATCCACCTGGTTTCGGCGGAGAGAAAAACACAAAACACACGAGGGAGATGCCTATGGGCAAACCAGAGAAGACGGTTGATGGATTTCGATTTCTTCCACCCAGTCTGACAGCATGGATAGGGACCTACATTCCCAACGAAGATTTCAAGGGGGCGATCCCCTGGACGCCGCTTTCCAAGCCTTTGAAGGAGGCCACGGTCGCCCTGGTGGCCAGCGCGGGTATCAGCATGAAGGCTGATCCTCCCTTTGATATGGAAAGAGAGAAGCAAGAACCCACCTGGGGTGATCGATCCTTTCGGACTATTCCTAAGGAAGCCGGCGAGGACGATATCAATGTGAATCACCTCCATATCAACACGGAATACATCCTTGAAGACATAAATGTCATGCTGCCGCTGGCACGAATGGCCGAGTTTGAAGAGGAAGGAATCATAGGGCGCTTGGCCCCTTCCGCTTATTCTTTCTACGGTTTCCAGTGGCAGAGCACAGAGTTTGTGACCGAAGCCATTGAACCCATGTCCAAGCAAATGCAGGAAGAAGGGGTTGATGCGGTGATTCTCACCCCGGCCTGACCTTTCTGTTGCCAGTCCGTGGGGCTGGCCGCGAGATTCCTGGAAGAAGCTCACTTTTCAACCGCAGTACTCACCCCGACCCATGAATTCCATAGGGCTGTAGGCATCCCCCGATCCGCGGCCATTGAATTTCCCTACGGAAGGCTCTTGGGTGAGGTGGGAGACACAAAGGGCCAGCGAGAGGTGCTCCAGGAAACGCTCGACCTATTGGCCGATGCTCAGGCGCCCGGAGAGGTCAAGCACCTGCCGTTCACCTGGCCCGAGGAACCCAAGGACACCAAATGGCATCCACCTGAGATGAGCCCAATCGTCAAAGCGTTCCTGGACAGAATCAGGGCGGCGCGGAAAGAGAAAGCATAGATAGGAAATGCGGCTGGGACCGACGGGCCTGGCTGAGTTGGAGTTTTCAGGCTGAACAGATCTTAGGGAGTGGGGACAAACGGTATCTTCTTGTCCACGAAGCAAAGGCGCCATTCAGTAAACCTGGAACTTCAAGCAGGTCGCTGAGAAGGAAAGGGATCGAGTCCGGTTTTGGGTCTTCCCGAATTGCCGCGCCGGCCTTTCGACTGGCCTTCGGCGCTTCCAGTCAGACTTCAGCGGGGGCAAAGACTATTTAGCCACAGAGTTCACAGAGAGCACAGAGAAGGATATTGGCTGCAAATCCTCTGTGTGCTCTGTGATCTCTGTGGCTGAATCTTACTATTCTTTCTGCTTCGCGAGTGCAAGGGGTCAATTCCGGTTTTGGGACTTTCCGAATTGCCGCTCCAGCCTTTCGACTGGTCTTCGGCGCTTCCAGTCAGACTTCAGCGGGGGCAAAGACTATATAGCCACAGAGGTCACAGAGAGCACAGAGAAGGATATCGGCTGCAAATCCTCTGTGTGCTCTGTGATCTCTGTGGCTGAATCTTACTATTCTTTCTGCTTCGCGAGTGCAAGGGGTCAATTCCGGTTTTGGGTCTCTCCCAATTGCCGCTCCAGCCTTTCGACTGGCCTTCGGCGCTTCCAGTCAGACTTCAGCGGGGGCAAAGACTATTTAGCCACAGAGGCCACAGAGAGCACAGAGAAAGACATTGGCTGCAAATCCTCTGTGTGCTCTGTGATCTCTGTGGCTGAATCTTACTATTCTTTCTGCCTGGGGTTCACGTCAACCCGCGCCGACACCCACCGAGTAATCCTCCGGCTTCATCCGGGCAACGGGAAGGATGACGTTGGTGAACCAGTTCCGGAATCCGATGTTAACTTTCTTGATCGCTTCGTCCCAGTCACCGTCGTAATCGGATTCTTCCAAATCCTCGATCGTCTCGGGGGTCAGATCGGAGAATTCCGCGAGTTGCTCACGTGTCATGTGGAGCGTGGTACGGATATCGTAGATTTGCTGGGCAAGATCACCTTGCCTACGCACGAGTTCAAGATGAGCGATCCTTTCAGGATCGTCCTTGATATACCGGTTGTACATCCACCCAACTGCATCATCACTCAGTTTCTTCTCACTCATTGTCCCCCTCCCAGAGAAGGTTATGTGATTCCGGGGCTGTTCCGTATCTCATCCTTTTCTCCTTCGCTCTTTTGATTTCAATAGGAGGCACCTTTTTGGTGTCCTTATGAAATCCATGAGTAACGACCACAGTCTCTCTCTCGTGAAAGAAGTACAGCATCCGCAGTCGGACCTTCCTGACACGCGTTCGCAGCTCCCAAATGCCGGCTCCGAGGTGTTCCGCTGCGGGGAATCCGAGTTCGTAGCCGTGATGCCGTAACCTCTCAAGCCGATCGTAACATGCGTCTTGTTCGTCACCTGATAGGCGGTGGATCCAGTCCTGAACCGGGACCTTATCTCCTTCCTGATAGAATACGACTCGCACCGGCGGCAATAGTTCATCCTCCGTATCTTTTATCAATGATTCCGAAGGAAAGGTCAAGGTCTGAGGCGCCCACGAAATCCCCGATCTTCGACTGGGGAAGGGGGGCAAAGACTATTTAGCCACAGAGGCCACAGAGAAGGATATTGGCCGCAAATCCTCTGTGTGCTCTGTGATCTCTGTGGCTGAATCCTACGATTCTTTCTGCTTTGTGGCCTGGTGTCTCTGTGGCAAGAGAGAAACCCAACTGCCACTTCGAGGCATTCTTCATGAAAGGGGCCCCGGTCACCGGCGCGCTTGGCCCTCCGACCTGCCCAGAACTATTCGCAGTATGGATCTCAATTCCCGGGAGCGAAGAAGGAGCGTGGAAAGCCCGAACACAACGAGCCCGCCGAGAATCGCGGCCGAAAGAATCAGTCCGTTGGCAAGCGTGAGACCGTTCTCCCATTGCCCGAGGGTGCGGACATATGCCACTAGTAGCCCCATCGGCACTGACGCGGCCGCAATCTTGGCGAGCGCCCCAACGAGTTGGAAGATTGGAAAATCTCCAAGTCGTCGGATCAGAATCAGCAGGAGAACCAGGAAATTGAACGCTGCCGCGATAGAGGTGGCCAACGCCAGCCCTCCGTGGAGCATCGGACCCATCAGAGCTATACATGCGACCAGATTTAGGATCACGGCACAGACTGCCACCTTGAAGGGAGTCTTGGTATCTTTGAGAGAAAAGAATGCTTGAGTGACAACCTTAAGACCGGAAAAGGCCCACAGCCCCAGTGTGTACCAAAAAAGTGCGTATGCGGTCTGGTGAGTGTCCCCGGGCGTGAATAATCCCCTCTGGAACAGGACCGCAATAATGGGCGTCCTGAGAAGGATCAGTCCAACCGAAGCTGGTATTGTGAAGAACGCTATGAGACGCAGGGCATAAGATACCGACCCGGCAAGAGCCCCTATGTCCCCGTTGCTCGCCTGCCGGGACATGGAGGGCAGCACAGCGGTCCCAAGCGCTATGGCGAAGACTCCCAGCGGCAGTTCTACCAGACGATCTGCATAGTATAGCCATGAGACACTGCCCGGGGGCAGCATTGAAGCCAATATGGTGCCGATCATGACGTTGATCTGGTAAACCGCTCCAGCCAGGGCCGCGGGAACGAAGAGTGTTCCGATACGCCTCATCGCGGGATGGAAGAAATGGAAATCAGGACGGAGCCTCACACCCACGCGAACCATGAAAGGGACCTGAAGGGCCAGTTGAAGGCCCCCTGCCACTACAACTCCCCAGGCCAAGGCGTAGTGTGGCTCCATCTCCCACAACAGGCCCGAGAGAGTCACTGAGCCTATCATGCAAAGATTGAGGACCACCGGCGCTGCCGCGGGCGCGGAAAAGTGGCCCATTGAGTTCAGCACCCCCGCTGCCAGGGCCACCAGGGATATGAAAAAGAGGTACGGGAACATGATCCGATTCAGATGAACCGTAAGAGAGAACTTGTCCGCGTACTCGAAGAACCCCGGGGCAATGATCCTGACTATCCAGGGACTGAACGCAATGCCGAGAATGGTGAGCAGGGCCAGAACCAGGGCGGTGAACGTGAACATTGTGCATGCCAGGCGTTCGGCTTCGGTCTTTCCATCCTTCTGGATCGTGTCAACGAAAGTTGGGATGAAAGCCGCGGAGAGCGCGCCTTCAGCGACGAGTCTGCGAAAGAGGTTGGGTATACGGAAGGCTACGAAAAATGCATCGGCCCCCATTGCCGCGCCCATGAATCGAGCGATAAGCATGTCCCGCACAAAACCGAGTATGCGACTCAAAATGGTCCAAAAGCCGACAACCCCGGCGGCTCGTGTCATTTCGCGCCTTTCGGACACCGGTTCCGATGCGCTGGGAGATAAAAAAACTTGACGGCTGGAGTCTTTGTCTGACATATATATGAGTTTCACGGACCACTATCTGTTCCCGGCCGGGCGGTCCTCCTCCCGGAGTCGAAAAATGGGACCCGGTAGGAACCGGAAACAGTCATAACACAGAATTTCTGATTGGAGCTTTTCATGGCGAATCATCCCTCAGCCCTCAAACGGATGCGGCAAAACGAAAAACGACGCGTGCGAAACATGTCCTATCGGTCGAAAATGAAGACTGCCGTAAAGGGGTACCTCGATGCAGTAGAAGCCAAGAGCGCCGACGCTGCGGATCTTCTCAAAAGCGCGGCACGTCTGATCAGCAAAGGTGCCTCCAAAGGAGTCATTCACAAGAATACCGCGTCCCGTACAATATCCAGGCTCACCAAGCGGCTTCCCGCGGCCTGAGGCCTTTCCTGCGGGATACGAGAATCGACGGACGAGTCGCCCTCGCTGCAAAGCGTGGATTTCCTGTCCGGCGATTAGAATCCGAATGCCCGGTCTTCATGACACCTATTGACCGGGGTCACCCATCAAGATCCAGCCCGCCCACGCCGGCGGTCTGCCGCTGAAAGACGAATCCACGCCTGCCGGAAGGTCTCTGGGATACTGTGCGATAGCTTGTCCCGGAGAAGAGCCCTGCGCCATCTTTCCCAAGACAGTCATCAACAAAGGTGCTCCGTCCCCCCAGTTTGGGGCGGAATAATTGATGAGCGCCATGCGCACGCCCGAGTAGATAACGGCTGTTGACAACAGGAGCGGCCCCTCTCCCCGTGATGTGCCCTTGACGGGCACGTCGTACCAGGCGGTGGGCATTATCAGGAGATCTGATCCCAGCCGTTTGGAAAACAACTTCTGGGCGGGGAACCGCCTTTCCCCGCGCTTGTCGGGTGAAAAGAAGAACGAGGGGCCCCGGTCACCACTAAGCCGGTCCGTAACCGCCAGGGGAACTGCGAGCAGAGTTGCTTTCCGTCCACCTTCCTTGCGTTCCAACCACCGTCGGGCCGTGGCCCTCGGTCCTGTCCACCCCGCGGATCCTTTGAAAGAGCCCATGATGGTTGCAACGACCTTGGACGGCTTCGGATAGACAGGGTTGGAAAGGATGAGACGTTCAATCTTCTCACTCTGGGGCGATTTTGCTCTTGAGGTTCCGGCGCGCAGATCGCGTCCGGCTATTTGACGAACATCTCTTTCCGATATCCAAGGGAGGCATTCAAATACGAGAAAATTGTGGGGGCTGTGTGACCGAGTTTCCCCTTGGACAGGTGTTCGCCGAAAAGCCAACAAATCTACAGAAGGAATGATCGAAACAAGCCGGCCCTGCCCGAATGGCCGGTCTTCCGGATCCAGCAGTACCGAAAAGGGGAGATACCACAGGGCTTTGTCCGGGATGACGAACACGGTTTTCTTTCCCGCGGGCAGGGGGGGGAGTCTTCCAAGGAGGGACCGGTAGAGCCTCCTGCTCGTCTCCTTCCAGGCATGACCCATAAACGTGGAACGTTCGCCTGTTGTGAATTCGCGGAGCTTGTCCTGAAGAAGGAATACCCCTTCCTCTATCTGTGACGGATCCGCGGAAAACTGATGATAGATCGCGTTTTCAGTTGTAATGACCCCTATCACAAGGCGGTCACGGAACAAATTGAAATCGAGAATGACCTCATGTTCGGCCAGCAGATCGCGCTGCACATCGGCCAGCTGTGGTGGTATTCCACGCTGAAGAAAAGCGAAACGTGCGGAACTCCGACGGAGAGATGTGCGGACTCGTGAAAGGTGTGAACGCAGCGTTTGCTCCGCTTTTCGGGTCCGCGAATCGACCGGTTGTCCCGACATCTCATGGAGTTGTGCCAACAGACGGGCTTCACTTCTCACGAGCTTTTCCGGAACGTCGAAAAACGTTATGGGCCCCACTTTCTTCAGCGCCAAAGCCAACACGCAAGCTCGGCGCTCTTCCATTAAATGAAAAAGCCGGGCGGCCAGGTCCTGTTGAGGCTCCACTTGGACCTGCCCCAAGATCTTTGACGCCAGCTCCTCGAAGACTCTTGTGCGTCGGTCCATCTCGGTGATCACAGGATCCCCCGGAGGTATCTCATCCATTATAGTTTCAAAAAGATCGATAGCCTTGCGATATTGAGCCAGAGCTTGCTCGGGCCTTCCGGACAGGTAGAGTTTGCGGGCCTCTTTGACCTCTCTGTCAAATCCATTGAGGATGCCGGTATCGGGGTCCCCTTGCCCGGATTGCTTGGGTGCGTCCTTGAACAACCACTGGTATTTCCTTGTCAGGTCGCGCTCGCGGCGAGCAACGCGTGTGAGAGAATGGTCCCCCCGGGGCCTGTCTGCGGCCGTGTAAGAGTCGCGTGCAACGGCCTCCGCGGGCCCGGTTGCCGGGACCAGACTCGCGAATAACAGGGCGGCACAGATTGTTCCGGCGAGCGCAGGGAAAGCGAAGCGTGTGTGGCCGACGCTCTCCGGTACATCGTGTTTGACGCCGCGACGTGCGCTCAAGGAGACCATGTGCCGTCCCAAGGAAGCCTCACCAATCATTGCCGTGCAGCCGCACTCCGGATCTGACGCCGCCCCCCCCGCCCGATAATCAATCGGGGCTCGCACGCGAGCAAATGACTTCATTTGTCGCTCTCTTCCGGGCGACCGGCATTCACCCACCATTCGTCATCCCGTTCGCTGAACCACCAGGATGAGAAATCCCGGTTGAGCACGCTCCTCGCCAGGCGTTTTCCTTCTTCGGTCTTCAGTCTCCTCATAGCCGCGGAGATCCAGTCCTTGGAATATGGATTGCCGAGATCCCCAAGCTCTTTGAGTTGAAGGATCATCTCGATCTGATCTGCATCGTGGGCCGCCTTGGCTTCGGGCGTGGTGCGGCTGTTGAATTCCTCGGCCACAAGGCGTATTTCCTCACCAAACGGCAGGTTTGTCGTCATGTCGCGTATTGCGGCTTCCTCATCGGCCTGGACATACATCTTGTTCACATAGTTCAGGTCCCCTGTGCGCGCCTCGGCAAGATCGTGAAACAGGCAAAGCAGAACAACCCGCTGAGTTGATAGGCTTTCCGACATCCGGGCCAGGACATACCCAATGACCGCAGACCTGAAGCTGTGTTCTGCAACGGTCTCGCGACCCGTTCCCAGAAACTGATAACCGGAACGTGGAGTTCTCTTGAGCATGCCCACTTCAAACAGGAAATCCGCGATGATGTTCAGTTCCAATTTTCCTATGTGCTCCCTTTGTCAGGATCGTCGGTTCACTATCATGATTCTGCTCAGCTATCAAGAACGTTGCACTCAATCCAGCGATGACGGGTGAAAGGGAAGAGGGCACTTCAGGTGATCCCCTTTTGATCCAGTCCGTCTCTGATCTACCTCGGGCGGCCAAGCTGGTGGCCTGACCGAGGTTCGGCCGGGAATGAATTCTGATTGTTGTAGTCAAGTTCAGAAGAATGGAGGCCCGCCCGGGCGCACCCTGGCTACACTAGGGGTTCTCAAAACTAATCACGGATTGAGATCTGGGTGCCACTGCCGGCTTGCCCGGCAGTGCTCTGCCATTCCATCAGAACATCCGAGAACTGTTATAGGTGTCAAGGCAGAACCGGATTTGAAATCGCCATTGCGCTATTCACCGGAGCATCCCCCCAGTGAGGTGCGCGTTTCGCCGGGCCTCCATAAGTCGATAAGGATACAGGACCTTCTTGCGAATGGGGCGGTACAGCATCGAGCAGACTATGTTCTGAAATTCCGCGGGATAAATGACCGCAAAGTGGCATGATGCTGTTGAGCGAATTCTTGCGACCCTGTAACCAAAGGAATATTCGTGCCACTGGTGTGATAGAATACTGGAACCTCGGCCCGGAGAAGTTGTCCTCGGTCCCGAGTAATATCAGGTGTCAAGGAAAGGAACGAACAAACCATGGCTGATCACATATGTCCTTGGTGGATGGGCTACCTCCTGGCGAACCCTTTGCGACGCCTGCTGGAGAATCCGGAGAGGCTTTTCGGACGGTTCGTCCAGGAAGGCATGACAGCGGTCGATTATGGCTGCGGAATGGGTTTCTTCACGTTGCCGCTGGCACGGATGGTGGGTCCTGCCGGGAAAGTCATAGCCGTGGACCTCCAGCAGAAGATGCTCGACGGCATGCAGAAGCGCGCGGGTCGTACCGGGCTGTCGGATAGGATCGAGCCGGTTCTGGTAAATCGCGGTGAATCAGGCATTAACGAGCCCGTGGATTTTGTTGCCGCGCTCCACGTGGTACACGAACTCCCGGATGCCAAGGCGTTCTTCTCTCAGATGGTCGCCATCATGAAACAAGGGGCAAGACTGCTCATGGTGGAACCCGGGTTCCATGTTACGGAAGAAGAATTCCGGGACTCCCTCAATACAGCTAGTACCACGGGACTGAAGATGACGGATGAACAGATCGCATACCGAGGCCGGGCTGCGGTTCTGGAGTTCCCCGGGGCCTGAAACAAGACAGGCCGTCTCGGTTTTCTCGCAATAGAAAGGACTTGCATGGGATTGCATGCCGGGAGGCGGAGCCTCCCCTACTCGGGGCCCACCGCGTTCATGAATAAGGATCATTTCTTCTTTGTGCGACGCTGAAGCTCAGCCTGTACGAACCCCCTGAGGTCATTGCCGTTTTGGATTTCGATGTCCCAAAGCGCCTGACCAGGTGCCATGGTAGCCTTCCATTGGCATTCCTTGAGGACTACGGGCTCGTCCAAGGATGCCGTGTCGTCAACCAATTGAGCGGTACCTTCAACGACCGTCGTGTCCCCTTCCTTGTACTTCTTGGTAATTCGGATCGGCATAGATCACCTCAAAAATCATTTCTTATGCGCGGTTCCCTATTTCAACCACTAACCGGACCGGAAGTCAATCCGTTAGTATCAGACGTAAGGCTTCAGTCGCACGGAGCAGATCTTCTTATCGGGCGTGTCATTGCGAGGAGTGAAACTACGAAGCAATCCCCTTATCCACAGTGCAGGAGATTGCTTCGCTGCGCTCGCAATGCCGGTTTGCGAGTCAACCCCGAACGACTGACCGCGACCGGACTCCCAGTAGTATCGGATCGGTCCACGCCACGGGCGTCCGACCCAATGTTCTTGTCGAGGTTGAGACCTGAAAGGTGGCAGCCCGGAAGGGGCGTGAGAAAGTGGCCCGGTGATTCATCGCCGGGTAAGGTCCCATAGCAGACCAGCTAAGTCCCGAAGGGACGGCGGAACTATTGCGGCTTCGCTTCCTGTTGTCCCTTCGGGACGCCTGGAATGAATCGGATCTCCAACCCGGGGATGAGTCCCCAGTGCTGATCCGCGGAAGTCAACAGCCGGTTCAACTGATCAGTTGATAGCCCTATAAGAGTAATCGAGGCACAGAGACACAGAGGCACAGAGAAAGAGAAGGAATAGAGCAACAGTTCAGCGGGACCAAGTTCATATTTCTACGGATCTTCGCTCCGTTCCTCCAGTCCGCTTGGGGCAGAGTTCCGGCACAAGAAAGGCCTCCCCCGGTCAATTCTTACCGGGCTGGGCTGTCTTGGGCTCATCAGCCGGGAAGCTTGCTCTCCACGAATTCGAGCCCCAGTGACTTCAGCAGTTCCGGTGTTGGGTATCCCTTGTCGTCGAGCCCACGGACAGCGTAGTACTGTTCTTTCATGAGGGCTTCATCGGGAACGCTGTCCGAAGCGCCGCCGTCATCCAAAGGGATGCACACTCTTTTGGGGAGCCTGTCGTCGGCCGCGGTTACGCCCATAATGTTGTTCAGGGCCCTCTTGAGGACCCATGATCTTTGGCCCACCTCAAGGAATTGTTCCATGTTGAATCCGTACCCGGTGACAGCGTTGAATCCGTCGAGCATGTGCTGGTTGCCCATTGCCCAATGCACGAAATGACACATACAGACCGCATTCCCCATCTGGCCCAGGTTCTCGGTAATGTGGACCATCTCTGCCTTTCCTTCGCTCTCTTGCGGGTCGTACTCCTCTTCCAGGCCGAGCTCCGGCCATGAGACGGCCCCCTGTTCAACAGGCAGATCAGAGTGTTGAAGGTGGCAAGCGCCTCGATTGGAATTCATATACGCCAGGCCGATGCCATGAAATGCCCTGGGATCGTGAAGAGGTAGCTCAAGGCCCTTGATCTCCACCAGGAATTCCTCGGCCTGCTCACCGAGGCTTTGGGCCAACGCGCGGCTGCCCTCAGCCGCGCGGTCGCCGAATCCGTCACGGGCTGCGATTCTGGAGATCATCTCTATGGCGCCGTCCACATTGCCCCAGCTCATGTCGATACCATCGAGATCGTCCTTGGAGAATAGTCCCCTTTCGCTCGCCTCCATGATGAACGCTATGGTGGCGCCGCAGGTTATGGTGTCCAGCCCCAGGCGGTTGCAGATGTCATTGGCCTTCGCGACCGCGGATAGGTTGTCGTTCATGATCATTGTGCCGAATGCCGCGCATGTTTCATACTCAGGCCCAGGGCCCTCGGGCACCTCGTACTTGGTATCCGAGACCTCTACCACCGGCTTACAACCAATAGGACACGCAAAGCAAGCCTTCCTCTTTGTAACCAGGTTTTCGGCCAGAGCGGGGCCTCCGAGCGCCTCGCACATATCATCGGCCGAGCCTACGGACCAGTTCTTTATAGGGACATCACCCAACAGCATACCAACATCCATTGCAGCCGCGGTTCCCACTTCCTGAGACGATTGGCACAGCAGGGATTCCTTTACCGTGGTCACCGCGGCTTTCCTGACAGTCCTGTAGGTCTGTTCATCCGCGATGCGCGGTTTGCCGGTTCCCCTGACCACTATCGCCTTGAGGTTCTTGCTGCCCATAACAGCCCCCATACCGGTGCGGCCGAAATGGTGAGCTTTGTCGTTTATTACCGACGCGAACTTGACCAGGTTCTCTCCGGCCGGGCCTATGGCCAGGACCTTCACCCCGCGGCCTCCGGAGTGTTTCTTGCGCAACGCGTCCACTGTGTCGTATGTGTCGCGACCCCACAGGTGATCCGCGTCAACAACGGAAACTTTGCTGTTTTCGATCAGCACGTAAGAGGGTTGATCCGCTCTCCCGATTATCAGAGCGCCATCCACCCCGGTCTTCTTAAACTCAGCGCCGAAGGCCCCACCAGAGCTTGATTCACCCCATATCCCGGTCAGAGGAGACCTGGCGCACAACACAAAACGGGAGGTACCGGGAAAGGTCGTCCCGACCAGGGGGCCGGTCATGATGAAGAGCGGGCTATCAGGGGACAACGGTTCCACCCGGGGGCCCGGTGTCTCAAGGAACAGACGAGCCGCCAGAGCGCTTCCGCCCACAAAAGCCCTCGAGTCGGTCGGGTCGATGTCCCGTACCCTGGTTGTGCCCGCGCTCAGATCTATTTCCAACAACTTGTTAAAACTTCCGGACATATTGACCTCCACCTCATTGCCGGCAGTGGTTGAAAACGGCTCCGCGCAGGGCGATATAGCCACCTTGAGGTCTAGTTCCATTTGCTCGGGGGACGGACACATGGTGATGGCTCATTGGCCCCACGCCGAGTGGCTGCTCCGCGCAGGGCGATATGGCCACCTTGAGGTCTAGTTCCATTTGCTCGGAGCACGGACACATGGTGATGGCTCATTGGCCCCACGCCGAGTGGCCCCGGACCCCTCCCCGAAAACTCCCATTTTCCGGGCCGACAGGTTCGGGAGCTTCATGAATAACTGGTGACGGCCGCCAAACATGGTTGCTTCCTCAGAAGGTCCTGATTGAAGCCTTTCCTATTCGGGAACTCTGCGCCAACCGCCACGGATCTATTTCTTCTTAACAATCAGATCCGAGTAACCCATTTCCTCCAGAATGATCGGAAACGTCTTAAAGGTGGGCCTGACCACGGGGAGCAATTTCAGCATTGCCGTTACCTTTCCACCTTGTTTGACCTTTCCTCTGGTGACCGCGGCAATGGGGTTCTCGAATCCGTGCCAGAAACGATGTGAATGATCAGCGCTCTGCTTGGACCAAACATCCTCTTTCAGGTCGCACGGCCCCAGATAGAAGGTCCCGTAATAGCCTTCTTTCGCCGGATTCCTGAGGTCGATGGTTATCTCGCAATCCGGATCCGTGTAAATGAACTTGATGATGATGCCTGCTTTGCCCATCTTGGGACCGATTTTGTCGTCACTGAGCACACGGTCCAGGAAGTAGCCGTAGATCTCGTACAAATGATCGGCATCCCTGTAGTACTCTCCCATTGCTTGGCCTCCTTGTTTGATACGGTGGGATTGTCGTGAATTGCCCACCCTGCTATTTGCGCTGATCAAACCTTTGTCCGAAGATCATGCTCGCCATTGTGATTCGCAGCATCTGAAGAGTGCCGCCCGCCACGCTCCATGCCCTGCCGTCCCTGTACATTCTCTCTATGGGGAATTCCTTGCTGTACCCGTACCCTCCAAAGACCTGCATGGCCTTGTCCGTTACGTCCTTCACCATCTCGTTTGCAAAGCACTTTGCCATGGACGCCTCATAGACGGACGGCAGACCCTGGCCCGCTCCGGTAGCCGCCCGATACACAAGAAGCCGGGCCGCGTCCACTTGCATTGCCATTTCAGCGACCAAGAACTGAATGGCCTGAAACTCACAGATGGCCCGGCCGAATGCGCTGCGTTCCCGGGCATATTTCTTGGATTCGTCCAAAGCGCCGCCCGCGACACCGAGGCACATGGAAGCGTTTCCGCATCTTTCAATGTCAAAGGTGAGCATGAGTTTTTTGAACTCACCCTGATCCAGCACCACATTCTCTCTGGGGACCTTCACATCCTCGAAGATCAGGTCGCTGGAAGGCATGCCCCGAAGCCCCATGAATTCTTCCTGTTTACCGAAGCTGAACCCGGGCATCCCTTTTTCCAGGATGACCGCTCCAATCCCTTTGTAACCGGGAACATCGCCGAACCGCACGTAGACCAGGTAGTGGCTGGCTTCGCCTCCACCGGATGTGAACGTCTTGCGACCATTGAGAATGTAGTGATCATTGTTTTCCTTCAGGTTGCTTCGGAGAGCGGTCAAGTCACAGCCTGCTTCAGGTTCGGTCATGCAGACCGACATACTGTATTCTCCGCTGCACACACCGGGGATAATCCTCTTCTTCTGTTCATCAGTGCCGAACATGTCGATTACCCTGATCGGGCCCACATTGGATTCAAACACAGGGGTTGCGATCACAGGGCTGAACTTGGCCAACTCCTCGATGGCCAGCACAGCGGTCAACGCAGGTTGGCCTCCACCCGGTTCAGAGTTCAGGGTCATGCCCAGAAGGCCCATTTCAGCAAACTTGGGGACCAAGTGATGTGGGTATTCTCCGGTGGCGTCCACATGCGCGGCCAGCTCCTTGAACTTCTCTCGCTTGCCCATGGTGCGCAAGGTGTCGACCAACATGTTTTGCTCGTCAGTGAAGGTGAAATCCATTTGGGTCCTCTTGGTTCGGTGGTGTCACGCGCCAATACCAGTACACGAGTGCGCAAATGCCGTGTAATTCTCAGATCTGCCGGATCGGCGTGGACTATTCTTCGCACGCCTCGGCGGCTCCTCCCGGGATGCATTCCCAGTCAGAACCCGGGAGCACGGGAAACTACCCGACTTCGTATTTGGTGCGGTTAATGATCTCCTCTTGAGCCATATCGCTCAGATTCACGAATATGCCGGAATACCCGCTGATGCGGACGATGAGATCGCGGTGTTTGTCGGGGTCTTGCACCGCGTCTTTCAGGACATCGGAGTCCACCATGTTGAACTGCACCTGAACGCCGCCCTTCTCGAAATAGGTCTTCATAAGCGACAGCAGATGGTCCGCTTTTGTCTGCTTGCCCGAGAACCGCATATTCAAGTTTGCGCCGTTGAATACACGAGTCAGGGGCAGCTTGGCCACCGAGTTCATTATGGCCGTTGGACCCGACAGTGCGCAGCCGTTACTGGGCGTGATCCCGTTGCCCAGCACCGCTCCGGCGCTCCTGCCGTCTGCTGAGGCTCCGGTGAAGGCCCCCATTGCCAGATGGAACCCCACTGAGAATATTCCCGGCCAGAACGCGCCTCCTCGGTAGTTCCGGTGCTCAGTGAGTTCATCACAGAAATGGTCCATTACCTTTGCGGCCATTGCATCCACGTCATCGTGATCATTGCCGTACTTGTGGATCTTGTTAAGGAGATAGCTCTGCTTGTCCTCAGCATCCATCCAGTCCTCACCCAGCCACGAAGCCAGATCTCCGATACTGAACTTGTTGTCTTCAAACACGGCCCTTTTCACTGAGAAAAGGCTGTCCGCTACATTGGAGAAGCCCATCAATTGGACCCCGGTCGAATTGTAGATTGCGCCGCCCTCGGTTACGTCGATTCCCTTGTCAAGTGGTCCGTCAATCATGGCCGATGCAAAAGGGGAGGGGACCAACTCCGCGACCGCCTGATCCAGGCACGCAATTCCCCTAACGAACTGATTTACGAAGTGGGACACCTGACGGTCGTATGCGCTCCATAAGTCGTCGAAAGACCTGAAATCCGCAGGATCACCTGTTTCAACGCCGGATTGATAGCCGAAAATGTTGTCTACGCCGTTGCTCAGAGCAAACTCCAGGCACTTGATCCCGCTAAACTGTACCGCGAAAGTGGACCCGAATGTCTTGCCCTGGGCATTGGGTTCCAGGCATCCAACCACTCCGTAGTCCCTGGCGTCTTCCAGCGAGTGGCCGCCGTTGACCAGCGACTGCACGATCGTGTGGTCGTTGAAGAAATGGAGCAGCACCCCGTCCCGCGCATACTCCAGGGCCTTCATGAAAAAGCGATCGCTTGATTTGGAACTGATACGCACACCGAAATTCGGCTGCACGGTTCTGATGTCCGCGTATGCGTCCAGCGCAACATAGCTCAGCTCGTTGGTAGCGTCCTCGCCTTTTTCGTCCATCCCACCGACCACGCAGTTTTGGGTGGTCTTACCTTCGGTCCCTTCTCCGCCGGGGATGTACGCCTCCTCAAGGACATTCCATACCTCATTGACCTTAACGAACATCAGCGACAGCAGTTCCCTTGCCTCTCCGGGCGTGATCTTCCCGCGGTCAAGGTCCGCCCTGTAATAGGGATAGAGGATCTGATCCATCCGCCCTAGAGATATGGAATTCCCACCCGACTCGATCTGGGAGATCAGGTGGATGAAGTACACGCTCTGCACTGCCTCATGAAATGACTGAGCCGGCTGCTCCGGGACCCGTCGGCACACTGTAGCGATCCGTCTGATCTCTTCTTTCCTGACCGGGTCCTGTTCCTCCTCGGCCATACGGTCAGCCAAGTCCGCATACCGACAAGCAAAGGTGATCGCGGCTTGGAGAGACCGAATCACAGCCTCGTAGAAGAGCCCCTTTTCATTTGATCTGTCCACCGGGGAAAGGGAGGACAGCTTTTCCCGGGCCTCCGCGATAATCCCGGCCAATCCCCTGGCGAGCACCTTGCGGTGATTCATGGTGAAGTGGCCGATTCCATAGGTAATCTCGAGCATAAAGGTGAAGATGTACTTGTCAATGTCCTCGGCCACATCATCGGGCAGGATTTTCTCAAAGTGCTCTTCCGCAGTCTTCCCCTTCCAAAAAGGGAGTATGCTCTCCTTCATCTCGGTCTTTTCTGCCTCGGTGATCAGCGCTCGCTGCACCACTCGCTTGTCAAAATTGTCCACATCGCCTTCGATCCACCGAACTTTGTTTTCCGGGAAGAGGGGGGCGCCCTTGAGTTTTCCGGTCCTGCACCCGACGATGATCTCATCTTCCCGTATGATGACGCTCATGTTCCTCAGGATGTGTTCCACTGCCAGGCTCATTCGGGTCAAGGGATGCTCGTCCCAGTTCCGGGACATGGATTCAGTCAGGAAGCGAGCCCGTTCTATGCAGACCTCCTGGGGAGCGACAATAATGCGGTCTCGCACACGTCCCACACGAGTATCTGCCGCTTCTATGCTATGCCTTGAGCTTGTCTTCATGACGATCACCTTTTATACGACTTGCATTCATTGAAAGGCACAACGAAGCATGAAAGTCTTTTGCGTTGTTCACTGGTCCATGGCTTCGCCTTGGACAGGGTACGCCAAGAGCGCGCACGCTGCGCATTGACTTGGAGGGGAGCCCTAGCCGGGCAAGCATTTCAACGTCATGCTACCGACAGTTGTCATGTCACGTAAGCTGTCCGGGGCCCGCTCAATCGCCCCACGCGCAGTGGCTCCCCTCCAAACCACCCCATACGCTGACCCGGATGGGGTGGTTTATTCCACGGGACTTTCATGGGAATCAACATGCCCGGCGCCCGGCCGGTCAAGCCTGCTTCTTGACCTTTATGTCCATGTGGTTGAGCAAGATCATATCTCTCAGAAACCTGGGCAAGAACCTGTTGAGCACCAGGAAAAAGGTGCTCATGAAGTCCACCTGATTGTGCATCTTGGGTTTCTCGCACTTCAGGACGCCGACGATCCGTTTGGCCGCCTGAATGGGGGTCGGCGCTGTCTTGATAAGCTCCTCGTCTCTGGTGATAAACCTCTGAGCCCGCTCCCTATACGGGGAACCTTGGGGCGGGATCTTGTGGATCTTGGCCGCGAAATCGGTGGAAACCTGCGCAGGCTCGATGATTCCCAGCCGAATTCCGAAAGGTTCCAACTCATATCGCATGGATTGAACCATGCCCTCGATGGCGAATTTGCTGGCCGCGTAGATCGATTCAAAGGGAAATGGGACCTGCCCCACCAGTGAGGACATGGCAATGAGTTTCCCGTGACCCCGGGCCCTCAACGAGGGGATAAACGCCTGAAAGATCGCGGCCGCGCCGATCACATTGATCTCCAGGCATTTGAGGGCGGCTTCCAGGCTGATCTCCTCGAAGGGTCCGAAAAAGCCGATGCCCACGTTGGACAGCACAGTGTCCACATTGCCGTACTTCTCCAGGACCTGATCTCTGAATTTGAGTATTCCCGGCCTGTCGGTTATGTCCAGTGTGGTCAGGAAATGGTCGCCGGCCGTTCCTTCCAGTTCCTTCCGCAGAGTCCCCACAGACTCGTCGTCAACATCAAAGCCCGCAACAGTGTCGCCCGCCTGGGCCAGCATCTTGGCCACTTCACGACCCATTCCCTGGGCCAATCCCGTAATCACTATGATGTCACCCATACTGTCTCCTTTCCTGTACGGTCCGGCTAAGCCGGAAAAAGTCAAAGGAAGATTTACCTGAAAATAGATGAAGAAAAAGGCCAATCTTGTAAAAAGTCATCCATGTTGCCTAAGCCGTGGCCCACGAGTGCGAGGCGGAGCCTCGCGGTGTGCATTCCCAGGCAGAGCCTGGGAACGAGAGGTAAAGAGTCCCGGAGGGACGACTGAAATCATCTAAAGCTTTCAGGACCCCGGGGCCTGCCCCGGATCCCGGATCGTCGTCCGGGACAGGCCCCGATCCGGGGTTCGCCGGAGTGACGGCCTTGCCGCGTCTTCCCGGGGCACCGCATCCTTGCTTGAAAGAATTGAAGAATGACACAAGAATACGCGACCGAACCTATGAAACGGAAGACTTAGGAACTCTCCCGGAACCGCTCTCCAAGGTCTTTCATAGATCCGGCAAAATCAGGATATCTCAGCTTGAATCCGGTCGATTTCAGCTTGGTGTTGTCCACCACATAGTCTTCGTAGAGGTATTTGACAGCGTAGTATTCCAGGTCGGGAATCTTGCCCTTGGCCGCGGACACCCATCCATCGATCAGGGCTGTGGCCTTCACAATACCCAAGGGCAGACGGAGCTTCGGGGCCTTTGTGCCGTATGTCTCCGCGGCCAGTGTCAGCGCTTCCTCGAGCGTAGGATGTGTGTCCTCACAGATGTTGTAGATTTGGCCCACCACATAGTCTTGCTCGGAAAGATATTCCAGACACGCGGCAACGTCTTCCGCCCGAACATTTGACAGCAGTTGCTTGCCGCTCCCTGGGATAGCGGAAATGGCGCTGGGCCGCGAAAAGACTTTTCCCGCTCCGTCGTTACACCTCGGGCCGTATACAGTACACGGGCGCACGATGACGGCAGGCAAACCCTCATTGATCCGCTTGAACACAACGTCTTCACCGTCGGTTTTGCTTTGCGCGTAATCGTCCTGTGGGTCCCTGGTCATGTCCTCCTGAAACCGCGCGCCTTTGTAGTACCCGTAAACACTGGTCGAGGTCACGTGTACAAATCGCTGGACCCCTGCCTGAAGCGCAAGTCGGGTGAAATGTGAGACCCCCAACACGTTTGTGGGATAGAGATCGGCATACCGGGTGGAAAGATTGCAGATCGCCCCAAGATGGAAAACTCTATCCACTCCGCCCTCAAAGAGACTCGGAAGAGTCTCCGGCTTGGTGAGGTCAGCACCCACATATTCGACTCCGAGCTTGTCAAAAAACGAAGTGTCCTGTCGGGGCCGTGAAGTCGCCCTCACCTTGACCCCTTTTTGGGCCAGGTGTTCCACTAGATGACTCCCCATGAAACCGGCTGCTCCGGTCACCAATGCCAAACCGTTAAACTCCATGAGACACCCCCATTTGGGATTTCATCGTCAACCCTCCATTCATGCGGCGAAAACAGCGTCCTTCAATTCGGCGGGACTTTCAGAGCCGTTGAGAATCTCTCTACGGGCCCGCTTGAGCCAGGCCAGAAATACTTCGTTGAGCTCAACGCCCAAGTCCGCGATCAGCCGGACATACATGCCTTGCCCGCGTCGGATCTCGAAGTTTTCCTTGCGGGTCTTGAGTTGCTTCTCATAGAGTTCAATCTGCTCATCGACTATTTCCAGGGCTCGCTGCTTGTCACCAAATCCGAAGAAAACGAAGCGCATAAGAAAGGGGTCCCGCATGAGCATATTTCTTTCAGGGGAACTCTCCAACCATCGGCCGAATTCACGCTTGCCCTCGGAGGTAATGGCGTAGAGCTTCTTGTGGGGTCGATTGGGGCCGACTGAAGTGGTCTCTATAACGCGGACCATGCCCTCTTCTTCCATTTTCTTCAGATTCGGATAGATCTGCCCGAAGTTGATGGACCACATGTACCCGAAGTTCCGCTCAATGTGCTTCTTGAGTTTGTAGCCGTGCATGTTCTTGTACTGGAGCAGCCCCAACATGCAGTATTTGATTGACATGATTATTCCTACCTCCGGGGCCCCTTATATATACTTTAGATATATAGTCCCAGGGTGTCAAGTACGAAAATCAGGATCCGGTAATCACTCAGTCATCCGGGGCTGGGGGGTTCGTCCCTAAGGGCCTGCCACGAAATAACGTTGGCACTCTCCTGTAGGGGCAGACCCCGAACGGGGGTCTGCCCCTAGAATTGCGTCAGCAACCTGTTGCAAGGTTTAGTCTGTGACACACCCTAAGAAGTCATTGCGAGGAGTGAAGCGACGAAGCAATCTACAAACCCACAAATTAAGGCTCGTTCCCATGCTCTGCCTGGGAACGAGAAGGAAAAGAACGCTGAATGTTCGGGACATCTGTGTTATTGCTTATACCTTCGGCCGGTCCTGATTGACGCAGGCCGTCGGAAGGGTTGCCGTCCTAATTGGCGACTGATGTTGAGGAGCAAAGGATTCGACCAGGTAATGGGAGGGCCTGAATTATGTCCACCCTTGATGATGTTGCGTTTCTCGATGCCACTGCTCAGGCCCGGTTGATCCGGGACAAGGAAGTGAGCGCCACAGATCTCGTGGAAGCGGCCATTGAAAGAATCGAGCGGCTGAATCCCCGGCTCAATGCGGTGATCACCCCTATGTACGACCTGGCGCGTGACGCGGCTTCCGGGCGGATCCCGGAAGGGCCGTTTACCGGAGTTCCGTTCTTGATGAAGGATATCGTGGCGTTCTACGCAGGCGTGAAAATGGCCCTGGGCACGGCTGTATTGCGCGATTTCTTTGTGCCCGACCACGACAGCGAACTCACTTTGAGGTTGAAGAGCGCGGGTCTGATCACCCTCGGCAAGACCAACACCCCGGAGTTCGGCCTGCTCCCTACCACTGAGCCGATGGCCTTCGGTCCGACCAGAAATCCCTGGAACACGGACAGGATCACAGGGGGATCCTCCGGCGGCTCCGCGGCTGCCGTGGCCTCGGGCATGGTACCGATGGCCCATGCCAACGACGGAGGTGGATCAATCCGGATCCCGGCTTCCTGTTGTGGACTCTTCGGCCTCAAGCCCACAAGGGCGCGCAACCCCTTGGGCCCGGACTTCGGGGACATCATGTCGGGAATGGTCTGCGAGCACGCAGTCACGCGTTCCGTAAGGGACAGCGCGGCCCTCTTGGACGCCACATCAGGACCGGATACCGGTGATCCGTACTGGGCCCCTCCGCCACGGCGCCCATTTCTGGAGGAAGTGGGAGCAGACCCCGGACAACTGCGCATAGCATTTTCCACGGGAGAGGCCTTTGGACGCACGCCACACGAGGACTGCGCAAACGCGGTAAAGGACGCTGCGGCCCTGTGCGAAAGCCTGGGACACGCTGTTGAGGAAGCAGCCCCACAAACAACCCGCGGGCCGGAAGCCCAAAAGGATTCCTTTATCGTACTATGGACGGCCGGGTGCGCTTCCACAATTGACGCCATTGCGGCCATAGGCGGCTTTACCCCCACAGCGACCATGTTCGAGCCCCTCACGTTTGCCCTGTACGAACAAGGTCGGCAAATCACAGCTTCCAGGTACCTTCAGGCTGTAACGACACTCCAGAGGCTTTCGCGTGAAATCGGCAAATTCTTCGTGGATTATGATGTCCTGCTAACGCCGGTCCTGTCCGAGCCGCCCGTACCGATAGGCACATTTGACGCGCCCAAGGATGACCCTATGAAGGTCTGGGAACCTGTGGCTGAGTTTGCCGCGTACACGCCCATATTCAATGCCACAGGCCAACCCGCGATGTCTGTGCCGCTCTTCTGGAACAAGGACGGACTACCCATCGGTGCGCACTTCGTGGGCCGATTCGGAGACGAAGCGACCCTCTTCAGGCTCGCAGCACAGATGGAGGAGGCCCGCCCCTGGGCCGACCACCGGCCACCTGTCAGCGCATGAAAGAGGTAAGAGTGAAGAGGTAAGAGTGAAGAGTGAAGACTGGGGAGGCGTTTTTTGCAAAAAACGCCTCCCCAGACCCCCATAGGCGCTAACTTAAGGCTCGCGATTGGTTTTGATTTGTTGTATAAGCCGTTTCCGGGAGGGACGGCTATGCAAAAACAAGACACAGTAATGAGTGAAGACTGGAAGGTAATAGAGAGTC
>Ga0190284_1000063_pt1 | contig 82898 bp, 62 predicted proteins | sample 48691812_MG_FD_161668 | JGI IMG/M metagenome (GOLD analysis project Ga0190284, IMG submission 161668) | Hydrothermal vent microbial mat bacterial communities from Southern Trench, Guaymas Basin, Mexico - 4869-18-1-2_MG | ecosystem: Environmental > Aquatic > Marine > Hydrothermal vents >... | reverse complement strand
ACATTTCTGTTTCCTCCTACACAGTTGCAACACTCGATATGAGTGGCTGGTTAAACCTTACTCAGCGAGGACTTACACCTCGCAAGAAGTGCCAAGCTTACTTGGCGCACAACCGGTCGGGCTACGGATCGGACTGACGGATGGGCGAGGTGTGAGATGTGCGATCCGGCGTCTTCCATCGAAGAATCGCGGCTCAAGCCTGTCACCGCCACATGCGCCGGTAGCGCATCCCGAGCTACAGCATCAACAACCCGGTAACCACAGAGGCGAGTCTGGCGACTATGTGGCGATGGCCTGACGATTGCTCTGTCCACCGTTCGGCCGAGCATCACATCCTGCGTCACCCTGTCATCGGCTCGGCTGTCACCGGAGGTCAGACCGGCTATCGCACGACGCTGACCGGGCGACCGCCATCACCCATCGGTCGCCCGACAGTGAAGGAGGGCGTATCGGCGGGCTTGGGGAAATGTACCGGCGATGGCTCCTTCCAACCACCGATCCACCGTCACCACCAACGATGAAAACCATCGCCGCTCGTCGGCTCAGACCTCTTCGGTGGCGGTGGATTTCCACAGCGAACGGACCCACTCGCTGGCACGCTGGATCACCACATAAAACACGGGCACGAAGATCACCATGAAGAACGTTGCCACGATCATGCCCCCCACCACGGCGGTGCCCAGGGCCTGGCGCCCGGCCGCTCCGGCGCCGGTGGCGATGGCCAGGGGAAAGACGCCGAGGATGAAGGTGAATGCGGTCATCACGATCGGTCGGAAGCGCAGGCGGGCGGCCTCGCGAGCGGCATCCGGAATACTCTTGCCCGATTCGCGCTGCGTTTTGGCAAACTCCACGATCAGGATTGCGGTCTTGCTGGCCAGGCCGATGAGCAGCACGACCCCGATCTGTGTGTACACGTTGAAGTCCATCGAGCGCACCATCAGCGCCGCCACGGTGCCGAAGAGCGCCAGCGGCACGACCAGGATAATGGCCAGCGGAATCGACCAGCTCTCGTACTGTGCACAGAGCACGAGATACACGAAGAGCACGGCCAAGCCGAAGATGAAAGCCGCCGTGCCTTCGGTGGCTTTTTCCTGGAAGGACATGCCGCTCCACGCCAGCCCGATGGACGGCGGCAGTTTGGCCTGCGCCATCGATTCCATCACGGTCAGCGCCTGCCCCGAGCTGTGGCCCGGCGCCGCCGATCCGTTGATCGTGATCGCGGGGTACATGTTATGGCGCGCGATGACCTTGGGCCCCACCATACGTTCCACATCCACCAGCGCACCCAACGGAACCATGTCGCCGCGAGCGTTGCGCACCTCCAGCCGGCGGATGTCCTCCACACGCCGGCGGAAGGGAGCATCGGCCTGCACCTTGACCTGGAAGGTGCGCCCGAAGGTGTTGAAGTCGTTCACATAGGCCGACCCGAGACCGGCCTGCAGGGTGTCGAACACGCTGGAGAGCGGAACACCCATCGTCTTGGCCTGGGTACGATCCACCTCGGCGAAGAGCTGCGGCACGCTGGCGCTAAAAGAGGTGAACACATTGTGCGTCACCGGCTGCGCGTTGGCGTCGTGAATCATCTCCCAGGCCATATCCTCCAGCGCGGCCAGCCCGATATCACCACGATCCTGCAGCTTCATCTCGAAACCACCAGCCTCGCCCAAGCCCAGGATGGCCGGCGGCGGAAAAGCGAAGACGTTGGCCTCCTCGATGGCCGCCGCCTCCATCCACAGCCTGGCCACCACCCCCTCCAGGCTCAGCTCGGGAGTGTTGCGCTCCTCCCAGGGATCGAGGATCAGCCAGATCGCGGCGGCATTCGACACGGCCGTGCCGTCGAGCAGCGAAAAACCCGAGACGGATACCCACTTCTCGATCCCCGGAACATGGGGCAGCCGCTCGCAGATCTTCTCCACCACCTCATCGGTCCTGACCTTGGCCGCGCCGTCGGGGAGCTGGATGCTCAGGATGGCATACCCCTGGTCCTCGCTCGGCAGAAACCCGGTAGGCAGCCGCACGAACCCGAGGTAGGTGGCGCCTGAGATGATCCCGAAGAGGATCAGCATGACGACCGACCTGCGGACCACCAATCCAACAGTGCGATGGTAGGCGCCCTGCGTCCTGCCAAAGACCCAGTTGAAGGCGCGGAAGAAGACGTTGCGCCGCTCCGGCGCGGGCCTCAGCAGAATGGCGCAGAGCGCGGGGCTCAGCGTCAACGAGTTGAGCGAGCTGAAGGCCGTCGCCGTCGCGATGGTCAGCGCGAACTGCCGGTAGAGCTGGCCGGTGATCCCCCCCATGAACGCCGTCGGCACGAACACCGCCAGCAGCACCAACGTTGTGGCCACAATCGGCCCGGTCACCTCGTTCATGGCGCGGATCGTGGCGTTCTTGGGGGTCAGCCGCTCGTCATCGATGTTGCGCGCAGCGTTCTCCACCACCACGATGGCGTCATCCACCACGATACCGATGGCCAGCACGATGCCGAAAAGTGAGATCATGTTGATCGAGAATCCCATGAATCCCATCACGGCGAAGGTGCCGATGAGCGAGACCGGGATCGCCACACTGGGGATCAGCGATGCCCGCCAGTCCTGGAGGAACACAAAAATCACAACGAACACGAGAAACGCCGCGATCAGCAGCGTCTGAATCACCTCGTTGATCGACGTTCGCACGAATCGGGTGACATCGAAGGGCAGGGCGTACTCCAGCCCTTCCGGGAATGAGGCGCTCAGCTCCTGCATGCGCTGCCTGACTTCCCGCACCACCTCGAGCGAGTTGGAGCCCGGCCGCTGGAAGATGGCGATGGCCGCCGTGGGTTTGCCACTCTCCTGGCTGGTCGTGTCGTAGCTCATGGCCCCCAGCTCGACGCGGGCGATATCCTTGACGCGCACCAGTCGCCCGCCGGCGCCGGCCTTCACGATGATGTTCTCGAACTGCTCGACATCCTCGAGCCGCCCCATCGTGTTGATGGTGTACTGGAAGTTCTGGTCCTTCGGCGACGGAGTCTGTCCGATCTGACCGGCCGCGACCTGGACGTTCTGCTCACGGATCGCCGCGATCACGTCACCGGTGGTGAGGCAGCGTACCTTGAGTTTCTCCGGGTCCAGCCAGATGCGCATACTGTAGTTGCTGGCGCCGAACACCATCACGTTGCCCACGCCCTCGATGCGGGCGATCTCGTTCTTCAGCCACAATGTGGCGTAATTGCTCATGAAGAGGTCGTCGAAACGGCCGTCCGGCGATGTGAGCGCGATAAAGGAGAGGATGTTCGTGGCCTGTTTCGACGTGGTCAGCCCCTGCCGCGTGACCGCCTCGGGGAGGAACGGTTCGGCGATGGCCACCCGGTTCTGGACGCGGATGGCGGCCATATCCAGGTCGGTTCCGGTCTCGAAGGTGACCGTCAGGTTGTAGCTGCCCATGTTGGAACAGGTGCTGGTCATGTACAGCATGCCTTCCACACCGTTGACCTGCTCCTCGATCGGCTGCGCCACGGTGTCCGAGAGGACCTTGGCGCTGGCGCCCGGGTAAGCCGCCGCGACCTGGATCGTAGGCGGCAGGATCTCGGGGTATTGGGCGATGGGAAGCTGCGTGAAGGTCACCAGTCCGGCGACGATGATCACGATCGAGATCACGCTGGCAAAGATCGGACGGTTGATGAAAAAACGGCTGAACATGAGAGATCTATCCTACTGGCTTTTTAAAAAGATCTGTGACCGTTTCGGCAGGGAACCAAACCCGATTCAGGGACTCATTGTCCTGCGACGTTCGGATCAGGGGTTCGCGGCCTCTGGATCCCCGGCATCAGGGGGCGTTGCGGATCGCGGAGACACGGGCAAGCCCGGCCGTGCGCGCAGCAAGCCGCTGACGATCACCCGGTCCTGCAGCGTGATCCCGCTCTCGATCACACGCAGCGCGCCGACCCGGGTTCCGGTTGCGACCGAGCGTCGTTCCACCACGTTCTTGTCGCCCACCGCCAGCACGTACGCTCCCTGCTGATCGTGTCCCACGGCGCGGTCCGGCACCAGCAGGGCGGCTTCCAGTTGTGCCACGGGCAGACGGATCCGCGCAAATAACCCGGCCAACAGGTTGTGATCGGAGTTAGGAAACACGCCGCGCATCTGGATCGTACCGGTGGCCGCATCAACGCGGTTGTCGATGAAATCCACCCATCCCTCGAATCGATAGCCGGCTTTGTCGGAAAGCCCCAGATCGACCTGCAAACGCCCGCCGCCGTTGGTAGGATCCCCCCAGTGGCCGCTCTGGCTGGTCCGGTAGCGAAGCAGGTCGCGCTCGTTGATGGTGAAGTAGGCGTAGATCGGATCGTCCTGCACGATCGTGGCCAGCAGGGTACGCTCTTCGGCGCCGACCAGGTTGCCCACATCGACCAGCTCGCGGCCGATGCGCCCGCTGATGGGCGCGGTGATACGCGTGTAGGAGTGCTCGAGGCGCGCGGTCTCGACCGCGGCGCGGGCCGACTCCACTGCGGCTTTGATGGCGTCGCGCTCGGCCTGGGCGCTGATCAGATCGATCTCGCTGACCGCCTTGGTCGCGAATGCCTGCTCCTTGCGCTTCAGCATAGCCTCGGCGAGCGTGAGCTGCGCCTGCTGCACCGATAGCTCGGCTTCGGCCTGGTTCAGCCGGGCTCGAAACGGCTTGGGATCGATGACGAAGAGCAGATCGCCCTCGCCGACCCGGGCGCTCGGTTTGAAATGGATGCTCTCTAGATAACCTTCGACACGCGCCCTGATCTCCACCGACGCGCTCGCCTGAGTCACACCGGTGTACTCTGCATACTCGGTGACCGTCTGCTCCACGGGAGCTCCCACGGTGACAGTAGGCGGCGGGGGCGGAATGTACTCGTCGCTGGGGGCGCAGCTTGCGAGCAGAAGAAGCGACGCGAGCAGCGTGATGCTCGATGCCTGCCGCGCGGGACGTGCCCGTTCGATACGCTTGATTGCCATGGGATCGATCTCCGGTGATTCAGGACTCATGGTATCCACTACGGTATTTATTACAGTATTTATTACGGTTGTTATTTCTTTAATCATCACGGTTTTCAATCGAGGATGATGCTGAGAAAAGTACCGGATTGAAAATCACCTGCGTCTCCGGAGTTTGTTTTCCGGTCAGTGCCCTCGGCGCTCTCACGATTCTCGACGGCAGCCCCCCCATCGGGGTTCCAACCGCCTCCCAGGGCTTTGTAGATCAAAACAAACTCAACGGCGCTGTCGCCCCGCCCCTCCGCGAGCTGGTTGTCGAAGTCGAAGAGCGTTCGCTGAGCATCGAGCACGCCCTGAAAATCGCTGAGCCCCTCGCGATAGAGCTGGAGGGCCAGGTCGAAGGCCCGGCGCGACGAGGCCACCATACGTTCCAGCGCGCTCAACCGGACACGGTGCTCCCCGTAGGCGAAGAGGGCGTTCTCCACCTCGCTGAGGGCGTTGAGAACGGTCTGCTCGTAACTCAGGAGCGCCTGCTCGGTCAAGGCGTCTTGAACTTCGATCGCGCCACGCAGGCGCCCACCTTCGAAAGGGTACCAGCCCAGCGACGGTCCCAGGCTCCAGACCCGGCTGCCCGAATCGAAGAGATCTCGGCTCGAGAGGGAGGAGAGTCCCAGGGAGCCGAGCAGCGAGAGCCGCGGATATAGATCCGCCGTGGCCACGCCGATGCGGGCGGTCTGGGCGGCGAGCTGACGCTCGGCGCGCCGAATATCGGGGCGCCGGCGCAGCAGATCCGCAGGGACTCCCACGGTGGCGCGCGCCGGCGGCAGCGGGATCGGGCCCTCCATGCTGAGCTCTTCGCGAAGCGTGCCAGGAACATGGCCCAGCAGCGTGTCGATCGTGTTGATCGCGTTGTTGAGCTCGATGCGCAGCAGCGGGACGGCGGATTCCGAGCTGGCCAGCACCTGCTCGGCCTGGGCCACATCCAGATCGGTGGCCAGGCCGATATCATAGCGCGAGCGGGTCAGGTCGAGGACCTGGCGCTGGGATTCGATATTGCCCCGGGTGGCGCTCAGCCGGCCTTGCAGAGATCGAGCCGTCAGATAGGTGCGGGCGACCTCAGCGTAGAGGGTGACCATCACGTCTCTGCGGTCCTCCGCGCTGGCCTGGAAGTCTGCGGCTGCAGCCTCCACCGTCCGGCTGATGCGCCCGAAGAGATCGATCTCCCAACTGGCATCGAAACCGACGCTATAGGAATTAAACGTCTGTCCGGTTCCGAAGAATTCGTTGTCGCTGCTCCTTCGGCGCATCATCTCGGCCGTTGTTTCGATAAAGGGGTAGCGTCGACCAGCAGCCACTCTCAGGCGGGCGCGGGCCTCCTTCACCCGCGCCACCGCGGTCAAGAGGTCCAGGTTGCCTCGTGCAGCCTCGTCGATGAGCCGCGTGAGCAGCGGATCCTCGAACAGTTTCCACCAGCTCTCGACAACTTCTCCATCGACTGTCACCGCCGGGTCCGGCGGAGCCTGCCAGCTCGCGGGCATCTCCACCCGGGGCGGAACGTAATCGGGACCGACGGTCAAACAACCCGCCAGGGTCAGAGCCGCACCGAGCAGACAGAGGGACACGCTCGAAAGAGGACGATTCTTCGACCGCTTCTGAGTGTGATCAACAGATCGACAATGATTCTTCACGATGAATTTTACCTTTTGCGATCCGCACCGAGTGAGAGGAATACCTCGAAATAGACATCTGACGATCAGGATCGTTTCCTGGGCGTCCCGTCCTTTTCGATCCATACGGAATGGTTGACGAGACCGTGTTCACGTAGCGTCTGGGCGAGCCCCAAGCCTTGGGAGCTCTTTTGACACTCTGCGCGACGGGAGTTCCAGTGAAGGTGGATGCTGAGATCGCCCTCGACCGTGGCGTTTGTGAAGACCTGCACCGAATCCACAGCGTTCTGCGCTGCAAACTTCGGTATCTGCTTCAGGAATTCGTCGAGCGACCGCCGCTGCTCGCGTCCGGCAGAACGGACGGTGATGATCTCCAACCACCTCATGCGAAACCTCCATGAAAAAGCCGCGTCATGAGCGCCTGTTTACGCCAATAGTGTGCCAAACATTAAGTGACTTATCTAAAGAAGATTATGCGCTTCAGTAAAACTACTTGTTTCGCTATTTGATAATTTTCGCTACCCTATGGGGCACTATGTGAAAACTTTACCCTATGGGGTAACGCGACAAAGCTCTCGTCGACGAGGAGTCCGGCTCATGAGATCGACCGCAATGAATTCTTCCGGCAGGCCGTTGTCCGCATCTGCGGCAGCCTGAACATCGACAAGGCCCTGGAGAGCTGTTACCACTACCTCGAACGCTATCTTCCCCTCGATTTCATGAGCTTCGGCCGGTACATTCCCGAGCTGAATGTCTTTCAGACGGTGGCGGCCTACGGGCACAGTCCGGACAAGAAACACTCCAGGGTTCTACCCATGCCCGAAGACACACGCGACCACTGGGCCACACTGTGGGCCGAAATGGAAGAAATCGAGATCGTCAACGATCCCGCCCAGTTTCCCGACGTTCGCAAGCTTTGTCAGGACCTGGGTGTGGATCTCAATTTCTCCTACACGCGATTGCGCCTGGAGCTCGAGGGACGCCGGATTGGCGAGCTGTGGCTCTCGATCGACCGAAAGAACGCCTACACGGCCGAGCACGGCGACCTGGTGCGAGTGCTGCACGAGCCGATGGCCGTGGCCATGGCGAACGCGTTGCAGCACAGCGAAGTGCTACGGCTCTCGGACATGCTGGCCGACGACAATCGCTTCCTCCACCGTCAGCTCAGCGAGCTCTCCGGGGGGGATGTGATCGGCGCCGATTTCGGGCTACGCGAGGTTATGACGATGGCGCAGCAGGTGGCTCCCCTCGACAGCCCAGTGCTGCTCATGGGTGAAACCGGAGTCGGTAAGGGTGTCGTTGCCAACGCTATCCATCTGGCCTCGCCGCGCCGTGAAGGGCCGTTCATCAACGTCAACTGCGGCGCCATCCCCGAGACGCTGATCGACAGCGAGCTCTTCGGTCATGAGAAGGGTGCATTCACCGGGGCGCTCTCACGAAAGAGAGGCCGCTTCGAAAGAGCGCACGGGGGCACGATCTTTCTCGATGAGATCGGAGAGCTGCCGCCGCAGGCGCAAGTGAGGCTGCTGAACGTGGTCCAGAACAAAGAGATCGAACGTGTCGGCGGCACCGCAGCGATCCCCGTCGACATTCGGATCATCTCGGCGACGAACAGAAACCTGCAGGAGATGATGCAATCGGGTCGGTTCCGCGAGGATCTCTGGTTCAGGCTCAACGTCTTTCCGATCATGATCCCGCCGCTGCGGCAGCGCAAGGAGGACATCCCCGCCCTGATGCATCATTTCATCGAAAAGAAATCTCGGGAGCTCAAATTCCACAACAAACCCCGTCTCGCGCGCGGCGCCATGGACAGGCTCATGGCCTACGACTGGCCGGGCAACGTTCGAGAGCTGGAGAACCTCGTGGAACGTGCTCTGATCCAGCAGCGCAATGACACCCTCACCTTTGAAAACCTGGCAAGCTCTCAGCTGCCGCACACCAAGAAGGCACCGGAGAGGGAGGAAAGCGGCTTCCTCACCCTGGAAGAGATGAACAGACAGTATATAAAGCGAGCCCTGAAAAAGGCCCGCGGCAAGATCAACGGCCCGGGCGGGCTGGCCGAGCTGCTCGACATCCACCCCAACACGCTGCGTAAACGGATGCAGAAGCTGGAAATCCACTACAAGCGAACACGAGGCAAATCAGGTCAATTCAACACCGAATAATGCCACCACTTTTCTCATCACATTTCTTGAATGTAATTTTTGAAATGATCTGTCTCGAGCAGCTTGAATTCTGCCCCGAATTCTTTGCGTATCCTCTCTTGATCATCTTCGTGCGCACAGCGGACGATATCTTTTGGAGCTAAGAGTCCGATATCTTCTTCGCTGATTGTTTCGGTCGAGGATGTTTTAGATACACCGTTCGATGCTGTCTGGGCTACAATCGAGTGGCAGTGACTCAAAGCTGATATGGCAGCATCAGCCTTCATCGCAAACGCCGGGATACAGATCAGCAAAGCGACAATGACCGATCGAAAAACCGGACTAAGCGTAGACTTCGTGAAATCAGAGGTAGTTGTCAGCACACGCGACGACGGCGCCATCCGATAAAAACAAATTCATAACCTCACTCCCTGGCCGTCCATTTCCACTCCCGGATCTCCGGCATGTCCTGCCCGTACTGCGAGATGTACTCCTTGTGGTCGATCAACTTGTCCCGCATGGCCTGCTTCAGGTAGGCGGCGCGGTGGCCCAGCTTGGGCACACGATCGATCACTTCCATCACCAGATGGAACCGGTCCAATTCATTGAGCACCACCATGTCGAAGGGAGTGGTGGTGGTGCCTTCCTCCTTGTATCCGCGAACGTGCAGGTTCTCATGATTGGTGCGGCGGTAGGTCAGCCGGTGGATCAGCCATGGATACCCGTGATAGGCGAAAATGATCGGTTTGTCGGTGGTGAACAAAACATCGAAATCCTTGTCGGAGAGCCCGTGCGGATGAGCGTCGCTCGGCTGGAGCGTCATGAGGTCCACCACGTTGATCACTCGAACCTTGAGCTCGGGGACGTCCCGCCTGAGGAAGTCGACCGCGGCCAGCGTCTCGAGCGTGGGCACGTCGCCGCAGCAGGCCAAAATCACGTCCGGCTCCCCCCCCTTGTCATTGCTGGCCCATTCCCATATGCCGATCCCGTACGTACAGTGCTTGATGGCCGCATCCATATCCAGCCACTGCGGCTGGTGCTGTTTGCCAGCCACGATGACGTTGACGTAGTTGCGACTGCGCAGACAGTGGTCTGTCACCGAAAGGAGCGTATTGGCATCGGGCGGGAAGTACACGCGCACGATTTCCGCCTTCTTGTTGACCACGTGGTCAATGAATCCGGGGTCCTGATGGCTGAAGCCGTTATGGTCCTGCCGCCAGACGTGAGAGGTCAAAAGGTAGTTGAGTGACGCGATCGGCCGCCGCCAGGGGATCTCGTCGCGCGTCACCTTCAGCCACTTGGCGTGCTGGTTGAACATCGAGTCCACGATATGGATGAAAGCCTCGTAGCATGAAAAGAAACCGTGCCGTCCGGTGAGCAGGTAGCCCTCGAGCCATCCCTGACAGGTCGTCTCGCTCAAGATCTCCATGATGCGGCCATCCGGTGCGAGGTGACCACCGTCGCCGTCCTCCGGAAGTCGCTCTGCCAACCAGGTGCGCCCGGTCACCTCGAAGAGCGCGTCCAATCGATTGGAAGCGGTCTCGTCCGGCCCCACGACTCTGAAGTTGCGGCGCCCCATGTTGCGCTTCATGACGTCGCGCAGGAAAACACCCATGACGCGGGTGGACTCTGCATCCACCGCGCCAGGCTGCGGTACATCCAGGGCGTAGGTGCGAAAGTCAGGCATCTTGAGGTCCTTGAGCAGCATTCCACCGTTGGCGTGCGGATTGGCACCCATGCGGCGGGCACCGGGAGGGGCCAGCTCCGCCAGCGCCGGAACGAGGGCTCCCGAATCGTCGAACAGCTCCTCCGGGCGGTAGCTCCTCATCCACTTCTCGAGCTGCGCGAGATGCTCCGGACTCTCGCTCAAGCCCGAGAGCGGCACCTGGTGTGAGCGCCACGAACCCTCGGCTTTCCGGCCGTCGACCTCCTTGGGTCCGGTCCAGCCCTTGGGTGTGCGCAGGACGATCATCGGCCATCGAGCACGCACGAGCGGTGCCTTTGAACGGGCCTGGCGCTGGATCGACCGGATTTCGGCGAAAACCAGATCCAGCACGGCGGCCATCTTCTGATGCATGCTGTCCGACTGCGAACCCTCGACGAAATGCGGTTGATAGCCGTAGCCCACAAAGAGGCTCTCCAGTTCATCTCGGGGCATCCGTGCCAGCATCGTGGGATTGGCGATCTTGTATCCGTTGAGATGCAAGATCGGCAGAACCGCTCCGTCGTGGGCGGGATTGAGGAACTTGTTGGAGTGCCAGGCCGCGGCCAAGGGACCGGTCTCGGCCTCCCCATCGCCGACCACGCAGGCCACGATCAGATCGGGATTGTCAAAAGCCGCTCCGAAAGCATGGGCCACGACGTAACCGAGCTCCCCTCCCTCATGTATCGATCCGGGAACCTCAGGCGCCACATGGCTGGGGATGCCTCCCGGGAAAGAAAACTGCTTGAAGAGCTTTTTCATACCCTCCTCGTCCAGCGAGACGTCCGGATAGAGCTCGCTGTAGGTGCCCTCCAGGTAGGTGTTGGCGACCATGGCAGGTCCGCCGTGGCCGGGGCCGCACATGTAGATCATGTCGAGGTCGTAACGCTTGATCGCCCGATTGAGGTGCACGTAGATGAAGTTCAGCCCCGGAGTCGTACCCCAATGACCGAGGCGCCGCGGTTTGACGTGTTCGATCTTCAGAGGTTGTTTCAGCAGCGGGTTGTCGTAGAGGTAGATCTGGCCTACCGAAAGGTAGTTGGCGGCGCGCCAGTAGGCATCCATGCGGTGCAGCTCGTCGGCGGAGAGCGTTTTTTTCGGCAGGGCGTCCTGAATTCCGGAATGATCGGCCTGACTCATGGTTACTCCCTCATCGGTAGTCTTTTGTTGATTAACCTCGAAAACCCGATCCACTCGCGACTAGTCACGAACCGCGATCTTCAGCACCCGGCACGCTTCACGCGCCATCATCTGTTCCTCATCTGTTGCAATGACGTACACGTGGATCCGAGAGCTGTCCGCGGAGATTCTCCCGGCGCCTCCCTCGTTGCGATCATGGTCCAACTCGATCCCCGCCCACTCCAGGCCCGACATGACGCGCCGCCGGATCTCCGCAGCGTTTTCGCCGATGCCGCCGGTAAAAACAACAGCCTGCGCCCCACCCAGCGCGGCCAGGTAGGATCCCACGTACTTGCGTATCCTGTAGCAAAACAGCTCGACAGCAAGCCTGGCGGCCTCGTCACGTCTGCCGAGAATCAGACGCATATCGTTGGTCCCGGCGATGGCCAGCAGTCCCGATTCCCGGTAGAGCATCCTCTCCACATCCTCCACGCCGTGGCCGCTCCGCAAGAGGTGCAAAACGACACCCGGGTCCAGGTCGCCGGTCCGCGTGCCCATGACCAGACCCTCCAGCGGACTGAAGCCCATGGAGGTATCGATGGACTTTCCTTCGAGGATCGCGGCGGCTGAGCATCCGTTGCCGAGGTGCAGGGTGACGAGCGTCGGCGCCTGAGCGCCTGTCATCTGCCGGTAACGCTCGACGATGTATGCAAATGAGAACCCGTGAAAACCGTAACGCCTGATTCCGTGTTTGGCGGTCATGGATTCTGGAAGCGCGTACTCTCTGGCCTGCAGCGGGATGCCGTGATGGAATGCCGTATCGAAGGCCGCGATCATGGGTATTGCGAGTCTGCGGGCGGCTTCGACCATTGTGAGCGCAGGCGGGTTGTGCAGCGGCGCCAGGTGGGCAAGCCCGTGGAGTCGAGCCAGCACATCTTCGTCGATCAAAACGGACGAAGCAAAAGCAGCGCCACCATGAACGATACGGTGTACGACGGCCTCCGGTGTCCCCGGCAGAACCGAGAGGATCACACCGAGGATGTCCTCCGAGGCACCCTGCCGCTCGATCGTATCCGAAATCAGAGACCGTGTGAGCCCCACCTCCGAATCATACAGCTTGAACTTGACGGTTGCGCTACCACAGTTGATGACCAACAGCCGCATACCCAGTGCCTCGCTATTTTTTCAGGGTCCCGGCCCGGACTTCAGGGCTCACGTCCTCGTGGGTCCTCTCCCCATCCCAGATCGTCGCAGGCCGTGGAGCCGTATAATAGAGGGTCAGCTTCAGGTTTTCCTTGTTAGAAAAAAAGTAGCCAACAAACCTGACTCCGCATAAAGCGCTCTGTTGTTCGCTTATCGTAACTAGCAGGTGTCTTTCCATGGAACTACTTCTCCTCATCGACCGGCAGTTTTCATGATCGAAGGTCACTGGCGACTCGGGTGGATTTTATCGAACGCGCCCCTTCCGTACAGTCGGATTCGTGGCCCGTCACGAACCGTTAAGACCGCACACCTGAATTCCGAGCAAGGAGGGACGATGTTCGAGGCCCCTGACAGAACACTCTCATACACCTGCCCCGCTCTCGGAGGGCCTTCGCGAGGACAGCCCAAGGATCAATCCCAGCGCCACGGACCAAAGCGCCGCCAGGCCGATCTGGTAGCCCTTGGGCAGCAGAAAGGTCAGAGTGTGGGCCGGGATCCAGAACCAGATGAGGGTCCACCAGGCTCTCGTCAAGCCGGCGAAGTTCCAATCCTGGAGGATCAGATTGTCCTCGAGGCGGTGGAAAAGCATCATTTGCGGGCCGAAGAAGATGTTGGTCAGGCACGAGAGCGCGAATGCCCAGCCCAGACCGTCGGCCATGAATGCAGGCAGCATCTCATGATCGAGCAGCGCCTGCGTGAATCCTTTCATCCCCGTAAAACCATATTTGATGATCAATCCCAAGAGAGCCCAGGCCAGCATCTTGGCGGCCAGTTGGAGCGGGCTGCAGGGGAGGTGGAGCCTTTTCCTCTTTATCCAGTGGGAAAGGAGCTCACCCAGGGTGCCCAGCACAGCGAACTGCACGGCTGCTGAAAAAAGCGGGTACGTCGACACCCATTGAAGGTAGTGATCGATGGCCACTGCTTGCCTCCACGGTACGCGAAAACCGTGGATCCTACCGCAGCCACTCCTCGTCGTGCAAGTCGAACTCGGGGGTTCTTAGAGTACCTGCTTTGAACGGGATGAACCGGGAGCTCATTTCAACGACTGCCGAACACGTATCTTTCCGGTTTTGGTCGCGATCATCACCGATTCGTCGTCGCTGATCACGAGCAGGGTCTCTTTGAGACGGAATTGGACGACGTTCTTGATGCTGAGGGTGACTTGCCCGGTGTTGAGCACGACCTTCAGCCGGTTGCCTTCGAGGTAGGCAAGATAATCGTCCGAGAGCTGAATTTGATCGAATCCCCGCTTGTCGGAATATCGAATCGCGCCATGGGCATCGATGACCACGAGCTTTCCGCTAAACTCCTGGACCGCGACGATCTCGTCTTCGATATAGTATCTCTCCACATCGTAAGATTTGTACAAGAGACTGCCTTCGGCATCGATGAGGTTGAAGGATTCGCGACCGGTCTTGTCTTTCTTGGTAAATCCGACCAGCGCAAAGGACTCCTGATAATCCACGACCCTTTTGGCTGAATAGACGAGATGACCTTCCTCGTTGAACACCTTCAGCCGTTCATGTTGCAGCAAGGCAACGAGTTCTCCCCGTGCCATGGGACAGAACAAGGTCGTCAAAAACAATACGGCGAACCAGCCTGCAATTGTTTTCATTGCCGTCTTTCTCCAATGACCTGACTCTATGGGCTCGTCGAGGCCCGCCCTGTTCGTTGTGGAGACCGGCCTCTTTCCCTCGATTGTCGTGCCCAATCAAGAAAAAGTCAAACGCTTCGTCCTGATCAACAGCTTCAACAATCGTAACATCGACATCTATACCGAAGTGCCACCGATCTTCGCCACAGGTAATGGCGGGATTCGATTTTATCCCAAAGGTGATGTCAAAGCGGGGCTTTACGACAGCAACGGCGACACCATTCCCGATCGCGTCATCAACGGCTTCGACAGCTTTGCCAACGCGGCAAACAATATCTTCAACGAAGAAATAGCAGCATGTATAACTTTCACCAATAATCCGGTGCCGCCGATGGATCACTACACCCAACCCGGTATCTGGAAATCCAACCAGGATTTCAATCCAGACATGATGCCGGAGTTTGCCGACTCCGGCAGCTCACCGACGACCGATGAGACCCAGTTCATTCAGTTGAGCTTTCCCTTCAACATCGACCCAGCGGCGATTCGCTGGTCAAGGTTGTCGATCTGCTCCCCATGGAATATGAGCTCAATCCCTGTTCCGGGCAGCCCATGCTGGATCACTGGCCCGGTGTGAACGGATCGACCGATGACAAGTTCGTCCCCAGCGATGTGAACTTCCAGATCACCTTCAGCAAGCCGGTGGTGCCCGTTTCCGTGGGTCAGTCGATCGTTTTCAACAAGGCACCTTTCAACGGCAATTTGACACCGCTCCCCAATCCCGAGTCCACTCGATGGCCCCGCAATCCGTCTTGCACACCGGGGGTGCCGGGTTTTGTTCAGCCGATCTGTCCCGATGTGAGCCTGCGGGCTTACTTTCTGGACGAAACCGGAAATCCCCGTTTGGTGCAGACTCCCATCCCCTGCAGGATCTATCCGCTGCACCAGAACAATCTGGCGACCGACATCGTCAATCCGCTGATCGACATTCCAGGTTCGTCCAACGACTGGAGCGGCGATCTGCCGGGCGAGCCTCCTCTGCCGGCTTCGGGGAATATTCGTATGAGGATCGAGGCGACGGTCCATGATTTCATGCTCAACATGGTCACCGCCATCCCCGCAGGGAATACGACCCCTCAAAACCTATGCGTGGCCGGCTTCCACGGCGAACGCTTCAGCTTACCCTCGAGCTTCACCAAGACCTACTCGGTCCTCAAGACCAAGCGCTACCTCAACCCGCCCGTGTCGCCCAATGTGATCTATTACACCATCGGCAGCCGCGGTATCGGCGCCATCGATCTCGATGGCAACGGCTTCACGACCAATGCTCCCGGAAGTGGACGTAAAATGCTGATCACGTCGACCACTTTCTACAATCCCAATGGCTCGTGCTTGCACGGCACAGGCAATCCTTACACCTATCCCGTAGGTGTCGAACACGAAACACCGATCCCCGGCGTCAACGAGGGTTCGTCAGGCTGGTGGAACGATCTCGATTCTACACATTCGGCTGGGGCACCGGGGTCTATCACGCCTATATATCCAACTACGGAGCAGTGGGAGCCAATCCGTCTTATCATCTGCCGATCAGCAACAAACACCCGCTCAGGATCATCAGCGGCTCTTACGTGCCGTGTTACCTGCCCGATCTGCTCTTTATCTCCTATGCAACGCAACGCACAATCGATGTGCTCGATTTCAATACCGGCTTCGCAACGGCGATCACCGATCTACCGGCGCCGGCCGAACGGCTCAAGTCATTCTTCAAGAACTGATTGAGGGCTCGTGACAAACGAGCTCATCGATTATTCGCTAACAAGATGAGATCAGAGATGAGGTGCTATTCTCGAGTCGTTCCCGTGCCGTGCCCTCGATCGGTGCTCAGTTGGCTGTAAACCTTCGTTGCATATCGAGGGTTGTGGATGGGACGCGGGTGTTTCAGCAGCTCGAATGCCTCCTGCTCACGGCCGGCCGTACGGGGCCCCTCCTCGCCGGCCGGCCGGATCGCATCGGCGGCGGAAGATCTACGATTAATCCGGATACGTGGCGCTCGTCGTACGATTCAGGTACGATGGAGAGAGCTAGTTATGAGCCAAGGTGAGGGGCGGATCGCCCCGACCGCATACAACGGCACCCGGAATCACGGCACCCGCTTTTCGTTCCCTTGTGGAGAGAGGAGTGAACCGATGAGAAAGCGACATCCAGGCTTTGGCCCCTCAAGACAGCGCACGCGGATCGTGATTTTGGCTGTCGTCGCCCTCCTGAGCGTGGAATTTTCCGGCTTCGGTCAGACGAGCACCGTCGAGGCGCGCGCATCAAAGCCCCTCGAGATCGAAAATCCCACCTTCCAGGCCAGTGGCCTGGACCGCATGCCGGTGGAGAGCTGGAACTTCGAGGCGATCACGGTGAAGGCCGATGCCGACGCCCTGAAGCTCGATGTCGACATCTCGAAAAAGAACGAGCGAGGGTTGTCGATCCCCGGCGAGGGTCGGGGTGCCATACTGGAGTGCGGGAACCGGACGCACAGGGCCGATCTGGTCTCGGCGGCTTTCGAACTGAAACCGTTCCGCTCGGTCGACGTGACCGTCGCCTATCAGGTCGAGAAGGGCGAGCCGGTTCCCTTCGTGTGCCTGCGTCCCTGGAACAAGCGCGAGTGGGTCGACGTGGGCTTCCTGCCTCGAAGCCCCGCCGGCAAAAAACGAACCACCACCGTGAAGCTCCATAGTGGACTCTCGAATGAGCGCTATGTGCTGACCATGGCCTGCATCGGCCAGGGAGCCGTCCGGTTCCTCTCCGTGCGGGGCGATGTCACCGGTGAGTACCCGCGCCCGGAGCAGCCGGTGTTCGTGCTGGATATGTTGCACCTCAAACCGAGGCCGACGAGCGAGCTAGGATGGCCGGCAATCTCAAAGCTCGTCACCGTTTTTGGCTTTCCTGCGATCGAGTCGCTGCACTACTCGAAGGTCAGCGCCGAAAAGCTCGAAGAGATCGATCCCGCGCTGATCGTGTTGTCCCCCAAGGGAGAGGAAATCCCGCGGCAGGAGGCGATGAAGATGCTCGACGGCGCGCAGATCGCCGTGGACCACGGCGCACCGGTCGTCGGCATCTGTCTGGGACACCAGGTTCTGGCCATGCTCCGCGGCGGAAAACTCGGCGCCGCCATGGAGGAGGGAGACGACGGCAAGCGAAAGATACTATGGGAGTGGGGTCCCACCATGCTCAAGGCGGTCAAGGAGGACCCACTCTTCGAGAATCTACCCCGCTACCCCCGTTTCTGTGCCTCCGAGTCGCACCGGGGCATCGTGTGCGGCGAGGTCGAGGGAGCCATCCTGCTGGCGTCCACGGAACACTGCAAAACCCAGGTGTTCCGCTACGAGGGAGAACCTTGGTACACCTTTCAGGCCCACATCGAGAGGGGCTGGGGGGACGCCTGCCCTGAAGCCTGCCTCTTGTGGAAAAACATGCTGCGATACTTTTTCCTGATCCCGTAGCAGCGAATCATGCTAGAGCGCGGCGCCTGTCGCGCTCTGCGCTCCATCAGCGCACTTCCGTCCATCCAGGAACGGATGATCGTGCAGGGGTTGACACCGACCTCAAAAACACTACTCACGTCGAGACCAGCCCCTTCTTCCAGCACTTCTCGACGTTGAAGCTGGAGTCGTTCCGTCCACACGACGCTCGCGAACTGTGCCGGAAACTCTTTGCCGTCTCAGGTCGCTCACTCTCACCTGCTCTGATCGACCGTTTGGTCGGCATCACCGGGGGACACCCATTCTACATCCAGGTGCTGGGCGAAGAACTGTGCCCGCGGTCTCCCGCTGGCCGCATCACGGAGTCCACTTACAAACGAGCTATTACCTTTCCAAGAGAGAACGGGACAAGATGGCCAATTGGGGCCAGCGGCTCGGGTGGCAGCCTCTGCTCTGCCTCTACGTGGATGACAACAACCTGTTTTTCTTTCCCCTGAAAACCCTCGTGCGCACCGACAAGGGATACCGTGCTGATACATCGAAAGGTGCGCGTAACCTCCTGCCGCTCGTATCTCCGTGATCGGTTTGGTGAATTTCTGATTGACAGGCCGCACAGTAACCGGCAACCATGAAACGGACTACCGTGCCCGGATACAGACAACTTCGATAGTTTTTCGTTTTGGTTCCTGCCTCAAAAACCTTCTTTGAAGAAGCTGAAGTTGTCGGAATCGATCACTGTCCAAGGGTAGGTGCCCACAAAACCCCAATAGATGTAGGATCCTGCCGGAGCTCCCGGCGGGACCGCCTGGGAGCGCAAACGGGTGAGATTGACCAGGGGCGGCAGCGTCAGACCGAAATCCGGGCCCTGCGCCGTAAACTGTGAACCGCCGGGCACCTCGACTTTGCACCATACATCGAATGTTTGAGCAGAGCTGTCGGCATTGTTCGAAACGACGTCGAAGGCAAAGGAACCGCCGTTCGCCGGAATGATGATCGGCGGGTTGAGAGGCTCTAATCTGATGGTCACTCCACCTTCTAGGCGGACGAGTAATGGTTTGAATAAAATGAGATACAGTCGACCGCCTGCCACTAGAAGGCTACCAGATTCAGTATTCATAGTTAAAGAACTTTTGCTCTCAATCTACGGCCAACTGTTGCTCGATTGTGAGGAAGTGAGACGATGTGTGGTAAGATGTTGATACGCATGCCGATTGCTCGCCCTGCCCGGCTCGAAAGACGGGTAGAGCGTGGAATTCAGGGTTGGAGATGAGCCATCCACCGGACCGACTTGTTGGGCGGACCGACTTGTTGGGCGGACCGACTTGTTGGGATTTTTTTCATCGAAATCGATATAGGAATAGGGATCGAATTGTTTCGATTTGGATTTGGATTTGGATTTGGATTAGCTGGCCCAACAAGCTTACGAATATGATCAAAGGTGCAAAAACGCGGGCCGCCGCACCGTGATGCAGCGGCCCGCGCCGATCGATGGTCTATGTGATTCGTTCGATCTCAATCGATCGCTGTCGATCACACAATCTGTGGAATCAAAGGATCTACATACCCCTCGCCTTGCGCTCCTCGGGTGAGAAGTAGTGGGTGACTTTGCGGCTGTACCAGCGCTGGCCGTCGAAGGTGATTTTCGTCGCGACCGATTTGTAGAAATCGATCTTGCCGACCACTGGACTCAGCTTACCCATGATCTCCGAGATCTTTCCGATCACCTGCCTGACCTCGGGATCGGGTATAAAAGCCCCCGTCATGCCGCTCACCATGGTGCCCATTCCGAGCATTCCTTCCAGTTGCTGACCCATTTTGCGCTTGTCGGTCAGAGACATACCCGCAAATGGCCCGGTGGGCACGATCGCCTCGCTCATGGCACGTTCGTTGTTACGGATGCTGGGATGCTCGCCGCGTGCCGTTTTGAGGCACAGCACGATCGCCTCGGCGGACGAACCGAAGATCAGGTAGCCGTTGGCCACACCCCAAACGAAGGGCTGGGGCGACATAGAGATGTGGATGTTCTGGAATCCTTCGAGTTCGGCGTGTTTGACCGGTGAGGTCCGCAGGCCCAGCATGGCCAGACCGGCGAGCTCGCGCTTCTTGGAGATGATCTCACGGAGCGCCGTGGTTCCGAACTCGATGGCGGAGGTGATGTTCTCGCGAGCCGTCGTTTCATCACGGACCTTGATCAACGTCACCGATCCGCCACCGTCGGCGAGGGTCACGCTGATGGAGTCGCCGTCGATCCAGTCGGTCAGATCCTTCCGCAGGTCGATCCCCAACTGCTTCTGGAGCCCCTTCCACTTGGCCAACGCCTCCTCGGCCGGCGGACCCATGAGGCGGACCGTATTGACGATGAACTCGTAGAGCGCACCGAATTCGATGCCGCCGGAAAGTGAGAAGGATTCGGTCTCCTCGGGCAGGAAGCGGTCGAAATCGGCAAGCTGCGCGCGTTTTCCGAACAGCTTGTAGATCGGCCGCTGCTTGGCGTCCGGGACCAGGGCTGTGAACGAATCTCCTGTGATGCTGAACCCGTCGGTCGCCTCCACGCTGGCCGAATAGTCGAGAATCCCCACGGCATTCGTCACCCGGTCGACGATCCTCTCGACCATCGACCTGGTCGCGGTCGTCTTGCGCACAGCCATCTTTCCTGCCATCTCCCAGGCCTTGGCTTTCGCGGCTTTGAAGCGCTCGTGATGGCGGACGCTCTTCAGATCGGGATCCTTGGTCATGTGTTTGGGACAGTAGAAACCGGCCTCGACGGCCTGCTCCAGGAAATCGAGGCTTTCCTCCTCGTGCCCGAGCAGCGCATGCAGGCAGGCCATGGTGTAGATCACCTTGGAATCCTGCGGCGCGATGGCGTAAGCCTGCTTGATGAGCTTCAAGCCCTGCTCCCAGTCCTTCGTCTCATAGGTCTGGTGGACCTGCATGCGCAGCCTCATGGCCTCGCCCTCATTGGCGTAGTTGATGACGGTGTCCTTGGCGCCGTGCCGCAGCGAGAGCTCGGTCGCTCTGGCCAGCGCAGCATGGTATGCCGGCTTGCCGTGCAGGCAGGCGAGGTCCGCGTCGCCGGCGATCTTTTCAGGGGCGAAAAAGCCGCCTTCGACCGCTTTTCCGAGCCAGGCAAGCGCCTTGTCCTCGTTGCCGGCCGCGGCGTTGAAACAGGCCAGGTTGTAGAGAATGACCGAGTTCTTCGGGGCGATTTCGTAGGCCTTGCGAGTGAGCTCCAGCGCCCGTTCGACATCGCCCTGGCGGTACGCCGACATCGCCTCACCGTTGAGCCCGTTGACCTCGGCCGGCAGCGCCGTATTCCGGTAGACATCCCGGGGACCGGTCGCCTTGTTGATGATCATCTCCACCGACGCGCGCAGCGACTTCAACATGGCCTGCATGTCGAAGAAGGTCATCCCATCCTCTGCAGGTGGAAGGTGCGCAAAGGCGTTCTTGAAGCGGGTATCAGTAGCCAGGGACCGCTTCTCGCTGCTCCCCTCCATGATGGCCAGGACGTCGTTGAAGAGTTGATCGCGCACACCGATGATGAGAATGTCGTGGCGTCGTGCCACGGAGAGTGAAAACGACTGCTGGCCAGGGATTTGCGCCATCAGGTTGACGCTCGCTACCTCGGCGCCCATACGCGTCGATCTGGTCAAGCTGAGGATCTGACCGCCGGCCGCGCGATTGACCTCTTCGACCAGCACTTCGAGGATCGCCGCCAGCCCGGCATGGTTCTTCGCGGCACCCTCGCTGTGGCCGCGGCAGAGCCAGACCATACTCGGCATCAGGATCGGCGGATCGTTATCGGAGACGCGCTGCAGCGGCACGAACCGCTCCGCAAAAACCGACTCCCGACCTCCCAGCATATCCCAATCGACCCCCGACACCAGCCGCAGCGCCCTCTCTTTGAGCCGTTCCAGCTCCGTCGCTGTTTCGTCGTCGAGATTCCCCACGAGCGAGTTGAACAACTCGATCACATCCTCGCTGATGCCGCTCTGATGAAGCTGCTCGAAAACATCTCCCCAGTACAAATCGAGGAACTCACGCTCGGGATTTTTGCGCTCAGCGACGCACAGGAAGACGTCGCTCGGTACGACGTCGACGAGGGTGAACGCTTCCTCCTTCGCCTGGCACAGCCCGGGCAGCACCGCCGTGAGCAATACAGTGACTAACAAACCAACCGCAACAAAACGAATCTCTTTCATGGTTTCAGCTCCTTGACTCCAAAGTGTCTCATCACGCGCATTGCGCTGATCTGGCCTGTCATTCTTCCCCCGCGTGACATCTCGCTGGAATCCAGTCGTCGGATTCGCCTTTTTGCGCGCTGATGCTTGCGCAACAGTCAGATCGCACGGGAAAGACCTCTACAGAGCTTATGCGACATCGGGACCCTGCGTGCCTCAGTGGGCATGTAAAAAAATTCTATCGCCAGCACTCGGCAATTTCAGGGATCGTGAACCGCTTTTGGGTGCTGGTCGTCACAAAAGGTTCGTTTCGGCACCCCAACGGTTTAAAATCTGGATTGCACCGAAATGGAGACGATCTTCTTCGGCCGATTATCTCGCGATCGAACAGCTCGAGGCCGGCGGACAGACCCGCGCCACCATCAGGCGGGATGGGCCGCGCCCCGGCGAGAAGCTCCCGAGTCTGGATGCGCGGAGGAGCAAATCAGAGCCAGGTGTCACGGAATCGACGCGCGCACCGATCTCTATTCCCCGGGAATCTGTCTCTACGAGGCGCTGGCCGGCAACGCTCGACACGTTAGAAAGCATCGTCGCGCTCTACGAAGCCTGGCGTAAACCGAAGAAAGCGATGGAATACCGTAGCCTGCTGCCACCGATCGGGAATGGAGAGTAAACCTCCCCAGGCCAGGTTTCAGTCGCCCTCTTTGCGCGGACGCCAGATTTCGCAGGGGACTCAAAACACGATCACCCTACTCCTGCGATAGTACCATCCGTAGCCCGACCGGTTTAGGGAGGGCGGGGATACCTTGCATTCGTTACTACCATTGGATTGCTCCACCCAACCTTGGAGCCAGTTAGGGAGAGCAATCGGCATGCGCATCGACGTCTGATTGCACCTCGCCGCCCTCCCTCGCGGTCGGGCTATTGCTGGCCATGGCGGATGAGAGAGGGGTGTGGGGAGCGGATCGCATTCACGTAAAAGCCGCTTTCCTGGCGCCGGTACGATCACTCTTCAGCGGGGTCGCCGCCGGTCGCGTTTAGGTCGTCGCCAGCCTCCAGTCGCTGGCGCCACGGGGCGGCAAGGTTGGGTTTCTCCCACGATTCGTAGAGCCGGATAATGCGCTCGACCGCCTGCCGTCTGTAGTTCGTGGCGATCGGGGGGCTCGTCTCGAGTGTGGTGCAGGCCTCGAGCAGGAGCGGTTCGGCCTCCACGAATCGGCCATCCAATGCGATGGCGCCGCCGAGCCGGCTCTTGATGTCCGCGAGCAGCCAATGTCCCGGGGGAAGCGCCTTGCGCCGCATGGCCAGGCAGCCGCGCAGCACCGCCGCGGCCTCGTCGTAGTGGCCCTCCTCGATGAGCGATTCGCTCTGGGTGATGAGCACCATGTCGGGAACGAAGCGCGATTGCACCCAGTCATCCAGACCGAGCGCCAGTTGCTCGAACGTGACGTTGAAGGCCTCGGCCACGTTGCCCCTTTGCAGGAGAAAATCCCGCAGCCTGGCTTCCATGCGCCTGCGGTCGTAGAGCCCACCGGCCTGCGCCACCGCGACGGCCTGGCGCTGGGTGGCGATGGCCTGGTCGAGTTTTCCGGTCAGCCCGTAGGCGAGGGCCAGCGTCTCGAGGGTCGTGGCGTCCCGTCCGCCGTCCAACTCGACCGCCTGAAGCGCCACCGGCAACGCGGCCGCAGGATTGCGCAGGTCGCGCACTTCGCAGTTCAACAGCTCCCAGGCACAAGCATGCAGCGCGGATGCCGAGGCCTCGGGACGGTGGGCGACGCGCTCGAGGTGGGCGATCCGCTCAGCAGCGAGCGGCCGGATCGCCTCGTTCTTACCCTGGGCAATCAGTACGCGCAGCAGATTGTTGAGCGGGATGAGTGTTTGCGGGTGATCGGGGCCGAGGATGCGGCAATAGAGCTCGTAGGTCCGCCGGTAGAGGATCTCGGCTTCACCCCGTTCGCCCTGGTCCTCGCGCAAGTGCCCCAGGTTGTTCAGGGCTTCGGCCGTGCTGGGGTGGTCCTCACCGAGGAGGCGACGGCACCTCTCGAGCGCCTCTCTCAGCAGGGATTCGGCTTCGTCGATCTTACCCAGAGCGCGGCAATCGACTCCCAGATAGCCCATCGAAACGGCGGTCGCGGCATCCTCATCTCCGAGAACACGCCGCTGTATGGCCAGGGTCTGCCGGTGGATCGACTCGGCTTCCTCGAATCGGCCGGGTCCCCAGAGCGCCAGGGCGAGCTCGTTCTGGGTGGCCAGCGTCTCGGCGTGCTCCTCGCCGAGAACCCGGCGCTGGGTTGCGGCGGTTTCACGGAGCAGCGCCTCGGCTTCCGCGAACCGCCCCTTGACCCGTAAGAGTTCCGCCAGAGCGCGATCGGCGTACAAGGTGTCAGGATGCTCATCGCCGAGCCACCGGCTGCGCAGTGCCTCGGCGGCGCGCAGGTTCACTTCCGCTGCGTCATAGAGGCCGATCGCCTTGTAGGTCTCGCCGAGCGTCAATCGGACGGCGGCCTCGACCTCCGGCTGCTCGGACAGCTCGCCTTCATCGATCTTCTCGACCGCCTCGTCCAGAACGAAGCGGATGGTCATCTCGCGCCCCTGCGCCTGGCTGGGATCGACCGACCTCAGCATCGTCTCCAGGAACTGGCTCACCGTCTCCGACCTGGCGGCCTGCTGCCGGGCATGATAGGCGCTGACCTCCGCCAGCCTGCTATGCTCCTGGGCGTTGGCGCGGGCCCTCTCGGCCAGGTTGCGCTCGGTCTCGATCTGGCTGCGGGCCTTGGAGATCTGAATGAGGCTCAGCAGCGCCAGCGAAAGGCCGACCAGCAGGGCGAGGGCCACCAGCGTCCCGGCCAGAACGCCGGCCCGGTGCCGGCGGACGAACTTGCGAAACTTGTAGGCCATGCCGGGGGGACCGGCCGTGACCGGCTCGTGCTTGAGGTAGCGCTCGATGTCGTCGGCCAGGTCCTTGGCGGTGGCATAGCGACGGGTGCGGTCCTTCTCCATGGCCTTCATGGCGATCCAGTCGAGATCGCCGCGGACCAGGCGCGCGAGGGCTCGCGGCTCGATACCGGAGGGCCGCATCGATCCGGCATTCATAGAAGCGTCTTGCAGAGACAGCAGGCGCGTCGACGGCTTCGGCGGCTCTACCTCCCTGATGATCCGCCGGATCTCTTCGTAGGAGGTTTCCCTCAGCATCTTCGCGTTGAAAGGCGTCGTGCCGGTGAGCAGTACGTACATCAGCACACCTAGCGAGTAAACATCGGTGCGTGTGTCCATCTCCAGACCGCTGACCTCCGCCTGGTCCGGGCTCATGTACTCAGGCGTTCCGATGAATTGGCGGAACTCGGTGAAGAAGGTCTTTTCCGTCAGCTTGCGGCTCGTGGCCTTGGCGATGCCGAAATCGATCACCTTCGGTACGGCCTGGTCCTCGTCGAACGCCACCAGAACGTTGCTCGGCTTGAGATCGCGGTGGATGATGCCCTTTTGATGAGCGTGCTGCACGGCGTGGCAGATCGGCAGGACCAGTTGCAGGCGTTCCTGCATCGAAAGACTGTTATGCTCGCAGTACTCGGTGATCGTCACGCCCTTCACCAGCTCCATGACGAAGTAGGGCCTGCCGGTTTCGGTGGCCCCCGCGTCGAGCACTTTGGCGATGTTGGGGTGATCCATCATGGCCAGCGCCTGCCGCTCCACCTCGAAGCGGGCGATGACCTGCTTGGTGTCCATGCCGAGCTTGATGATCTTGAGCGCCACGCGGCGGCTGACCGGTTCCTCCTGCTCCGCCATGTAGACCGTGCCGAAGCCCCCCTCGCCGATCATCTGCAGGATTTTGTAGCGTCCGATCCTGGTTCCCGCCGGCTCGGGCTCGAAGACGTCCGCCGGTGTCACGGGCGGGGTTTCGAGGAAGATCCCGGCCATCTCGTTCGCCTTCAGGAGGTCGATGACCTTCTTGCGCAGGCGGGGATCATCACCGCAGGTCGAATCGAGGAACGCCTCCCTCTCCGCAGGGGAGTCGATCGCCACGGCGGTGTTGAAGATCTCCTCGAGCCTTCCGTGTTCAGGTGTGGACACGATCCTGGTCTCCAGACCTCACTGATAAACCGTCACGAAGCCCTGCCGCAACGCGCTTTGCAGGGTCGCCTGCAGGCGCTTGCGGCGATTGCTCCCAGAGTCTCATGCGCTTTTCACGCTCATCGTGCCTCAGCCGATGCCGCAATTACGCCGGCTCGTCCCCTCCGCTCATCTCGTCGAAGAGCCAGGCGCGGGCGAAGGTCCAGTAACGATCGGCCGTGGCGCGGGAGATGCCGAGGATCCCCGCGGCCTGCGCGACGGTCAATCCCGCGAAGTAGCGCAGCTTCACCAGCTCGGCCTTGATCCGGTCCTCGCGGGCCAGCTTCTCCAGTGCCTCGTCGAGGGCGATCAGGTCGATCGGGTCGGACACGGTGATGGCGTCCGCCTCGTCGATTTCCCGTCGCTCACGCCCGCCCCCGTGCTTCAGCCGCGCCTTGCGCCGCGCGGATTCGATCAGGATCCTGCGCATCGCCTCGGCCGCGGCGGCGAAGAAATGGGCGCTGTTTTCCCAAGTCGCCATGGAGCCGCCGAGGAGGCGCAAGTACGCCTCGTGCACGAGCGCCGTGGCCTGCAGCGTGTGCCCGGGACGCTCGCGGTTGAGCTTGCTGGCGGCCAGCCGTTTCAGCTCGCTGTAGATGGCGGAGAGCAGCCTGTCGGTGGCGCGCGGGTCGCCATCGCTCGCTTCCTCGATGATCCGCGTGATATCTCCCATCAATGCTCCCTAGGATCACCGGCCGCGGACCGAACTGGCCGCGTCCCGGGCTCGTGGATCCTACAGAAACCCTTGAGAACCGCCGGTATTATACAGCAAGCACTTACGGGATCGGTCAACGAATACCGATTGGAAGACCAGCTCCCGAGGAATGCTGCCCATCAACCACATGATTCGAATGGTTCGCTCATCCTGTATTCTGCACTCGTCGTTCTCGTCAAACCTCTGGCGTGTTGGTGAATTGATCGTATTGCGGAAGGATCAGATCCTGTCGAGGCGTGTTGTGGCGGTTTAAATTATTTGGTCTCCGCCCGCGCATCGGCCTTTGAATAAAAATAAGACCGCCATGCCTGGATCCGTTTTGCCGTCTTCGATGACAGGGGTTCGGAGCGCACCGAGGCAGGCTTGAGACACTGCTCCATAAAACCTGCCAGACCGTCGGTGAGGATGTATACGTTCCGAAAACCCAGGCGGAACAGAGAATCCCTGGCCTGAGCGGGATGGGTCATGCCGTTCGAGTAGAGCACGATCAGACCGTTGTTCTTGTAGGGCAGGAGGTGATCAGCCAGTTCGGGGAGAGCGACGTTCACCGCTCCTTTCAGATGGAATCGGTTGTATTCGAGAGGCGAACGCACATCGACCACTATTAGATCTCGATCACCGCGCATCATGCGATCGGCAAGATCCGTCGGTTCGATATGATCCACCGCTTCTTCCACCCCGGCTAGCAGGTTTTTTTCGAGCTCCGGCGAGATCAGGATCGCTCCGTCGCCCAAATCCACGGCGGCTGCCGACCGCTCATCAGCGCCGGTTTCTTGGGATGTCGGAAATATAAAGAGTGCTCCGGCAAAGACCACCAGAATCAGACTGAAGGCCCTGAGAAAAGTAGAGCTGACATGAACGGTTTTTGACGCTTTGGCCTTCTCCAGTTTTTCGCAGAGCCAGAAGCAAATGATGGCAACCACGACAAAGAGAAACACAAACATCGGTTTGGAAAGACCGAGGCTGTCAAAAACGGAGAGAACACCTCTATCTCCCGCAGAAGCGATGCCTTTGACAGCAGGATAAATCTCACTGAACAGGATGCTGCCCAGCAACGCGCCGATGAGCGCGACCAGGGCATCGAGCTTTCCGGAAGCCAGGCCGGCGGCGGCCGTGCCTGGGCACCAGCCGCTCACCACGAATCCTACGCCGAAGATCAATCCCCCTACTATTTGAGAGCCATAAATCGTGGGCAGCAGGTAGATCGCATCGACCTGAACCCAGCCCATGGCAAGAAAGCAGGAGAGCCCCAGCATGGCGGTCACCACGGCGGAAAACATCACCTTGATGACCGCCATGTCCTTGAAATAAAACACGCCGGCCAACTTTCGCGAGCTGCCAAAACCCGCCTGCTCCAGAAAAATCCCGAAGAACAAGCCGATCAGCAGGGCGAGAAAGAAAGCCTTCGGAGAGTTCAGCGCATCTGTTGCGTAGAGTGTATCAATCATGCCACTGCTTCCTAACGAAGTAAGCCGCGGCATAACCGCCTGCGAACACAAAGACCAAAAAAACGAAGCTTCCCGTGAGCAGGAGAGCCGTTCCGGTCAGAGCCTGTCCGGAGGTGCAGCCGCTCGCCATGCGACTCGCGAAGCCGACCAGCAGTCCACCGACGAGGGCATAGGTCAAACGGCGGCCGGCCGCGCAATTGGCTCCCCTCTCCACCGTGAGCTCTGTTCTGCCGAAGAGCATCGATGACATGGCCCCTCCCAGCACTACACCGATGAACATGAACACCAGGTAATAGCTCAGAGGGTTTTCGCCATAGCGCCCGAAGTACTCGCTGTTCAGGGTATGTCCTGGAAGCAAACACATCTCGCAAAATGCCGCAACCCGCGCAATGCCGGCCGAAGCCCCGAGCCCCGCCCCAAGAATGAGGAACGCTGCAAGCAAGGTCAAGCCGAGGAACACACCTGCGAGGTAAGGATTCATGAACGATTTCTTGGCGGTTTGTAGCGTACTCATGGCTCAGCACCCTGCACTCTTCTTCTTGGGCGCTTCCGTTTTTTGCGCCGGCGTCGATGATCGCATCTTGGCAGGTGTTGAAGGCTGAACGGATCGGGTTTGTGGCAAAGCGGATCCGATCCCCGGACTTGCTCCGCCTGCCGCGATACCGGCCGTTTCCGACTCCCTCCAGTAAGCTTCCAGCCCCCCATACAGCGCCTTGATGGAACGTTGCGTCTTCTGGGAGAGGATGCCGGCAACCATCATGGCCAGCGATCCATCCCGGTCGGTTACGATCAGAGGGCCTGCCCCTGTAAGGTAGGCGGGATTGTTCAACAAATCCGCGATATCCACATTCAGCGAACCTGGCAGGTTATAGTCGGCGTACTGGACGGGCGGTCGGATATCCACCAGGTCGAAGGTATCGGGTAGATCCATGAGCAGCCTCTTGAGCTCGGCTGCGGAGAGCCGTTCGGCGAGCTTGATCTCCCTCTTCGGAGCGGCGGTGCCCGGGGTGCTGGCGATAGCCCGCGTCTCTGCGCCGTACACCGGAAATCCCGCGTTGATCCAGGCCTCGCCGCCACCCTCCATACTGCGCACGGTCCTGAAGCTCTTGCGCTCCAGAACGCCAACGGCCATGCTGGAGCGGTAGGCCGAATTACAGACGGTGACGACCGGCTGGGTGGGATCGAGTCCGGAAGATTGCTCGAAGAGATGGTTCAACGGCAGGTTGATCACCGTTCCTATCCGCAGCCCCATCCACTCGTTGGGAAGCCGCACATCCACGATGAGAGGTTCCTTGCCCTGCTGCATGAGCTCGTAGAGCTCCAAGGGTTTGATCGAGAGGGTGCTCACCGTGGCAAGCAGCAGCTCGTTCTTCCGGCAGGTTTCGACGTTGATGATTCCAAAGGGATTGTAACCTGTTCGGTGAAGCCTGCGGATCGCCTCCTTCAGTTCTGCGAGAGCCCCGCAGAGCACGAGCTTCGCGTCCCACGGGACCATGATGCCCACCCAGGCTTCCAGACGACCCCTCACCCCGATATTCACCGCATTGGGAATGTGGCAGGCGGCATACTCCTTCGCGTTTCTGATATCAACGACGTAGAACCGTGTCGGATCGGAGAGCGACGTATCCGGTTTCATCTCAGGTGGCAATGGAGCATCCCAATCCACTTTTTCCGGACCGCTCCGGTTCATGGCCGCGTTGTGCTTGAAGTATTGGGGAGCCTCGGGAAGGCCTTCCAGGACCGCAGCGATGAAGGTACTCCTCGTTTTGTGCTGCAGGTAGGAGTTGGAGGTGCGCTCCGCCCCGATGGTCGAGAAGGGTTTGTCGCTCAGATGAGCACCGCACAGCGATCCTGCTCCGTGGGCCGGAAAAATAACCACGTTATCCTTCAGCTTTGAGAGCTTCTCCGTCCAGGTATCGTAAAGCATCGATGCCAAGCTGGCCGGGGCGACATGACCACCCATGAGATCGGGCCGTCCCACGCTCCCTACGAAAAGAGTGTCGCCCGTCAGCATGCACACTGGAGAATCTTGCTTATCTGTGCCGTGAATCTTGATACACATGCTATCCGGCGTGTGGCCCGGAGATTCGATGAATTCGAGCAGCAGGCTGCCGAACTCAACTACCGACCCCTCTTTCATAGGCTCGATCTCATATCCTGCCCCGCTCGAGGCATTCTGATAGATCGGAACTTGCAGTGTGGAAGCCAGTTCGATGTGTCCGGCCACAAAATCCGCGTGGGAATGAGTGAGGATCACTCCCATGATCGGAGCGCCTTCCTTTTTCGCGTGCTCCAGATAAAAATCGATGTCCCGATCTGGATCCACCACCAGGCTCTGTCCGGAACTGATCAACATATAAGAATAATGGGAAAGCACGGCCAGGTTGAACTGGATCATCTTGAAACCTGGATAGAGGTAGGTGTCCACGACCTGGTGCATCGCGCCTTCAAAACCGTGTGTCGCTGATTCCGCATCCTTGAGCTCGACCTCTTGGGGCAGGCTGTGAGCCGAGAGGATCGGTAGCACCAAACATGGTACTGTAGATAAAAACAACATTCTAATGATACACTTGAAGAGGGTCATTTTAGCCTCCCTCGACGGCCCGAAATGGTAAGTAAGCCAAAATGGTATGAAAGTATATCCCAAGCTGAACTCGCCGATCTGGGAGAGCATGACGCCCACGTAGAGGCTGAAAACTCAAGGACGCCCCAGCAACCGCAACAGCGAAGCATTGATCAAAGTATTCGTGGCCAGAGCAGCGAAAACAAGCAACAATATCAACCACCAATTGTCAATGATAAAATGCGTATCAAGGAGCATGCCTATGGAGACGAAAAAAAGGTTCCAGGATCGTGTTTTTTGAGAAATGAGAGAAAGTTATGCCGACATGGGCACTGGATCATCCATTCTTGACAAGAATGCTGGCCTGCTGCGCCACAGGTTGTACGACCGCGCTGGGAGCCTTGCCTGTCCTGTTCATCAAACGCGAAGTATCTCAGCGGTTGATGTCGTCATTGCTCGGATTTGCAGCGGGAATCATGCTGGCCGCCACCTGTTTCAGCTTGATCGTCCCCGCGCTCGAGCATCATCACGGCGGCATCGTCGTAACGTATGCCGCCCTCAGCGGCATGGTCGAGCCGGTCATGGGTTTCATAGGGCTGCTCGCGGTGCGTGTCATGACTCCCCTGCTGCTTGGTCGTTGGCCTTTGCAGGAGGAGCCATGATCTATGTAATCGCCGAGGAAATCATTCCGAAGGCACACGCGGAAGGTGGCGAGAGGGTGACGACAGCGGCATTGATGATCGGCTTTGTCTTGATGATGGTTCTGGATAACTCTCCGGGATGATCACCGACCGACGAGTTACTTTCGCCCTGTCAACGATCTCAAAGGAGGCTCAACGATGCTGACTGGACTACATTTTCTGCTCACCTATTCCTGCAACTTCGAGTGTGATCACTGCTTCCTCTACTGCAGCCCGCGCGCCGAAGGGATATTCACCTTGTCGCAGATCCGCAAGGTTCTCGAGGAGGCGCAAACAATCGGCACGGTGGACTCGATCTACTTCGAGGGCGGAGAGCCCTTCCTCTACTATCCGATATTGGTGGAGGGTTTGAAGCTCGCGAAATCAGCCGGCTTTTCGACGGGTATCGTCACGAACTGCTTCTGGGCCACGACGGTCGAGGATGCCGGGGTGTGGCTGGGTCCGGTGAAGGCTGCCGGTGTCGACGACCTGAGCCTGTCGGATGACGAATTCCACCATGGAGACGGGCAGGAATCGTCGGCTCAGCGCGCCACTCGAGCCGCGCAGAAACTGGGAATTCCCGCCGCGTCGATCTGCATCGAGAAACCCAGTGTCACGCCTTCCTCCGACTCCCGGGGCGACCCGGTCGTGGAAGGCGGTGCGCTCTTCAAAGGGCGTGCGGTCGAGAACCTGACCGAGGGCATCCCCACCAGACGGCCCGAAACATTCGGTGAGTGCACGCACGAGGAGCTCGTCACGCCCAAGCGCATGCACTTGGATCCATTCGGCCATGTCCACGTCTGCCAGGGGGTGAGCATCGGCAATATGTGGCAGACGCCGCTCTCCAGCCTCGTTGACGGGTACGACGGGCGAAAGCACCCCATTTGCGGTCCGCTGATCAAAGGCGGCCCGGCGGAGCTCGCCCGCGCACACGGCGTCGAGCTCGACGGAGAGTTCGTCGACGAATGCCACTACTGCTACCTCGTGCGCCGCGCCCTGGTCGACAGGTTTCCCGAGTACCTGGCGCCGCGCCAGGTCTACGGCCTGTCACGGGATGGCAACATCACCGAGACCTCGTCCGGCTGATGCGTGTGGATCGCACCGCTGCCCGGTATGTGGTCGCCGAGCGCAACAACGCGGTACTCGATCACTCGAACCGGTGGACGATCGAAGGTCGAGTCCCCCAACCTATGCCGGTGATGCTTTCGGCTCGTGGAACCATCGCTCACAGCTTGGTGAAGGGAAATCCATCAAACGACCACTCCTCGGACGGAAATATCCCCAGGTAGAGGTCAAGGTCGTAGCCGCCCGCCGGCGCCAGGGCGCTCAGGTTATACAATGGCCCACATCGTGCAGGTGCGGTGCACCGTCGCAGCAGTAATCCCAAAGTTGAGGGCCGCCGGCGTGTACAGCACCTTACCGATGTATCGTGTTTCGGTCGGAACGACTGCTAGAGCCCGACGCACACGGTCTTGGTCTGGGTGTAGTGCTCCACGACCTCATGGCCCATCTCCCGGCCCCATCCCGATTGCTTGTAGCCTCCGAAGGGCATCGCCGAGTCGAAGATGTTGTAGCAGTTGACCCACACGGTTCCGGCTCGCAGCGACTCGGCCACGCGGTGCGCCTTGGAGATATCCTTGGTCCACACGGCCGCCGCCAGGCCGTAGATCGAATCGTTGGCCATCTGAACCAGCTCCTCGGTTTTTTGGAACGGCTGAGCCACCACCACAGGTCCGAAGATCTCCTCTTGCACCACCTTCATCTCCTGGCGGACATCCTTGATGACGGTAGGTGAGACGAAATAACCCTGATCACCGAGGCGCTCCCCACCGGTGACGACGCAGGCGCCCTCCTTGATCCCCGAATCCATGAAACCCGTGACCCGATCGAGCTGCTCCTGCGAGATCAGCGGTCCCATCTCGGTATCCTGAGCCAGGCCAGGTCCCAGCCGTATCGCCCGGGCGCGTTCCGACACGCCGGCGACCACTTCGTCGAAAATCCCCTGCTCCACCATCAGGCGCGACCCGGCGCAGCAGCACTGCCCGTGGTTGAAGAAGATGGCGTTCGCCGCGCCGTCGATCGCCGCTTCCAGGTCCACTACGTCGTTGAAGACCACGTTGGGCGACTTGCCACCCAGTTCCAGGCTGACCTTCTTCAGGTTGCCCGCCGCAGCCTGCACGATCAGCTTCCCCACCTCCGTCGAACCTGTAAAGGCCACCTTGTCCACGCCCTCGTGCGCGGCGAGGGGGGCGCCAGCGGTCTCGCCGTAGCCGGGGACGATGTTGACCACACCATCTGGCAGCCCGGCCTCGCACAAGAGCTCGCCCAGCCGCAGTGCTGTCATCGGGGTTTGCTCGGCCGGCTTCAAGACCACCGTGTTCCCCGCCGCCAGGGCGGGCCCGAGCTTCCACGCGGCCATCAGCAGGGGAAAATTCCACGGGATGATCTGGCCCACGACACCCACCGGCTCGCGCACGGTGTAGGCGTGGAATCTGGCTTCCGGGGCGTAAGGGACCGAGATCGGAATGGTGGTGCCCTCGATCTTGGTGGCCCAGCCCGCCATGTAGTGGAAGAGATCGGCCGCGAGAGGGACGTCGGCCACTGCGGCCACCGCGCGCGGCTTGCCGTTGTCCAGCGACTCCAGCTCGGCCAACTCGTCGAGGTTCTGCAGGATCAGGTCTCCGATCCGCCAGATGATGCGACCCCGCTCGGACGGCGTCATCCGCCGCCACGAACCGTTCTCGAACGTCTTACGAGCACTGGCGACGGCCCGCTCGATCTCCTCGTGCGCGCCCTCGGCGACCTGCGCGATCACGTCGCCGTTGGCAGGGTTGAAGACGGGAAAGGTCTTGCCCGATGCGGCGTTGACCCACTTGCCGTCAATGAGCATCCGTTTGGGCGAGGACAGGAAATCCCTTGCTCTCTGGCTCACCTCGACCTTGGAAATCGTCAGGGGTTTGGTCTCGACCATGACTCGCTCCTCCAGCTTTGGAATACACGAAATGACGCCGTAATACGTTTTACATGCTAAACGAGCGCCGCCGGTGGGAAGGTGTTCTCGTCGAGTGCCAGAACCGTGCAGCGGCCCCGATGAATGATAGGCGTGATGCCCGGCGCAGGCAATCCGGATTTTCGAATTCGCGCCGCTTCTACCCAACCTCTGCTCTCGACACTGTAAGCAAGAACTCTCGCAAAGCCGCAAAGAGCGCAAAGATAAAGGCAATAAAGCGATAGGTGAAGAGGTAGTTGGTGCTGCGATCCTCGTGTCTTGAGAAAAGCCTCGATACACCAAAGACCTCTTGGCGGTCTTGGCGTCTTGGCGAGAGGAAATCTTGAATCGATTGTTGGTTCCCGGGGAATCTGGCGCTCGCGCCAGGACGGCGGCTTCTACCTGAACACCAGCGACCTGTATTGCTTGCATTGCTCAGCCGAAATTGTTTGACTCGTTGACTCAAACAATCGGATTCTAAGGAGCTAACAGCTCCAGGCGCACGTCCGCTGCTGTTCGACTGCTTGGTTCCAATTGCGCCGGGTAAGGATTTCAGCGTGAAAATAAATCTGCTTGTGGTGCTCGCGAGTCTGGTTGTGATGGCCGCGGCGGTGGTCGTCTACTTTCCGGCGCTGTCCAACGGCTTCGTCTGGGACGACCATTTCACCGTGTTCGGGAACCGCCACATCCAAACCCTCGGCGCGCCCTCGATCACATGGATGTTCACCGAGTCGCTCAACGGCAACTGGATCCCGCTCAACTGGCTCTCCCATGCGCTCGTGTATCGCCTGGCAGGGCTCGATCCCATGCCACACCACCTGGCGAACGTCGTCCTGCACAGCCTCAACGCCCTGCTGGCCTTCCTCCTGTTCCTGGCCATTCTCAGGCGGGTCCGGTCAGCAGGCGCAGAAAGCGGAAACCCGGCCGTCGTCGACCGCGAAGCCCGAGCCGCCGGATTCGGTGACATTCTGGCTGCTGCACTGGGGGCGCTCTTTTTCGCCATGCACCCGCTCCACGCTGAATCCGTCGCCTGGGTCACGGAGCGCAAGGACATCGGCTGCGCCTTCTTCTTCCTGCTCTGCCTGCTCGCCTATCTTCGTTATGCGTCGGCGCAGGAGAAGAAGGTTTCGCGGTGGCTCCTCTGCCTGGGGCTCTTCGTGCTCGCACTGCTCTTCAAACCGATGGCGGTCACCCTGCCCTTGGTTCTTCTGATTCTCGACTGGTGGCCCCTGGGCCGCCTGCAACGCCCCCTGGGCCTGGTGCTCCTGGAGAAAGTACCCTTTTTTCTGGTCTCCATCGCCGCCGGCATCATCGCCATCCTCTCCCAGAACACCGGGGTTTTGACGCTGGAGAGGGTACCCTTGGCTTTCAGGATTTCGAACGCCTTCCATTCGATCTTCTTCTACATGGCCAAGATGGTCGTCCCACTCGACCTGGCCCCGCTCTACCCGATTGTCGAGCCCGAAGCCACGGCCTTCTCCTCGAAGCACATCGGCTCGGCCGTCCTGGTCCTCGCGATCACCGTCGCGTTGCTCGTTTGGGGCCTCCGGAGAAGACGGTACCTGACGGCGGCTTGGGCTTTCTACATCGTGACCCTCGGGCCGGTGCTCGGCATTTTGCAGGTGGGTGTGCAGGCCGCGGCAGACCGCTATACCTATCTCCCCGGGCTGAGCCTCGCCTTGGCTCTCGGCGCCGGGGTCGTGGCGTTGCAGGGACGGCTCGAGCGCCTCGCACCCTTCTTCAGGAAGGCCAAGCCGGTCCTGGTCATCTTCGGATGCGGGCTCGTCTGGCTCGGCTGCCTGTGCTTCTCCCAGGCCAAGGTCTGGAAGGATTCGGTCACCCTCTGGGAACACCAGACGGAGCTCCACCCGAATGTGTCGCACCTCGCCTACCTCAACCTGGCGACGGCCTACCGGACCGCCGGCCGGATCGACGAATCGATCGATACCTACCGCAAGGCCATGGAGATCTCCCGGCCCCACCCCCGGGCACACAACGGGCTGGGATGCGCGCTCCTGGCGAAGGGGCGTTTGGATGAGGCGATCCGGGAGTTCGAGCAGGCCATCGCCAAAGAGCCAGACTACTCCGAACCGTACCGCAATCTCTGGTTCGCCTACGATGAGCAGGGCAGACACGACGAGGCGCTGACCACGGTTACAAAGGCGGTCGAGCTGAACCCTGAGTACGCGGAGGCTTACAGCAATCTGGGGCTGAGCTACCAGAAGATGGACCGGCTTGGCGATGCGGAGGCCGCTTTCCGGCGGGCGATGCAGCTCGACCCCGGTAAATTCGAGTATCCCGCCAATCTCGGCACTGTTTATCTGCGCATGCAACGGTTGGACGATGCCTTCACCTTGTTCGAGAAGGCCCTGGGCATGAATCCCACCGAGCCGAAGTGCCACCTCAACCTGGGGCTGGCCTCTCTGCAGATGGGCCGGATCGACAAAGCGATCGCCTATCTTCAGAGGGGCGCCGAGCTCGATCCCGGGAATCTCGATGCTCTCAAGATCCTGGGCAGCACCCTCCAAAAGGCCGGGCGCCCGAAGGAGGCCGCCGCCTGTTACGAGCGGATGCTTGCCACCGACGACGGTCTCCTGCCGGCGCATGTCTCCCTGGTCCACCTCTACCTCGACCTGGGAAACCGCAACGCGGCTCTGCGCCATTACGAGAGGGCCGTCCAGCTTGCAGGGCGGGAGCTGCCCAAGCTGCGGAAACGGTTGTTCTGACGCCGAGCCGGTATCAGAAGGTCGTTCTCCATCCGACAGCAGGTATCTTCCGGGCTGGAACTCGGGAGCACCCTATCCGCGCAGCGGGACGGCGAACAACGCCGCGACGCAGCAGACCGGCAGCAACACCCTGAGGGATTTCAAGGGATACATCCCTTCCGCCAGGTGTTTGGGATGGTAGGGATCTACTCGGGCGATCCTGTCAGCACGAAATCGAAAATCGTCCAGGGCTCGGTGAGGCTGATATTTCCTTTGCCCGGAACCTCCACGTAAAACATGATTCCGATCTCTTCCTCGTCCTTCAGAAAGAGGCCGTAGGGCTCCCGTTTGGGCACGCCGATTTCGACGATCGTCCGAGATCCTTCCCTGCGCGATGCAAAAAGCAGCTCGTCGGGATTGAAATAGGTGTACCTGCCGGTCTCTTTGGCGCGCTTGTCGAAGAACGGCCAACAGCCCATGTTGCCGAGATGAAGCTTGGCATCGCGGAGGGTAGCCCCCTTCTCGTTACCCCCGCTGATCCGCAGTTCGAGGTTGTCGTTTCCCACGTAGAAGCCATTGGCCAGGAAATCGAAGACCACTCTCACCTGGGGTGCATCGCCTTCAAGGGCGAAGGCCAGGTAGAAATAGTCGTTGCTCCACCCTGCCCACAAATCCGCTTTCTGGCCGAAACCTTCGAGGAAGGCGAAGGGAGCTTCCTTCCATTCCGAGAGACGGCCGTCGACTTCGGCGACCTTGCCGGCGATCTTGCTGCGGAAAGGGTAGATGGGATAGCGGTCCAAACCGTCCGGGATGCCGTCTCCATCGGTATCGGAGCTCTGCGGTCCGGGACGGATGTATTCCAGACCGATCTTTGATCGAACGGGAGCGTTCATGCACCGGACCCAGGTACTGGTCAGCGCCTCCTCCATATCGGTCAATCCGTCGCCATCACCGTCCTGGCTGAGAGGATCGGATCCGAACCGCTTTTCGTCGAGCGGCAGCTCGGGCGCATGGTCCGGGATGCCGTCGTTGTCGCGGTCTCTGGCCGTGCGCAGGTCGGCATACATGAGCCTGAGTTGCTGATCGATCGTCAGGTTTCTGAGCTGCCAGGCGATCCCGTCCCAGTGCTCGCCGTGATCTGCGGCCGTATCTTCGGCCCATCCCGGATGGGCCGAAGCGAAGTGGCAAAACCACATGCGGTCGTCCTCACGGTTCATGCCGCTGAGCTTGAAGTTTGATTCCACCTGGTGCTTGTACTCGTGGCACATGAGCCAGGCCACGTCGGACCCACCCAGGAAGTGGGACTTTCCCGGCTTGGGCCAGTCGATGTAGTGGGTTCCGCCCCCCGAGCCCTGGTAGTACCACGACCGGCTCATCGTGTTCCAGCGCCTCTCGCACTCGCAGATGAGCTGCCCGTAGTAGAGCTCGTCTCCCTTCCCCGCGCGTACCACAGCCTCCTCGAACGACTTTGCGTGTTTCTGCACCGGCAGATTCGCGAAGCACCCAGGCGCATCGTCAGGCGCCTGGTCCTTCCCGTAGAACGTAGGATCCACATAAAAATCGAAGTCGATGTAGAGCTTCATCCTCGAGTTGACCCAGTAGAAAAGCTGCGTCTCACGGAAACTCGCGGCGTAGAGCCGTTCGTAGTCCGGCTCGGGCATCGGCTCGGGAAAGGGCGTATCGGCCTGCAGCGACGGGAGGTAGAGGACGTTGGGAAGGAGCAGCACCTTCAACGTAAGAGCCAGATACTCCGTTTCTCCCTTCCGAGCGCGTGTGTTGATAGCATATTCCCTGGACCATTCTGACGGTGGAATGCTGAACATCTCGGGCAGGCGAACCCGGTAGTAATATTTCTGCCCGGGCTTGAGCCCTTTGAGTTGGAGCTCGTGGATATGGCAGCGTTGCCTGTCTTGCGCCCTCACTTTTCTAGGGGGCTCCCGACCGTCAGACCAGGGATCGGGCCGGCTCGGCGTGTATTGCGGCTCACCCCCCTTCCTCAACAAGATTTCCGTCGAGCAAGGTGTCCTGGTGCGCCACGAGATCAAAGCGCCGCTTCGAGTGATCTCCCTGACACGGACATCTTCGGGCACCGTGAGATCGGTTGGAAGAAGGACGATCCGGTTGTGGTTGCAATCGGCCACGGCGACCTCACCCCGGCTGTTGATGGCGATATCCGTGATATTCTTCAATCTGCCGAACCCGCCACCGGTGATCACCCGGGTCGGTTTGCTTTTGCTGTTGAGCGCGGCCCGGTTCTCGAAGACCTTGATTTCCCCGAATGCGCTCTGAAGCCCGAGAATGCGGCCTTCCTCGTCCCCGGCGAGGCTGCGGGTGATCCAAAACCCCCAGATGATGCCATCTTCCGCTAACTTCTCCATGCGGGTGATGAAGCCGCTCTGTACGTCGTATTGGAGCTGTTCGATCCGGCAGTTCCAGCCGTTTGCCACATAGATCCGCCCCAGATCTTCGTCGATGAAGACCCCCCCGGGCTCGTTGAGCTGCCCCGGATCGATACGCCTCCATTGTGTCGAGGGCTGCTTGTCCGGCGTTTCCACGTCGCGCGGCTTGTCGCCTTCTCGGTTGCTGAAGGTGAAGAGGTGCTTACCTTTCGGTGAGAACACCTGCAGCCGGTGGTTGAGACGATCGGAAACCACCATCCGACCGCGGCTGTCCGCCGAGATATTGGCCGGAAACTTGAATTCGCCTTTCCCTCTCCCCTTCCGGCCGAATGCAAAAAGAAAACGCCAGTGGGCATCGAACACCTGGATCCTGTGGTTTCCGGCATCGGCCACGGCATACCGGCCGCCAGGGAGCTGAACAACATCCTGCACTTTTTGAAACTCGCCGTTTTCCGTTCCGCTCTTGCCGACGATGGTTTTGAGCTCGAGTGCGGGGGTGAAGACCAGGATGCGGTCGTTGCCCGTATCGGCCACGATGAGCCGGTCCTCATCATCGAAGGTCAGCCCGCCAGGTTCTTTGAGGGTTACGGCGGAAGAAGAGGTCATACAGAAAAACACTAGAGCAATCGCCCACATAGGTCCCTCACCGCTTCATGAAGTAAAACGTTTCTGATCGTTTCACGATCCACTCCGTCGAGTCTCCCACATTGACCACGTAGTCGTAGTAAGCTCTCGGTGCAGCGGCCGGTACGGGCTGCTCAAAGGTATGCGTGATAGTCTGCCCCGAAGCCAGGACGATCTTCTGGTAGTTCAGGATTGGGCCGACGAAGGTCAACGACCCGGTCAATCGTGTGACCAGGCAGGTCGTGTAGACATCGATCGACATCGGTTGGGTGTCCGGATTCCGCAGCGACACCTGGAAGGAGACGCTCCCGCCTCCGGAGGGCACCGTCAACGGTCCCAGGAAGTTGAACTGAAAGTCGGGCAGAACCACGGGCGCCGGATCGTTCACGTAGAGCACCGGTGTCGATCCGTAGTGACCGGTCACGACATCGACGTCACCGTCATTATCCCAGTCGATCGGGAACGGCCGGGTGTAGGAGTCGGGCATGATCGGCTCGCCGCCCACGGTCAAGTCCTCGTGCCGCGAGAAGAGAGGGGCTCCGAGAACACCCAGATTCTCGTAGAAACGGAGCCTCCCCATGCCGTCGCCTATCACGAGGTCGGGCAGTGTATCTTGGTCCAGATCGGTCCAGATCGGAGCCGAACTGTTGGAGACCGTCAGGTCGAAGCTGCCTTCCTGCACGAACTGACGCTTCGAGAAGTGAGGCGCGCCGGCGATCCCGTCGTTGAGATAGAGACTCACCCTGCCGTCGGCATCCCCCACCAGGAGATCAAAGAGGCTATCGTCGTTCCAGTCGCAGGTGAACGGCATGGAGTAGGCGCCCACAGTGAGGTCGACGCCACCCACTTGGACGTAACCGGCATCGGTAAGAGATGGGTTTTGCGCGGTTCCCACGTTGAGAAAGAGATGGATGCGTCCATCAAACTCGCCGCAAAGCAGGTCGAGGGCGCTGTTGTCGTTCCAGTCCACACCATGTGGAGTCGCGCCGATGCATCAGCCATACCCCACGCTGATCGGCTTGCCGTCGGCCTCGAGCATAGTGCCACCGGCGAAGACCGGGTCATTATCAGTCCCGACGTTGAGAAAGAGGTAGACGTTTCCTTTGTAGAAGGTCCCGACGAGGAGATCCTTGGCCTGGTCCGCGTTCCAGTCGCAAACCGCCGGGGCGGTGACCCTGTTGGTCGGGAGGATCGGGCTGCCGTTCGTCAGCAGGTACTTGCCGGGCTGGAATTCGGGAGCACCTTGCCCGAACAGCGGGGCAGCGAGAAGCGCCGCGACGCAGCAGACCGGCAGGAACAGAACGAGGGATTTCATGGTGTAGATCCTATCCGCAAGGGGGTTGTGGTGTACGGTATCTCGAGCTTCTTGGCTTTTTTGCTCGCACGACGTTGCTATTATACCCCATGGCTAGGATTTCGCCGATCTTGATCGAACAGGCTCATCTCGTGCGATCGTGCAGGGCGCAGGCGCTCGAAAACGGCGTGCAGAGGGTGGCAGGGCGCCAGGCACTCGCCACACATTCCGGTCCTCGTTGCAGATAAAGAATCCCTTTTCGGTCACACCGAGCTCTCCTGCGGGTATCAATGATATTGATAAATGGAGGATGCTGAAGATGACTGTCGATACACCGAAAAGTCCGTTCACGCAGGACGAAAAGACCGAGACCAAGGCTCGGCGACTGGTTGCCGAGGCCCTGGCCGGAAATCAGGACGCCCTGGAAACCCTCATCCGCTGGCACCAGCCGTGGATTTTCAACCTCGCCTTCCGGATGGTCATGGTCCGCGAGGACGCCGAAGACGTGACCCAGGAAATCCTGATCAAGATGATCACAAAGCTCGCCAGTTACAATCCCGACAAGAGCGCGTTCCGCACCTGGCTCTACCGCATCGTGACGAACCACGTCATCAACATGAAGACCCGCGGCTACGAGGCTGCGATCCAGGGATTCGACTCGTACTACTCTTTTGTCACCGAAGTCCCCGACCAGGATCCCGATTCCTCGCCCGAGACGCAACTGGTCATCGCGGACCTCGCGATCGGCTGCGTGATGGGCACGCTACTCTGCCTCGAGCGGACGCAGCGACTGGTTTTCATTCTGGCCATCGGATTCGACGTGTCCGACGTCATGGGCAGCGAGATCCTGGGCATGTCGCGAGCCGCTTTCCGCAAGACCCTCTCGCGGGCTCGCGCCAGGCTGCATCAGTACATGAACGGCAACTGTGGCCTCGTCAATCCTGAAGCCCCTTGCCGCTGCAGGAAGAAAGCCAAGGCGTTCATCGATTCTGGTGCCTACTCCGCCGATCGCATCTTCTTCCATCAAGCCGATGGAGCGCGGCTGAGAGAGCTCGTGGGAGAAAAGATCGAACAATTCGACACCGAGGTCTACGACGACTATGCGCGCTTGTTCCGCGAACACCCGTTCTATTCGTCTCCCGACGTGATCGGCTGGCTGCGCCAGTTGGTGGATGGGAAGAGCTTTAAAAAAATCTTTGAACTCGACGAACCGGATGAGGGATAATCCGATCCAAAAGAGGGGCGATGATGCGTCTTTCACTATACCACTTGGTCGTGTTGCTCGTGTTATTGGTGCACCTGCCTGCATCTGTCGCCAACGGGGAAGAGCAGAGCGTCGCGACCTACGGCGACATCGCGGCAAGCCTTCTCGCCCAACAGAACGCTTCCGAGGACCTCGAGAAACCGTCGCGACGCCCACCGCCCCAACCCCGCGAATACACCATTCCGGTCGTCGATCTCGCCGGTGAGACACAGCGCCAGGTGATCGTCGACCGCGAAGAGGGCCAGTATCTGGGCCACCCCACAACGGTGCTCCTGAAAGACGGCAAGACCATGATTTGCGTCTATCCGAAGGGACACGGCAAGGGCGCCATCGTGATGAAGCGCAGCGTTGATGGCGGCAGGAACTGGTCGCAGCGCCTGCCGACTCCCGCGAGCTGGGCCACCTCCAAGGAGGTGCCGACCCTCTTCCGTATGACCGATCCGGATGGCGTCGAGCGGCTCATCATGTTCTCCGGACTCTACCCCATTCGGCGGGCCGTTTCCGAGAACGCCGGAGCCACCTGGAGCGAGCTCGAACCGATCGGCGAATTCGGGGGCATCGTCGCCATGTCCTGCGCGACGCGCCTGCAGAACGGGAACACCATGGTCTGCTTTCACGACGACGGCCGCTTTCTACATGGCAGCGGCAAGCGCACCGCCTTCCAGGTGTTCAAGTCCATCTCCAGCGACGGTGGCCTCACCTGGAGCGCACCGCAGGTGATCGCCGAACACGCGGAGGCCCACCTCTGCGAGCCCGGTCTATTGCGCTCGCCCGATGGCCGTCAGATTGCTTTACTTCTCAGGGAAAACAGCCGGAAGTACAACTCCTTCGTCATCTTCTCCGACGACGAGGGCACCACGTGGTCGCGCCCGCGCGAGCTGCCCGCCGCACTGACCGGCGACCGCCACACGGGGCGGTATGCGCCTGACGGGCGGCTCTTCGTCTCGTTCAGGGATACCGCCCACGTGAGCAGCACCCAGGGCGACTGGGCCGGATGGGTGGGCACCTACGACGACATCGTGCACGGCCGCGAGGGGCAGTACCGCGTCCGGCTCATGGACAACCACCACTCCTGGGACTGCGCCTACCCCGGGATCGAGCTCCTGCCCGATGACGCCTTCGTGGTCACCACCTACGGCCACTGGACGGCCGGCGAATCGCCCTACATCGTGAGCATACGGTTCACCCTGGACGAGCTGGATTCAAGGGCCGCGCTCCTACCAGAGGAGTCCAGATAAGCCACCCGGCCACGCCACCAGTCCGGTCGATTTCTTTCCGGCCGATTTCTGTGGGCCGGCGGATGTCGCATCGAGGATGATGCCCTTCCGCTGCTTCCCTCGATCCGTTCAGTGATTTCCTCGCATGGCACGGCGCAGCCAGGTCTTGGCGAATTCCCAATCCCTTCTCACCGTCTCTTTGGATATCTCGAGAACATCAGCGGTCTGCTCGTAGGTCAAGCCGACAAAGAAACGCAGCTCCACAACCGCACAGATCCGTTGGTTGTGGACCTGGGCCTCGAGTCGATCCAAGGATCGATCCAGCGCCTCGACCTCCTCGAACGAAACCCCTGAAGAGCCGGATCGGTCCACGAGCTCCAATCCATGGATGGAAACGGCTTTTCGGCCGAACCCACGCTTGGCGGACAGCCGTTTGCGGGCTTCTTCAGCCAGGACGTGGCGCATCGCTTTGGCGGCAACACGGAAGAAATGTTTACGGTCATTGAACCGGGTTCCGCTGCTGGGGATCAGACGCAGGTATGTCTCGTGGATCAACGCCGTGGACTGCAGGATGTGACCGGGCTTCTCTTCGCGCATGGCGGTATGTGCCATGTCGTGAAGCTCCCTGTACACGATCGAGAAAAGCTTCTTCCTGGCAGCATGATCACCGGAGGAGATCGCTGTCAAAAGGGTTGTGACGTCTTCAGGAGCTCCTGGCATTATCATGGTTCCACCTGATCCAGCAGTAACGACGACTTGGCAACGGATTTCCGAGTCTGCGAGAATAACGCATAGCCTTCGATGCTACGAGTAAAAGTATGTGGTGTCGGCGGCTAATGTCAAACACCCCCCCCGGACTCTTCTCCTTCTACAGACCTCAGGGCAGCAGCGCATGGAGCTGGTTCCCCACATCCGTGCACAAGCGCACCCACGACCCTCCCCTCCTCAATATCAGCGATTTGGTGATCGGCGAAAAGAAGCTCCCCAAAGGAGAATGGGAATTCGTCTTCGCCATCGATGCTCTTCTACCTCACAAACTGCTCTCGACACTGTAAGAAAAGAACTCTCGCAGAGACGCAAAGAGCGCAAAGACAATAAAGAGATAGGTAAAGCGGTGGTTGGTACTGCGATCGTTGCGTCTGGAGAAAAACCTCGACACCCCAAAAATTCCTTGGCGGTCTTGGCGTCTTGGCGTCTTGGCGAGAGGAAATCTTGAATCGAATGTTAGTTCCCAGGGGAATCTGACGTACGCGCCAGGAAGGCGGCTTCTACGTTAATGCGATCCGCTTCCCACACCCCACTCTCATCCGCCATGGCCAGCAGTAGCCCGACCGTCAGGGAGGGCGACGAGGCGCGATCAGACGTCGATGCGCATGCCGATTGCTCTGCCTGCCTGGCTCCAAGGTTGGGTGGAGCAATCCACAGGTCATCACGAATGTCGGCTGGTCCCGCCCTCCCTAAACCGGTCGGGCTACGGTTGGGGTCATCGGAAAGCGGCGGGGATGGTGTGATGTGTGGATTGTCGCTCTCCGCCGAAACAGACGGCGTCTACCTCGACACCACCGTAGGAATTTCGTTGTTCACGTGAAGGTGAGAGACACATTCCTATCTCAGCCGTCACAGCCCTCCGTGGGCCGACCGATCGGCTGCTGAACAACATCTATGAAGGAACCTACATCGATTCCATTACCATCACGGTGTACTGATCGTGATGACAACGTGAGTCACGGCGTACGTGGGCGATCGGAAGATCTTTTCGAAAACTGCGCGAGCTCACTTGCCGCTGTTTTTTGTGCTTACCCCTGAGATCGGAAAAAGTTGGCACATTACCTACTCTAAACGTAGGATACCACTCTCAGACTTCCACGACCTCAGCGCACCTGGAGTGCCGTTCCGAGCCTGACAGAAGATACCTTTTTGGGAGGAACAGTATGAAAACGCGCGAAATTCGGCAGGTGATCTTCATCGTCACCTCCCTTCTTCTGCTCAATATATCGGCTCGCGCCGACATCGTTGCAGGTCCCTGGCTCCAGAAAGTGGATGTCGATCGAATCACCATCATGTGGGAGACCGACGCACCTGGAGAGAGCTGGGTAAACTACGGCCCCGACAGCAGCTACGGGTTCACGGCCGGTTCCGCATCACCGGTCACGATTCATGAAGTGGAGATCACGGGGCTTCAATCTGCCACAGCCTATCACTACAGTGTCCGCACAGGGCCCGATTCGAGCTCCGACGCGGTTTTCGAATCGGCTCCCTCGCGAGGGAGATCGGGATTTCGTTTTCTGGTTTACGGCGACAGTCGCAGCAACCAATGGGTTCACACCGAAGTCGCCCTGACTATGGATGACATGGCCGAGCGCACCTTCATCGTCAACACCGGCGACATCGTCCCCTCATCCTCATCCGGCGGCAACATCTTCCGTGAAGATTTCTTCGAACCCCTGGCAGAGCTCATCCGCGAGACGCCCATCTTCGTCGCCCGCGGCAACCACGAAACCACAAACCCCCTCTTTACCGAGTACCTCGCCCATCCCTCGGCAGGGTCGGGCAGCGAGGACTTTTACTCGTTCGATTACGGAAACGTCCATGTCATCGTCCTCGACACGACCAAGGACTTTGGCACGGGGAGCGTTCAGAAGACCTGGCTCGAGACCGATCTCATATTGGCATCCGCCGACCCGCTCAACGACTGGATCATCGTGGCGTTCCACCATCCACCCTACTCCACCGGATCACACGGCTCCGATCTGACCGTCCGCAACGAGCTGTGCGGCCTCTTCGAAAGATATGGTGTGGACATCGTCTTCAACGGACACGATCACGACTATGAGCGGATCGAGCAGCAAAACGGAGTGGTCTATATCGTCGTCGGAGGCGGTGCGGCTTCTCTCTACAGCCAGGGAACCCCCGAGCCGTGGAGCGTCTGCTACCACAAGCTGCATCATTTCGCCACCGTAGACGTGACCGAAACGGCCCTTACTGTCGTCGCCCACGGGATACAGAACCCGGGTCATCCAGACGGAGACCCGATCGACACCTTCCGCATCACGAAGGACCCCGCCTGGGCGCCGACGGCGCTTTGCGGGCCCGACCAGATCGTCGACGTCGGCACGGAGGTCGTGCTCGACGGGTCCGACTCCTACGACGGCGACAACGATCCCTTCACCATGACATGGACCCAGCTCTCTGGCCCCCCGGCCTGCCTCTCCGACGATCACGCTTTGCAGCCAGCGTTCATTCCTCACGTGTCAGGCGTCTATCTGTTCCGGCTCGTCTGCACGGAGGCCGGCTATCTCCACAGCGTTCCCGACATCGTGCGTGTAGGGGTCAAGAATCCTGAATCCGGTGGAGAGACAGCCGCCGTGATCGTGGCGGACACCTGGATCGACGAGGACAATCCTGACGTGAACTACGGCTCCTCGTCGACCTTGAATGTGGATGCCGTGAACCCGCAGGCACGGATCTATCTCCGCTTCGAAGTCCCCGCATTGGCGGGAAAGGTCCTGTCAGCCAAGCTGCGCCTCTACTGCGTAAACAAATCCGACTGTGGCGGGTACGTGAGGCCTTTCTACGACCTGGTGTGGAACGAATACAGACCGACCTGGAACAGGCCCCTGACCATCAAAGGTGGATCCGTCGGCGTCTTCGGCTCGGTTTCAGCCTCGAGCTGGGCCGAGGTGGTCCTGACGCCGGCCATGGGTGAGGTGTGGGACACCCCCGGACCTGTATCACTGGCCATTTGCGAAGCGTCCTCCAACGGCGCGGACTACGTCTCCAGGGAAGGCACCTACCCGCCGGAGCTCATCCTGACCTACTCCGGGGATCCCTTCCCGGAGATCCCGCCGGGGACACCGCCGCAGGCGGATAGAGATTCCAAAACGGGCGCTGCGCCCCCCCTCACCCTTTTGAAGGCGCCTTGATACCGGGTCAGGAGCGGCCGAGCCGTTAGCGCTTGATTTTGAGATCGTCTCTCTTTCTTTCGAGAGTACAGATCACAGATTTCTCACCGGCACTCAAAGGAGGCGCAACAAAATAAGTTTACAGATTTTTCTCTCAAACCTGGTCCAGTTTCGATCCGTGAGGAGACTAGGTTTTACCATGTTTCTTGGTGCTTCTCGGTGATTGTTCCGTCTTTTTCGCCATGTCCGGAACGTTCGACCGCCTCATCATTCAGAGCCAGAGAACCTCGATTTTTATCATCCTCCGCGTGGGCCTGACGCCGACCGGGAGATTGCGTGGCCTTGCACTTCCTCCGCCAAGATGATAGTCTGAATCCCAGTTTCGAGAAGAGTGGAGGACTCATACTATGACACGTTCGCGTCTCGCGATCCCGCTAGCCATCGCCCTGGCCGTATTGTTCATGTCGATCTCTGTCCATGCAGGGACGAGTAACGTCATCCCCGCCGACCGGCAGTTCCCCGCTGCGTGGCAATCGGCCGGGTATCCGGGAGTCATCCCGTCGCCGGCCACAATCGTCAATGTGCGCGATTACGGCGCCGTTGGCAACGGAGTCACCGATGACCATCCGGCTGTCGTCGCGGCCATCGCGGCGCTCGGCGGCGAAGCGGGCGTCGTGTACTTCCCGGCCGGAACATATCGTATGAACAACAATATCAACCTGCCGGCAGGCACAGTGCTCAGGGGTGAACGGTCCTCCACTGCCGGTCTGCTCTTCGAAACCCTCGGGCACAGCATCTACGTAGGGGCCAGCCAGAGCGGCGCGTACCAGCCACTGGTGTCGGGTTATACGATTTTCTCGTCAGAGATCGAAGTGACCGACGGCGGCCAGTTCCAAGCCGGTGATTACGCCGAGATCAGGGAGGAGAACGACCCTGCGTGGCAGGCCAGCGAGTGGGCGACTTACGCGGTCGGGCAGGTGGTCAGGATCACGGATGTTCAGGGCAATATGTTGACCCTGGAGACGCCGCTCCGCCTCACCTTTCGCCCAGATCTATTTCCCGAGATCAGGCGTGTCGACCCGATCACCGACGTAGGAGTCGAAAACATCAGGATCGAACGGCTCTTGATGGGAACGCCCGAGCAGCGCGACGGCCTGTGCGGCATCTACTTCAGCTACGCGGCCAACTGCTGGGTACGCGGCGTGGAGAGCTACAACACCTTTGGCGGGCATGTGGGCACGGGATTCACCACCAAGCTCTCGGTGACGGGGTGCTACCTGCATCATGCCCATGAATACGACGGCGGGGGCTCCGGGTACGGTGTACGGCTGCAGTACAAGACCGGCGAGAGCCTGGTCGAGAACAACATCCTGCAACATTTACGCCACTCCATGCTGATCCAGGTGGGCACCAGCGGTAACGTGTTCGGATACAACTACTCGAGGGAGCCGACACGCTCGGAATGGCCCTCGGAGCTCTCATCCGATATCACCTGCCACGGCAACTACTCCTTCGCCAACCTCTTCGAAGGCAACATCTGCCAGCACATCTGGATGGACAATTCGCACGGCGCCGATGGTCCCCTCAACACGTTTTTCCGCAACCGGGCGGAAGACTACGGATTGAACATGACCGACAAGCTGGCCGACAATCAGAACTTTGTCGGCAACGAGACCTTCCGAGGGACGTGGTGGTTGTTCGTCGGCGACGGGTACTCGTTGAAGGGTTCGGGGCACGTCGAGTATGGCAACAACACACAAGCCGACGGTATGCAGCCCCCAGGAACAGACGACTTGGCGGACTACTCCTACTACCTCGGCACCGATCCTGCCGTTCCACCCCCGTTGCCGGCGTTCTGGAACATCCCCGATTCGCTGCCCACCGTGGGCCCGCCGTACGGTTTGAGCGCGGAAAAGAACATCCCGGCCCGCGAACGGTTTTTCACGGGATCGAGTTGGACGGTCGGTCCGCCGAGTATCGCGCGGCAACCCCAAAGTATAGTGGTCGATCAGGCTGGGACGGGGGCCTTGGAGATCGAAGCTTACGGATCACCCGTCGTCGCCTACACCTGGGAACGCGACGGCATCGCAGTACCGGGTGAGACCAACTCCTCCATGGTGATCGCCGATGCACAGTGGTACCACGGCGGGACCTACCAAACCCGGGTCTTCGACGACTGGGGTGACGAGCTGAGCGCCCCCGCCACGCTGGAGGTCGTGCTGCCCCGGCCGACCACGATCGTTCTCATGCAGCACGATGATGGAACGAGCGGCTACTGGGCACTCGATGAAAACCTGCAGCCCGAATCGTTCACGCAGCTCGGCGATCCGACGCCAGGCGAGCTGAGCCGGGGCCTCGACGGCGGCTGGGTCCTGACGCAAGATGGGGACGGCGGAGCGCTGGAGATGAAGGACATCGCTTCGCTCGGATCGACAGCCATCTCGGATCCCTATCCCGGCTGGATCGGCAGAGCGCTGGACGCAGGCGAAATCCTGCTGCAGGAAGGCGACGGAGGACAGATCCGGCTGCTGGACGTCACGGATGCGACTTTCACGCAGGTGTCCGGCGCTGTGCCCGGCTGGATCGCCCGGTCACTCGACGAGGGGCGGCTCCTGGTCCAGCGGGGTGACGGCGGCGAGATCGGGCTGTGGGACCTCGCCGGCTCCTCCTATTCGAAGCTCTCCGGCGCCAAGCCGGGATGGATCGCCAGGGACATCGTCGGCGACCTCGTTCTGGCCCAGGTCGGAGACGGCGGATTGGTCTACATCTTTGATCTGTCCGCAGGCGCCGGAATCAAGGTGAGCGATTCCATCCCCGGTTGGAAAGCCCTGTCGCTCTACGTTTATCCCAAGTCCTAGAGCAGCATCTTCGAGCAGCGCTGGTGTCGGCCGCCGATCGTGGCTGGAGCCGCGATCGATCAGGAGGGTTCACGACGACTCGAGTTCATCTGACGTGAGCCCTCAATCTCCATCCGCGTCGATACGCCTTGCAGCGTGCTTGGTCCTCGATCGCAGAGCGACAATGAGGGCGAAGAGCATGAACGCGGCGATGGAGAGGACAGAGCAGAGGGTCTCAACATCACTTCGACCGTGCCTGCAGAGCGGATTGTCGATCTTCAACGGCCAGAAGATACCTACTCCCCTGCGGTACAGTCCATCGATCAGCACGTGGAAACAGGCCCCGAGAATTCCGGAGGCCACCATCTTCACGATCCCTGTCCGGTAAGGTAACCCGAGCTTCCCCAGAATCCGCAGACAAGGTCCCTTCAGCGGGAACATCAGAATCGCCAGCACCACACCCTCGGCCGCGGCCACGACCAGGGTGTGGCCATACCGCGGTACACTCTGACCTCGATAGTAATACTCTATGACCAGTACCTCAAAATCGACAATCAGACCGGCGACGACAAAAACAGGCAGGTCGATCCAGCGCCTGAAAAGGAGTCCGAAGAAAGCGTTCGGTCCGAGATGGTAAGGTGTCATCGGCATCGGTACCTAATCTCGACAATCCGAAGTTGTTCTGAGATGTATTGATCGGTTCCACGACTCGGAATATTGAATTGTTGCCTCGCTACTATACCCTCCCCCTCACAGAAACCGGGTCCAGCAGTTGCTCACACAATATATGAAACTCTGCGTCCCATCGATCTTCTCGGGTGGCGGCTCGCCGCGCTATTGAGCGCAGTGGAAAACGACGTCTTTTTGCCGCGATTGCGGTGATACCTTTAAATCCACCACGCGGCCGTCGCGCACCTTGCCGGACACGGTCGTGCGGTACGGCGCGTGGAGCTTGAAGTCGGCGTCCCACTCGCGGGGCCAGGCCGGCAGCAGGTGGATCGTACGGCCCTCGGTTTGCATCAGCATGGTCTGGAGCACGCGCATGAGCACGCCGCCATGATCCTGGTCGGGGATCCAGTCGTAGTTGGGGCCCCAGAAAGCGGGGAACCGCGAGCCGGCGTGCCTGTTGCGGGCGCGGTTGACGAGGTTGGCACGCGCTTGGTCAGCCAGGCCGAGATGGGTCATGAAGAGATCGTCCTGGCGCCAGCCGAAGGCCCCGCGGTCGAGACGGCTCTCGAGGGCACGAACACCGAGCGCGGCGTTTTCTTTTTCGAAGCTGACGAGGCGGAACGGAAAGACGGCGTAGAGTTCGGGGTTCTCCACGTTCTTCTTGGCCTCGAAGCGCTCGGCAGGGGCCAACAGGCGGACACCGTTCTGCTCCCAGGTGGGCAGCTCCGGCGTCTTGGCCAACACGCGCCGCCAGAACGCGCGATCGCCCTCGGTTGCGAGCTCTGCGAGAAGGGCGATCAAACGCGACGTCACCGCTTGCAATCCGGCCACCTCGGGCATCGGGTTGGTGCAGTCCCACCAGGTCTCCAGCGCCTGCGAGGGGCTCATGACCAGCTTGCCACGGACGTCGAGGGCGTAGTGCAGCTCGAAGAAGGACAGGATCTCCCGCGCCGCGGGGATCAAGACCTTTGTGGCGAACTCCTTCTCGAGTGTATACTCGTAGTACTCGAGCATCATCCACACCAGCTCGAGCCCGCTGACCCATTCCCGCTTGTGCCATCCACTTTCCTGCAGCTTGTCCTCGCCGCGCTCGGCGAAGGGAGTCCAGCCGTAGGTGGCGGTAAAAGTCGGGCCCCAAAAGTAGATGCACTCGGGGATGAAGGCTCCGTCGTGACCTGTGTACCGTTCGGTGCGGAAGGTGTGCAGCGGCATGAGCTCCTCGGCATACATGCGGAACAACGGCCGCATCATCTCGGCATCTCCGCTCGCGCACATGCTCAGGTACGGCAGCCGCGTGTTCTGCCACCAGTAACCCGGTCCCCAACGGCGGTAGTCGGCATCGCCGAACTTGTCCGGATGGGGTACAGTGAAAATCGAGCCGTTGAACTTGATCGGGTAACCTCCGCGGCCGGCGCAAGCGTTGATCCAGCGTTGCAGGGCGTAGGCGCGGCTGACCGCGGCGGCGTCGTCCAGTCGGTGACTGCCATCGCTGGACGCCACCGTGCGACCGTCGACGTACAGGGCCAGCGCGCCGGAGGCCGAGTCGACGGTAGCGGCCACGTGCACCCACACACCCCGCGGCAGCACATCCCGGACGCCGATGACCTGAGGGCCGACGATCAGGCGCAGGCTGTGGTCGGGGTAGGTGTCGAACAGCAGGCCATCGGAGGAGCCCGGGGTGGTCTTGTCGACGATGCGCCCTCCGCCGGCGGGCAGTGCGCCGGGCTTCAACCAGGCCTCGATCGTCAGGCCGGTCGCGAAGCTCCAGCCCGCGGAATGCGCGATCGGGCCGGCCTGTGCCTGAGCGGCCTGGAAGAACGGGGAGGGCAGCAGCGACGCCGCACGGTCCTTCCGGTTGCGTGCCAGATGGGCTATCTCTGCTGCTGTGGCGGTCCGGGATGCGATCGTCAGCCTTCCGAGCTCACCGATGAAGCCATTGCCGTCGTGCTGGTCGATGCCGATCCGCACCACGTGCCGGTTGCGGGGCACTGGATCGCTGCCGGCTTTTTGTGTGACGTGGATCCAGCTCCGCTGCCAGAATTCCTGCCACCACGACTCATGCGCCGCGCGCTGCTCCTCAAAGGGGTTGCGCTCGACGTCCGCCGCCAGCGCGGTCAGATTCGCCAGCCATCGCTCCGGCGTAGAGGGGTGCTCCGTCTTTACATACACACTAAAACGGTGCTTCCTGCTCGCAGAAGCCGCGAGGTGCGAGTCGTCGATGCGCCTGCCGCCCTGCGCCGTGACCACCGCGCCGAAAATGCGGTGGAGCAATGGATCGGCCTGGCCTTCGAGGTACTCCGACAGTCCTTGGAGCCGCGCCGTCAAGGCCGGACCGACCGACTTGCGGTTGAAGTGGTACCAGCCGATCCGGTCCTTCAGCCCCTCGAGGATCGTATCGGGCTCGACAAAGATCGGTTCGTGCAGGCGGTTGGGCTTCGAGCGATCCTCGAGCAGGTCGCTGACCTCGCACGCCGGATAGGGTGTCCGTTCAGTGCGCCAGAGGTCGATCTCTGCCGTAGCGGAGCGCTCACGTTGACCATCGATGGTGACGTGGACCATGGGATGATGGGCGTCGACCCACAGCCGGGTGACCGTTACATCGGTACCCTCGCCGCAGCGGATGACCATGGCACCCTCGGCCAGGCATAGGCGCTGCTCGAAGCCTGCCGCGGTTGGGAGGGGCGGATCGGTTGTGATCCTGAGCCGGCCGACTTTCAGCAGCCGGCCGTTGTCACTCCAACTGTCGGTCTTGCTGATATAGAAGACCAACACACCGCTCGGCTCCATCCAGGCGTTCAGGCCGATGTCGCCGTTGCCCAGCGGCATAGAGCCGCTGGCGTTGACGCTGGGAGTTTCCCAGACAACGTCGTAGCGCTGCGAATCGCGTCCTCGAGCCGCGAGATCGGTGCAGATAAGGAGCAGCACGGCGAGGACAATGGTGGCTTGCTGCAAACCGATGAGGTATGGAGACCGAGAATGAAGCATGGACGGAAAGCGGCAATGATGCGTTTGGGTTCGGGACAGGCGGTCCGAGCGGCTCCGCACCGCTGGAACGAAACCGCCCCGGCCTGCACCCGCTCCTCGGAGACGGCGTCGTGGCCAAGACGAATGAGGAAAACACGGCTTTCCTCCCGGGAGCGGATATTCGCATTGGAATGGAGCTTGGCTGCGACCTTCGAGACCACGCCGGCGACGATCCAAACCGCCAAGTTGGCTGAGAACCGGCTGCATAGGTGGATTTGCTCGTGACATGTGGTCTGCCTCTTTTTTCTGTCAATCGATCCGGTTTCCCCCATTATTACCGGTCTCGTCTCAGGAGGGCAAGACATACTCCTTCCGCCCCCCCCACATCGACTCTACCCAACATTGCGGACAGACACACGATCGCACACGAGGAATTCCGCAGGTTCATCGCGTTTCACAGCGCAAATCGCCGTGAATCACACGGATCCTGCCATCCTCCAGGCGCCAGCGCATGAGAATCTCTCGACCGTCTTCTGGGGTCACAATCGACCCGAAGTATTCCGGTCTGTTCCCGTTCCGGACAAGCTTCCGGAAATATCTACATGCACTGATCATGGTCATCAATTTCTGGGGTAACGCCTCGAATGACTCCAAATCTTGTGCGAATTTCGTTCCGTGATTGGCCAGGATTTCGATCGAAAGGCGGTTCACATCCCTCGATACCTGCTCCACGTCCAGCTCATCAGGATAGGATCCGGTCAACTCCGCGAAAAAACGAAGCCCCTCGATCAGCGTCGCCTCATCCGCAGGGGGAAACTCCAACATGCCATGAGAATAATCGTCCGGGATAACCGGCGCAAATGTCTGAGCGTCGAGAGGGATGTCCCATTCAAACCTATCGTACGATATTTCGAACCGCATGCCGGAAATCGGCATGGCCTTTTCGGGCTTCATCGAGAATTTCCCGGCAGGCACGACACGACTCGATATGTTCGTGCATCAGCTCCGCAAGATCCTCGTCCATGAGATCCGTGCTCAACAGAATCCATTCTCTGGTGGTATCAATACAGACGGCGCGGACCAACCGGGCCCAGCGATCGTACAGGGTCATGAAGGCGACACGGTCACCGTTGAGAGCACCCATTACAAGCGTTGCGTCTTCGAGCGTCACACAGATTTCCTTTGTCTGATCAGATGGCCATCGTCTAAGAACATGTGGCCGGATGTGGAATACTGTCCAGTCAAAAACTGATAATGGGAAATCTTTCCGGTGTGGACCTTACGCAGCAAGCCCTCAGGTAGGTAGACCTGAGGGCTTGATGTAGACTTTTGGGCCGCCTGTTTCGCAGGAAGTTTATTGCCCCCCTGTGCGAAACGGACTCAACGAACTATAGAACTGTCGGAATACAACGATCCTTTTCGCGAAACGGAGAGGATTTCCAAGACCACGAGTTTTGGGTTCGCTCGAACCTGTCACTCCACCACGAGTACATCGAGGTTGGTCAGCATCGAAGCTGGATTTCCCAGCGGCCCGACGAGCGCCTGGAGCGGTTTCTGCTGCCCTGCGAGCCAGAAGTTCGGCACAGTCGCCGAGAAACCGAGTATCCCGTCAGACGGAATAGCCCCGAGCTGGAATTTCATCAGCGGGAAGTTCAGCCATAGATCACCGTACTGCGTGCTAACGGGCAGGTCCTTGATGCTGGCGCCGAGTGCGAGAATTACAGGAGCAGAAGGTGTTCCAACAACCTTCAACGTCAACAGGTTGCCCGGCACAACAGGCTCCAGATGGTACAGGTGACGATAGAACTCGTCGGCACCTATATCTACGGTTCCCTCGGCAATGCGAGGATCGCCTTCGAAGTCCACGAATCCGACACCGGTGTTGTTGCCAACATCTTTACATGCAGAATCATATCGGATATGAAAATCCTGGGCATTCGTTTCGGCAAAGAGCGGATCGGCATTGATGTTGTTCGCGCCCCAGAAGAGAGAACTGGTCGGCGCGACAAAACATCCCGACTGTCCGCCTTGAACGTCGCAATAGGAGACAGCGCCGGTGGTTCCGCCCTTGTCTTCGCCCAAATAGATTTGCTGCGGGCTGTTGGCCCAGAAAATATCGTTCATCAGCGTGACATCGGCATTGAAGTCGGTCATCAATCCACCGCCCGAGCCCGCGCTGTTGCCGTAAAAAGTGCAACCTGTAAAAGATGCCACAGAAAGGAAACGGACATACGCACCACCGCCTCTACTGCTGGCGGTGTTATTGGAGATGATGCAGTTGAAATAGTGATCATCGCTGTAATAGTAGCCGGATGTGCCTCCTCCGCTTCCACCTGCGTGGTTGTTGCATATCAAGCAACCATCTATGATTGCGTTACTATCATCGAAATGGACTCCGCCGCCCAGATTGCTCGCGGTGTTGCCTGTAATAATACAGTTGGCAACTTTGGCCCAGGAAGCGTAACAGAAGACGCCGCCGCCGCGATGATCGCCACCGCTCAGGTAACCCGTCCCGTTGGTGAGGGTAAATCCGACCAGGCGTGAAGAGCCGGCTTGAATAAAAGCGGCCACCGAACCATAGTCAGGATTCGAGGGAGAGCTTCCGTCGATGATGGTGGCCGCAGCGCCCAAGGAGCTCTCGACGTAAACCTCTTTTCCGGAAAAAAAGATGTTCTCCACGTAGGTACCCGGCGCTACGGTAACCGTATCTCCATTGGCGGCCGCATCGATCGCCGCCTGGATGGTGGAGTAGTTGCCCGGTACGTTGATTGTCGCTGAAAAGCCGATAGCCTGAAGAATCACTAACATGATTACACAAACTAGAGGACGCATATCTTTCTCTCCGAAAGGAATACCCTAGATTAGAAAATGAGGATCGGCTCAGAAGAATTCTATAGAAATATATTTATATTATATCAATAGGGATATTATGTCAAGCGCCTATTCCACGACCGCCCGGCGCCGTTCGTGAGTTGTCCGGGTTAGGAGTCCAGTCAGCCAACCGGATGCGATATCGCCAGCGTCACTGATTCCCCGACCGCCGGTACCGAAAAGGGTACGAACTCTCCCTCCTGCCACTGCATCCAGCGCAGATAGGGATTTTCGAGCTTGGTGGCAAATCGAAATGTCGCCTCGTCGGGAAAACCGTCTGCGTTGATCGCAGTGATCTCGATGGTTATGCCGATCAGCGTGACCTTACTGCCGGCCTTCATCGGACTGCGGTCTCGATACATCTGATCGATTGAAAAGACCATTTTACGCTGATCAAAGAGCAGCGGCCCCAGCCCACCGACACCGCGGAGACCACTTGGCGGCGCAAGAAATCCTCCCTCAGGGCGAAGTAGCAAGGTACGTTCATCCTGTCGATGCACCACAATAGGATTGCCGCCCGATCCGAGGACGAACGCACGGTTGGGAAACGCATTCTCCTCCGCCAATCGCGATAAGACGCCATAAGAAACCATGGCAAAAGCCGGTGTGTTGACGATCACCGTCGTCTGAGCGCGCGGCACCTGGTCGAAGCAAAGGCTGGCGTCCGCTTCATCGAGCACACGGCCCGTTTTCGCAAAGATTCCCGCCGAACGGACCAAACCCAGTGGTGCCATGCCGAGGTGAATGATGACGAGCACGACGCACAATACTAGCGCCGCCTTTCGCCATCGGATCCACACGTGCAGATGGTCCCGCTTCTGCAGGTTGGAAGCGATGAATCGTGCGAGCAACCCCATACCGCCAATGCTGACGAAGAACAGCAGGCGATCGTCTGGGAAGGACGCGCAAGCCGGCAGAAGGGAGAGGATCATTCCCACCCCGAAGAACCGGGCGGACGCCTCGTTTTTGAGGAGCGGTAGCAAAAACACCGCCACAATCGCTAACAATACAAATACCGCCATTGACGCCACTTGCGCACTCTGCGGAGGTAATGCCCACTCCAGATCAGAGGGCACGAGCCACTGCCAGGCGAGAAGCAGAGGAGCCCGTTCGGCAACAGCGGCAACAAATTGCATGGTTTCTGCGCTGGGGTCGAGATACCACCCCGAACCGATCGAGCCGTATCCCAGCTCTTTGTAAGTGATCCACCACGCCGCAGCGATCAAGATAGCGGGTGCCAGTGAAAACAGGCGGACGATCATCCTGCCGCGATCGAGAAAGAGGCCGTAGGCAACGAGGTAGGCAAGCGTTGCCAGCGCACTCTCTTTCGCCAGCAAGGCCAAAACGAGCGTGAGCTGGGCGAGGATGAATCCTGGCCACCAGCCGTCCCTGCGCCACCGGTCGTGGGCGATCAAGGTCAGGATGCCGAAGAAAACGGCGATCAGCGCGTTGCGGTTCGCGATCCAGACAGCAGGTAGGCCGTGCGCGTCGTCAACCGCAAAGAGCAGAGCCGCAAGACCGGCGCCCCACGCGATGGATCGTAGCGTACGCCGGTAAAAAAAAGTGGCTGCGGCAACGACACCACCAAGCCAGAGGAGCGAGTGCAGATGCATCATGGACGGAAGATCCGGCCACAACTCATAGTCGAGCCAGTGAGTGAAGCCGGTCAGCGGCCGGAAGAAGGATAAACGTAATCCCTCATGGGACCACCATGGAAGCCAACCCATAGTCACCGCCAGACGATTGAGAGTCTCGTTCCCCTCGATGAATACAAAGAGTTCGGCCGGCGATCTGGCAAGCAGCGAGTTCTCCGGCAATGTCAGTGCGGCACGCTGGAACTCGTCGTCCAGCAGCAATCCGATCTGGAGGGAAGGACTGCAGAGCAGCATGGCGAGGACCGCCAGTTGCCAGATCAGGTGGCGGCTCTGCAGCCAGCCGCGCAGTCGGCCTGTAAAATGTTTCATCAACCTGCCGGTTTCCGGGTGCCCTAATCTCTCTCGCTATTCTACTGCTTCGGCCCGACGCGGAATCCGAGTTCACGATTGCCTTGCGTCTCCAGAGGGCACGCATAGCTACGTGCGCTTCGCAGTGGGATTGGTCAGTGTAAGCATCGCTCCAATCAGATCATCTCAGCCGTTTGCGAGACGTATCTGCCCACCTCTATTTATGAGCACGCTCACATAATACTTCTTGACGCCAAGGAGTCAAGGATATAATGAGCGTGCTCACTATAATTATGCGGACAGCGACATGAGGTGCGAATAGTTGACACCCAACGGAATCGCAATTCTCGTTATGATAGTTGGTTACGAAATCAATACTTGGACGGTGAACACGGCGCGCGCCCCCCCTCCGGAAAAAACAGAAGCCGCCAGCAGTTAGCCGGCGGCCTCTACGTAAACAGATGCCTGTCCACCAGCTACATCGGAAAAACTGATGGTCAGGACGCTGCCGGTCTCCAGGTAAACTTCGGCTCCTGATGGCGAGCTGTTGCCCCAGAGGACTGTATTTGCGACGATTGCGGAGGAATAGCGATTACAATGGATACCACCGCCCGCCGCGGATGCGCTGTTTTCGACGACGGTGTTATTAATGATCATTGGGAAGGAGTAGTATCTACAGGAAATACCTCCGCCCCGGTCATCGACGAAATTGTTTTTAAAAAGGTTGTTGGAAACAGTTGGAGAGAATTCCCAAATGTCGAGTCCACCGCCGGAGAAAAGGTAGGCTTCATTGGATATAAAGGTATTGTTAGAAATCGTTGCGTCCGAGTTGTACGCACATTCGATACCGCCACCGGAACCTTCGGTCCTGTTGGAATCGATGGTGTTGTTGAGGATAATCGGCGACGAGTAACCAAGGTATATCGCTCCGCCCTCGAAGTTACCCCAGTTATTGTAGAAGATGTTGTTTGAAATCGTCGGGGAACTGTACCAGCAGAAAATTCCCCCACCACCATTGTAGTAGGCCCAAAGCGTGGCAGAGTTGCCCGTGATGATATTGTTTGTGACCGTCGGGGAGGAATTTCCGCAATAGATTCCGCCCCCGGATGCGGCTGTTCCATTCGTGATGGTGAAACCCTCGATGACCGAGCCTTGCGCCTCGTTGTTCCCGAACCTAATGACACTTCCCGCCTGGCCTCCGTCGATTGTTGTGACCGAAGCTCCCTGATCGCTTTTTACGACAATGGCCTTCCCGATGAAGTCGATATTCTCCGGGTAAATTCCCGGCATCACGATGACGGATTCTCCATTCGAGGCGGCGTCTATCCCGTCCTGAATGTGCTGAAATGGATACTGCTGAGAACCGTACCAAGGACCGGCAGTGTTGTCATCGTCTACATACCATTTAATTGAAACATTGCATAAATAAGCGGAACCGGCCTCGTTGCCGTTGTCGTCGTCCCCGTACGCTCCGATCAGAGCTACTCGATCGGAGAGCGAGATGGAATGGCCGAAGTAATCCCAATGTTGTCCATCAGACGCGAGCAACTTGGTGTCCCGGCTCCAGGCCCCGGGACTAGAAAGTCGAAAAACGTATGCCCCGCCGGTGAAGTGTTCGTATTCCGCCCCGATGAGAGCCATGTCGTCGCCGAGAGAGACGGAGCTGCCGAATCTCACTCCCGAGGAGGTGATCGGAGGCACGAACTTGGCTTCTTCAGGCCACAGAGCAACCTGATCGTAGCGGAACACGTACGCCGATCCGGTCTCGGGACCATTGTGGTCGTCATAGGGCGCCCCCACAACGGCAACATCGCCGCTGACCGCGACCGAATGCCCGAATCTGTCGAACTGCCAGCCGTCGGAAGGAATCAGTTTATCCTCATGTTCCCAACGCACATTGACATGGCATTACCGGAGTCATAGCGGAACACATAAACCGCACCGGAGTCGGTACCGAGGTCATCGTCGAAATAGGCTCCCACTACCGCAACGTCGCCAGAGATAGACACAGAGTAGCCGAATCTATCTTCAACAGTAACCTGAGGAGGAAGCAGCTTCGTATCTTCGTATTGTTGCCCCAGCGTATGGGACAAACATACTGTCATGACGAAGAGTAGTACGGCGGAAATTTTTCTTTTGTACATTGTCATTCCTCATTTACCCAAAGGGTATTCCTATGAATACGATTATCACCGACTCTCACGCATGATATTTTTTGATCTAACTGTTCCATTATCGGGACGGTGTAACCTCCTTATTGACAACATTTTTGTATATTGATCTATTTTGATATACAGTGAAATAGAAATCTATATGACGGGTTCATTACTTCCCTAGCGAACATCTCCCTACCAGATGCTCCGGTGCGTGTCAGTAAATTTGTTTTATTTTTGATACTATCACTTATAGATCTTAGAGGCACTTATAGATCTTAGAGGTGGTTTGGTAATCATGACGGCCTCCTGGCTTTCGATCCTACCAGAGACAGGTGAGAGATTTACCGAACAGATATCGCGACCGAAAATCCACTATCATGAACACAAAGGACTTGACGGAAATTCCTGTGTTTCTTTGAAAGTGTCATTTCACCGGCGATAGCCGCGGGTTTGCGAGATCGAGGCGGTACATGACCTGGTTGTAATCATGGCGCGGAGTAGGATCGGTGTTGCCTGAGAAGGAAGCGGTGTAGGTGCCCTCGAGGTAGATCAGCCGGCCACCGGACTGGTCGAACTGCGGATGATAGGAGACGTTGTAGAACGAATAGTCGTCGTGGGTGATGATCTTCCTGGTCTTTGTCCATGGACCTTCCGGAGCGGCGGCTTCGGAGTACCAGATCTCGCCGAGCAGCGACGAGCCGAAGGCTTCGCCGAAGACCATAATCCAGCGGTCGCGGTAGGCGTTGCTACCTGCAGAACCTCCGTGATTGATCACATGCTTTCCTGAGTCCACATCGATCATCCAGTTCCATGCTTCGGCCGGCGTGGCCAGGCCGTTGCCGTGATACCACTGAGAGCCACCCGGTCCGGTCTGCAGCGTCCGGATCCACAAGGAGATGGAGAAACCATCCTTCACGGTCGGCAGCATCTGCATCTCGTCGTCAAAGCCGTCGAACTGCAGGGCGTGATCGCCGGCTTCGCCGGAGGTGTCGCAGTCGAGACACCACACCGGAGCGCCGAAGAGAACGCCGTCGTTGCTCCCTACCAGGTCCGCTGCCACTGCGCCCGCTCCGTCGTCGAGGGGCCGGCAGCCGGTCGCCGTGCTCGTTTCGGCGAGGAGCGTAACCTGGACGCCGCCAGCCCGTTTTAGCACCGGGCGAATGCCGCGGTACCCAAATCCGTCGGCAGGATGGGGCTGGTAGCCGGGAGGGCTCTCCACGAAGAGATAGACCTCTTCTCTCATCAATCCGGGCTCGTAGATGGCGTGCCCTACCGTTGCGGTTCTGCGTGGCGATATCGCACAATTTCCGACGATTCCTTAATTCTCCAACTCACCCGCTGGATGCTGCGCTACTTTTATATTAGTTATCCCAACGAACTCAGCATCGAGATCCAGCACCGCCTCGGGTTTCCAGTTTTGGCTTGACTCGATCTTGCGAGGTTTAAGCCAGCAAATATTGCCCCTTACGATCGGGTTGGGGGGAACAGGCGTAAGGTCTTCTAAGGAGGATAATGATGAAAAGCTTGATCAGTACTCGTGTAGGCGTCTTTTTCCTGAGTTTGGTTCTCTGCATTGGGATCGGCACAGCCATGGCGGCAGAGGAATACACCATCACCGATCCGGGAACGCTCGGCGACAACTGGAGCCGCGCTGGAGCAGTGAATGGCACGGGGCAGGTGGTCGGCTCGTCATCCATTCCGAACAGCGCGATGCATGCCTTTCTGTGGAGCGACGGGAATATGATCGACCTTGGCACACCGCAGGGATTCTCGGTGAGCAGCGCGGCGAGCTTGAACGACTCTGGCCAGGTGGTGGCAACCACGCAGGGCAAGTTCCAGAGTGAATATGCCTACCTGTGGGAGAATGGAATGTGGACCTACCCTGGCTCGCTCCCCAACCTCGCGTACAGCGCGACCGCCGATATCAACAACTCCAGTCAGATCGCCGGCTATTCCTTCATGCTCGGCCCCGGTGGTGGTTTTCGCGGGTGGCTTTGGAATAACGGCGTTCTCACAGATCTCGGCAGCCTCGGCGGCGAGGACAGCTTGGCCGCCTCGATCAACGAACTGGGGCAAATCGTCGGTTGAGCGGAGACTGTCGATCCAGCCGTTACGCATGCTTGCATCTGGGAAAACGGGGTACTGACCGATCTCAACATCCTGATAGATCCGAAACTTGGATGGGAACTCGAGGGAGCGACCGACATTGCCGATTCAGGACAGATCATTGGATACGGAAAGCACTACGGAGAGACACGCGCCTTTCTTCTCGAACCTATCGCGGCGGAACCGGCCCCCGACGTCAAAATCGATGGCCAGGATGATCCTTTGACCATACCTTCCACCCAGCCGATTTCAATGACGGTCTCGCTCGATCCCGGCCAACAAGTCGGAGTACGCCATGATTGGTGGATCCTCGTTCAAAACAGCAGCGGCAACACCTTTTCGTGGATCCGGACGGGAGATTGGATTTCAGGAATCCAGCGCGCTTACGACGGACATCTGACCGCAGTCAACGATTTTTCGGTCCACTACGGCACGATCCCTGTTGGCACGTGGCTCATCGCCTTTGCCGTCGATGAGCTCAACAACGTCTATGAAGGAACCTACTTGGATACGATTTCTGTCACGTGCTACTGATATCAGCGGAGTCTGAATACTGGTAGGTGGCATGCAACTATGCTCAGGGGGCGCGACAAAATGAGATCACATATTTTTCGTGTAAGCTTTGTCCAGATTTGGATATAACGATCCCGCCGAACCGCAGGCATAGATGCGCTATGTCGAGGATTCGGCGACCCTGGAATGGTCAATGAATGATGTGCTGAAGATGAAAAGAAAAATGCGCTTTTTTTTTCACGACCCTGCTTTGCCTCACCTTCGCACCCATGGCGCAGTCCGTGAACGACCGTCCTATCCCCAACTGGCTCAATAATGTCCAGACGTAATGCATGGTGCCAGTTCTGCCTGAAATGGCGCTCGAGATGCATGCGAGCGTCAACGGCGTGTGGGACTGCATGGGCGGAACGTATCCCACCTTATCCCACACGGAAACGGTGCATCCCACACGGAAACGGTGCCGGCGGTTCAGAAGCTCTTCGGCCGCAACGGCAAGGCCTTTATCGATGCCTGTCATGAGGCGGAGCTCCTCGTCGCGGGTACGGTCAACGGTCTGGAAGGATTCCCTACCATACAAAAATTCTGGCCTGATCTCGAGACGATGGCGTGCCTGAACGCGGATGGAGAACCTGCTATCACCGATGACGGAATGCTGCTGATGTGCACCAACAACCCCGATTGGGCCGCGTGGGAATTCGAGTTCGGCAAACAGGCGATCGACCTCAAACAAAGATCTCTTCGAAGGCCCCCTCAGATCCGGCGCCCACCTTGCGTTCCTCTTCCTGTTCAACGAGCGGGGGAGGACCATCCCTTCGACGTGGTTTTCGAAGGCGACGGCCTGGTGTGCGCCTTTCCCGTGATGCAGGAGGCAAAAAGCCTCCTGATCGTGCATCTCGTGAACTACGATGTCGATCATGAGGCCGACACAATCCACGTAAAAAAAGAGCTATCCGTTACTATCCCGCGACCCGCTTTCCTCAACGGAACTGTGCAGGGACGGATCTGCATCCCCGAAAGAGAAGACGCGCGCCTTTCAGTGGACACCTCAGGTGATGTCGTTTCTTTCAGCCTGCCGCTTCTCGGCCACACGGCGAGCGTGGTGATCTCGGCTAAGTAGTCTACGTCGAACCTGCGAATAGATACGCGTGGAGTAAATAGATCGACTGAATCGTAAACCGTTGTCAGAGATCACGTCAAAACATCCACGATTTCAGTGATATTGTATATAACATCACCTGAGGTGATGATTCTACACCTCGATGTGTCTTGGGTTCATCTACGTTATCAGGATCACATTCGAGGTGGTGCATGATAGGGTATCGACAACCTGCACATATATAGTTCCACAAGCCGTGGGAGGCACGGTTGCCGTCAACGTGCAATTTCCAAATCCATTTGCGATTTCCCATCCCACGAAAGTGGCAGTGGAGTCGAGCCCGGTCACGGTACCACCGCAGGGAGCCCATGGCGGAAGGACAAATGATCCGGTGCCGAATGCTCGAATATACATGACTCGTGAAGTTGGTATAGCTCCGGTGACATCAAAGGTCATGACACCCGGGCACGAGCCGGTGGTCGACAAAAACTGTGCCTGTGCAGTCTCGGAAATAAAGATAGCAAACAGAAATGCAGCGATTATTGCGTAACGTCTCATGGTACAATCTCCCGGATATTTGGGGTTTATCTTGTCTAAGCGCCATTGAGGCCGGGTAGCTACTAACGTGGAATCGAGTCAGTGCAAGAAAAAACTGGCGTAGCCCCTCAGCATCAAGTCGGCTGACAAAAGAGAAACTCCCACGAGCCAAAGACCTGTGGGAGTGACGGGAGAAACCAGCTTGCTGGATAATAATCTTGCCCAACCCAACCAGCCACTCATCCCTAAGCTCAACATTTACGAAGCGTCATGCCATCATCACAACATCGAGGCCAACGATTTTGGGCTCAACCGCACAAAGTGAACTTAGTTGAAGTGAATCTCGAAGGCACGAGATCGGTGCGCTGAGATCCAAGAACCGCAGCATACCAGCAGTCCCCGCCGATCGCTCGCGAGTCTTCTCGACGCTCGTCTAGTGGCAACCGCCTCTGGCGCTTTTCTTGGATCTCTTGTTGGAAATCTTGGCGGCATTGCGGATATGTCGCAGCCACCTGACCAGGGATCAGGCTCTGTGTTTATTCTCTCCCGGTATCCGCTCTGTCGGATCAATGCTTACCGTAATTCAACTCGTTCCCCTTTCTTTGCGCATAGATGTAGGCCTCCATCGCGCGCATTCTGGCGTCATCCGGCTCGAACCTCTCTCCCCGAACGGGATTGATGATGCACCAGTTGATCATGTCTCTGAGCAGCGCCACGCGCCCCATCTGTGCTTGGAACTTAGGATAGGTCTCTGGATGAGTATTGGAACCGTCGGGATGGCACATATCGCAAGAAACGCCCACTGTGCTTCCCAGAGCATCGGCATCGTGGAAGATCCGGGACCCCTCCACCACCAGCATTTCCACCTCGCGGGCCCACAGCAGGATGTCGCGTTCCGTGTACTGCCCGTAGGTGTGCCCTTCGCCCTGGTCCCCCTTCAAGAGGTAGGCATTGTCGAATGGCGGAAGGATCTTGTGGCGTTCCTTCTCCTCGGCGATCCAGTTCATGACCCGCCCGGGATTCTTGCGCTTCCACTGTGCCATGTGCGTGTCGACCAGCGCTTGGCCAACTTTTTCTTCCTCGGCAAGTACGACACCTCGCATCGGCATCTTGACGTCTTCCTTGGTGTCTCTCGTCCCCAAGCAACCCCAGACCGGTCCGAAAAGAACAAGGCACCCCACTATCCAAAAAGCGTATCGGAATTTCTTATACATTGGATCTCACTCCCACTTCTAAATTTTCTCGACCCTGACAACTCGAACTCATCAGTAACTGGGTCTGTTAGGCTTGGCCGGGACGGCTTCTTTACCCCAGCTTGCCAGGTATTTTTTTGTTACCGTAACAGGATTCCGGTTCCAGAAGTTATGGATCTTATCGACCAGGCCATCGGCATGGACAAACACTTCTCCATTGCCGCATCCATCCTGCGGATTGAAGGGATCGGGACGGGTCATTTCGATGGTCAGCTCGGGCATGCCCTCAGGCGCGTAGGGCCAGGGCCAGGCCGTGGACAGCAGACCGTGATAATGGATGTTTCCGATCCGGTTGGTCAGCATCTGGTGCGTGTGCCCGTGGATGACCACCACGTTGTTGAACCGCTCGAGGATGGCTTGGACTTCCTCGGCATCATCGGTCCAGAAGTTCCAGTTTTTGTAGAGCTTGTAGAGCGGCGAATGGGAGAAAACAATCAGGGGCGTGTCGTCGGAATACCCGGATAAGTCTTTTTCCAGCCAAGTCCTTTGCTCCGGGCCAACGGTGAACGGTCTCTGTACGCCATTGTCGAGACCGGCCACGGTTTTCATTCGTTCCATGGGGGTCATACCCCGAGCGGTCCAGAAATCCTCCTCGATAACGCTCAGAAGGACGACGAAGTGGACACCCTTGTGGTTGAATGAATAGGTGGGTTCGCCGAAGAGCTCGCGCCATTTTTCACCCATATCCAGGTACCAATCATGTTCCCCCACCATGACCCTGAGCGGTGCCTTGACGCTTTTCAGAATGTCGGCACCGAGCTCGAGCTCTTTGACCTGCCCGAGCTGCGCGAGGTCGCCGCCGTAAAAGACAAAATCCGGCTGCGGGTCGAGCTGGTTTACGTCGTCTACGGCCCGCATCAGCGAGCGAACGAAGCGGTCGTTGAGATCCTTTTTATAGAGATGGGAATCGGAGATGTAGGCGAACCGAAAGGTGTGCTCTTTGCCTTCCGGAGTGGCGCCCTTGGCCAGACATACCGGTTGAAAGGAATGGGGCGGAATCAATCCGTTGACCGCTACCGCCCCCAGAGCCGCAGTCGAGACCTTGAGAAAGGAACGGCGGTCCAGTCGTTTCAGGGATTCATAGAAAGTGCGGCGTTCCTCCATGTATTTCGTTTCGACACTCTTTATTTTTGGCTTCATGAGTAGGCTCCTTTATTTTGCGATCCGTTCCTCGAAGGACAGCTTCTTTCGAAAGGCCAGGTCGTTATCACGGAAAGGACGGCCCGCCAATGCTTTGGCTTTCTGCTCCTTCATCTGGCGCGCGTTTGCCTTGGCGAACCGGGCGTCGGTGAGGGAGAACAGAAATGCCACCACTTGGTCGATCTCTTTATCGCTCAGCGCCAGCCCTTCCATGGCTCCGTCGAGGAAGGGGTTGGCTTCTCCCCCCTTGTTGTAGTGATCCATCACGTCCCAGAGCGTCTTCAGGGTACCATCGTGCATATAAGGGGGAGTGATCCCGATATTGAGCAGAATGGAGGTACGGAAGGACCCGATATCCGGGCGGTTCTTGGTCACCATGAACCGGCCGAGCTCGCTCATGTCGGTATCGAGAGCCAACTGCTCGAGCTTCTCCTCGCTGGGATCCTCCTTCAAGGCCTTCATCCCGCTCTTGGCGAGCCCTTCGAAATCCTGATGCCGCGCGGAAACACCGACGTTGTGGAAGCGGTTGTCGGTGCCCAAGGGATTCGCCAGGCTCATGTGGTGGCAGGACACACAACGGGCCTGGTCGTTGAAGAGCTGCCACCCCACTTTAGCGTCATGCGAAATGGCATCCTCTTCGCCGAGGAGGAATCGTCTGAACGGCGAATCGATGAAAATCATGGTGCGCTCGAAAGCGGCGATGGCCCGCCCGATGTCCTCATAGTTTACTTTGCGTCCGTAGGCCTCTTGGAACATCCTCTGGTATTCGGGGTCCCCGGCAATGACGTTTGCCGCGGATTCGCCGTCCGGAAAGCCCATCTCTATTTGATTGACGATCGGCATCCGCGCCTGATGGTCGAGGCTCGGAGAGCGGCCGTCCAGGAAAAGCGTCTGCAGCAGAGCTACGTTCATGGTCGTAGGCGCGTTCCTTCGGCCGAGCTTTCCTTCGATGCCCTCGGAAACGTCGCGCTGGTCGGTGAATGCCCGCATGACGTCGTGGCAGGTCGCGCAAGATACGGTGCCGTCCCTGGAAAGGCGTTTCTCGAAGAAAAGCTTCTTTCCAAGGGCTACGCGCTTCTGCGTCATGGCATTGTCAGCGGGAATGAAGGCTTCCCACAGGACGGGATCAAAGCCCGCCGGAACTTCTTCGGCGTTGGCTTCAGGAAGGATCTTCTCCAACTCGCGAAGCTGAACCTCTACCGCGGTTGCTCCGTGTTCGTCTACAGGCAGTTTCTTTTGTTCCTGGGTCTGATCCAGGGATACGACACAAAATAAAAGTGCTGGGATCAGAAAGCACTGAAAACCCTTACTGAAACTCTTGATTTTTTTCATGGCACTTTCCTCCAAAAAAGAAACTTTTGTTCTTGTGTTGTTAGTCCTTATCCATGCATAGTTCTCCATTCTTCGAGGATCATTCAACCTCTATTCAAGAAAACCGTTCTCAATCGAGCCTGCTTGTATTTCACTTGCGACGTTGGAGACGCTGCCATCAGCGGATTATTTCAGCCCTCTCTTTCGCTTCAGACAAACCGGGCAGATCCCCCTGACTTCGATTCTCTTGGAATTCACCCGGCCCCGAAGCGATTTGCCGGTAGGCAGCTTCATGCGGTCGAAAACAGGCCAATAGAAGTCTTCGTTCTCTTTGCATTCTATACAGAAAAAATGATGGTGCACAGCAATATTGGGATCGTAGCGGGCACGCATATCGAGCTGAAGCTTTCCCAGAACCTCATGTTGCTCCAGCATGGTCAAAGTGCGGTACACCGTATCCAGGGCAATCGTGGGAACCGACTGCTTGACTCTTTCGAAGACATCCTCGACCGAAGGATGGTCGGTCGAACATGTAAGGACTCTAAATATTTCGAGCCGTTGATGCTTAAGCTTCAATCCCGCTTCCGAGCAGATCGCCTTGAAAGTCTCCAATAGCTCCGCTGCCTTGTTCGACCTTTCATCCTGCTCGTGTTTTTGCCCCATACACTTTTTCTCATGCAATAAGAAGGATTCTTATTTGCGACTTATACCAAATCCACGGGTGATATACAGTGCCTTCCTATCAAAATAGGATTCCCGCTCGAGCTCCCGGACCTCGACCACGCAGTAAAGCGTGATCCCAATTCCAACCTGGATAGCGCCAAGAACAACTGGGACTTCTGGACCCCTCTTCCCCGAGGCATTGCACCAGGTCACCATCAACAAGAGCGACAGAGGTATTCCCTTTCCCTACTCCTACCGCCGCATGCTCGGCTACGGCAAACACACTTTCAGCCTGATCAACGTAAGGAACGAGCGGTTCTACGTCAAGTTCCATTTGAAGACCCAGGAGGGGATCAACACCTCGAAAACTACTTTGGTGCGTGTCAAGATCGTTGTCGCTCTTTTTTTTGTTCCCTCATGACGTTTCAATTTCCGAAGGCCTGCGCCGGACCGTAGATTCCTGACCGTGATCAATGACAACCTAATATCATCCTATAACCGGCATTTTCCTGCAGCTACATGACCATTTTGCGCGAATATTTGAACCATACGAAGATGACAGCATTCCATCTGCAATGGAAGTTGCAGCAGGTCTCGACCGCCGCGACTGCTCGTGGCTCGAGGCGCAGGCTAAAACCCATTAAAACGATGGGGAAAACCGGTTGATTTTCATGTCTCCGCCGCTACCGCCTCGAAGGCGCGCGCAAGATGATCGCCAGGCAGCCGGGCGGCCGGGCGCGGTGAGGAGATCGACTGGGATGCCATCAAGCAGCGCATCGAGGCGGCGGTCGATTCCGGCGAGTTGACCCGCGAGGAAGCCGACGCGAAATACCAAGAACTGCGCTAGGAAATGGGCAAGCAGCGCGGTCGCAACGCCGATCAGCGCAAGCGCCGCGAGGAGACGCGCAAGCGCCGTTGATACTTGGGTAGTCGATCCCGGACAATCCGTCATTTGCCGCGGCGTGGCTCGGGCGATGACCCGCGCCACGCCGCCTGTCCAGCCAGCGGCCTCTCGCAGGTCTTCTCACGGTAAAAACCACCCCAACGCACATGAGGACACAACGGAACTACGGCACCGTATCCTTCCCCTCGGAATCTTTCTGGATCGACAATAATTAGACGAAAAATTCTTGGATTCAGCAAGTCGATCCACCAGATTGGTTTGCCGATCGCATATAGTCAATCAGAATCGCCACTCCCGTATCAGGATCAACGTCATCACTTACCGATCCTTTGGACTGTCGCTTGGAGTAGAGAGATATATTTTTCGTGGTCGGTGATCCGCGGTTGGCCGATCCTGACACTTCCATCGTTGAGGTCGAAGACTTCTACCACAACGAGATGCTTATCGAGACATCGACGTGCGAAGTCGTAGAGGATTTGACTGGATTCTGTCGGTTCAGGCGACGTCTTCAGCCCAGGGCCAAGCCGCAGATCGGGGAAGTTGTCGATCGTCGTTTCGGGAGGAGAAAAATCGGAGGACATCAGTGTTCCCCAGACGGTTTCGTAGTAAGCTGCGGAGACCTCGCCGCCGTTGAAGAGGCCACCATTGGGGAAGTCGTAGTAGTTTTCCGCGGTCCAAGGCATGGTACGTACGAGAGGGTTATAGACTGGCGACGCGATGAGGCGCTCGGCGTATGCCGCCACGAGGAGGATCACATTACCGGTCACGATTTCGACCTTGCTGTACGAGGAGCCGATCAGAGCATAGGTGTTCACAATGTCGTCGAGTGGCAGCCACAGGGCAGGAATGTCGCTCCAGCGGTCGAAATCGACGATGGTCAGGAATTCGAGACCGGAATCGCACATGGTGTGTGCCTTGTCATAGTTGCCGTTGAAATCCCTTTGAGCCGCCTCCTTGACGAAGTGCGCATGGTACGGCGGATCATCCGCGACATGCGATGCGGCACCCATCATGAACGAAATCTGCTGGTACTGATCCACGTAGGGGGATGGGTACGACTGTTGAATATGAGAAATGAATGCGTCGATGAAGCTCTTCGAATGAGCATCCTCCGACATCTGTTGGTTTCCAACAGCATAGCCAGCGTCCGGAAAGAACGCTCCAGCAAGATACGCATCCCGGTTATTGTCGAGGCAGGTCACGAGCTCCGGAGTGGTTACGAGCTCACTCGCGATGTCGGACATGAACATGTGCTGAGTCAGACCGGCAGCAATGCACAACGTTGGAACAACGAACACCAGGCTCAATGCGAAAAGTCTCAGTTTCATATGATCCGCCTCCCTCAACAATAATTTGATAAAAGAACTGCTAAAGATCCTCAACTAACTGTACTGTTGCGGTCCCAGTACAAGACAGTTGTACTCGATTTCATGGGATTTTTCGAGCTCTTCTCGTCCTACGACTCCATCTCCAGAGCTGAGATGCGATTCGGCGATCAGGTCAATTCTCTCCCGATTTCGTCGAATACATTCGTAGTCGTCGATGTGGTTGGGTGGTAGGGCCGTCCCGTCCCGTCGTATACCTGGTGCCGCTCTTCGGACCAGCCGATCAGGCAACGGGTTTGCCTTCCAGCGGCATGCTCCTCACCGCGAGCCCGCTTTCTTCACACACCCGTTGCTCGACTCTAGTAGATCCCGTACGCCGTAACCCTCGGGCTACGCGCGTCATGATCGTGCATCAACAACCTTGGCCACGAGCTCGAGAGTATCGACCTCGGTCCGGTGTGTACCCTTCAACCGCCCAAATGATGCGCTTCGCCTATGAGCAGGCGGACCATGGCGGTGAGTACAAAGCCGACGACGGCCACGAAAAAACCCTTTCGATTGCTGCAATCCACGATCAACGGGGTGTTTTTGAGCTCATGCAGCGTGCTCATGTAGAGGAACACACCCGATGCAATGGCCAGCACAAACGCCTTGGTCACGACCATGGCGTGGGCTCCCAGGAGGGTGTGGACCTGCTGGCCCACAATGATGCCCAGCGGGGTTGCGAAGGCGAACCCGATGAACAGCAAAAAGACTTTTCGACGGGGAAGAGAGCTTCGCACCATTTTGAGAGCCAGTGCAAATCCTGCCGACGATTTGTGAGCAAGGATGGCGATGAGAATGAAGACTGCCCCGCCCGTGCTGCTTATCCCTAGGGCCGTGCCGAGAAAAAACGATGGGATCGCAATCATACACGTCATGATGATCGGGATGATCGGAGGGGAAGGGTCATTCTCGCCTTTCCCGCTGGTATTTTGGATGCGCCCGACCATGTGTTCTAAAAACAGCAGAAAAAGAAAGGCCAGAATGGCAATGAAAGATCCCACCGGGTAGTCGAACTTCGGAAATGCATGACTGAACAGATGGAAGGAACTTGGAAGCATCATGGTCAGGGCCAATGCGAGAAAGACCCCGGCGGCAAATGCCTGTCCCAGGGGAAACCCACGATGGACGCGCGCCCTTTCAGGCCGGAAGAGGGGCAGAAACCCGCCTGCAAATGTACCGGCAAGAATGGTAATCAACGAGAACCACTGAAATCCCGTAAGCATTCAACGCACCTCCATGCATACCCAATACGATAGAAAAACAGGACGAAACAACATATCCGCCTGGACAGACAAAAAGGATCATCGGCCTTCATTTGGGGATCAGATCGATCGAAATTTCAGTTCTTTTTTCTTTCGTTATATGAAAGGCCGTGGACCGTTCTCCCTTCTCAAAGCCGGCCAATGCCTTTTTGAGATTCAAGATCGTGTGAAAGGCCCCTTCTCCGACCAACGGGGCTGATCCTGATTTCACCTAAAACCGGCATTCGATCTTTTTGAAAAGAGCTATAAATACCAGCATTTCAGAAAGTTAAATCAACAAACGAGACGAAAAAAATACGGGGCTGTAACACTATCGGCAAAAATGTGGAATTTTGATAATCTATAAAGACTCCATGATCATCGATTTCCCGAACTTCGAGAAAGACGACTGGCTAACAATCACCTTCACCGGCGAGCAATCTCGACCCCCCTCGCCAACTTGACAGAGTACTATCGTGTCACACTCAATTCGGCTGGAGAATCGTAAAAAAAAGAAGAACTGGTAAATAAATGTTGAACATAAATCAGGAGACGGCTGAATAGTGAACGCCAGGGGCCCGGGTTGAGCCACGGGACGGCCTTTGCTCCGTCGTGTTCGTGTGCTTGGTCGATCGAGATTAACTTGAGCCTGAAGCTGCCCGAGAGGGCATCAGGCGAGTTGCGGGTTTCAAATGCGGATCCTACATCTCAGCGCAGGCACAGGTAGTTTTTACTGCGGCACATGCATTCGGGACAATGCTTTGGCTGCCGCCTTGCGTCGCCAAGGCTGCCAAGCTTCCCTACTCCCACTCTATCTGCCGATGAAACTCGATGAAGGGGAGCAGACCGACTGCCCCCTCTTCTTTGGCGGCATCAATGTCTACCTTCAGGAGAAGGTGGGCCTCTTCCGCCGCACGCCGCGCTGGGTCGACAAGCTCCTCGACGTAAAGCCCCTGCTGGCCTGGTCGGCAAAATTTCAGCACATGACCCGGGCGAAAGATCTGGGAGAACTGACAGTGAGCATGCTCCAGGCCGAGAATGGGCGCCAGGCCAAAGAGCTCCGTCGCATGCTCGATTGGTTGAAAGGACAGGCGCCTTTCGACGCTGTCTGCCTCTCCAACCTGCTGCTGGCCGGCATGTCCCGGCCCCTCGAGATGGAGCTGGGCATCCCGATCATCTGTACCATGCAAGGCGAGGACACCTTCCTCGACGACCTTCCAGAAGCGTACAGCACCGCGGCCTGGGCACTGCTGAAGGAGCGGTGCGCGGACTGCGACGCCTTCATCGCGGTCAGCCGTTTCTACGGCGGGGAGATGATCCGGCGTCTGTCGTTGCCCCAGGACCGGGTGCACTGCGTGTATAACGGTATCCTCCTGGACGGCTACCAGCCGGCGGACTCGCCGCCATCGCCGCCATGTATCGGCTACCTGTCCCGCATGTGCCTCCCCAAGGGACTGCACCTCCTGGTGGACGCCTTCATCGAGCTGAAGCAGGACGCCGCCTACAATGATGTTCGACTTCTGCTGGTGGGAAGTTGCACGAAAGGTGACGAAACATACCTCAAGAAGCAGAAGGAGAAGCTCCAGGCCGCCGGCGTCCTCGATCACGTCCGCATCTATCCCAACGTAACCCGGGAAGAAAAGCAGCAGCGCCTCCAGGAAATGACCGTGCTCTCGGTGCCGGCTTGCTACGGCGAAGCCTTCGGCCTCTACATACTGGAGGCCTTGGCCAGCGGGGTCCCCGTGGTGCAGCCGCGGCGCGGGGCTTTTGCGGAGCTGGTGAACATAACCGGTGGCGGCTGGATCTATGATCCGAATGATGAGAAGGGTGAGAAAGCAACGGACTCAGAAGATGCCGTACGGGTCAACGCGCAGGCGAAAGCCTCTGCGGACTCACGAGTAGAATCAGCCGCGCTCGCCCGGTGCCTCGCCGAAAGCCTCCGTGACGAAGACGGCCGGCGGAAGCGAGCCGAGCAAGGGCGCCTGGCGGTGCTCGAGCGATTCAGCATCACCGCCATGGCCAGTGCCGTGGCCGAAGTCTATGACAAAGCTATCACCGCCCACAAAGACCAGAACGTTTGACGAGAAGCGCTTGCTGCCCCCTACACCGCCCCCTACTCCCCCTCCACATTCTTCTCCGTCTTCCCGATGGCGATCAGGTGGTGCCGGGCTCTGAAGTACAGCACCCCCTCGGAGACGGCAGGCGACGCCATGCAGGTCTCACCAAGGGAGTTCTTGGCCAAGAACTCATACTCTTGCCCTGCCTTGACCACGTAGATATCCCCCTTTTCGCTGGGGCAGTAGATCTTTCCATCCGCCACCACGGGAGAAGCAGAAAAGCTCGGGCGTCCGCGCAGCTTCTTGGCGTAGATCTGCTTCCCCGTCCTCGCATCATAGCAGGTGACTCGGCCCTGGTCGGAACAACAGTAGAGCAGGTCACCATAGATGACGGGTGTGGGGATGTAATTACCACCGCGCCGGATGCTCCAGGGGATGTGTTCGTTGGAGGTGCTTTCCCCCTCCAGAGAGATATCCCCCTTGGCCGAAGCTTTGATCGCGTAGATGGGCGCCATCTTGCCGTGGGCATTGGTGATGAAGATAAGGTCGAAAGCCACCAGCGGTGTGGGCACCGGCACGTCTCCGCCGCCGTGCATCTTCCAGATCTCCTTACCGGTCTCTATGTCGTAGGCCCCGATGTGCTTGTATCCGTTGGTAATGATCTGTGGGTGCTCTCCCGAATGGACGGCGGGCGTACTCCACGTAGGGTCCTCGTCCCGGTCTGTCCTCCAGATCTGCGCGCCGCTTTCGACATTGAAGGCCGTGATGTAAGACTGCCCCTGCTGGTCGCACTGCATGATGAGTTTGTTGTCGTGAATGATCGGTGATGTGCCTCCCCCCCATTGATATTGAGGGTAGCCGGGCGCTCCCTGGTCGATGACGCCCAGATCCCTCTGCCACACCAGACTGCCTTCCAAGTCGAAACAGTAGAGCCCCTCGGAGGCGAAGAAGGCAACCACGCACTTGCCGTTCGTACACGGTGTGGCGCTGGCGTGGGAAGCCTTGGGATGGCGCTTGATCTCGGGCTTGCCCTCATAGCAGGTATACTCCCACATGATTTCGCCGTTTCTCTTGTCGATGCAGTAGAAGTTCCACGTGAAATCCGCGTCCTCCGGCTCGGGATCACCGGAGCCGTAGAGCCCCACCTTCAGGCGCTGCTCGCCCTTGCTGTAGATCGAGGTCGTCACGAAAATGCGGTCACCCCAGATGACCGGTGACGAGTGGCCGAGGCCCGGGATCGGCGTCTTCCAGAGCACGTTCTCCATCTCGTCCAGATCCCATTCAGTCACCGTGGGGTAACCGTCGGCCACACCGCGGGCGTTGGCGCCCCGAAAGGCGGGCCAGTTCTGGTCGGCACAGAATCCGGCCGCCGCAAACAGCAGCAGCCCAACGACAAGAAAGCCGGTTCTGGTCAGCTCGAGTTTCATGATCTCACTCCCATCGTTGTCACAAATACCCCACGCAGAACAGGTGCTTTTCTCCGCGGATATAGATACGGTCCTCGACAAAGGCTGGTGAGCACGAAGTGGATTCCCCGAGCTCGGCCCGGCCAATCTCCTCGAATTCTCGCTGCGAGGCAACAATGTAGGTCCTGCCCTCACCCCCCAGCAGGTAGAGCTTGTCCCCTACCAGGGTTGGCGACGACTGGAACTCCGAGTCGAACTCGTGCTCCCAGACCATTGTGCCGGTGCGCACGTCGAGGCACGCGAGGTAACCATGATTCAGCAGAAAGAGAAGCTCGTCGTTCGCCACGGGGCTGGCCACGTCAGAGATGCTCAGATCCCAGGTCCAGGCGATGTGGGTCTCTGTCACATCCTTAGTGCCGTCGACCTGGATGGCGCACATGTCATAGTTGGGCACCAGGGCGAAGACGAGGCCCGCGGCGAAGGCGGGTGACGGTGCCATGTCGGCCCCCTCCATAAAGACCTTCCAGATCTCCTGACCCGTCGCCGGGTCGTAAGCGATGTACCAGGGTGTGCCCACGGTGATGAGTTGGGGCCCCTTCCCGGTTTCGATCACTATGGGCGACGTCCAGGAGTCTATCACGGGGCGGTCCACTTGCCAGACGATCTCGCCGGTCTCACCGCGGAAGGCGTAGAGCTTCGAGGCGAACCGATCCTCCCCCTCTGCGGCCTGGTCGTACTGTACGATCACCAGGTCCTGGTACATGGCCAGGGAGGTGGCATAACCGTATTGGCTCTCAGGCACCCCCAGGGCGTGGGACCAGGCCGGGTTGCCCTCGAAGTCGAAGGCGGCCAGGTCGCCGTTGGCGAAGATGGCGTAGGCCCGCCGGCCGTCGGTGGCCATGGTGGAGGCGGCGCCCACGGCTGCGTCGTAGAGGTTCTCGGGCGGTCTGAAATCCGGGCCGCGCGCTAGCACCACCTTCTTTTGCCAGCGTAGCGCCCCGGCCAGCCCGTCATAACAGAGGACGATGCCACGGTGATCCTCGGCGTCGTAGCCGGTCAGAAAGACGTGGTTCTCCCAGACCACGGGCGAGCTGTGGCCGATGAAGGGAACCTCGCTCTTCCAGAGAATATTCTCCATGGCCCCGTCCTTCGCGTTCCAGGCAAGGGGCGTCCCCCTGTCCTTGGCGATGCCCAGCCCGCCGAAACCACGGAACCGGGGCCAGTTGGCCTGGAGCGCCTCTTTCGTGGGATAGGGAGATGTTTCGGATTTTGCGGCCACGTCAGGCCCGGTCGACTCCATGGGCTCCCCGCCGCAACCGCAGAAAAGAAGCACCCCAATCAAGACGGCAGCGCGAAACGTGGCGGGTAAAATCAGATCCTGCAGGGACAATGTGGATGAAGCCTCCTGAAAGGAGTCCAAGTCAACTCAGGGGTGCCCATGGACATGGTAGTTGGCCTTACAAAAGCCTTCAAGACTTTTCGCAGCACGGAAGACGTTGCCGTGAAATACGGTGCCGGAAATGCGGCACCGCATTCCGTACACTCGACCCGACACAGAACCGCGAAATTTAGCTTGCGGGCACACGAGGTATGGAGAACATGGGGTCAAACGGATTGTGGCTAGATTCTGATACGAAGAGTGATGCCAACCATGGTCAATACCGCATGCCCTATACCCCGAAGAGATGGCCCCCTAGGAGATCAAGATGGAGCGCCGAGGAAAGAGTAGGCACACGCCGCCCGAGGATCCGCACCTCGAAGTCCGGGAAGTGTGCGACAAGATTCTCGACCTTGCAGAGGCGGTGGTCTACAAACAGAGCCTTCCAAGCGGGGAGTTCACCTTCTGGGGTGACGGTGTGGAGCGGATCACCGGTTACACCGCAGAGGAACTGACGCTGGAGACCTGGCGCGGTCTCATCGAGGAGACCATCCCGCGCGGCGCGCTGGCGGGGCTCTCCCTCGAAAAGATTCAGCGCCGAATTGAATCGGGGGAGATGCGCGAGTGGCAGGCGGACTTGCGCATCCGCACGCGCACTGGCGAGACACGCTGGCTCGCAAACTCCGCGGTGCACATCGTCGATGAGCAGGGGCGACCCGTACGGGCGGTCGGCATCCTGCAAGACATCACCGGGCGCGGGGAGCATGAAGAACAACGCCGTCGCTTGACATCCATACTCGAAGCCACCAGTGATCTCGTCTCGATCGCGAGGCCGGACGGGACTCTCACTTATATGAACTCCGCCGGGAGAATGTTGTTGGGTTGGGATGCGGATGTCAACATCAGGCAGATGATGATTCCTCATGTACATCCGACATGGGCGGCGAATCGTGTCAAGAACGAAGCAATTCCATGTGCAATCAGAGAGGGGGTGTGGCAGGGAGAATCCGCACTTCTTAAGGCGGATGGTTCAGAGATTCCAGTGTCCCAGGTTGTGATTTCGCACGAGAATTCCACGGGTGAAGTCGAATATCTATCCACCATCATGCGCGACATTTCCGAGCGCAAGCGGGTGGAGAGGGAACGCCGGGCATCGGAGGCGAATTACCGGACGATATTCGACGCCGGTTACGATGCGATTGTCGTGCATGATATGCAGACCGGAGCCATTCTGGACGCCAACAAGCGGATGTGTGAGATGTTTGGCTACACACATGACGAGGCTCTGGCCTTGACCGTGGAACAGATCAGCCTGGGTGAGCCGCCATATACGCAAATCGAGGCCGCAGAATGGATCCACAAAGCAGTGACACAGGGCCCGCAAACGTTCGAGTGGATCTGCAAGAAAAAGACCGGAGAGACTTTCTGGGTTGAAGTCACTCTGACGCGGGTGATGATTGCGGGTCACGAGCGGGTGCTCGCCACCGATCGCGACATCACCGACCGGAAGCAAGCGGAGAAGGAACGTCTGAACCTGGAGCGCCAGGTACAGCACGCGCAGAAACTCGAGAGCCTGGGTGTGCTGGCCGGTGGCATCGCCCACGATTTCAACAACTTGCTGATGAGCATCCTGGGCTACGCGGACCTGACGCTGGACGCGCTGTCCCCCATGTCGCCGGTCCGCAGCAACATCCAAGAGATCGAGAAGGCTTCCAAGCGCGCCGCCGATCTGGCCAATCAGATGCTCGCTTACTCTGGCAAGGGACGATTTGTCATCGAATCGATCGATCTGAACGTGCTTGTCGAGGATATGGCTCATCTCCTCGAGATCTCGATATCGAAGAAGATCGAACTCGAGTGCCGTTTCGCCGCGATTCTACCCACCTTCGATGGTGACGCGCACCAGATCCGCCAGATCCTCTTGAACTTGATCGCCAATGCCTCCGAGGCGATCGGTGACAGTAACGGCGTCATTACCCTGGCCACCGGTACAATGGACTGCTCCCGCGATTATCTCGACAGTATCGGCACGACCTTGCGGACCGATCTCGACGAGCCCCTGCCCGACGGTGCCTACGTCTATCTCGAAATGACCGACACGGGTTGCGGCATGGGCACCGGGACTATCGAGAGGATTTACGACCCCTTCTTCACGACCAAGTTTACAGGTCGCGGCCTGGGTATGTCCGCGGTCCTCGGCATCGTGCGCGGCCACAGAGGTGCGATCGATGTCAGCAGCGAGGTCGAGAAGGGCACGACCTTCAAGGTCCTCTTCCCCGCCAATGAATCAGCCCGGGAAAAAATCGCGGGCCGAAAGAGGCACGAAGGGTTTGGGAAAGGCCTGTGTGAAAGCGGGACGGTGCTGATTGCCGACGACGAGAACGCCGTCCGCACCGTCGGCAGGAAGATGCTCGAGCGCCTGGGCTTCAGCGTGTTGGCGGCGGTTGACGGGTGCGAGGCCCTGGAACTGTTCCGCAAACATGCCGATGAGATCGTCTGTGTGCTTCTTGACCTGACCATGCCTCACATGGACGGCGCCGAGACCTTCCGCGAACTGCGCCGTCTCCGGCCCGATGTTGCCGTCCTTCTCTGCAGCGGCTTCGACGAGCACGTCGCGACCCAGAGCTTCGCCGGTGAAGGGCTGGCCGGCTTTCTCCAGAAACCCTACAACATGGCCGAGTTGAGGAAAAAACTCCTGGTCATGCTCGATCAGGACTGTTGAGGGCCTTCGCGAAGGGAACCCGAAGCGCGACTCCCTGGTAACCAAATGCGTGATTCGCAACAACTCGGGCGCTGGCACCAGCGGCGGCGGGATCTACGCTATAGCTACGGCTGGGGATTCTCCTCGAGGCCACCAACTGTACCGTCGCGCGGAATAACGCCGCTGCGGGCGGCGGCCTCTACCTGACTCATTCGTCACAGCCAACCGTAGCCCGACTGCCATCTCCCGGAAGATCGGGATCGTGTGATGGCAGCATCGCGGTGACTATCACCCAACCATATTTACACGGCGAGGGAGGGCGGCGCGGTGCGATCGGGCGTTAATGCGCCTGCCGATTGCTCGGCGCCCATGATCCATATCCGAGTTAGTCCCCAGAGGGGAATCTGGCGCTCGCGCCAAGAAGGCGGCCTCTACCTCAACATCAGGGGCCACGAAAGACAGGTTCCGGGTCGCGGCCGAGTCGGCGCTACGGCTGCTCACCACGCTGCCGCTGCTAACACGAGACGGGACACTGCCGCCGCACAGCCGCGAAGGGCGCTACCGCTGCTAATAGGTGCGGCTTGGCAAGTGTCCCACGCTGAGGGATGGGCCGGAATAGGCTGGTTGGGTAATCGTATTTATCGATTTCGATTAAAGGGCGCCATTCTTCCACCTAACTCAATCGTCACGGCCAACCGTAGCCCGACTGGCATCTCCCAAAAGATCGGGATCGTGTGAAAGCAGCCTCTCGGTGACAATCACCCAACCATGATAATACGGTGCCGTAGCATTTCTTTCGATGATTGCTCTAACTCCAGACCGTCAAGGATCGTCTATCTCGTATCGACATGATAATACGGTGCCGTAGCATTTCTTTCGATGATTGCTCTAACTCCAGACCGTCAAGGATCGTCTATCTCGTATCGACAAGGAGGACGATATGCCACGGAGACGGCGAGCCGACCTCGCACACGCCGGGCACCAAGCATTCAATCGCCGCCTGGAGCAACACAACATGTATGTGCATACCGACGACGCCACCGGATCTTCGGACATCATGGTGTGTCGCTTCTCCAGCAGACATTGATGCCGTTCCAGATACGCCTTGCCGATAAAACGAGTCTCGAATTCGTCATCGCCACGCCAAATACGTTGCGGCGCTTGATCGCCGGGTACTGCCGAGCCCGTCCAAAACGGCGCAGAACTCCACGCGTGAAGCCGGTTTCACTCTGGGAGGTACTAGAGGCGGGCGTGTTGCGCGACTTCTGCACCATAGAGTTTCAAAAGTGTGCGGGTCTCCTGGGTATCTCGCTGAGCTCGACGTAATACGGTGCCGTAGCATTTCTTTCGATGATTGCTCTAACTCCAGACCGTCAAGGATCGTCTATCTCGTATCGACAAGGAGGACGATATGCCACGGAGACGGCGAGCCGACCTCGCACACGCCGGGCACCAAGCATTCAATCGCCGCCTGGAGCAACACAACATGTATGTGCATACCGACGACGCCACCGGATCTTCGGACATCATGACATAATACGGTGCCGTAGCATTTCTTTCGATGATTGCTCTAACTCCAGACCGTCAAGGATCGTCTATCTCGTATCGACAAGGAGGACGATATGCCACGGAAACGACGAGCCGACCTCGCACACGCCTGGCACCAAGCATACAAACGCGGCCTAGAGCAGCACAACATGTATGTGCATGCCGACGACGCCACCGCCCTCTCTGCCAACATAGTGTGAGACACCAGGTGCGCCTTTAATTATTGTAGAGGGCGAGCGGGAGGCGAGAGCCCATGGCAAAGAATCAGGACATTGTGCAGGAGCAGCGGGAGGAGGATGTGACT
>Ga0190284_1000062_pt1 | contig 83191 bp, 58 predicted proteins | sample 48691812_MG_FD_161668 | JGI IMG/M metagenome (GOLD analysis project Ga0190284, IMG submission 161668) | Hydrothermal vent microbial mat bacterial communities from Southern Trench, Guaymas Basin, Mexico - 4869-18-1-2_MG | ecosystem: Environmental > Aquatic > Marine > Hydrothermal vents >... | reverse complement strand
CATAATTTTGTTCAACCTTTTTTGTAGCTGACCTCGCTGAGGTCGGCTGATACATTTTTTGTAGCTGACCTCGCTGAGGTCGGCTGATACCTTTTTTGTAGCTAACCTCGCTGAGGTCGGCTGATACATTTTTTGTAGCTGACCTCGCTGAGGTCGGCTGATACCTTTTTTGTAGCTGACCTCGCTGAGGTCGGCTGATACCTTTTTTGTAGCTGACCTCGCTGAGGTCGGCTGATACCTTTTTTGTAGCTGACCTCGCTGAGGTCGGCTGATACATTTTTTGTAGCTGACCTCGCTGAGGTCGGCTGATACATTTTTTGTAGCTGACCTCGCTGAGGTCGGCTGATACACTTAGGATTGCTAAGACCTGATAGTAACCGTCCTCAACGAGAACGGCTACAAAAGACCATCATACCAAATGGTGTGTACGTGGTGCCAAGAAAAGAAATCCTCCCTTAAAAAATCCATTGACCCATTATCCCAGTATGATGTAGAAGTGTTAATATAAGTAAAAAAGTTAATATAGTTTTGCGCGTAAGAGATAGGACTTTTTCTCGAATAACCCCAATATCCGGCTCCCATGTCGTAAATTGTCAGTGCGTTGCCGTTGACAAACAGGCTAATTCTCGGGTTGTCCGAGCCGCCATAACTCACGTTCGCTACAACGATTTCTACATGCATGTTTGAGCTCATATTTACATGAGCGGTGGGAATAGCTTTAAGAGTAGCCTGAACATTATCTTCAAAAAGATATAGTTGGTTATTATCTACCCAGAAATTTATTCTCTCGCCGTCTGTTCCATTAATTGCAGAGCTGCCTACAACAAAACCAAGCCATCCATCGTCTTTTTGCACATCGCACTCAACAACAAAATTCTCATTCAGATTGGTAAAATTGTAGTTTGGAGCAACAGATTTCCCTGGCGGATCGCCTACCTGTTCTAATTTGCCGTCATTGATAATGGCACTTATTGAAGTTACTCCATTTCTTTTGTTTTTTCGACCATTCGCGGATAGTTTACCAAATAAAAAAAGCATTTCAACAACAAACCGGCTTGCATTAACACGATCCGGCCATAAACTTGCATATCTTTATAAGAAAATGTATAAAATGTATAATTTAAGTTGTTGGTTTTGACGTTTGATGTTACGTTGGATTCCGCTAAAGCGGGAAGGGCTGTTAGATATTAGAAATTAAATTATATTTAAATTCCCGGAAATTTTCGGAATATCCGGCGCGAAAAAATGAAAAAGATTGACAAAAACAGGAAATTATGCTATATTATTCACAATGTGAATAAAATTCAATCACAATATGAGTAATAAATATATATATTTACAAAGATGGATTGCCCCCGTATTTAAATCCATTGTTAAAAAATCTCCCGTTACTGTTTTGACGGGCGCAAGGCAGGTTGGTAAAAGCACCTTTTTATTAAATGAATTCAAAAATAAATGGCGTTATATTTCTTTTGATGATTTCGGCATATTAGAAATGGCAAAAAGAAACCCGGTTGAGTTGCTTCAAACAAATAAGCGGTTAATTATAGATGAAATACAATTAGAACCGTCTATTTTAAAAGTTATAAAACAAATTGTTGACGCGGACAAAAGTTGTCGATTTATTCTTTCCGGTTCCGCTAATTTATTGTTAATGTCAAAAGTCGCGGAATCTCTTGCCGGGCGGGCGCAATATATGACATTAAACCCTTTCGCGCAAGGAGAAATTTCAGGAAATTCTCCTTCCGCGTTTTTTATTAATCTCATAAAAGGAAAAAGAATATCCGTGCCCGCTAAAATTAAAACTAAATTACAATTAGCAAAAAAAATATGGATTGGCGGAATGCCGGAAATGATTAAAACTAAAAGTACCGACGCCATTTTAAGATGGCGAGACGGTTATATTGCAACTTATCTCGAGCGAGATTTACGACAACTTTCTCAAATAGAAAACCTTGTGGATTTTCGACGTTTTATGATGGCGATAGCGATTAGAAGCGGAAAAATACTAAATATAAGTGAAGCGGCGCGTGATACAGGATTATCGCAGCCAACAGCTTCTCGCTACATGAACATTTTAGAAATAAGCGGGTTTGCCACGAGAATTAACGCGTTTAAAACGAATCGGGGAAGCCGGATTATCAAAGCGCCCAAAATCGTTTGGTTAGATACCGGAATCGCTTCTCATCTTGCCGGATTTTTTTCACCTGATTCTCTAATTAACAGTCGTGAATGGGGAGGCATGATAGAAAGTTTTGTTTTTCAGCATTTAAAGATTCTTTGTGATTTGATTGCGCCAAAAACTTCTTTATATTATTGGAGAACCCGCTCCGGAAAAGAAGTAGATCTTGTCATTGAACAGGGGCGGGACCTAATTGCCATTGAAATTAAAGCATCGAAAAACGTCGGATATTATGACATTCATGGTATAGCAGCTTTTGAAAAAGAATTTCCTAATATGAAATTCGGAATAATTATTTATACCGGAGATGATTTTGTTAAACTAACTGAAAAGATTTTTGCGGTTCCGTTAAAAGAATTATTGTGTTTATGAAAAAATTAAAAGTAAAACCCGGATTAGTTCGAGACTGCATTGTTTACAGAGAAAAATCTCAGCCTCCATTGGAAACTCATACCCATGAAAACGATGAATTAGTTTTTGTTTTTGGTGGAACAGGCATCCATGAAGTTGATGATGAAAGATATCCGCTAATTCGCGGGGATGTTTTTGTTTTACGTGGAAATCACGCGCATGGTTTTGACGAAACAAATAATCTACATTTGGAAATGCTTTTATACGCACGTGATTTTTTTGATTCTTTGAAAAAAGAATTTACTGAATTGATAGGTTTTTTAACACTTTTTCTTCTTGAGCCACGTTACAGAAAACACCACAAATTTAAAGCAAAACTTCATTTAAGCCCAAAGAATTGAGCGAAATTTCACGATTGCTGAAAGTTATGTGGGAAGAACAGGAAACTAAACGCACAGGCTACAAATCAATTATCAAACATCTTTTTGGAGTAGTAATAACCCTCGTTTGCCGCTATTATTCTGAAACAGATTCTCCTAAATCAATGTCGTTATTGAAATTGAGTTCCGCGATTAGCTTTATGGAAAAGAATTATACCGAGCCGGTTACAGTAATAGAACTTGCCGAGAAAGCGGGAATGCCCGAAAGCACTTTTAGGCATTCTTTCAAAAGAACAATAGGGGTTTCGCCTATAGATTATCTTATCCGTCTGCGAATAGAAAAAGCCGCGGAGATGATGGCAAAAGACAATAGTATTCGAGTAATTGACGCTTCTCAGGGAACGGGTTTTTACAACAGCGCTTATTTTACAAGAAAGTTTAAAGAAATCATGAAAGTTACTCCTATGCAGTATTTGAAAAAGCAAAGAGGAAGCGTTTGAGATTTTGGATTTTTGATTTTTGATTTTTTATCGAAATTAGACACGAATTTCACTAATAAGCACGAATTTTTATTTCAATTCACAATTTGCAATCAATTGACCTTCCCACCTTTTCCCAAATCCGGCGACTAATTGCAATTCCGTTGTAGCCGCCGATTGCCATCGGCGTCTCGGGCATAAAAATTGCAGCAAAATTCCGCGTTTTGGTGTAATGTAAAAATCGATTTTTTTTTAATATGTTTCGCATTAAACGCCGATTGCCATCGGCGTCTCGGGCATAAAAATTGCAGCAAAATTCCGCGTTTTGGTGTAATGTAAAAATCGATTTTTTTTTAATATGTTTCGCATTAAACGCCGATGGCAATCGGCGGCTACTTTCGTTTTTTAAGGATAGTCGCTGAATTTGGGCTTTTTTATTTTTCTTGACCTGGAAAAGTAAAGTTGTTATAATTTTTAATTAGAAATTATTTGAAACGGGATTAACAATCGAATATCAAAGATAGCCGCGGCTTGCCAGCCGCGTTATGATCGAAGACAAGTGTTGTGAATGAAACGCCGGTGGCAACCGGCGGCTACAATAAACATTATAATTAACGATCTAAAAATGTTAAAATCAAACAATCATTAAATTATTTGTGTCAGATAATATAACCAACAGCAAAGAAAATATTCGCTGGAATATACTTAACCCGGATGAAAAAATAGTAGCTCATTTGCGCGAAGCCGGAGGTTTTTCTGACGCTGTCGCAAGGGTGCTTGTTAACCGTGGGTTCTTTGACATAGACGCTGTTGAGAAGTTTATTCATCCCGCTCTGAAATTTCTTCACGACCCGATGAAACTCGGCGGTGTTGCAAGAGCTGCGGAAAGAGTTCTCGAAGCAATAGCCAAAAAAGAAAAAATAGTTATTCACGGAGACTATGACGCCGATGGAGTTACATCTACTACTTTGCTGATGCGGGTTCTTGGAGAGTTGGGCGCTAAAGTAAGTTATTTTATACCGACCCGTTCCGAACACGGTTATGGTTTAAAAACAGAAAACATCCGGAAACTCGCCGGAGAAAATACTAAAGTTATAATTACCGTTGATTGCGGCATAACGGCTATCGAACCCGCAAAAGAAGCCGGGAAACTTGGAATAGATTTAATTATTACTGATCATCACGAGCCAAAAATCGAAGAACTTGACGAAGAATACGACCTTTCTTCAAAAGTAAATCTTTTTGAGCACGCGATAGAAAACGGAACCGCAAAAGAAAATATTTCAGCTTTTAACCATTTGTTGCCTGACGCCTGCGCGATAATTAATCCGAAACTGGGACATTATCCATTTTCGGAACTTGCAGGAGTTGGAGTAGCATTCAAGCTTGCGCACGGAATAGTAAAACTCGCAAGAGCGAAAAAACTAAAAAAATCAGAGTCAATTGATTTAAAAAAATATATGGATATAGTCGCTCTCGGCACAATCGCCGATTCGGTGCCTTTGCGCGGAGAAAACAGGATCATTGTAAAATATGGTTTGAAAGCTATCGGAGAGAGAAAAAATCCGGGGTTTCAAAAACTTATAGAAATTTCCCGCGTGCAAAGGTTAGACGCCAGAACCGTGGCTTTTACGCTGGCGCCGAGAGTAAATGCAGCCGGAAGGCTTGCGGACGCCGGAAAAGCTGTCGAACTTTTTCTTACAACAGACGGAGCCAGCGCGGAAATAATCGCGAATGAGCTTGATTTTCTAAACAAAAAACGGCAGAAAATCGAGCGTGAAACCCTTGCGGAAGCGATCAAAGTTTTTGAAAGTTCTTTCGAAGCGGATTTGCCGGATAGAGCAAAATTACCTGGCGGGCTTCATAAATATTTGCCCGATGGGCCAAAAGTCATTGTTGCAGCAAGCGAAAATTGGGAACCCGGTGTTATAGGAATAGTCGCTTCAAGGATGGTCGAAAGATATTATCTTCCGGCTATTATTATTTCGATAAAAGACAAAAAAGGGCGCGGTTCTTGCAGAAGCACAAGGGACTTCCATCTCTTCGACGCTTTGAGGCAATGTGAAGACCTTCTGGAAAAATTCGGAGGCCACAGGTTCGCCGCGGGGCTTACTGTTTCCGTCGATAAAATTGACGACTTGCGGGAAATGCTGAATAAAAATGCCGCGGCTACTTTGCAAGAGGAAAGTTATGTCCCTGTCCTTGACATCGAAGCTGAACTGAAACTGAAAGACTGCACAACCGACTTTGTTGAAACTCTTGAAAAGCTTAAGCCTTACGGGCAGAATAATCCTCCGCCTTTTTTCGTTATCAGAAATGTAAAACTGGTTGATGACCCAAGAATTTTAAAAGAAAAACACCTTAAATTTACTGTCATGCAGGAAGGAGAATATCGGGATATTATCGCTTTCGGCTGGGCAGAATATGCGCAGCAAATTGTCCTTTGGGCAAAATTCGATGTCGTTGTCCAACCCTCTCTTAATTTTTTTAGAGGGTCTGCTCAAGTCGAACTTAAACTTATTGACGCTAAGGAAGTTTATTAAATTGCAAATTGTAAATTGTAAATTGTAAATTAAAGAAAATGAAACATTATAAATCAAAAATCAAACAACATCCCCCTAACCCCCTTCAAAGGGGGACTAAATCAAAAATTCTTCTGTTGGGTTTCGTTCTTGTGACGTGTATGCTTGTTACAAGCTGCTTTTATACTCATCAAACAACGGGAGACACTTATGTCCTTCATACTGATTACGAAGCATTCCTGGTGGAAGACCGTCCGGACAACCCCGTAAGCAATTATATCGGGTATTGCTTTTTGCCTGTCAATGACCCCGAAGACGAAAACGTGAAAGACTCTTTGGAAATATTGACTTATTTCCTTTCAAACCACGGGTATAAACAGATAATTAAAGAAGAAATGCTGGCAAATCCGGATATTATTCCTAAAACTTTTATGCTTGGGTTCGGTCACCATTCCTCTTTTTCTCATGACACTATCCAAGTCCAAATAAATCTCTATTACCTGGACGTGGAAAAGAAAAAGAATCAAATGTTCTGGTCATGGCAGGCTAAGTTCGATGGTTATCCCTTATGCCGTTCAACGCTGGAACCCGCGCTAAACGATATTTTTTTCAAAGAGCCGCTTGGCAAAAGCAAACAGCCGCTGTTACCGAAAATGAGCGCCCAGTCCAACACTTATGAAAAGTTTATGATAGACCTGGCAAAAGCCCGAATGAAACTTCAAAAGAAAAAGTAATGGCTCTATAAAAATGAGTGGGTAATAATAAACGAGAAATTGCCAAAATTGACTAATACTAATATACCGCAAGTTGTAGCCGACCTCGCTGAGGTCGGAGATAAGATTCGGATTGCTAAAATACCCCCCTTGCTATAGTCGGGATACATAAAAAAGGGAAATTAATAATCCGACCTCAACGAGGTCGGCTACAGAAAAAAGTTCGAAATAATATCAAGGATGCCAAGGCAAGCTAAAAAAACGGAAGATTCTTTGATTTACTCACTCGTTTTTACACAGAACCAAAGTTTAAAAATAACTTGACACAGAATTTTTAATATGATATACTAAACAATAATCATTGTTAAATAGTAACAATTGGTGTTTCGAAACTGGAAATTAGAAATTTGACGTTAGATCCCGCTAAAGCGGGACAGCCTGTTAGACGTTTGTTTTTTCTGAACACTGAACACTGAATACTAAAATTATGTGGGAATATACTGATAAAGTTCTGGAATATTTCAGAAACCCGAAAAATATGGGCGAAATAGAAGACCCTGATGGAATAGGCGAAGTCGGCAGCCTGGACTGCGGCGACGTCATGCGGCTTACTCTGAAGATAGAGCCGGAAACTGAAAAAATATTAGATGCGAAGTTTAAAACTTTCGGCTGCGCAAGTGCGATAGCTTCCGCAAGTATTTTAACTGAACTTATAATAGGAAAAACTGTAGATGAAGCTTTAAAAGTTACAGATAAACAAATTATTGAAGAACTTGGCGGGCTTCCCTGCGCGAAAATCCACTGCTCTGTTATGGGTTACGACGCGTTAGTCGCCGCTATTAACAATTATCGCGGCATAGACAAAAAGGAAGGCAATGTCATCTGTAAATGTTTTAATGTTACCGACAAGCATATTGAAGAGGTTGTCCGTGAACATAACTTGCATACAATTGAGGAAATAACGAATTACACGAAAGCCGGAGGAGGCTGTGGAAAATGCCACCCGGAAATCCAGGAAATTCTTGATAGGATTTGGGAATAAATATTTGAAATTCGAAATTGGAAATTGGAATACTGAACACTAATTACTGATAACCGATAACTGATAACCTGAAACCATGACCTACACAGATAACAACGCGACTACGCGTGTGGCGGACGAAGTTCTCGAAGCCATGCTTCCATTTTTTTCTGAAAAGTACGGAAACCCGGCAAGCATGTACCTGTTCGCCCAAGAGTCTAAGCATCCGATAGACGCCGCGAGAAAACAGGTTGCGGATTTTCTTAACGCCGGTTCAACTGAAGCAATTATATTTACAAGCTGCGGAACCGAAAGCAACAACACGGCAATTTTCGGGGCGCTTGCAGCTTTGCCCGGAAAAAATCATTTTATTACAACCGCAGTTGAGCATCCTTCTGTTTTAAATCTCGCCAAAGAGCTTGAGAAACGCGGTTATTCTACTACAATTTTGCCTGTAGATAATAAGGGCTTGATAAGCCTTGATGTGCTTCGGGATTCTATAACTGAAAATACAGCCCTTGTCAGCATAATGTGGGCGAACAACGAAACAGGGGTTATTTCACCATTAGAAGAAGCATGCGCTATTTGCCACGAAAAAGGGGTTCTCTTTCACACAGACGCTGTGCAATCCGCCGGCAAAATTCCTATCGATGTCCAAAAAGCTGATGTTGATTTGCTTTCTATTTCAGGGCATAAAATTCACGCGCCGAAAGGCATTGGGGCGCTTTACGTGAAAAGCGGAACGCGGATGAAACCGCTGCTTATCGGCGGCCACCACGAAAATGGAAGGCGCGCCGGAACACAAAACGTTCAGGGAATTGTCGGCCTGGGCAAAGCTTGCGAACTGGCTTCTATTTTTATTGAAGATGAAGTTACGCGTGTAAAAGAATTGCGCGACAAATTAGAATCCGGGCTTCTTAAGCGTATTCCAAAATCACATGTTAACGGTAGTATTGAAAATCGCATCCCGAATACGACAAATATTACTTTTGAATTTATCGAAGGCGAAGCTATGCTTCTTTCAATGAGTGATTTTGGGATTTGCGCGTCGTCGGGTTCAGCCTGCACAAGCGGGTCTCTCGAGCCGTCTCATGTCCTCCTTGCAATGGGCGTACCGCACAGCCTGGCACACGGCGCCGTTCGTTTCAGCCTCAGCCGGTATAACACTGAAGAAGACATAGATTATATTATAGAAAAGCTGCCCGGAGTGATTGAAAGGTTGAGAGAAATGTCGCCTTTCGGATAAAATTTATCCCGAGCACGTAAACTTCTCGGGGTAAATTTGCAGTTCAATCGACATTTTCTGCCGATTACATATAACAAAAAATGTCGATTGAAATTCCGTCCATAAGGTCCACTTGGTCCATTCTGTTCACAATGTTCAAACTATTTAAACACGCTGGAAGCGTGCGCTACATTTTAAAACAGAGTCCCCTACTTTTACCCGCAGTTTCTCAGCTACAACTTCGCATTTCGCTTTAAGAATAAAAAAGAGATTTTCTTTAACAACTTCATTAAGTGTTTCGAAGTTTCCATGCCCTTTTGCGATTATAACGTCCGCGGAGTTAAAATCTTCAAGAAATTCCGCGCTGACTTTTTCCAAAGGTGCGCCAATGTCGTTTGTCCCCGTTTCGATAATTTCGCAAACTTTATCAAATCCGACTGCGTCAGCGTCTTCCCATGTCGCGTCATTAATTATAGGAGTGGATTTAACCGAAAACTTAACATTAATTTCAGGAAAAAGTTCATTTATAATTTCCACAAAAAGCCTGTCGAAGACTATTTCCCCGGCGTTGTCGCCAATATAAAGAAGCGATTTTGCTTCCGCGAGGCTTTTTCTGAGCTTTTCCAAGTCATTTATGACAAAAGGCGTTTCGAGCGCTGATTTTAATGTCCCGTGAATATCCAGCCCCTCGCCTATCCCAAGGTCGATAATATTTCCCGCGACAGCAAGATGGGCGCCGGTTGCCAACTTATCACCAGAAGAAACAATAGTTTTATAAGATTCTTCGGTCATTTGAAGAGCAAGTTTGTTAAACTTCTTTTTTTCGGCGGAAAAAGGGTCGGCTGCGCCTGTAACTTCGGCGATAATCCGATAGGCGTGCTGGGAAAAACCTGCAGGTGTTCCATCTAATTCTTTATGGGAATAAAAATCCGCAATTTCTTTCAACGCCTGGATTTGAACTTCCCGGTCATCTGTGGCCAGTTTAAGAGTTGCAAGCGCCTGTTTAAACACGCAAGGGAAACAATCAATTTTAGTTTTCATTTTTTTTGTTAATTTCCGGTTAATTGTTGTAATTGTATTGATTTTAAAGTTAAAATGCAATATAATTAATGTAAAAGGTGGAAAGGGAAGGTCGAAATGTCGAAGACGCGCCGAAGACGGGTGGGCAGGCCAACTCAACTTGCAATTAAAAATTTGCAATTTGCAATTTAAATGTCAAATATCACATATCAAAAAACATCCCCCTTAATTCCCCTTCAAAGGGGGAGTTCCGGCATAGCTCTTGTAGCTGTTCTTGCAGTTCTAACAGTTCTTGCTATTCTCGCTGCGACATTTACCGTTTTTACCCGAATGGAAAGTGACACTTCTACCAATATTCTCAGGGGAATGGAAGCCAACACAATAGCCGAATCGGGCATTGAACACGTCAAAACTCTTTTATGGTACGATTCACTAAACCAAAAAAATCCCGGCGACTCATACAAAGACATCTGGAGCAAGGCTTTTACCGGCGAAGCTCAAAAGAAAAATCCCGAAGTAGATGTCGATTTGATTACAAAAAACGGGCCGAGAAAAGACGGAAAAGACGCCGTTTGGTTCCCCGTATTTAACAATGATAATGAATTAATAGGCCGTTACGCTGTAGCTATTGAAGACGAATGTTCTAAAATAAATTTGAATATTGCTTCGATGCTTCCCCCTTTAAAACCGAATGAAGGGATTTCAACTTATGAAATCTTATTGAGCGACAGCAAAAAAAGCGGGCTGCCGGTCAGCAGGAAAGCTTTATTGCGGTTTCTAAAAGTAAGGTACGGAAGAAATCGCGTGCCCGGAAAAATCGGCGATGATAACTTTAACAACAGTTATTACATGGCTGACGAACTCGATAATGATGCTGACGGCATCATAGACGAGCTAGACGAAGGAGTGGAAGAATGGGAAGAGTATGTTCCTATTTACCCATCAGGGGACGACCGTTCATTTCATGACCTGACAGAAGTCGCAAAGATTCTGGAGCCGGACAAGAAAATTACATCAAAAAAAATGGCCCGGTTCAGAAAATACAGCACACTTTTTTCTTATGACAACGGCCGCAGGTTTGATGCAGACACAAAAAAATGGGTAAACCGGGAAAACCTCAATGTTATCTCCCCAAGGGATGTTTTCAGAACGCTTAAAACAGCAAACCGGAAACACAAATTCGGAGAAACTTCACAAGAGCTGCGGCGGATGGCCGCTTGTCTCTCCGATTACAGGGACGAAAATACTGTGCTTTCAACTGTCTCAAGTGAATACGGCGTGGAGTCTGTGTGCTTTAACGAAGTTCTTGCCAACGAAGGCAGCATTATCAAACAGACTTATGAAACGGGGCACCGAACGGATGATCCTGAAGAAAACAAAAGGACATTTAACCTGGCATATTATTACGGGCATTATTATTACGGGCGGAAAGACAAACTTGGCATTAATATTGATCTCCAGGAAACAAACGTCGTAGAAAGGGAAGCTTTTAACCAATATGTAGCTTATCCTATTTTTACAAATTATTTTAAAGAATATCCCAGTTACATAGAAATAGGGATTCGCAGTTATCCGCTAAGCGGCGGGGGCCCATGGGACGGGTTCAGAGATTTTCAAAACCTTTTAAAAAAGCGGGGTGGAAAATACATCGACGGTTGGAGAATAAACTGGCCTGACAATGTCTGGAAAAACGGGTATTTGAGCGTTTATGAACAGGGAGTTTCTGAAAATGACATGCCTTCCAAATCTTTCAAAATCAGGGGTAATACTGAAGACAGAATTCAAATTGATAAAAAAGAGCTGGCGCCTGATGATATAACTAAATTTAAGGACAGGACCTACAAGTACGCGCAAATCCGGACCTGGACCCACGAAAAATCTTATTACGCTGAGCACCCCCGGGTTTCAAACTGGTTTGTTTTTCCGCGGCTCAAACCAAATACTTATTACAGGGTATATGTTCAGATGTCAAATCTTGAAATTCCGAAAGACGATTCCGTCGGGGGGTTTTTGTACTCAAAAAAACTGGACGTGGACGGAATTATAGATTCGCGTTCTTATGAAACTTTTGACAGAAAACGATGCATGTATAAAAAGGGCAAAGCCCTTCGCTCGGACAAAGTCGGATGCTTGGATGCTTATGTAACAAGCACAGAAAATTGCGGGCCTAAAAGCCGGAACCGCATCAACTCTTTTTACTTTTCAAGGCCGGATATTATCGAGCTTATAAATGTAAGTTCCAGCCCCGTAAGTTTGCGCGGCTGGAGCTTCGTTGCCAACACCGGCGCTAACGCCTATGACCTTGGAACCATAGAATCTTCCGTCGGCTACTCCCGGGAAGACAACAGCAAAATGATCGAGTCCAACCCTATAATAAGGCCAAACGAATATTTTTATCTGTGCAATAATATTGAAATTTTCGACAGGGATTTTGGAACTCCGAAAAACGGGAACTGGGGAGCCTCTTCAAGCGAGCAGATGCCCGTTCATGAATTTGAAGATGACAAATGGGGCGTGCAGTTTAAAATTAAAAGCATTAAAGAAGATTTCCAGAGCGGAAAAGGGTGGACGACTTACATTAAGTGCGATAACGAAGACTGGAAACGTGACCAGTTTAAAGATGAAGTCGTGGAATTTCAAACCGCGAAGGAGCCGGAAGACTATGAAGATATCAGGTCGCCGGACGGTGTCAGAACTATCGTGTCAGGTAATTCCAGCGATACTATGATATTCGAAAATTTGAAGTTAAAAGAGTATTCAGGCGTGCAGCCCGGAGATTATGTCATGATAGTCGGAATGCCGCGCGTGGGCGGATTTTTAAGCATGACTTTGAAAAACGAATATGACCAGGTGGTTACAAGGCTTATCGAGTACGGCAATCCAGGTAGCGAGGCCGTAAAAAATTACCGGAGCTGGGAAGGATGGTCAACTGAAAAAACCGATCCTACGCGCGAATCATGGTCACTGAACAGGAACCCGACCATAGGGGGAACTGTAAGAAAAGCGTTAAACAAAGCGGCTAAGCTCAGTCCGGAAAAACGGACATCTGTTAAAAACGGGCCTTTTGCTTCTGTTGGTGAAGTCTTCAAAGTCAGAAACATCGCTAAATGGAGAAAAGGCGTTAAAGATGACCCGGAACTTGCCGCAAAAAACTTCGTGCAGGGAATTGCCGATTATTTTACCACAAGCGGCGTACGGTTGGACGCCGAAGACGAAGAGGCTCATCTAATCGGCTGGAAACCCGCTTTTGGAAAAAGCACCTTCGCCGACACTAAAGGCATGACCGACCATAACGCCCGCTGGGAAAAAGATGAATGGAAAAACCAGCGCCTGACTATGATGACAGGCCCGAGCCGCGGAGAAACTTTCGCTATCGAAGAAAACAACCCGACACGCATAAAAATCACCGGCCGCTCTGTTCCGAGCAGAAAACGGTTTTACGTTCGCAGCGACGACAGGTATTCTCTCGGCCCCGGTTACGCTTCCGCGTTTTATTATACTAAAGATGAAATTGACCCCGGGGAATGGGAATGGAAAAACAGGCATATTCCAAAAGGACATTACAAGCTTTATTTAGCGGGACTGAATGACAGCATCAGAACCTCGGAATTTCTCGAAGAAAACCATAACGCCAAACTCGATGTTTTTATTTTTAACTACGACAAGCATGATTACGACCTTCTCGCGGAAAGAAAACAGTATCAAAAAAACGATATGTTTTACGCCGGGGAACTTAAACCTGAAAATATTTCCGCTTCGGGAGGAATAAGAATTAAACTCGTGCCTCACGATCTCCAGGGAAAACACTGCAGCGGCTTCGCCTGGTTTGACTACGCCTATATAACTCCCCTGCCCGTTTTTGGAAGAATTAACGTTAATACCGCTTCGAAAAGAATTCTCATGGCGCTTAACGGCATCGACTCTAAACTCGCTAATAATATTTATAACGGGATAGACATTCACGGCGAGTCAAAATTAAAACCTTATAATTCTATTTCCGATATTTTAAGCGTAAAAGGCATTACCCCAGAAATCTTTTCAGGAATCGCTAACTTGATTACTACTCGAAGTGACCAATTCAATGTTTACGTCCTCGCCGAGAGAATCAAAGACGTAAATAAAGACGGCAAGTTTGAAGAAGGCGTAGATGAAGTTCTCGCCGTCAGGAAATTGAGGTCTTTAATAGACCGTTCAGAGATTACATTGAATAAAACTAAAGAAAATGATACAATAAAGGTGATACAAACAGAAACTTTTTAATTTTTCCCTTTATAAGTCCCCCTTTGAAGGGGGGCTCCGCCACTGGACAGGCATCTTGCCTGTAAAATGTAACCAAAATCTCTGATTTCGAAAAAAATGAATTTTTAAACTGCATCCCGAGGCCCTTGCGCGCTCGGGATAATCAAAAAAAGGAGAACAAGAATGAAAAGACTAATGATTTTACTAACTATAGCTGTAATGGTATTTTCCGCAAATAGCTTTGCCGCTCTTACAGTTGCACAGGCAAGGGCGCTGGGAGACAGCGCCGGTGTTGAAATAGGTCCGGTTTATCTTTCTGAAACAAATGACTTGAGCGGAAGCTGGTATGGAATATACGCTCAGGACGACAGCGGTGGAGTTCAGATCGCTGGTCCGGGCTCTGTTATTCCAGACTTAATAACTGCAAACAACCTTGTTCCTGGTTCGTGTGTTACTTTTGCAGGTACTAACAGCACATTCTATGGCACTTATCAAATTACATGGGTTACTGTTGCACAAAATCATGGTGTTTCTAATGTCCCCGCTGCAACACCTATTGATATTGATGTTTTGGCTACACCTGCTCCGGCTTATACTAATTTAGAAGGCAAATTAGTTGTTCTAACAGGTGTTGACTTTTCAGATTCCGGTACTTTTGCAGGCGGCACGACTTACACAATTACTAAAAACGAAACTAACGGAAATGTCCGCGTTCAGGACTCGCAAGACCCGCTTGTCGGCACTGCTATTCCTCACGGCAGTGATATTGTTATCACCGGTATTTTTGGAATTTATTATAGTAATTATCAGCTCCTCCCGCTTTCTGTTATCGGCCCAACTCGCGATCCTTATCTCTGGCGTGAGCCTTTCCCTGATTTAAATTTTGGCATTGTTTATCCCAATTACGACAGAACTTTGCAAATTACAATCAAAAACGGCGGGGAAGCTTCCAACTTGAACATTTCCGCTTTCTCTTCTGTTGGGGGCAATACAGACAAATTCGCGCCTGCTTCTATTCCGGATTTTGTTCTCCCGCCAGGCGGAGAAACAAACTTCAATTTTACTTACACGCCCGGAAGCGGCCTGGGAGCAAGCCATACAGCTAATTACCAGTTTAATTCCAACGACGCTTCGAATCAGCTTGTCCAGTTAGATTTAATTGGAGCTACTTCAGCTACTCTGCCGCCGACACCGGCTGTCTGGATTAACGAAGTTGCCGCAAATGACCCAAGCACAGATGACGAAGAATTCATTGAACTTTGCGGTATCGCCGGAACCGACATTACAGGCTGGAAAATCCAGCTTTACAACGGCGCCGACGGAAGCAACTACTACGAATGGACTATAGGTGACGAAATCAGCTCTTTTACTTTGCCAAATGACCAAGACGGTTTCGGGTTTTATGTTGCAGCGGGAAGCTCTTCCCTTGACGTGCCCAATAAAGACGAAACAATGATGAGCACTATCCAGCACGGCGAAGACGACGCTGTCCGCCTGACAAAAGGCGATGGAAGCCAGATGCATTTCTTTGCCTATGAAAGCAAATCGGCGATGACTTATCCGCCCGGTTTGCCTAACGATTTAACCCCGCTTTATGACACTCCTGCCGAAAGCAACTCACTTTCGCTCGTTGGCACAGGCATTGAACAGCCGGACTTTGAGTGGGATGTAATTGAGCACACACCAGGTGAACTGAACGGCGACCAGGTAGTCCCCGAACCCTTTTCAATATTGTTGGGGTTCACGGCTTTAGTGTGTCTTTTTTTCTCGCGCAAAGGCGCAAAATAGAACTTATAACAAAACGATTAAATTATTAAGGCGCTATTGTCGTGTCAACAACGAAAAAACGTAAAAATTAAAATAAGAGTAGCCGCGGCTTGCCAGCCGCGTTTGTAGGCGCGGCTTGCCAGCCGCGTTAACGACGATGGCAATCGGCGGCTACAACTTTAACGACATTTCAATGTTGACATGACACTAGACCAGAAGAAAATTTTTAAAACTTTGCACCTTTGCACCTTTGCGCGCGAAGAATTCCACAACAATACAATTTTATTAATTGCAGAATCATTCGTGGCAGAATCATTTATTCAACTTAATCTATGTAACCCCTCCATTTGCTGGGCAAGTCTGCGAAACCCCGCCTTGCGGGGCAGGTCTGCGGATAATATTAAATTCCTTCAATAACTTCCCCGCTGAGGAGGGACAGGCATGCCCTTCTTGGTAAAAAATTTAGCAGTATGATTAATCCATGCAATGCTTGGTAAAAGCAATACGATTCATGGGCAAAACGATTTTTTAAGTCAAAATAATTAATTCTTTAATCCTGCTCCCGGCATTCGCCCCGAAATTCTCCGTGCACGGCGGGCGCTCCGCGAATCCTGTCAATCCTATCAAAGCTTGACTTTTATACGCCAATGGCGTATAATGTTGTATGGTATTTATTGAAACACCCATTTTTACTAAAGAAATTCGCAAAATTTTGAGTGATGATTCATATCGCGCTTTACAATAAGCATTGCTTATGCGGCCGGAAGCCGGAACACTGATACCGGGAAGCAACGGACTTCGAAAGCTTCGCTGGTCATTAGCTCACAGCGGTAAACGTGGTGGAGTTCGATTAATCTATTATTGTGAAGTTTCACAACAAATTATATACATGCTTTTTGTTTATCGCAAAACAAAGCTATCAGATTTAACTCAAAAACAAATTACTATTTTGAGTAAACTTGTAAAGGAGTATTTACAATGAAAACACAAGAATTTGAGAAATTAGTAAAGAGCGTAAAACAAGCCGGGAAAATTAAGCGAGGAAAATTTTCTCCCGGAAGGAAATTTGAGTTTTCTCCTTACGACATAAAAGAAATACGGCGGAAACTTAACACTTCTCAATCTGAATTCGCAACATTAATAGGAGTTAGCGTATCAACTATTCAGAATTGGGAACAAGGCAGGAGATATCCCGAAGGGCCTGCCCGTGCTCTTTTAAAAATTGCTTCAGTAAATCCGGCAACTGTGGTCAAGGCTTTGCACACTTAGAATTATGACAGGTTGTGCTTCCCACGAGAAATTTATAGAAGAAAATGGGGTGAGGCATTAATCGCCGTCCGTGCTGAAGCAGGACGGGACTTTCAGCAACTAACATTTATTTTTATGCCCTTAATGGTTAAAAAATTTAACAGAATCATTTGACTTTTACACGAAAATAGTGTACAATATAATTGTGATTAATAATCGGGTGATTGTGTAAAATTAATGGAGGTTAAAATGTTAAAAAATATAACAATGAGCGCCGAAGAATTTCTTATTCAAAAAGCACGGCAAAAAGCACGCCGGGAAAAAATGTCCCTGAACGACGTTTTTCGACAGTGGTTGTTAAAGTATACAACTACAAATGAAACCGCGCAGGATTATAAAAAATTGATGAAAAGACTTAAACATGTTAAAGCCGGCAGAAAATTCACAAGGGACGAAGCTAATGAACGCTAATTTTTTTCTCGACACGAATATTTTTGTTTATACTTTTGACTCTTCAAGCCCCTCAAAGCAAAAAAAGGCGCAAAAATTAGTTGCCGATGCTTTGGAAAAAGGTATCGGAGTTGTAAGTTACCAGGTAGTTCAGGAATTCATTAATGTAGCAACCCGGAAATTTAAAGACCCAATGTCAATTCATGAATGTCACCAATATGTTGAAACCATTATGCAGCCTTTATGCGAAATATACCCGACATTTGATTTGTATAAAAAATCTCTGGAAACTATGAAAAAAACAGGTTTTGGTTTTTATGATTCACATATTTTGTCGGCCGCGATCATTAGCAACTGCCGAACTCTATATACCGAAGATTTGAAAAATGGCTACAAGTTATCCGGCCTTACCATAAGAAATCCGTTTTAACCCGTTTCGGACTAATATCGGCTCAATGGCTTATTTGGGGAGGGAAGTTCTTTTCTTCCCCAATTATTAATTAAGATTTAAGCAAAAATTAATGAAACTCTTTTGTATAATTTTTGGTTGTCAAAACATTTTCCAAGTGTATCTGCCGGCCTCAACGAGGCCAGCTACAAAAAAGGTTGAACAAAATTATGTTTTATAATGATAAATAAAAGAGCCCCCCAAATTTCCATTGATCCCAAATATCAGGACAATTTTGCGACAGAATCATTCGTGGCAGAATCATTTGCATCAATATGATTATTAATTTTAGTGCGGATTAGCGAGAATTAGCGGTTGAGCCCCCCTCGCTCCCTTTACAAAAGGGGGAATTAATCACTTATCTACACTAATCAACTCCGCCTTGCGGGGCAGGCGCTTATTAATTCAGTTTTAAAAACTTTGTTGCGGCATTCCTGCCTTTGTCCTTCATGAACATTACTTAAACAGTGTAATTCGTGGCAAACAGAACTTGCAACAGTTTTAAAAAAATGTTATAATATTCACATCAAAACACTATCGTTTCATAAAAATATTTACTAGAAGTTTAGAAGGAAAAAAGGAAGAGCTCCTGCTTTTATAAACTGTATTTTTCCTATTTATAAATAATTGGTTTCTTCTTTATCTTCTTCCCTTTTAGTGAAAAAAATAAAATAAATATCATGAAAAAATATATCTTTCTTACCGGAGTTCTAACCCTCAATTCCCTTCTCTTCGGCGATATCGTCATTAACGAAATTATGTACAACCCGCCGGAGTCAGGCACGGACACAAACGAGTATATCGAGCTGTATAATAGCGGCGTTTCCCCAGTTTCTTTGTCTAACTGGTTCATAAGCGACGCGGTCAATTTTACTTTTCCCGGCAATACATTAATTTCCGCAGGCGGGTATGTTGTAGTTTGTGAAAAAACTAATTCTTTATGGGCTGTTTATTCAAACATGCTTGTAAATGCCGATAGTGTTTTCCAGTGGACCGGTAGTTTGAACAATTCCGGCGAAACCATTAACCTTAGCGATGCCGCAAACAACCTTGTCGATACTGTAACTTATGATGATACTTCCCCGTGGCCGACAGAACCGGACGGGAACGGCCCCTCGCTTGAACTTGTTGACCCCGGTCTTGACAACGATAGTTACGCTTCCTGGCTTGCCAGCACAAACGGCCCCCCCGGCGGAACTCCCGGAATCCAGAATTCAGTTTTTGGTTCTTTTTCAAGCGCGAAAATTGTTATTAATGAAATCATGTATAATCCTCCGGGCGCGGAAGAAGAGTACGAATATATTGAACTTTACAATAGCGGTGACTACCCGGTTGATCTCCTGGGCTTTTATTTTTCCGCAGGTATAGATTACACCCAGTTGACTTCTTATATAATAGCGACTGGCGACTATGCTGTTGTGGCTATGTACACAAACCCCGTGATAGGTTTTCACATAGACTGCGACCCGGCAAAGTTTATCGGGCAGTTCACTTCGAACAAATGGGGAACAAACGGGTTTAACGGTTTGAATAATTCCGGGGAGTTAATCGAGCTTCGCGACGCTTCAGGAAAGCCAGTTGACCTTGTAGATTACGACAGCACTTTCCCATGGCCCACGAAAGCCGCGGGGAACGGCTCTTCCCTTGAGCTAAGGCTACATAATCTTGACAACAACGACCCGTATTCCTGGCTGGCAAGCAAAGGTTTCGGGACGCCTACAAAAATCAATTCCGTTTACGGCGACGACCCTACAGACCAGGACTTTGTTTTTGTTGACGAGGACACTTATGTAACTGCCGCAGAACCTACTAACGCCCAGCATTTAAGCTGGTATTTAAATGTAGAATCCGACGACATGTATTCCGAAACCGGGGGAACTTCTTACGCGGCAAGAACCTGGCTAAAATTCGATTCGAAGAACATTAAAGATTATTACGATGACATTTTCGGCGCGGGAGAATGGTCAATCGACGGGATTCAGCTTTTTGTAAATGAAAGCGAGTGGGCGCCTTACACTACCGCAGGGCTTGTTAACGTTTATTACATTCCCGACGACAGCTGGCAGCAGTCCAAACTTTTCTGGACGAACGAGTTTCTATATACAAACGGCTTGCAGCTTGCGGGAACATTTGCGGGAAAAGGAACTTTTACTACGCAGGAAGTTCAGCTTTCTCTTTTGGCTCCTTTAGTTACCGACATAGAAAGCGGGGGCGATGTGTCTTTCAGGCTGTACGCGCCGAACAGCAACACTTTTATTTCCCTGATTTCAAAAAACAACAATTATTATCCTGATGACAAAGCGCGACTGAAAATTGATGCTGTGCCGGAAATGGGAATAGTATTCAGTATTTTGTTTTCAGTATTCGGTATAATTCTTCCGCGAAGGCTAAAAGGCGCAATGTAACTGAAATTTCTAAATTACATATCTTTTCAATACCTATGGCTAAAAGCTATAGGCTATAATAAATTGTGCCTTCGGCACAAAAAAATACTTTGTGTTCCGTAAATCACCGATTACGGACTCGTGTTCGCGCCCGGCGAATGCCGGGACGGATCACCCGCCTTCGTGCCGCAAAGCGGCGCTACGGATTGCAGGCGGACTACGGATTTCTCGTAGCTGGCAAGCTGCGGCTACGATCAACTCATCTGTGCTGCTGGCAAGCTGCGGCTGCAACTTCCGCTATAATTTTTATTCCTTCTTCTACAGTTTTTTCGTTCTGCGAATAAGTTATTCTTATGCATTCATCTTTATGTCTCCATTTTTCATTTTCCATCCCCGGAAAAAAGAAGTTGCCGGGCACAACCAGCACTCCCCGTTTTTTTAATCTTTCATAAAGTTCGTAACAGGTTATCGGCAAATCTTTAAACCACAGCCACAAAAACAAAGCGCCTTCGGGTTTGTGAATAAAATAATCCAGCCCTTCAAACTCTTTATGAACCAGCGCAACGGCTTTTTGATTTTTCTCAAGATAAAAAGGTTTAATAATTTCCCGGCTCATGGTTATTATTTCGCCGCTTGCGACAAGATCACCCGCAATCGCCGCCCCGATACCGCCTGGCGCAAGAGTAAGAACCGCGTTCATTCCTGAAATCAGGGAAATAATTTCTTCATCGGCAATAACAATTCCTGTCCTTGTTGTCGGCAACCCAAGTTTTGAAAGGCTCATACAAATAATAGAATGTTCGTTCCAGACAGGTTCAGCGTCAACAAAAATTATATTCGGAAAAGGCGTGCCATAAGCGTTGTCAATTATTAAAGGAATATTGTTTTCGCCGGCAAGGTTGGAAAGTTCTTCAAGCTCCCTATTAGTCAGAACATTTCCCGTGGGGTTAGTCGGGCGGGAAACACAAATCGCTCCTATTTCTTCCGTAATGGAAAGATTTTTAAAATCCACGTGATATTTAAAAGTATGTTCATCTATAAATTCTATTTCCGGTTTATAAGAGACAAAAAAGTCGTCAGTAAGGCCCACATCGGCATAACCGATATATTCCGGCGCGAGGGGAAGCAGGATTTTTTTAGTTTTGCCGTTGCTGAACTTTCCGGCAAACATATTAAATAATAAAAAGAAAGCGTGCTGGCTGCCGTTTGTCAAAGAAATGTTTTTTGAAGTTATATTCCAGTCAAACTCTTTGTTTAGCAATTCCGCCAGTACGGAAAGAAATTCTGTATTACCTTTTGGTCCGTCATAAGTTCCGATTACGGTTTTAAACCGTTCCGCATTACCAAGAATCTTTCTTATTTTTCCATGAAACAAATCCTGCGCAGCGGAAATATGAGCGGGGTTGCCTCCCCCAAGCATTCGCAGAGAACTGTTCTGCGCGAAAGCTTTTTCAAGGTCTTCCATAAGTTCAGTAATACCGGACATCCGGGTAAACTTTTCGCCAAAAGTAGAAAGAGATAAATTGTTCATAATAAAAACTATATCAGAAATTTAAAATCTTTGCAACGGAATGGAGAAAATTATTTTGCTATCGCAAAAAAATTTATAGTCCTGCTCCCTCGAAATCTGCGGAATTTGCGGAATCTGCGGATAGTATTTAATTATTCTATTGTTTTTGATATAATAATCATTAAATCAGACGCTGCTCAAAAAGGTTGTTTTATCCCCAAGGGGGCGACATATAATAGCCCCTCTGGGGCAAGTATTCACATATTCTTGGCAAAAAAAATAAACAATAATTTTTATTCAATCTATGGAGAAAAAAATGAAAAAAGATTCTTTCGCACTCGGCATTGATTACGGTACTAATTCTGTAAGAGCTCTTATTGTTAATACATCCAACGGCAAGGAAATAGGAACTTGTGTTTATAACTATCCAAGCGGAAAAGACGGGATTCTGCTTGACCCGAGAGACCCGCATCTCGCTCGCCAAAACCCTAAAGACTATATTAAAGGTTTAGTCAATTCTGTAAAAGGCGCACTAAAAGAAGCTAAAAAAGTTAAAAACTTTTCCCCGGATAAAATCATCGGAATAGGTGTAGACACAACTGGAAGCACGCCGCTGCCCGTTGACGAAAATGGCACACCGCTCGGGCTTAAAAAAGAGTTCTCGAAAAATCTTAACGCGATGGCTTGGCTTTGGAAAGACCATACCGGCAGCGCGGAAGCCGAAGAAATTACTGAAGCGGCACACAAAAACAAACCCGACTACACAAAGTTCTGCGGCGGAACTTATTCTTCTGAATGGTTCTTCTCAAAAATTCTTCATCTCGCCCGGGTAGACCAAAAAGTTTACAACGCCGCAGCGAGTTTTGTAGAGCATTGTGATTGGATTCCCGCGCTGCTCACAGGCGACACCAACCCGAAAACTTTAAAAAGAAGCATCTGCGCCGCCGGCCATAAAGCCATGTTCAACAAAAAAGCGTGGGGGGGGCTGCCCGCGCAATCCTTTTTTACAAAAATTGACAAGCGGCTCAAAGGCATCGTCGGGAAACTTTATTCTGAAGCTTACACTGCCGACACAAAAGTTGGCGGGCTTTGCAAAGAATGGGCGAAAAAACTCGGCCTGAAAGAAGAAACCGCTGTTTCTGTCGGCGCTTTTGACGCGCATCTCGGCGCGGTTGGCAGCGGGATCAAACCCGGCGTTCTTGTAAAAATTCTCGGAACTTCAACTTGCGACATGATGGTTTTCCCCGATAAAGAAAAGCTTGGATTTATCCCCGGACTTTGCGGAATTGTTGACGGCTCAATCCTTCCGAAACATTACGGGCTGGAAGCCGGGCAGTCCGCTGTCGGCGACATTTTCAACTGGGTAACCAACCAGCTCGTGCCGGAATCCGTAATGAAAAAAGCAAAAAATAATATTCATGGTTATCTGATTAAAGAAGGGCTGAAATCCGTGCCCGGCGCAACAGGGCTTCTCGTCCTCGACTGGCACAACGGTAACAGGACTATTCTTGTTGACCAGAAACTTACCGGGCAAATTACAGGTTTGACAGTAAACACCCGCGTAGATGAAATTTACCGCGCGTGCATTGAAGGAACAGCTTTCGGGGCGAGGGCTATTATGGAGCGCATAGCTGAATACGGAGTTAAGGTTAATTCTGTTGTTACCTGCGGCGGACTTGCAGAAAAAAATTCGCTGTTGATGCAAATTTACGCTGATGTTCTTGGCGTTCCGATGAAGATTTCCAAGTCTGCCCAGACCTGCGCTTTGGGTTCCGCAATGTACGGAGCAGTTGCAGGTGGAGCGTTCAAAACTATCAACGCGGCGCAAAAAGCTATGGGCGATTTGAAATCTACTGTTTACAAACCCAAGAAAGAGAACGTGGAAGTTTATAACAAGCTTTACGCTCTTTACAAAAAACTTCATGACGGTTTCGGAACTAAAAAATTGAAAACTAACTATTTTGACGTGATGAAAAAGCTGCTCGAGCTCCGCGCCGCGGCTCATAAATAAACGCGAAGAAATATTGCAACGCAAAAGGCGCAATAGACGCAATAAAACAAAAAGCAAAGGTTTTATTTTAAAACCTTTGCTTTTTTTTAGTAGAACAGGATATCCTGGACTGTTTTTGGATCAATGGATTTTTTAGGGGGGGGCTGTTATTCTTGTAGCTGACCTCGCTGAGATCGGCAGATACACTTAGGATTGCTAAGACCTGATAGTAACCGGCTTCTACCCCGGCATGCGCGGGGCACGGCGAGACCGGCTACAAAAGACCATCATACCAAATGGTGTGTACGTGGTGCCAAGAAAAGAACCCCCCCTAAAAAATCCATTGACCCCTGTTTTCCTGAGCCAAACACATTTCCTATTCATTAATTGAGTAACCCCCCGCCAATTTTTCCAAACAAAATATCCCTTTTCGACTCCACCCAATTCCGCCATACAAAAGACACCCGATTTTGGTTGGAGAAAAGCGGAGCAGGAGCTACGCGCAACGTTGCTCCGCAGGCGGGATTCCTGCTTCGCGATTTGCTTGATATCACATAACTTACAAAAAAGTCGGGTGTCTTTTCCGCCATAAAATTGATTTTTCTTTTCTTTTATGTTATAATAACCTTGAAAATCAAAAACAAGCTTTTTTATTTTTCTATGTTAATAAAACGTAAAATTACTTCTGAACTGTTAAACCATTTGAAAGAATTTCCTGTTGTCGCTCTTATTGGACCGCGACAGTCCGGGAAAACTACTCTTGCAAAAGTTATATTAAAAAAAATATCTAACGCGGTTTATCTTGACCTTGAACTTCCAAGCGATAAGCGAAAGCTTTCCGAGCCTGAAATCTATCTTTCCCAATTGGAAAAAAAGCTTGTAGTATTAGATGAAATTCAACTTTGTCCTGAACTTTTTCCGTTAATACGAGCACTTGTTGACCAGAAAAGAAAGGCCGGCCGATTTCTTTTGCTTGGTTCCGCTTCAAAAGATTTGTTAAGACAAAGCAGCGAGTCATTAGCCGGTCGCATTTCATACTTGGAACTCCAACCATTTGATTGGCGCGAAGTTAAAAATATTACTGATATCAGAACTCATTGGTGGCGTGGAGGTTATCCTTTATCTTTGCTTAGCCGCAGTGACGCGCAAAGCAATCGTTGGCTTCAATCTTTTTTAAGAACTCACCTTGAACGCGATATTCCTTCTTTTGGACTAATAATTCCAATACCGGAATTGAAAAGATTTTGGCAGATGATTGCACATTCACATGGCCAGCAATGGCACACGCAAAAATTAGCAACAAGTTTAGGTTTAAGCACACCCACAATATTACGTTACCGCCAAATCCTCGAAGAATTGTTCTTGTTAAGATTGCTAAAACCATGGCATATTAATCTTAAAAAAAGATTAGTAAAATCTCCGAAAGTTTATGTTCGGGATTCGGGATTGCTCCATACTTTGCTTGAACTACCTAATCGCGAAGCACTTTTCGGCCATCCTGTTGTTGGTTTTTCATGGGAAGGATACGTTATCGAGCAAATTTCCGCGGCAACTAATAATAAATACGAACTTTATTACTGGCGAACTCATGCCGGCGCTGAAGTTGATTTAATTCTTGCGCGCGGAAATGAAGTTTGTTATACTGTTGAAATAAAATTTTCCAAATCTCCAAAAGTTAGCAGAGGGTTTAATGAAGTTAGAAAAGATATTGGAAATCCGCCCGGGTATGTCATTTACTTTGGCGATGAACAGTTTCCATTAAAAAACGATGTAGATGTTATCTCACTTACAAAATTTATTAATTTAATAAAATAATTATTATTCATGATTAAAGCTTTAAGAGGAACTTACGATATTTTGCCGCCGGAAAGCGCGCTGTGGCAAAAGGTAGAACAAACCGCGAGAGAATTTTTTGCAAAATACGGCTATTCGGAAATCAGAACCCCCGCTTTCGAACGAACGGAACTTTTTGTGCGCTCGATTGGCGAAGCTACCGATATTGTCGAAAAAGAAATGTACACTTTCCAGGACAGAAAAGGCAGGTCGCTAACTCTAAGGCCGGAAGGCACAGCCTGCGTTGTCCGCGCGTGCCTCGAGCACAAGCTTCTCGCCCAGCAGGGAGCTTTGCAGAAACTTTATTACCTCGGGCCGATGTTTCGCTACGAGAGGCCGCAGGCGGGCAGACAGCGCCAGTTTTACCAAATCGGAGTGGAACTTTTCGGAACTTACAGCCCGCTTGCCGATGTTGAAGTTATAGTCATGATGGTTCGGCTTTTTGAGAGGCTCGGGCTCGAAGGTTTGTCGGTAAACATAAATTCTCTTGGGGACAAAGAAAGCAGAAAAATTTTCCAGGAAAATTTAAGAAATTTTTTCGAGCCTGAGTTAAATAATTTATGCCCTGACTGCCGCCACCGGTTTGAAAAAAATATTTTAAGGGTTCTCGACTGCAAAAATCCCGACTGCAAAAAAATATTTTCTTCGCCGGAAATGCCGACTATGAAAAGCTCGCTTACTGAAGAAGCAAAACAGCATTACGAAACTGTTCTCGAAACTTTAGAAAAAGCAGGTATTTCATACAAAGAAGACGAAAAACTTGTTCGCGGGCTGGATTATTATACTCACACTATTTTTGAAGTTACCCATAGTTCGCTTGGCGCGCAGGACGCTGTTGGCGGTGGCGGAAGATACAACAATCTTGTGGAAGACTTCGGCGGACCACCGACAGGCGCAGTTGGGTTTGCGATAGGCGTCGAACGTTTAATTCTCGCGCTTAAAGATTTAGGAAAGGACAACGGAGAAGAACCTGTTTCTGTTTGTTTTGTTTCTTTTGACGAGAAGGCGCTAACTGAAAACATAGTTTTTGCGGAAAAGTTGCGCAAAGCGGGAATCTCTGCGGTTACAGCCTATCAAAAACAGTCTGTAAAAGCACAAATGCGCCAGGCAAACAATCTCGACGCTAAATGGGTTGTCATGCGGGGCGAACAAGAGCGCGCGAAAAACTCCGTGAAAATCAAAAATATGGAAACAGGTAAAGAGACTATTGTCAGCGAAGACAAAATCGAAAACAGCATCAGGTAACAAGTATTCAGTGTTCAAGAATCGGTATTTAGTTATTGGTTAAAATGTCCCTCACGTCCTTCGCGTCCTTTAAGTCCTTTTTCAATACTTTTCATTTTCCCTGCTAATTTGACATATAAACCCTCTTTTTGTAAAATTATCAGTTCTAAACAGAGTAGTTTTTATTATTTAATATTTAATTAACAAAATTTGGAAAATTTATGTCAAGCACAACCGACCCAAAAGTTCTTTTACAGAGCAAAATGTCTGAGGAAAGCTTCGCGAAAATAACCGCATTGAAAAACCCGCATTTAATAGAATTCGTGGCAGAATTCGCGGAACTCTGTAACCCGGACAATATTTTTGTTTGTGGAGATTCCGCCGAAGATAAAAGTCTTATCCGCCAAACTTCTATCGAAAAAGGCGAAGAAAGAGCTCTGGCAACCGAGGGCCATACCATCCATTTCGACGGGCCGAAAGACCAGGCGCGCGACAAAGCCAACACAAAATATCTCGTTGGCAAAGGCGTTAATTTAGGTCAGCGCATTAAATCTGTCGACAAAGAAGAAGGCACAGCCGAAGTTCTGGGCAATCTGAAAAACAGCATGGAAGGCAAAACAATGATCGTGGCTTTTTACTGTCTTGGCCCTGTCAACTCTGATTTTTCTCTTTCTTGCGCGCAAATTACCGATTCTTATTACGTAGCTCACAGCGAGAACATTCTTTACCGCCCGGGCTACGAGCAGTTCAAAAAACTTAACGGTTCCGATAATTTTTTCCGGTTCGTTCATTCAGCCGGCGAATTGGAAAACGGAGTCTGCAAAAATGTCGATAAGCGCCGTGTTTATATTAATCTTGACGACAATATTATTTATTCCACCAATACTCAATACGCCGGCAACACTGTCGGCCTGAAAAAGCTCGCAATGAGACTCGCGCTCAATAAATGCAAAAACGAAGGCTGGCTTACTGAACACATGTTTGTTCTTGGTGTAAACGGCAAAGGCGGGCGAAAAACATATTTCACGGGAGCTTTCCCAAGCGCCTGCGGAAAAACTTCCACCGCTATGCTTAAAGACGAAACTATCATTGGCGATGATATTGCTTATATCAGGGAAAGAAACGGAGTGGCTTATGCCGCAAACGTGGAGAAAGGAATTTTCGGAATTATCCAGGATGTTAGCTGCAAAGACGACCCGGAAATCTGGAAGGTTCTGAACATTCCGGGCGAAGTTATTTTCTCGAATGTGCTGCTTGCCGAAGACAACAATCCTTACTGGCTTGGAATGGGAGTAGAAACTCCTAAGAAAGGCATCAACTATTCAGGCGAATGGGAAGAAGGAAAAACAGACGAGGACGGCAACGAACTTACTCTCGCACACAAAAACGCTCGCTACACTATCGAAATAGACAAGCTTGATAACTGCGACGAAAACCTGAACAATCCTGAAGGCGTTCCTGTCAGCGGTTTTATTTACGGCGGTCGGGATTCCGACACGTCTGTTCCCGTTGTTGAAGCTTTTGATTTCGCTCACGGAATTTTGACCATGGGCGCGAGTATCGAGTCAGAAACGACTGCGGCAACTCTCGGCAAAGCAGGTGTAAGAACTTTCAACCTTATGTCAATTCTGGATTTTCTTTCTTATCCAATGGGCGAATATATTCAAAACAATTTGGATTTCGGAGCGAAGTTAGACAATGCCCCAAAAGTTTTTAACGTAAACTATTTTCAGAAAAAGGACGGAAAATATCTTACGGGAATGCACGACAAACGTGTCTGGGTAAAATGGATGGAACTTCGCGTGCACGGTGATGCCGAAGCTATCGAAACTCCTGTCGGATATATTCCGAAATACGAAGACTTGAAAAGGCTTTTCAAAGACGTTCTCGACAAAGTTTATACTGAAGAAGATTACGTCGAACAGTTTACAATAAGAATTCCCGAGCTTCTCGCTAAAACCGACCGCATCAGGGAAATCTATAAAGACGAAGTGAATGTTCCGGCTGAATTCAGTCAGCTTCTTGACGTGCAGGAAGCAAAGCTGAAAGAATTTCAGGAATCAAAAGGCGATTACGTTTCACCGTTGAGCTTATAAAATTAGCCACGGATGAAACACAGATTTTTTTGTTTTCTTTTCGAAGGGCGCTGGAAATTCTTTATAATTAATTTATAAAAATTTAACAAATATCAGCCCACGACTGAAGTCGTGGGCTGATATTTTAAATTTCTTCTATGCAAGAAACTTTAGAAATATCATTGAGTACGCCGCAACATTTTTTCCGTCATTACCGACATTAAAAGTCAGAATTCGGATTTCGCCGGCTTGTTTCGCGGTAATATTTTCCCTCGAACCCGAGCAGCCGCAAATTAATAATGTTAAAATAAAGCATTTTAAAAATCGCATAATCAATCTTCTTTAACTTCTTTTTCTTCCTGTGAAAAAAATTAAGAGGAAAAACAAGGCAAGTATTACGGATGGTTCAGGAGTGCCGGGAAAAAGATGAACATTTCCGTCTTGAGCCCCTATCAAAACATCAATAAAAGGATCGTTGTTCCAGTCGCAGAAAGAAGGGCGGGAGCGCGGCTCGTTCGGAAGATCTATCGGGACCCCAAGGGAAGTTAAAGCAACGTAATTTGAAAAAACGGGCGATTCAACTGTATTAGTATTTTTGTAGAACAACAAATTTCCGTCTGTGTTTCCGCAAATCAAATCTTTTTTTCCATCGTTGTCAAAATCATAAAAATCAGGGCTTGAACGATTACTCGGAACCGACAAATCAGAACCCCCCAACCGAGCGTTAGTACCCGCCTGGAAAACCGGATTCGTGTTTGATCCCTGGTTTATGAACACAAGAACTTTTCCTGCCATTTGACCGGAAATTATATCATTTGTTCCATCGTCATTCCAATCAACTGAAGAAGAGGTGGCTCTTCCGCTAACGTAAATATCCGAGACCGGCGAACCAGCCTGAACATAAGTGCCGGCATCAAAAACAGGATTAGTGTCAGATCCCGTGTTAATAAAAATCGTGATATATCCTACCCCGTCACCAACAAGCAAGTCTTTTTTTGCGTCATCGTCCCAATAAACAACGCGAGGGAAAGAGCCGAGACATCCGCTCCTTGAAACTTGCAAATCGCTGCCGTTCGCCTGGACGAAAAAAGAGTTGCTGAAAGCGGGCTGGTTTATAGTGCCGTTATTGAGAAAAACACGAACTTTTCCCGAGCTGTCGCCAATAATTAAATCGTCCAAACTGTCATTATTCCAATCGAAAAAAGAGGGAACAGAAAAAGCCCCTACATCAATATCAGAGCCTGCCGCTTTAATAATTTCCTCCGCTCCAAAGTCCATTAAGGCAAAAAGATGGGCAGAAGAGAAAATAACAAAGAAAAATAGAATAAATGTTTTCATAAAAATCATTATAATAAAAATCAGGTTAAGTTGCAAATAACAAGCCTTTTTGGTAGTATTTATGGGAAAAAGTAGTAAAGCAGGACTTCCAGGACTGCTTATCGGGCAAAAACTTACAAAGCCTGATTTTCGCGAAGAATTTTTTCGTGAAGACAAACAGTCCGGGACGTCCTGTTTTACTTTACACCGTAAACTTTAAGCTAAAATTGTATGAAAATGAAAAATACGAAAACAAACGATTCTTTAAGGAATATTGCCATTATAGCCCACGTTGACCACGGCAAAACAACGCTTGTTGACCACCTTTTTAAGCAAAGCGGCGTCTTCAGAAATAACCAGAACGTTGAAGAACGGGTTATGGATAATATGGAGCTTGAACGGGAGCGCGGCATAACAATCGCCGCGAAAAACTGCTCGGTTCATTGGCACAGCAAAAAAATTAATATTCTTGACACGCCAGGACATGCTGATTTTGGCGGCGAAGTTGAACGCGCGTTGATGATGGTAGACGGCGCAATTCTTCTTGTTGACGCTTCCGAAGGGCCGTTGCCGCAAACCCGGTTTGTATTGAAAAAAGCTCTTGAATCTCACCTTAAAATTATTGTTGTTATAAACAAAATCGACCGGCCGGACGCGAGAATCCAGGAAGTCCTTGACGAAGTTTACAGCCTGTTTATTGATCTTGACGCAGATGACGATCAAATAGATTTTCCTGTTTTGTACGCAATAGGCCGTGACGGAATCGCAAAAAAGAATCTCGAGGATGACGAAAAAGATCTTTCCCCGCTTTTTGAAACCATTGTTAATGAAGTTCCGCCCCCGTCTTACAATCCTGAAAAACCGTTCCAAATGCTTGTTTGTGAACTTGACTACAGCGACTATCTCGGGAGGCTTGCTATCGGAAGGGTAGTTCATGGAAAAGTTAAATGCAACGACAATCTTGTCTGTATAGACAAATTCAGGGGAACAAACCCGCTTCGCGTCTCAAAATTGCAAATGTATGAAGGTATAGGACTTCAAGAAATAAAAGAAGCATGTCCGGGCGATATTGTTATCCTTGCTGGAATAGAAGATGTTATTATCGGTGATACTATCTGCACACAGGAAGCGCCGGAAGCCCTGGACAGGATAACAGTAGACGAGCCGACTGTTTCAATGAGATTTGGAATTAACACTTCTCCCCTTGCCGGAAAAGAAGGGAAAATCGTTCAATCGGCAAAAATCCGCGAACGGCTTTTCAAAGAAACTCTTCGAAATGTCGCAATTCAGGTGGAAGATGCTGATGACGGGGATGGTTTTTCTGTTAAAGGCCGTGGAGAATTTCAACTTGCTATTTTAATTGAAACTATGCGCCGCGAAGGTTTTGAACTCAGCGTCGGAAGGCCGCATGTTGTCTGCAAAGAAAAAGACGGCAAAACGCTGGAACCTATTGAACATGTTTTTGTTGATTGCGACGAACCTTTCCTTGGAATTGTTACTGAAAAAATGTCTAAAAGAAAAGGTAGAATGGTTAATCTTGTAAATCATAACACCGGGCGCGTCCGAGTAGAATTCTTAATTCCGACACGTGGGTTAATTGGATTCCGCAACGAGTTTCTGACCGATACTAAAGGAACAGGAATCATGAATTCTTATCTTGACGGCTACGAAGAATACCACGGAGATATAAGAACAAGGCGGACCGGCTCACTTGTTGCCGACCGTTCCGGCAGCGCAATAGCTTACGCGCTTTATAATCTTGAGCCGCGCGGAACTATGTTTGTAAAACCCGGCGAACCTGTTTACGAAGGAATGATCGTCGGCGAACACAACCGCGAAAACGATCTTAATGTTAACGCGTGCAAGGGAAAGAAACTAACTAACATGCGGGCAGCGGGAAAAGACGACAGTGTCCTTCTCACTCCTGTAACTCCTATGACTTTAGAACACGCGATAGAATTTATCAAAGAGGATGAAATGGTGGAAGTAACTCCTGAAAACATAAGATTAAGAAAACGTGTGCTGCCGGCTAACCAGAGGAAAAACGCCTAAAATTCTGTGTTCAGTTGTAGCCACAGCTTGCCAGCCGCGTTTCCTGCAAACCAACAATTGTCGATTTGATGGTTTTTATACAAATAATTATGAAATATTATATTTACTACCTGGAACGCAGCTAGCAAGCTGCGGCTACTCTTGTTTCTGTGTGGGGAAATTTATAATTGAGTAACCTCCCCTCTTTTTTCTGACAACATTTTTTGTCGGTTGCAATCAACAGTTTTAGTCGATTGAAAGTTTGATGTAATTCAAATCAAAAACAGAAAATTAAAAATCACTATCCGTTTTTATCCGCAGCCAGCCTTTTTCTTTTGAATGGTAAATGTAAATGTAATTGTCATCAAAAGCAATGTCTCCGGGTTCACCGGGAGACATTTTGTTTTCAGGAGGTTTTACCCGCTTATAATATTTTTCGTTCCAGGCAGTTTCCGCTGTTTTTCCGGTAACGGCAGTTTCCACGAATTGTCTGTTAGCCGCGGCAGCCCATAGCCAGTTTGATGGCCCTGCAAAGGATTTTTCTGTAGGGTCAGGAACGTAAAGCGTGCTGAAGTTGTCATGCGCAATATGCTCGCCTGTTTCAGGATTGACAAAGAAGATTCCGCCCTTTCCGTAAGCCGCGTCCTTATAATAAGAAACTAAAACATTATTGGAGGAATAATCGCGCTGTTCAAAAAATAAATAATATTGATTAGTTCTCTGCTTCCAGTTTCCGCTCAAATAATCTTTTTCAGCATCTTTAGACAATTGGGGACGAAGTTTAAACATTGTCCTGTCCCCTTTTCTGCTGCTTATCAGGCTCAAGTTTTGCTCGCCTTCAAGTTCTATTCCGGCATTGGGGATAAGCCTGATAAACTTACCGGTTTTTTTGTTTTTTACCCATAACTCACCATCCAGATCGAAGCAAACAGACTCAGGTGTGCCTGAAATTTTATGCCTTCCATCATAAAAATACCTTGACTTGTTCCAGAAGATCCTTGCCCTTTCACTTATCGAAATTTTAGCGAGAACCAGGACTATTATGAGAACCAAAACCAGTAATAAAAAATAATAAAGTTTTTTCATAGAAACTCACTGCTTTCCAAAATAAAATTATTTCGGGAAGAAAATCAAGAGAATATAATAATATTTTTTTGGACAAGTGTGACAGAAACTATTATATCAAAAAGAAACATTTAAATAAAATCAAGATGTAAGACAGGCTTCCAGAGTGTCGAACCCGCAAGTTATACATACGGTTGTTTCAACAGTTAAGCGCGAAAAAAACAGGCTGGCAGCCTGTTCTACATTATAAAGAATTGCAGAATTGCAACAGGCATGCGTGTATCAAAACTTTTTTCACTCTTAACATCTTTATAACAAGCAACTTAACAAAGAAAAATTGTTTCGGCATTAAAATTGCTTTAATTGTTGTATAGTAATCGAGAAGAAAAGCAAAAGCAGCAATTATGAAAAAATACAAAAAAACAATTTTAATCTTTCTTTTGTCGGCAGCAACTTGTATGCAGGCATTTTGCGCTTATCTGGGTTTTTACGGAGAACAAAACACTGTCAAACCGGGCGAACCTTTCACGGTAGACCTGATTGCTTTTTTTGATGAAGACGAACCTCAATTCTGGAGCGAAGATCCGACAGTAAGAATCAGCCTTTATGACTGGGTAGGAACCATCTCTGTCCTTTCCTGCGACTGGAATGAAAGCGAATGGAACTTTGAGCCGTCCAGAACCTACTTTGGCGAAACAGATACAACAACATTTTTATGGGCGGAGGCAAGCCCTGTTTCAAGATTCGCTTTGACTTCACATATAGTTCTGGCAACTTTGCATTGTTTTGCCTACGACACTTTTCCCGAAACTCTTGGTTATGACATGCTCACCAACTATTATGGAATAGACGGCGACGGGTTCAGCAACCATACGACCGGATACAACGAAATTTACACAAATCTTCCGACATCTATAACTTGTGACGGCGAAGATATTCTTGGAGAAGAGCACGACCCTGAAGACGGCACGGATTCTTTCGACATAGAAGTATTCGATATGCCTTCATACCAGATCGAGTTACTTCCCGAAAACCCTGATATCCCTTTGACGATTTCCGAGACAATGTTTGAACTCCAAATTTCCAAAATGTCGGAAATTATCCAGCCGGCTTTCTATGACCACGTCCGCGTAGTGATGGAATATGACAGAGCGTTTGTTAAGTGCGTTAATTCGGAAGCTATCATAAACAGCGTGCCGGGTTTCCTGACAAATGTTTCAGTTTATGTTCAAACAAACAATTATTACGGAGACACCATTACCGAAGACATAGTAATCGAAGGTTTTTGCGAACCCACGGATTATGCAGGACTTATAGCAGTTATTGAGCTTCTCCCGTTAAAAATGGAACAAGATATTGACCTTGATTTTACGGGCTGGCATATCGAAACTTCAACGGCTGTAGACAGGTTCGGCAAAGCCGATCTATTAGGTTTTCCTGATGACGAAAATGACGGGATGCCTGACGCATTCTTAAACATCACGAATGTGCCCGGGCTCTTCTTTGAGCTGGAAAATCCCGAAGAATTTTTAATCGCGGGAACAGATTCAACAACTCATCTTGTCTTAAAAAATGAAGGCGAAGATAATGTTGCTATTGATTCGCTGACTTTCGAAATGCTTTACAACACAAACCTGATTTCGATGACATCTCCGGAATTCCTGCCAAATTTGAGCATTTTACATTCTAGCGGCACGAATGTGAATATCAGTTTTTCAGTTGAAGATAACCTGATTTTGCAGGGCGGGCCTTTAACAAACGACTACAGTTACCTCTGGACAAATTCCAAGGTCAGGCTGAACATCAGTTTTGGTAATCCTTTGATAGTAACCCAGGAATTTACGGAAATAGGTTTGTTAAATTTTATTCCGACAGTTCCGGGAATGTCGGGGTTCCTGGCTGGGGAAAACAAAATTATTTACAATGAAAGCAATATTCATGATCCTGATGGGGAGTTTTCCGGGTGGCCTTTTACTTTTTCCGTTTTGGAGCAGGGGGAAGAAGACAATCAGCTTTTTGTTTCTTTAGTTTCCGACATTAATAATCCTGAAACTATAACACCGGGAACTCTGGCTGAACTTAATATCTTTAGTTATTGCCGCCGTCCTGTAAACAACGCTTCTTACTCACTTTACTGGACATATGACAGCAACGCTTTAAGTTTCGAAGGAGGTACTCCCTCTGTTTCAAACTTAACAATAATAACAGATTTAGACGAAACGACTTCAGTTATTTGTGTTCAGTCAGATAGCTTCTCATCTTCTTTTAATACTAATCTACTCGGAAAAGTAACTTTTAAAGCATTGGAGCCTGAAACTGTCTTTCTGGATCCTGTCACTTATGACGTGTCAGAAACACATTACTGCAGGTTTGAAGAAAACGGGCAAGACATCCTCGGAACAAGCAGCAGCCCGGACGACGGGGTAGATGGAGAAATTTTAGATATTGAATCAATTGATGAACTTACTTTAACATTTAATCCTGCTGCTGCTTTGCATGCAGGCCTCAAGGCAAATTCATATTTAGAAATAGAAAATCCCGAGGAAGTACTTTGGGACTATTGCTCTATTAAAATCATTCTTGACAAAGAGGAAATTTTATTGCCTACAAACGCATGGCAGGCAACTCTTCCCGGTCAGTTTCAAATTATTAGCAATTATGTAAAAGAAGTCAACCTCTCCCAGTTTGTCACAAATATAAATCAAGGAGTTACCAACACATACGTCGCAACTAACGATTGGTTCGAAGCCTGCCTGATAATCATATCACAATCGCCGACAAATTTTTCGGGAGTAATAGCTTCTGTCCCGATTATTCCTTTAGAAGATTCGCCTTATTGGGAATTCATTTTCAAGGGACACACAATAATTAGCCTCAATGGCGTTTCTCTTACAGAAAAAGATTCCTATGACAGTGATTTTTGGGACGTCAACCCAAATTATATGCTCGTAGAATTAAAAGACCAAATAGAAGCTCCAATTCTGGGAGTCGAGTATCCTCTTACCGCCCAAATAAAAAATCCGTTAAGCATACCTTTCAACCGCGCGGCTGTCTGCTGGTCTTTCGACTCCGAAGTCATGGAAGTCAGAGATGTTAAGCTTACAAACGGTTTTTCAGGGGACGTATGGGTAAATAATAATAACGACGGTTACGGGTATTTATGCGCGGACATTTCCCGCGAAACCTTTATTTCCCTTTCTAACGTTCATATCATGAACATTAGTATTTATCCTAAAGTTGCCGGCTTCGTAGAAATGGAACCTGATGAAGACGTTTTGGACAATGACCTTGAATTAGGAATGGGTATCTTCTCCGGAAATGATATTAACCTGCTCGAGCTGCTTTATGGAGTGGACAATCCTTATTGGGAACGCGTTGTTGTTTACCGTTCAATGCCCCAGCTTCATTTTGACGACATAGAAATCGACAAAAACTCTTTCTACATAATTGAGGATTTGTTAGTTCCGGGAGAAGGCTTGGTTAATGCAGATGAATATTCAAATAAAACTTTCCTGTGGTGGGCGGAAGAAAACGAAAATGTAGACGTTGTTTTTAATTCTATACTTAACACTGCCAGGTTCACTCCGAATCTTGACTGGGTCGGCGAAGAAACTTTCAGGATATTCTGCAAAGATTCCGACAACCAGGTAGGCTCCTCGCTTGTTCGCGTAGTTGTTGAAGATACTTATTTTGAGTTAGATGTTGACGTTGAACGCGACGATTATGTTGCCGCTACTCATCTTGAGTTTACCGAAATTAATTTTAATATTTATAACTCCACAAGCAACGAAGTCGAAGTTATTGCTTTTCTGATTGGGCCGGGAGGCGTAACAAATTACGCGGGAGTTCAGAATATTGACACAGGCGAAATGGTAACTTCGCCGGAAAATTTCACTAACGGCAGGCTTATCTGGCAGACTCCCGGAGAGCCCGGTATGTTTGCAGGAAGAGTTATTGTAAGAAATTCCAACAACGTTTTACAAACCGCTTCAGATGTTTTCTGGGTTGAAGTAGTTAAAGGTAATACTGATGACGATGGCGACAGATTTGTTGTAAAAGTTAATAATGCCAACTACCACGACATCAATGGAAGAAGCATTTATATTGATGCAAGCACTGATAATGCAACTGTTAAAGTAAAAATTATCAGAAATCCTAACGGCGGCGACGGACGTGTAGCCCTCGACAGTATAAAATGCAACAAAGGCTTAAAAAAGATTAAACATACGGGTGATATCCAGTTGATAGACCTAGGCGGACCTTTACATTCTCTTATGGTTAAACAGGGAACTGTAGGCACGATCAACATTGCAAACGGCGGAATTCATTCAATAAAGATTAATAACGGTTTTAACAAAGAATATGAGGATTTCTACGAAGCGGGAATTTTATATGGCATTAATTGCAACGGCAGCATCGGCACAATAAAAATCACCGGCGGAAACCTTGGCGACGAATTCGAACCCGCGGTAATAAAAACTAAAGGAAGCATTAAAAACATTATCACAAAAAGAGGTAAAAAAGTCATCATGGACGAAGGTTGGGCGGATATTTATCTCCTTGGCGGAAACTGCTACGCAAGTTTATACGTTGACAAAAACATCGGTTCGATTATGGCAATCGGCGGGTCAGTTGGTATTCCTGATTCGGACGAATACGATTACTGCGAAATAGAATGCAAGGGAAATATAAAATCTATTTCCGCTGTTGCTAAAAAAGGCGATGCTGAAGTTCTCGGCGGATACATTCATTCAGATATATTCTGTAACGGACATATTGGAAGAGTCTCTGCCATAGGCGGCGATATTACCCGTGAAACTGAGCTTGAGCCTGACGAAATCAGTGACGATATTGCTTTGAACACTGTTTTTATAACTGCTACAAGCATTAAGAAAATAGAATCAAAAGCGAAATCTTACATGTTCAAAGACGGAGAACCGAATCCTGAATGGTGGTGGTGGGAAGCGCATGGCGGAAACATGGTTATAGATATTCGTCCGCCTGTTCAACCGAAACCTATGATTCACAAATTCGCGATAGAAAGAGTCTCATCCTTTGGCGGAACATTATGCGCTTATATTGAAGCATTAGGAAACATAAATTCTGTAACAACTAAAACGATATCTTATCATGAAGACTATAATTCCGCAAACATTCTCAGAGGCGGAAACATGGAGTTTTCATGCATAAAGCCAAATATTGCGGACAAAGACCTGAATGATCCTAAAAATTTCTCCTATAACGGATTTCTAAAACTCTTGTCTGTTAAGGGCGTTATAAAGAATTCAAGAATTTTTTCAAAAGGGCCGTTCAATGAACATAGAATAAAATACGGCGCTTTGGAAAATGATTCTGAAATCTGGATCGACGGCGAAAAAGTCCTCTCTTCAAAATAAGTTCACTCCTTAATTGAGTAACACCACCAAGATTTTTCTTAACAACCTTGTGCAAAAGGCACAATTTACACCAGCCTATGGCTTTTAGCCATAGGGACTTAATAAACACATAATTAGAGGTTGCTCGAAAAAGGGGCTCAATGGATTTTTGGAGGGGGGGGGAAGTTATTTTCTTCCCCAATTATTTATTAAGATTTAAGCAAAAATTAATGAAACTCTTTTGTATAATTTTTGGTTGTCAAAATATTTTCAAGTATATCTGCCGACTTCAGCGAGGTCAGCTGCAACCTGTTCGCTAAATTTATTCCTTGCCATCTTATGTAGCCGTTCTCGGTGAGGACGGCCACTTCACATCCGCAATCAATCTAAAATCCATCTAACTAATTTTTGTTGTCAAAACATTGCCAAATGTATCAGCCGACCTCATCGAGGTCAGCTACAAAAAAGGTTGAACAAAATTATGTATTATAATAATAAATAAAAGAGCCCCCCACAAATTTCCATTGATCCGAAAAAGGCCGCTGATGCCAAAACCCAAATGTAGCCGTCCCGAGCGCGCAAGCGCCTCGAGACCAGCTGTGTTACTTGCAAAAAAACATATAATTTGCAACTCATTTGTGTAAATGTAGGAATTGCAAATAATTGTTTCCCAGAAAACGCAGCTGGCAAGCTGCGACTACAGTAAAATTCGTAATTCCATGGAGTTACTTTTTTTCGAGCAACGCTTAATTACGTTCTGAATGAACGCTTTAGAAAAAGCAATAAAGAATTAGTTATTTAATAATGAAACGTTCTTTCAGAACGATTTTTTCTTCCTCAAACCCCTTTGCAAAAAAGAACCAAAAATGATATAATCACTAAATTATTTAAAAGACTAATTATTTTTGATTATATAATCCAAATGGAGAAAAATATGTTTGCAGGCAAAAATTTTGAAGCCCCGAAACTTTCTAATGATGATATCGAATTCTTAAAGGAAAAAGCCAGAGCCGCCAGAGGCGACCTGCTTAAAATGACCACACTCGCTACATGCGGACATCCCGGAGGCTCTATGTCCTCCATGGAAATGTACACTCTTTTATGGCACTGCGCAAATGTTGATCCGCAAAACCCCGACAAAGAAGACCGCGACAGAATTGTTGTAAGCCACGGTCATACTTCTCCCGGCGTTTATTCTGTTCTTGGTGGAGCCGGCTTTTATGACGTTGAAGAAGCTATCTCTCATTTCCGCCAAATAGGAAGCTCTTTCGCTGGTCACGTAGAACAATGTGTGCCCGGTGTAGAATGGGACACGGGAAATCTCGGCCAGGGGCTTTCGGCTTCCGTTGGTTTTGCCCTTGCCAGAAATATTAATAAACTTGATTACAAAGTTTTTTGTCTTATGGGCGACGGCGAACAGCAGAAAGGCCAAATCTCTGAAGCAAGAAGAACTGCTATAAAATATAATATAAAGAATTTCGTAGCATATGTTGATTACAATAAATTGCAAATCAACGGCGATATTGAAAAAGTTATGCCGCAGAATATTGCGGACGGCTGGGCTGCTGACGGCTGGAATGTTGTTAATGTTGACGCTCACGATTTTCAAGCCCTTTACAAAGCTACACGTGAAGCTCTTGCTAGCGACTCCCCTACAGTTATCATGGCGGAATCTATCATGGGAAAAGGAGTGTCTTTTATGGAAAATGAAGCGCATTACCATGGCTCGGTGCTTTCCGAAGAAAAGTGTGCTGAAGCTTTAAAGGAACTTGGTATTGAAAACAACCTTGAAGCAATGAAAGCCAGGCGCGAGCAGCCCCAGGAAATGAAAATGGAAGATTTTAAAGGCAAAGCGAAACCTGTAAAAGTTGCAACCGGCAAACCAAGAACTTATACCGAAAAACTCGATAACCGCAGCGGGTGGGGTAATGCAATTGAAGACATAGCGAAGGAAAACAATCAAACTGACGGCAATACTCCTGTTGCTGTTATAGATTGCGACCTGATGCCAAGTGTGAAAACTGCCGGCTTCGCGAAAATTTCTCCCGAAAATTTTATTCAGCTCGGAATACAGGAGCACAACGCCGCTTCTATCTGCAGCGCCATGTCAGCAGCGGGCGTACAAGCATTTTTTGCTGATTTCGGCGTGTTTGGCGTTGACGAAGTTTATAACCAAAACCGTTTGGCAGTCCTCAATCACACACATCCCAAAATTGCTTGTACTCATTGCGGGCTCGATGTCGGCGAAGACGGCAAAACTCACCAATGTGTAGATTATGTCGGCGTCTTTAAAAACCTTCTCGGTTTTGAAATACTTGTCCCGGCTGACCCTAACCAAACTGACCGCGCTGTCCGTTACATGGCTGCTAATGATAACCCGTCCGTGATAATTATGGGACGCTCAAAAATGGAGCCTGTGGCGGCTGAAGACGGCTCGCCTTTCTTTGGAAATGATTATGAATTTGAATATGGAAAAGCCGACATTGTACGGAAGGGAGATGACGCCGCGATTATTGTTCTCGGCGCTCTTTGCGGAAACGCTGTTGAAGCCCACAATATCCTTAAGGAGCAGGGAATTAATGCCCGCGTCGTTCAGATTGCTTCTCCTTCAAAGATAGATGTAGATGCCGTCTGTGAAGCCGCAAAGACCGGTATTATTGTTACCGTTGAAGACCACCTTGCCGCTTCAGGACTCGGAAGTATTGTCGCGGAAACTATTGCCGAACAGGGTCTTACATGCAAAATCAAAAAACTTGGTGTTACATATTATGGTTCCTCGGGCACCCCGGCGGCATTGTTCGCGAACTATAACCTTGACCCGGAAGGCATCGCAAAAACTGTTAAAGAACTTAAGTAGCCACGGATGAAACTCAGATGAATTTAAGTCGAAATTCTTAATCCTGCCAAGAAAATTTATTGATTCCGTCAAGAAGAAGTTTCTTTGTTTTTGTGTCTTTCGTGATTGAAAATTTAAGTTTGTAGTTAAATTATGAGAATATTTTTCAGAGCATTTATTGTTGTTTTCCTTTTGGCCGTTGTTTCAGCAAGCGCAGTTGACAACAATATTCTCGTTCAGGATTTATCGCTCAACTCTTACATCACAAACTGGCTTGTTGCAGGCCCTTTGCCAAATCTGAATGATACTAATTCTATCCGCCAGGGTTTTTTTTATGATTATCTTGCCGCAATAGGCGGAGAATCTAACGCAGTTATTCATTCCGGCATGCCTGTCCCCGGAAGAGAAAGCATTGTTTTTACAAACTTCATTTCCAAGCTCGACTTCATTAATCTTGATTCTATTTTCAAAATGCCCGACAACTCGGTTGCTTATGCTTTTACTTTTATTGAAGTTGAAAGCGCAACAACTGCTTATTTACACGCGGGCTCTGATGACGGCATCAGTGTTTGGCTGGATAACAAGAACATAATTAAAAACTACATCGAGCGCGGATACATTCCTGATGAAGACTGGACATTTGTGAAATTAACCGAAGGACGGCATCGCCTCCTTGTAAAAATAGAAGACCGTTTCGGCGCCTGGAAGTTTTCTCTCAGGTTTACCGACAAAAAAACTCACGAGAAAATTATCGCCACAAACATTAAGGATTATCTTAACATAAATTTATTTTCCCCGACCGCAGAATGGGAGCAGGTTAGCCTGTCCTTTGATACTATTCCTGCCATTACAAGCATTAACATAAAAATCGAAGGGCAATGGCTGGACATAACCGGCGGAAAAACTCAGCTCTTTTCTTCACTTCCGGGAGTCCCGGTTCAAATGCCTGAAGCTTTTTCAACTTTACCGGAATGCTCACTGAATGCAAGGGCTATTGGCCTCTCTGGGAAAACTCCTTCTTCCTTTTTTAATTTGTATTTTTCTCCGTTAGACTCCTTGATAACAAACCGCGAGGCAAAAATTAATTCCCTTTTAGAGGGGCTGTCAACAAACCCTTCCACAGTAAAAATTGCTTCCCGCCATAAAGGAATTTTAAATTTTCTTTTAAGCCAAATTGGAAAAGTTCAAAATTCAAAGAAGTCAAGCATCTCTCATCATTTGATTCTTACTAAATTAGACAAAATTATTGAAAACCTGGATAATGGAATTGATTACTTCGGCGCTTTGAAAGGCGACTTTTTGTCAGCTTATATTTCGTCGGCAGACAATTCTCCTCAGCCTTTTCAGGTTTCTATCCCCGAAACTTATAATTCTGAAGTGCCTATTCCTTTAGTTGTGTTTCTTCATGATTACGGAGAACCTTTTTCTACTTATAAAAGCCCTTCGGCAAACTTTTCATATATTTCCGTGCGCGTTCATTCTTGCGGTAAAAGCGTTCCTTATTTCGGGCTGGCAATGCATGACGTCATCTCCGTGATTAATTATATGTCGCTTAATTACAATATTGACCCCGAACGCGTTTATCTTATTGGAACAGGAATGGGCGGGAACGGTGTCTGGGAAATTGCTTCATCTTTCCCCCATCTTTTCGCGGCTGTTTCCGCTTTAAATAGCTATTCGGCAAACCTTCCCCTTAAGAATTTGTACAACCTGCCTTCTCTTGTTATTCATGGTGAGCTAGATTTGGTCAGGCCTGTCCAGCTTTCGAAAGCTGCCGTAAATTCTCTCATAAAATATGCCTGCCCGGTTGTCTTTCACGAACTTAAAAACGTCGGTTACCAACTTATGCAAGCTGCCAAAAGTATCGACCCGGTTGAATGGCTTCTTGACCACCGCCGCGAACAGGAGCCAAGGGATTTAATTCTCGAATGCCGGCCTTCTTCTCTGTTCAAGTCTTACTGGATGTCTGTTTTAAGCAAACTTGATCCTCACAAACCTACGGAAGCAAAAGCAAGATTCGTTGGAGTAAATAACCTTGTTCTGTCGTTAAGCAATATTGAGCACGCTGCTATTTCTCTTCCGGAAAAAATTGTTGAACCTGACTCACTTATGCAATTCATGGTCAACGGGAACTATAAAGAACTTTCAGCGCCACTTCCTGAAAAAGTTTATGTTTCTTGTGTTAACGGTTCTTACACTGTTTCCCGAGACAATCCCATTACCAAGCGGGAAAGAAGACAATATTCAGCCGGAAGCTGGCAGAACTTTTTCGATGGAGAACCGGTAATGATTGTTAAAGGAACTTCAGGGGCCGATGATGTTAGAAGTGAAATTGAAGCCTGCGCAAAACGAATTCAGCGCTGGAGTTTTGTTGACCGTAAAAGTTCCTCCGTTAACTTTAAAATTAAAAGTGATACAGAAATAGATGAAGATGACCTTTTAAAATATAACCTTATTTTGCTTGGCGGACCAAAAGAAAACTCGTTTGTTAACAAGATTAAAAAAGGGCTTATCACTCCTTTTAAGAATAATTCCATAAATATCGGAACCACAAATTTATCACTTGCTGGGAAAGGGCTCTGGCTCACTCAATATAACCCTAAATCAGAAAATCGGCTGGTTTGGATTTGGGCTTCTTCAGAACCAGGATTTTTTAAGGCTAACGCTGCATGGATGGCTGAGTGGAGCTATCCCGCTCAAAATCCGCCTGATATGCTTTTAGTGAATCTTAATCCTTCGAGTTATGAAAAAGTCTTATTATTTGATAAAAACTGGAAGGTTATTCAAAAGTATTTAAATAATAAAAAAGTCGGAAATGCTCCGACTGCTAAAATTTTGGCTAAAACGTTGTTGGAGTCTTCCGGCTCTGATTATGCCTGGCTTCCCCAAAAACCTTTGCCGGGTATCTCCAGACTTAACAGCAGTGAGGCAGCAAACATTGTTTTTAAAAACTCCGAATTTATGATTTGTGAAATCTACTCTGATGGAATGACCGAACTCTTAAAACAATATTCAAACTCTGTTTATTCTGTTCCAGAAACACAGCTTAATGCTAAAACTGTATATTCGATAGCTGTCATGCCGAGAGATTTAAAGTCTCTTGCCGAAGCAGCTAAGGGAAAGTTGGGGGACGCCTGTTATATCCAAGCTCCTCTTCAGGAAACTTTTAAGAAAATTCTTTCAAAAAAATAAAAGGATTAAAATGAAATTTATTTTTAATTTTTTATGTCTGTTAATTTCCTTTTTTTTTATTAGTTGCTCCCTTTTTGAGCCGAAACCAGAGTATTCTGACGCGCCACCGCTTGAATTGCCTGAGTGCGAATTTCTCGTGTCGCCATTTGTCGAAGACTTGTCCTCGACAAACGCCACTTTCGTTTGGGAAACTAAATCCCTAATGTTCGGATGGCTTGAAATCGATGACGGAACAGCAAAAAATATTTACAGGACGATTGAACCCGGAAAAGTGCATCGCCTGACTGTTGACGGGCTGCAACCCGGAAAACCTTATAAGTACAAAGCGGCAGGGCAGACTTCTGCAGGCGCTTTTCGCGCGCTGAACAAAGACCGCGATTCCGTTAAATTCGCTTTTCTGGGAGACAACAGAACTCATCCAAAAGACTTCAAAAGAATAGCGCGTGTTGTCTCAGAGCATGATATAGATTTAGTCATTCATTCAGGTGATATTGTTACATGGGGCGTTAACCCCGAAGAATGGTATAACGAGTGGTTTGATCCGGCAAGAAAACTTTTGCAGCGCGCGCCGGTTCTTGTCGCGTGGGGAAACCACGAATGCCCGTGGAAACCCGACAGCATGGTCAATGTCTATTATAAAAACAAATCCCAGTTCTTCTCAAAAGGGTTTTTTTCGTATCAGAACGGTCCTGCTACTTTTGTTCATATTAATATTTATGAGGACTACAGTCCGGGCTCTGAACAGCATAAATGGCTTGAATCGGTTCTTGAAAATTGCCAAAGTGAATTTATTATCGCTGTCTTTCATAACGCTCCCTTTACAAGCGGAGGACACGCCACAGACCATGACATGGGAAAGATCCGTTCATATATTGTCCCGCTCCTTTATAAATATGATGTTGACTTAGTAATCAATGGGCACGACCATTTTTATGAAAAAAGTAAATATGGAAATACTATTTATATTATTAGCGGCGGCGCAGGCGCTCCTCTGAGAACTTCAAAAAAATTCCTAAACCCTTTTTCTCTTGTTTCCACTTCTTGTTTTAACTATGGAATAGCTGAAGTTGCTAAAGATAAAATTAATGTTACCGTTTATTCTGATGAAAATTCAGTTATCGATAACTTTTCAATCGACAAAAAACGTCGAATACAATCAACAAAAAATGTTGACAGTGTCATTTCCGTTTTCATGCCTCCGTTAAAAGATTATTTTAATACTGAAACTATACACTGGGAAGTTTATGTCAGAAATTTCCTTACTAATCTTGTAGAAGGAAATGTGACAGTTGAAGCTCCTGAAAATTTAATTATCGAGCCGGGCCGCCTTCAAACCTTTTTTGTGCGGCGTGATGAAGATATTCGGACTCTCTACTATCGCGCGCAGCTTAAAAAGCAAAAGCCGGGTCTTTACCCATTAAAAGTTTCTGTTAATTTGCCGGGGATTACAAATTCTATGAATTGCGTAATTGAAAAGTTCCCTCAAAAACCTGTTATAGCCGCCTGGAACTTCTCTTCTCCTGAAATGTCCCTGGATTGCACTAATTCTTCTTTTGACATTCTTGACGGTAAAATTGAAGCTAACAGCATATCAAATATCTTGCCTGAATTTTTCGGCAGCATTGATTATATTGAAGCTGTAGACAGCAAAGATATTTCCTCTTACAAAATTCGATTAAGCGGAACTAATGGCCATACTACTTGTAAAATCACATGGTTATGCGTCAATGACGAAGGACATACAAACCACGTGAGCGACTACAATTCCATTCCTATCAACAACCAGTGGTACAGCCGGTTCTTCGATTTGGGCCGCGAATTTCACTGGGTTGGCAAACCCGCCGGCGTAAAAATTAGACCGGTCTCAAATCCTAATGTAAAAATAGAGCTCGATGAAGTGAAGTTAATTCGCAATAAACAGTGAGCAGCGAGCAGTTGGCAATAGGCAGTAAACAAAAATAGTATTAAAGGATTTTTTATGGCAAATAGCTTTAAAGATTTATTAGCAAAAGGCTTTTGACTTACAGCAGCGAATTTATGAATTGTCAAAATCATTTCCAAAAGAAGAGACTTTTTCTTTGACAGATCAGATTAGAAGAGCATCAAGGTCAGTAGGAGGAAATATTGCTGAAGCATGGCGGAAACGCGGATATATTGCTAATTTTGTTAGTAAACTGACAGATTCGGATGCCGAATTGGCGGAAACCCAACATTGGCTTGATACTGCATTAGCTTGTTGTTATATTAACCAAGACCAACATTCCAATTTAACTAATTTGGCTGAAGAAGTTGGAAAAATGTTGGGAAAAATCATTTCTACTCCTGAAAAATGGTGCAAATAGGGTAGATTGGGCAACTATCCGGATTCTGCCCACTGCTCACTGCCCACTGGTTCCGCTACGACCGTCGATTTCGATAAAAAGAGGCCTGTGATCTGACGCTTGTTCGGCATTCTTATCATTAAAAACACCGGATTTTTTCGCATTTATCTTTTCTGCTATAGGAAGGCTGACTAAGATATGATCTAAAGTTGAAGGTGAGTAATATTTTCCTTTTCCATACCAGGTATATTTCCTTTTTTTATTATCCAAAACAGGAACTCTTTTCAAAGGAACACCAGGTATATTCAGGAAAGTTTTGACAGACTTGCTGTTGGGCCCGTCATTAAAATCACCAAGAACAATAATCCACGCGTTGCTGTCTTTCGCGAATTGTTCTTCAAGGATTTGCGCTCCCGCTTTTGCTTCGTTAATTCGCTGATAATGAGTCCATGCTCCGGACTTTTTCGAAATAGTATGAAGGGTGAAAAGATGAATAACGGGATAATCTGGACTTTTCAGTTTCACATGCAGAAAGTCCCTGCTGAATTTAATATTTTTATCGTCCTCAAAATCAAACTTGCGGTGCTGGTAAGTTGTTGCCGATAGAACAGGCACGCGGCTCATGACGGCAACATCTATTCCCCTGCCTCTTATTGTTTTGCTGCTGTTGCCTTCGATTAAAACTACGTTTTTATATTTCATATCTTTAAGATAGGAGTTATTGAACTCCCTCAAAAAGCCGATATTTTCCACTTCTTGAAGGGCAATTACATCAGCGTTCACTTCGCGGATAACTTTTGCAAGCGCCCAGAGCTCGCGTGCGGATTTGGAAGCCGTTCCCTGGTCAACGCGTGAATCCTTGGTGCTATAAGGATCATCATACCTATCATAAAAATTTTCTATATTGTACGTAGCAATGCGCAGCGGTTCTGCAATCAAGCACCTGCATAAAATCAAAATACCAAAATATAAATATAAATAACGCTTAATATATAACATATAACAAATGATACCAAAATCGAGCCTTAAGAGCAAGAAAAAGGTACCACGCACTGTCTTTTAACTATGGTTGACAAAATCACACTGACTGAAGTTAAAAGACGGTGCGTGGCACTTCAACTTTTAATTATTATGGGAAGGGCACCACGAATAGAAGGTGAAAATCTCTGGTATCATGTTTTCAATCGCGGAAACGAAAAGCGGAATGTATTTTTTATTGATGAAGATAGAATATATTTCCTTGACCTGCTTTTCGAGACAGCTGAAATGTTCAATGTTGAAGTACATGCTTATACAATCTTTTTCCCCTTTTTATCTACACACACGAGCCTAATCTATGCCGTTTCATGCATAGATTCATGAATACGTTTGTAAAGGTGTATAATAAAGAAAAACAGCGAGTAGGCGGCTTTTTCAAGGCGCTTATCAAGCCATTGTTGTAGATTCTAATGAATATGGCCACGAACTTTCTCGCTACATTCATTTGAATTGGGTGCGTGGGCACGGCATGAAAAATGCTTCAATTCGCCAGCGTTTGCTTGCTCTTGCAAATTATTCCTGGTCAAGTTATCGGATTTATACAGGGCAAGAAAAGCCACGCTGGCCAGTGAAAACGGGTGAGATTCTCTCCGACTTTGGTTCATCTTTGGAAAAACAACAAAGAAAATACGCCCGTTATGTCGTTATGTTAAAGAAGGCTTGCTAAAGGAAATTGACCCATTTGCGGACGTTGTAGCCCAAACCATTTTAGGGGGAGAAGGTTTTGTGCGATCAATCAAAAAACTGCTGGAAAGCTCGAAACATCACGACGCAAGCGCTGAGTATGTAACCTTCAAGTTAATCTCACCCAAACTTAGCGAAGTTATTAAGGCTGTTGAGCAAGAGACCGGTATTTCGCGTGAATTGTTCCTTCCACATCGACCAAAGTGCTGTAGTGATTATGATCACGTAAAGGAAGCCCGCCGAATTTTTCTTTGGGCAGCAGTTAAGGCGTGTTCCGGTCGGCTTTCTCTTGGGGAAATCGGCACTCAAGCCGGGGAAATTACTGCTGCTGCTGTCTCTACTGCCCGCCGCCGTGTGGATAAAGAAAAGCTTTCATGTCCTGAACTTGAAGAGAGTTGCCGTGCTATTTTGGCGAGAATGGATTTGGATGATTCTATTATTATTAATGAACGTTGGACGCGAATGTATAATCGGCTTGCGGAATACAAGAGTAAGTTCGGGCACTGCCTTGTGCCGAAAAACCATCCGCCAGACCCGCAGCTTGGGAGATGGGTAGCAGCCCAGCGTACAATATTCGCAAAAGCAAACACAACCGATGACCCTATTATTCAAGACCGTATTGCAAAATTAGATGAGTTAGGTTTTTCGTGGCAAAAAGGTGATCCTCACTGGAACGAAATGTTTGAAACGCTGAAAGCCTTTAAATTACTTTTCGGTCATTGCAATGTTCCGGAAAATTGGGAGCCGAACCCTGAGCTTAGCGCTTGGGTTGCAAAGCAACGTAACGCATATAAACGCCAGGCACTTACTGCGGACCCAAAAATGCAGTTTGAAGAGTTAGGCTTTTAGCCGCCAAGGCGCCACGCACTGTCTTTTAACTTCGGTCAGTGTGATTATGTCGGCCGCCGAAGTTAAAAGACAGTGCGTGGCACCCTTGTTAGGGGTAGCAAATTCTTGTAATACAATCGGTAAAGTCTTCTTCTCCGGAACTTATTTTAATAGCAACTTTTAAATAATAAACAGGGCACGGCCTAATTGATGCGCCGGCACGTTTAGAAAATCTTACAGCATCTTTTTGAGTAACTAAAATACCATCCGCATTCCAGTTTTTCGCGCGCTTATAAACATGTTCAATTTCAGCATGCGTAAACTTGTGATGGTCAGGATAAGTATAAACTCTCTGCACATTACCGCCGATATCCTTTAATAATTTTACAAATCCGTCCGGTTGAGCTATTCCCGTCATCACAAAAATGTTCATATCGCGAACATCCGATATAGGAATATGTTCGTCCGTATGAAAATTAACTAACTCTACAGGTTCATAATGGCATGAGATAATTTCCGCGTCGGTATTATACTGGCGAATTCTCTCCACTATCGGCTGAATATCAATATTTTTTGACTTCGTAATAAATATGTGGCTTGCACGTTTAAGGCTTTTAATTGGTTCCCTGAGCAGTCCTCTTGGAAAAAGGTGTTCATAACCAAAAGGGCAAGTGGCGTCTATTAAAACTACTTCTATCTGCCTTCGGATTTTTATGTGCTGCATACCATCGTCCAGCAAGATTGTATCAACGCCGAAATTATTAATAGCGAAGCGGCTGCCCCGCACACGGTCGGGGTCAGTAATAACAACAACATTTCCAAGATTTTTAGCAAGCATATAAGGTTCGTCGCCTGAAAGTCTCGCGCTTAAAAGCAAAGAACTTCCGTCATGCACAACTTTTGACGTAGAAAAAGCTTTTTTATTCTTCCTTCTTTTCCGCCAGCTTGGAGACCGCGCTTTATACCCGCGGCTTATAATGGCCACTTTTCTTCCACCTTTTGTCAGCTCGCGGGCGAAAATTTCTACAATTGGTGTTTTCCCTGTTCCGCCTACAGTTATGTTTCCAACGCTTATTACAAGGCAGCCCGGCCACGACCTTTTTATTATCCCGTTCTTGTAAAGCCAAAACCTTACATTCACTGCCAAGCCAAAAACTTTCGAGGCAGCAGAAAATACTCCCCTTAGGAAAGCGCCGGTTTTATCCTTGCGCTTCCCTGAGATTACTGCTCTCCAACTTTGTTCAATAGATGGCTTGGGCATTATTTAGATTTTAGATTTATTACCCTTTGGAGAGGGCTGACCGATAGGCCTGGGGATGTTATTCCGACCTTCAGTCCTTCAGACCTTTCAACTTTTCGGCATATTTAATAATATATTCCGCCGCTTCTTTTTTTCCGATGCAGCCCAAATCCTCTTTGGCGCCATTTTTTAATATAGCAACTGCTTCAAGATTTTCGCTGCCGAAACCTGATTTTTCTGTTCCGACTTTGTTGGCAATAATTAAATCCAGGTTTTTTTCTTTAAGTTTCCTGGCGCCAGATTCAACCATATCTTCTGTTTCAGCGGCAAAACCAATAATTTTTTGATGAGTTTTTATTTTTTTTATTTCTTTAAGAATATCGGGATTTTTTTCTAGTTCGATAGTAATTCTGTCTGACGTCTTATGAATTTTTTCAGAATGCTTTTTAACAGGTCGGTAATCCGCTACTGCAGCGGTCATGATCAGCACGTCGCATTCCGTGAAATTAGAAACTACCGCTTCTTTCATTTCCAATCCTGAAATTACATTAATGTTATTGGAATTTCCCGGCAAAGGCAAAGAAACCGGCCCGAAAACAAGCGTTACATCATGGCCTTTTTCCAAAGCTGCCTCAGCAACAGCCACTCCCATTTTCCCGGTGCTCGGGTTGGAAATAAAACGAACCGGATCAATAAACTCGCGTGTTGGCCCGGCAGTAATTAAAATTTTTAATTTTTTATTTTCAGACACGAATTACACAAATTACACGAATTGAAAATTTTATATTTACAATTCGCAATTTGAAATTATTTTATTTAAAGAAGCAAGCCTGCCGACACCTTCAGTCCCGCAAGCAAGTTCTCCTTCTTCAGGTTCTACAATAACAACCCCGCGCTTCTTCAGTAATTCAATATTTTTTTGAGTCGTGGGATGCAAATACATGGCTGAATTCATTGCGGGAGCAATTACAACCTTCTTAGTAAAAGCTAAAAGTTCGCTTGTAAGGGCATCATCGGCTATTCCGCAAGCGTATTTAGCAATCAGATTCGCCGTCGCGGGCGCCACTACAAAAATGTCTGAACGCTCCGCAAGGGATATATGCTCGGGTTTCCAGTCATCTATTTGGTCAAACAGCGACAGCATAACGGGATTTTTCGATAGCGTCTGAAAAGTTAATGGCGTAACAAACTCGCAAGCGTTTTTCGTCATCACGACATAAACTTCTGCTCCGCTTTTTATAAATTCCCGAGCAAGCTCACAGGCTTTATATGCAGCAATAGAGCCTGTAACTCCTAAAATAATATTTTTATCTTTAAAGGACATATTTTCCATTTAAATATTATACCAAAAGCAGCAAAGTATGTCATCAAGTGGATAAAATAAGATTTTCTTTAAGAAATCTAATTTAATGGTCGATTTCACCCCTGTTTTTCCAATTCTTAAAAATGTTTATTGCAAAGATGAATAAAAGAAGAATAGCGAGAAAAGCTTTTACAGGATATGGCAAATACAAAAAGCTGTGATGAATAATTTCGCTATTGCTTTCAAAAGAAGAATAAATCAAGTTAAGCAACAAACCGCTTAAGACGGCAGAGACAGCTATTGTAAACAAATAAATCAATGCGGTTTTTTTGCCTAATAACTTCCAGATTGTAGCAACTCCAGCGGCATTAGTTGCAGCGCCAGTGATAAGAAAAACAAGCGCTGCTCCGGGTGAAATTCCCTTTGATATCATAACTGCTGCAATAGGAACAGAAGCAGTAGAGCATACATACATAGGAATTCCGACAACTAACATAATAACCATAACAAGAAAATCGGAGTCAATCTTTTGAGAAAAAAAGTCGTCAGGAACAACAGCGGCGAGAACTCCGGCTATTATAAGGCCGATAATTAAAGGTTTTGAAATATCCTTAGGAAGAGCAACAAAACCGTAATGAAAAATCTTGTATAATTTATTTTGCTTACTCGAATTTGAGCAGCATTCCTCACGGCATTTTTCCGTTTTTTTCATGGTAGGTCCATCAAGTTTTTCAACAAGAAATCCTCCGATCAAACCAGTTAGAAAAGCAACAATCGGCCTGAAAACAGCAAAAACAGGACCCAAAAGACCGTAAGTCACAAGAATGCTGTCTACGCCTGTTTGCGGAGCAGAAATGAGAAAAGCTGTCGCCGGCCCCTTGCCTGCGCCGTGGTTCTTTAAAGAAACTGTTACCGGAATTACGCTGCAGGAACATAAAGGCAAAGGAACACCGAAAACAGAAGCTTTAACGACAGGCCACATGCCTTTTCCGCCAAGGTGATTTTCTACTATTTCCGGCGAAACCAGAACGGATAAAATTCCTGCGGCAAAAAAGCCGAAAAGAAGGTAAGGTGACATTTCACATAAAGTCAACCAAAACTCTTTAGCGCTATTTAAAAATAATTCAGTCATAACCTAGTCGACCCTTAAAAAGTCAATTTTGAGGCAATTGCAAGGCGATAAGGCGAAGGCGTATTGTAATACGCCGAGCTGAAATCAACGCCGCAATCAGCCAAAATTGGCTTTGCTGCTTTGTTAAGAGATTTCCGAAATCAAAGATTTCGGTTACATTTTTAACAGTCCGAGACGTCCTGTTTTACATTTTTTTGCAAGGCTTTCGCGAAGAGCTCCTAAAACCTTGCAATATTTTTCACACTTTTCATAAGCCAATGTCCCATGAATACTACAAAAAAGCAGTTTTTAAGGGTCGACTACCTAACTCTTGGAGTATTGGAATTCATCACTCCATCACTGCAATCTTTAACGATGTCCTCTATTCCCATATCGTTTCTAATGCCAAAACGTGTTAGAGCAAAATCATATTTTACCGGGTCACGAGGGCAAAATTGTTTAAAAGCATTTGTGATTTCCAGAGCAGATTTCAGATTTGCCTGTTTGCGATTTGAAAATCCGAAAATTCCTGCAATGTTAAACAAATGCGTGTCAAGAGGAACTATTAGTTTAGACTTTGGAACTTTTTTCCATCCTCCGGGATCAACATTGTCTTTCCTCACCATCCAGCGAAGATATAAATTTAAACGTTTGCAAGCGCTTCCTTTTTCTGGGGAAGGCAAAAGATAAGCATCTTTTCCCCTCCCTTTAACTTCTTTTACAAAGTTTGACAACGCGGGAATAATGGTTCCATCATTTTCTGAATATCCATTTAGAAAGCAATTTTGCAGGGAGCCGTGTTTAATAACTGCTTTCTTAACTCCTTCAAGAAGCGATGAAATATCTTTTCCTGTAGTAAATCTGTGCCTAAAACCCTTGAAAAGGAGATTAAGTTTCTTTTCTTTAACCAAAAATTCTTTCGGCAAAGGCGACAGTTTTTCAAGAATTGAATTTACGCTTTTTAATATTTGAGCTACTCTTCCATAAGCAAGGGAAGCGGCAACAAGCCCGATAATCTCAATGTCTTGGTCTTTTTTATAATTATATAAAAATTCGAGCGGGTCTGGGCTTACATATTTCCTTCGATTGTATTTTTTATAAATCTTTTCTAAAAATTTTTTTTGCATTATGAACATAGTGGACACGGTGGACAGGAAACACCTGACACCTGACACCTGACACCTGAACACTGAATATTAGCTTTTCGCTTTTTTATAGTATTCGCATTTTTCGGCAAAGTTCGGATCACAGCACACTTCTTTTATCTCTTCTTCATAAACTTTCCATTCAGAAGCATTTGATAAAAGCTTGCGTTTGGCCGGACACTCAAGAACAATGTAGCGCCGGTTGTACGGATCCATCGCCTGCGCGAATATAAATAACCGGTTGTCAGCGGCCGGGCACTTGGTTTGCGCCTGCAAATCTTTTAATTGTTGTTCAAGAGACATAGTATTTTTTGTAATTTGTTATTTGAAAATTGGAATTTGAGCGCTTATTTTTGAATTTCAAATTTCAAGTTTCAAGTTTCAAACTTAATTATCCCTTCACGGAGGCATTTCGGCGGGTCAACCGAAAGGTCAACCACAGTAGAATCCCCCCGATAATTTGTTGGGCCTGAATTTATCATAAAAGCAGTTTTATCCCACAAACCAGAAGTCATCTCGGGGTTTACAGGGCTTGGCTCATCGCTGATATTCGCGCTTGAGGCAACTACGGGAACTTTGCACTCGCTCAAAAATTGCATGGCGGCATGGTTGTCTGGAAACCTGAAGCCTAACTTTTCATTATTGATGACAAGCAAAAAAGTGATAGGCCCCGGCCAATATTTTTTTAGAATTTTCAATTTGTCTTCCGGAACTTGTCCCGTGATTTGATGAAAAGTTTCCCAGCTTCCAATATGGAAAGCAAAAGGTTTGCCCGCCGGCCTGTTTTTCGCTTCGAAAATTTTTTCTACTGCTTTTGGGTTATCGGCGCGCGCGCCAACCCCGTAAACAGTTTCCGTTGGAAATATAACGAGTTCCCCGGAAAGCAGCGCTTTCACTGCCGGTTCAAACTCATTTGAATAATCAGCCAAATCAGGTTTGACTATTATAACTTCCATATTAAAATTCGATTAAATTTGTTCTTCCGAACAAATTTGCAGTTCTACGATAAAACAACCTGTAGGCGCAGGTTGCTACCTGCAAATGACGCGGATAGCAATCCGCGGCTACTTTTTTCTTTCTTTCAGTTTTTCGGAAAGCTCTTCGTCTGATAAAGCTAAAATCTGCATAGCAAGCCAAGCGGCATTTTTCGCGCCGTATTTTCCAATAGCTACTGTTGCTACGGGAACTCCCGGAGGCATTTGGACTGTCGAAAGCAACGAATCAAGCCCGCCAAGCGAGCCGGCAGCAAGAGGAACACCAATAACTGGAAGAATTGTATTAGCGGCAATAGCTCCTGCGAGATGGGCAGCTAAACCCGCGCCGGCAATAATTACTTTCAGCCCTCTTTCGGATGCGCTTTGGGCATAGTCTTTCACCGTTTCAGGTGTGCGGTGCGCGGACATAACCTTTTTTTCGTATGCCACTCCCATATTATCAAAAACATCAGAACAGTTTTGCATTACTTCTTCATCGGATGTGCTTCCATAAACAATTCCAACTTTAACATCGCTCATAAATTTTTTCCTTTTTTTTATGGGTTTAATTTATATATATTATTATAACATATCTTTGATTTCTTTCCAAACTTTTTCAGGCTTGATTGACGTCATGCAATGGTGGTCTGTCGGGCATTCTCTCTTCAGGCATGGAGCGCAATCAGCATCTGTCTTTATCAACTTATGATTAGGCCCTAACGGAGCCGTGCTTGACCAGTCTGTTGGTCCAAAGATAGCCGCAACAGGAGTGCCGACAGCTGCGGAAACATGCATTCCGCCTGTGTCGTTAGTAATAAGAAAAGAGCATTGCTCCAGCCACGCAGCAAGGCGGCAAATAGAAGTTTTTCCTGAAAGGTTTTTGCACCAGCTTTTCGCGCCGGGATATTCTTTCTCAATACAATTAAATATATCTTCACAAGTTTTTGTGTCTCCCGGACCTCCAACAATAATAATGTTAGCGTTTTTTTCTTTATGAAATTTAAGTGAAAGCTCTGCGTAATATTCCGCAGGCCAACATTTTGCCGAACCATAAGTCGCGCCCGGGTTCAATCCTATAATCGGAGCGCTGAAATTTGCGAGTTCATTCTTGATAGCTCCTCTGTCTTCTTCAGGAATTTTCAGGGAAAGCTCTGTTTTAGCATCTACCTCTTTTCCAAGCCACTTTTCCACAAGATAAACATACGATAGAAACTGCCGCTTGTCTTTTAAATGGTCCGGTTTGGAAATTTTGTTATTCAGCAAGAATCCTCTTCCGTCAGACGGCCAGCCTACACGTTCAGGAATTCCCGCCAGCCAGGGAACAAAAGCTGAATCAAATGAGTTAGGGAAAATCAGGACAGAATCGAATTTTTCTTTTTTCAGCTTCCCGGCAAGCTTCCTTCTGCCAACAATTCCTGAAGACTTCTCCGAAAAAGAAATTACATTGTCCACACATGTCATTCTCCAAAAATCCGCCATAGATTCTTTTACCAGGACAGATATTTTTGCGTCCGGCAAAGCTTCCCGCAAAGCGTTAACTGCAGGCATAACAAGTATTATATCTCCCAGCCAGTTAGGCGCGCGAAGTAAAATTTTGAGTTTTGAGTTCGCGTTAGCGCCCCGCATATGCTGGTGTGAATTTTTTATTTTTGATTGCATTCTAAAAGGACTTAAAGGACAAAAAAGACTTTAAGGACAAATCGCGCGCCTGATATAAGATTACTAAAAAAAAATCCCCCTATCCACCTTTAAGAAAGGGGGAATCTACGGATTACGGTTACGGGTTACGGGTTTTCCGGTTTCTCCACTTTCTATGAGCCCAGAGCCAGCACTCGGGACACTTTCTAATTTCTTCTTCAAGAATTTTCATAAGTTTCTGTGTCGCGTCGAAAATATCTTTTTCCGCGTTTTCTGTTTGGGCGACATAAACCGGAGGATACACCACTGCCAAATGTGTCCCGTCAGAGTTAATATGGTCGAAAGCTGGAATAATCGGCGTGCCGGTTTTTCTCGCGAAAGTAGCCATAGCCGGTGTAGTTGAAGCCGGCCTTCCGAAAAAATCAACAAAAAGGCCTTTCGACCCCGCGTATTGGTCACCCACAAATCCAACACATTTGTTCGCTTTCAGCGCGGAGAAAATTTCCCGCGCGATTCCTTTTTTATTTAAAATTCCTATACCGGCTTTTTTTCTGATTTTTTGAATATGGCCGTAAATCCATTTATTGTTCAAAGGGCGCGCCACTCCCTGAAAATCATATTTCCGCAACCCACATACCAAACCGAGAATTTCCCAGCTGCAGAAATGGCCCGTGAAGAAAATCACTTTTTTTTCTTTTTCAATCGTCGCGTCAACAATATCCTCCCCTTTCAATTTCAAGATACTTTCATGGTTTTTGAAAATTTTCTCGAATTGTAAGACTTCGAGGAAAACGGCGCCAAAGGTTGAAAAACTTTTTTTTGCTATTTCTTTGCTCTCGGCGTTGGTCTTTTCAGGAAAAGCATTTTTAATGTTTTCGAGGGCTATTCTTCGGTACTTGGGAAAGTAGTAACCTAAAACTCCTATTTTTCTTCCTAAATTTATTGTAGTTTTATGCGGTAATAGTGAAATTAAAAATACAACAAGCCTGTAAATTAAATAGGACAAAATTCCATTGACGATTAAAATAAGGAATCCGACCATAATCCATCCGAGGATACCTGTTGCGGCAAATTTTTCCCCAAAGAGCCAGGAAGGTTTTGTCGCGCTTGGATATTTCCAGACTCTTCCAAGCAGCTTTATAGTAAAAACCCAGCCGGCATGCAGCCCTATAGCCGCCCACAGAGTTTTAGTTCTGACAGTAAGTTCTGCAAGCAGCCATCCTGCAATAAACAGTCCTATCAGTCCCGGAAGCACGTTTACAGGTTCTTTCAAAGGCAGAAGAAACATGGCTACGAGTTTGAATCCGTCAAAGGGGTTTGTGCCGTCCGGAGCCAGCTCCTTAATTGACTTAAGAAAATGCCCAAGGCTGAAAAGGTGGACAAGAGCAAAAATAGCGCTGACAATAAAGATAGATTTATACTTTGAGATTTTCTGAAGAAAGGACTGAAGAATCAAACCCCTGAAAATAGTTTCTTCCAGCAAAGCGACTGTAAGCGCGCTTAACAAAGCGGAAAGGATTTTCAGACTTTTATCCCTCGGAATTCTCATTCCGGCATAAACCTGCGCGTACATTAAAATAGAAATGCAAACAGCGCCGAGGATAAACCAAGTTAGAAATCTGGACACAGCGCGTTTTTTGCGGAAAAGGGGCTTTAGTTCAAATCTTAAGCCTATCCATCGCCAGAAAGGAAGCACACATAGCAAAAGCGTAACCAATATAACCCTGTCAAAAATTCTCCTGAAAGGCTGTTCTGAAATGTAAGTTGTAAATTCAAAAAGTTTTTCCTGGAGATAAGGTGAAAGGCTTTTTACAAAAGCTGCGTCATTCAAGCAAGTCAGGTTTACAATGAGCTTGTAAACAACCGGCGAAATAACCATAGCGCAAAAAAGGGCAATAACAATTAATATTGCAGCGCGAAGCAAAGAGGTAACAGGATCAATTTTGTTGGTCGGGTTTTTAATAGCCATATATTACTTAAGAAAACAAAATTTAATTTTATTTTCCGCACCTACGGCACGGTAGATTGTTTGTATATTTTACTATAAATATTGTGTCCCTAACGGGACTAAACCATGCCTCGTTAGAGGCAATATATTATTAAAGATTCGCTGTGGCGAATAGCAATCAAGAATCAAAGCAAAACCGTGCCGTAAGTACGGAATATCATGGGACGGTAGTGATTTTTTTCACAATTTTGATATAATGTTATTATAACACAATCAATATTTGAATTCAAGTTGAGACTACTACGTTGTGTGAATGTCCTCATTCGCATAATTCTAGAATCTAATTTTTGCTCTAAAAATACTATGTCAAATTTTGTTTTAAATAATATTAAATGTGTGGTTGGAGAAAATGAAATTGCACAATCTAAAATTGCTGTTTCGGGGGGAAAGATAGCTGCACGGGGAGAAGATTGCCCCAAAGGCTGGAAAGTTATTGATGGTAAGAACTTGCTTCTGTTTCCCGGAAGCATCGATCCCCACACCCATTTTGACGAACCGGGATTTACTTTCCGAGAAGATTATGCCCACGGCTCACGCGGCGCGATAGCAGGAGGGGTAACCACAAATTTTGATATGCCTTGCACTTCGCTGCCGCCGGTAACAAATCTTGAGTCATTGCAAAACAAAAAGAAAATAATTAAGGCAAGCATGTATTGCGATTCCGGGCTTTGGGGAGGAGTTTCCGCCAACGCATTTGAAAGCAAAGATTGGCGGAAAAATATGGATGAGCTTTATCAAACAGGTGTTGTGGGCTTCAAGACTTATGTTTTGTCAGGAATGGATACTTTTAAGCATCTTTCTTATTCGCAATATAAAAAGGTTTTAAAACACGCGGCAAGCATCGGCGCTTTGGTCGGTGTTCACGCCGAAGACGCTCAAATTGTATCCGAAGCAACTGAAAAAGCAATTGCAGACCTTGAACAATTTGCGAATGAGGACCCCGAACGCGCTGGCGCGCCTCGAGATACAATGCAGGGAGCAACATTGTACGCGGCTTCCCGCCCTGTAGAAGCTGAAGTAGAAGCGATCCGCAGAGTTGGAGAAATCGCGGGAGAATTCGGGGCTAAAATCCATATAGTTCATCTTTCTTCAGGTTCCGGAGCCGAAGAAGTCGCCAGACTGCAAAAACAGGGTGTAGATATTTCCGCGGAAACCTGTCCGCAATATTTGTCGTTTGCAATCGACGATTTATGTCGATTGGGCTCCATTTTAAAATGCGCGCCACCGGTCAGGTCAAACGAAGAACGCGAAAAATTATGGAAACACGTTGGTTCGACAGTTTCCTTTTTGGCCACCGACCACGCACCTTGCCCGATTTCAAACAAGCAAACCGGAAATATTTTTACTGATTACGGCGGAATGCCGGGAATAGAACTTCTTCTGCCTTTCGCTTTAACTTATGGCTATCATTCCGGAAAAATGACATTAGAACAAATAATTAAAATGACCTCAGAAAACGCGGCGAAAAGATTTGGAATGTTCCCACGTAAAGGAAGTTTAGAAGTTGCCGCTGATGCAGATTTTAGCTTGATAGACTTAGACGAAAGTTACGAAATTCACGGAAAAGACCTTCAGTCAAAAGGAAAATTCACACCGTTTGACGGCATGACTTTTCGGGGAAAGATAAAACAGACCTGGCTGCGTGGGGAATGTGTTTTTGATGAAGGCAGTTTTTCTGAGGCGAAAGGGAAATTTGTTTGAGTTTTGGATCTAGTCCCCCTTTGAAGGGGGTGCCGCGAAAGCGGCGGGGGATGTTTTCCCACAATTCGGTTACAAAGCGAAAAAATTATAATATAATTTATGATCTTTTGTTTTCGCTCGAATAACATCCCCCTAAATCCCCCTTCAAAGGGGGAATTTATATGCGTTAAGTTTTCGCCTTTTTATCAACTATCCTTTAATCACACATACATGAGTTTCGTAGGTTAGGCACGCTGGAAGCGTGTCCTACATTAAAAAAGCCCCGGGCGCTTACGCACTCGGGGCTTAATTCGTCTAACAGAAGTTATTTTTACGGAAGTTCCGTAAGAGTAACATTCTTTTTAGCGCTCTTAGCAACATCAAATTGTCCGGCTTTTACTTTAACATCGCCTGTTCCGGCAACTTTAGCCATCCATTTAGTTTTGCCAACTTTAGCAGCTGTAGCTTGGTAAGCGTCTACATATTCAACTTTACCTTTTTTGGCTTTAACCATTTTGAGTTTTGTAGGAACAGCAGCAAGGCCAACAACAGCAACGTTATTAGAATCTGCACCTGCAAGGTCGCCGTCTTGTGTCATGACTTTGATACCTTTAGCATTGTCACCGGCAAGAACACCGTTCAAGCTGTTAACAAGAACCATTTTCATGTCTTTTGCAATAACAGTACCAAGATTAACGCCTTTCAGTTTTACAGAAAATTTAGCGTTACCGCCATAGACTACGTCCGTAGGAGTTGCCATAGAGCTGGCGGAAGTACCAACAAGGATATCGCCTAAATTACCGGCAATTTTTCCTTTCTGTTTAATTTGTTTAGCGTCATTAACAAGAATTCTTGCATCGTTATCAGCTTTTGTGAGTTGAATCTGAGATTTAGCATCCAAACCTGTAAAGATAAGCCAACCGTTAAGGTTAGTCCATGTAGCGCCGGCAGCTTTAGTTTTCAAGAAACCTTCTACGTCTGCGTTAAAAACAGTTGGAGTTTTTCCCGCGTAAAGAAGAGCTGCAACAACAAGTGTCACGCAAATCATAATTTTAATAGCTTTCATAATATATTTCCTTAATTTTAATTTTTAAAATTTCAATAAATAAATACATACAAAGAGCGCCCAATTGGGCTCTTCATTTATTGAAGGCTCTGACGCTTTAAGCTGCCACCAGCCTTTCTCTCAATTTATTTCCAAAAGAAATATCGAAGCTTTTTCAGCTTCAACAATATTATATCAGATAAAAACTGTTTTGTCAAGCTTTTTTTGTTTTTTGTGGTTTTTTTCTAAAAAAGGGACGAAAAGGACAAATTTCTAAATTGCAATTTGCAATTAAATCCACCTCAACACAATATCCTGCTCAAAATCTCCGTAGTGTTTTCCAAAAAGGTTCAGCCCGCCGGAGTTTTCAGCATCGGGAGCTATCCCGAACCGGACGCGGATATCGTTTTTATTAACCAAGCCCAAGTCTTTATAGACAGGAGAATCGGCAACTTTCTTATCATTCACCCAACAACCTTTGTCATCGATTCTCCATTTAACAAGGAAACCGTATTGAGTACATAGAACAGCCACCCACGAAGGAGTAAATCTGCCGCGTCTTCCGCCCATATCTCCCGGGCTGTTGAAAACTCCTATTAATTGCCCTTCGATCCACAAAGAAATATCCGAAGGGTAGTCGGCTTTTGAGTCAGGATATTCAGAACAGACTTCTGCTGAGACTTCAATTCCTTTTACATTTTTCGCGATAGGCAAAACCTGAAACCGGTACTCAAAATAGCCTTTTCCGCCAGTCCATACGATTTGAGCATCCGCCCTGTCAGGATTATTAAACTCCGCGGGAACATCGCATCTTATCAATTGCCCGCTTGCAGAATGCATCCCGCAAGTAGGCTCAACAGCATAATCTACGAAGTGTCCTACAGGCATGGAAATAGAATTTTTTTTGTCATCTTCGGTGAACCAAAACATGATGCCTTCAGTTGTAGGCGAACAAAGTTTTCGCTGGCCTCTGTCGGGACCCGGCTTAATAACAGAACGCACTAACCCCACAGCTTCAAGAGCCTGGACGTGAACAGTAACAGTAGATTGCGCCAGTCCAAGCAATTCAGCAAGTTCCGTTACCGTCATTGTTTTTCTGGAAATTGCGCGCATTATCGTCATACGCTGCGCGCTCGACAATGCTTTGCAAACTCGATGAGCTTCTACTTCATCGTCTATGTTCCAGATATTTTCTTCAACAGATTTCGACATAAGAATTTAAGTAAAAGTAAAGTTAATCGTCTGTATTATAGTCAATTAACGATACAAAGTCAAATTTATGCAACTTTAGAAAAAAAGCAGACCTATTCCCCTTGCGAGAAGCGCTACCACATATGCAACAACAGTAGTGTAAAAAACAAGAAATGATGTCCACTTAAAGCCGAATTCTTTAATAAAAACACTTACAACTCCAAGACAGGGAATGTATAACAAAACAAATATCATCAGGGAATATGCGGTAACGGGCGAGATTTCTTTCTTGATAATATCTTTTAAGTTATCTGATTTTTCGTTTGTTTCTCCAAGCCCGTAAATTATACCAAGAGTAGAAACAACAACTTCTTTCGCGGCAAAACCTGTAATAAGACCCATGCTTATTTTCCAGTCAAAATCAAGCGGTTTAAATGCTGGTTCGATGAATTTCCCGAACTTTCCAAAATAGCTGTTCTCAATCTGTGCCTGTGACATTTCGGCAGGGGTTAGCTTTTCGCCTGCCGGGCGTTCAGAAAAATCGGACTTAGGATAATTCAGCAGAAACCACGAAACAACAGAAGCAACAAGAATAATAGTTCCGGCTTTTTTTAAGAACATTTTTCCGCGCATCCACATAAGTGTTATAACGCTTTTGAAAGCCGGCAGCCTGTATGGAGGAAGCTCCATAAGCAAAGGCGTTTTATCTTTCCCGAAAAACAGCAGGCCGATAATGTGCGCCATAATAATAGCCGTAAGGATTCCCACAAGATAAATAGAAAACATAATCAAGCCTTGGTTTTTCGAAAAGAAAGCGCTGATAAAAAGGGCGTAAACAGGCGCGCGCGCGCTGCAGGACATGAAAGGCGTAACAAGAGCAGTAACAAGCCTTTGTTTTTTTGTGTCAAGGCCTTTTGTCGCCATAATTGCCGGCACCGTGCATCCAAAACCAACAAGCATGGGAATAAAAGATTTTCCGTGCAGCCCCATTTTGTGCATAATGTTATCGGTAACAAAAGCCGCGCGTGCCATGTACCCGGTGTCTTCAAGAAAACCTATCGCGAGAAAAAGAAGGAGAATATTAGGAAGGAAAACAAGCACTCCCCCAACTCCGTTAATTATTCCGTCAACGACAAGAGATTGCACAAAACCTTCCGGGAGAATCGAAGCGACCAGCCCGGCAACACTATCCACTCCTAATTCTATCAAATTCATAACAGGCCCGCCGATAGTGAAAACAAGCTGAAAAGTTATCCACATAAAAATGCCGAAAATTATAAGGCCGAAGACCGGATGTGTCAGGTAATTATCGATTTTTGACGTTAGGTCGAATCTTGCAGCGCGGCTTTTTTTAATGCACATCCTTGCGACCCCGTTAGCAAATCCGTAACGGCTTCCTTCTATCATATCAATGACAGGCTCATTAAATTTCCTTTCAAGTTTTTTTATAGAATCTTCTGTTTTAGCATCAATTTTCAGAGCTGTTTCTTTTCCTTCAAGAATAGCCAAGGCCGCTTTTCTTCCTTGGATTTCACCTTCAATATTTAAAGATTTTCTAATGGACTCGATAGTCTCTTCCAGTTGGTAACTGTAATCGATTTTTGTTTTTGGCAAGGAGGGATTTTCTATAAGCCTGACTATTTCAGCCAGAAGTTTTTTAGTGCCGAAATTCGTTCTCGCGATAGTTTTCACAACAGGAATCCCGAGCATTGTGGAAAGCTTTTCAGCATCGATTTTCAACCCTGTTTTTTCCGCCTCGTCAATCATATTAAGGACAAGGATCATCGGGACACCTATTTCTATAAGTTGTGCTGTAAAATATAAATGCCTTTTTAAATTGGTGGCGTCAACTATATTGATTAGAATGTCGGGAGGAGATTCTTTGACGAATTTTTCTACCACTTTTTCTTCTATTGAATAAGCGGAAATGCTGTAAGTTCCAGGAAGGTCAATAACTTCAAAATCCAAATTGTTATATGAAAAAGAACCGCTTTTTTGCTCAACAGTAACGCCCGGCCAGTTCCCGGTTTTCTGGCGCGCGCCAGTTAAATTGTTGAAAAGGCAGGTCTTTCCGCAGTTGGGGTTTCCGGCAATGGCAATTTTGTAAGTCATATATCAGGTTTTAGGTTTCGGATGTCAGGTTTCGGGCGTCAGACCTTGGAGTAAATTCAAATCTAATAAATGAATTTACTCCTTCAGCAAAACATGGATTTGAGTCGCCAGGCCTCGCCCAATTGCTATTCTTGATTCTCCAGATTTAATCATTATAGGAGCGCCCCGTTTATTTTGCAGGATTTCGATAAATTCTCCCTCGTGGATTCCCATAGCCGCCAGGCGATTGGCTTTCCCCTTTCCTCCAATAATTCTTTTCAATTGTCCTTTTTCCCCGCGGTTCATCATTGTCAGCGGAACGGTGTTATCCTTTTCTATTGATTCAGAATCCAGGTGCTCAAGAAAGTCGCAAAGCCTTGAAAAGGTCAGATGTCCGAGAGCATGCTCTACTTTACAAGCATCTTCTTCGGCTAAAGCTCTTGGAACCCTCAACACATTTACAAAGAAATCGAGTATTGTATTATGTTTGTCCGCAAGCTGTTTAGCTAACTCCAACCCCATTTCCGTTAAAATAATTTTATCGCGCCTGGGTTGTTCCAGCAACCCCATGTCTTTAAGCCGCCCTATTACTTCGATAGCGCTCGGGGATTTAACATTAAGCTTTTTAGCGATATCAACCAATTGGGCAAACCCGTGATATTTTTCACTTAGGAAATATACGGTTTCCAGATAATTTTGCTGGGTATCAGTTAAGTCTTCAAGTTTCATTTTAAGCTAAGTAAAACAATGTTATTCGGTTACCCTAATTATATGGTTTTTTATTATTATTGTCAACTCATGTTGTAAAAATTAAAAAAATCTGTTATAATTTTTATAGTTCGATAGTTTATTTAACTAATCAAAATAAAGAGGCGCGTTATGAAAAATTCAAAAAATGTATTGCTCTATGTTATAGTCTGCCTGGTTTTTGTTTTAGGAATGCAATCCGCTTGTTCCCATGAAGTGAAAATTGTTGGAGATAAGGACAAGCCCATTCCCATAAACGCGGAAATAAAAATCCATATTTACCAGCATGCCGCTGACAACGTGGACAAAATGATGGAAGGGCTTGACGATGAAACCGAAGGTCCTGAAAATACAAGCCGGTTTTCAAAAAGAATTTGGCACGTGCTTGCAAATATTGGCGTTTCAACCGCCTATGCCGCTGAACCCGACGGTTCACAAACTGCTTTAGGCAAAGCAGTAAAACTTTACCGCAAGGCGTATCCGTATATGAAAAAGCAGATTCTCGGGGAAAACCGCGACGGCTATGTTTCTGTTATTAATAAGGCTAAAAGCGCTTCTGATCCCGAGCTGAAAGAAGCGGCAAAAGTCGCTGATGAACTTAATGCAGCACGGAAAGCCCTTTATCAATCAGACGCAAAATCCAAAAACGTGAGCATCCGTGAAATCCAAACGGGGTACGCAAACGCTTTTCGCCAGAAATCCAAAAAAGGAATTTGGGTAGAAGTTAAAAAAGACGGCAAATGGATTTGGAAACAAAAGTAAAGGAATTATTGGATTTTAAATTTTAAATTTGCATTTAACAATTTGCAATTAAAAGACATTCTATGCACATAGTGGTTATTAACTGCGGAAGTTCAAGCTTGAAATATCAGCTTATTTTGCTGCCGGATGAAAAGATTGTCGCAAAAGGACAGGTAGAAAGAATCGGCCAGGAAGTTAACGCGCAATTCAATTACGAAACTTCTGAACGAAAGTTTCCAACAATCCCTATCAAAGCTGAAGACCATATTAAGGCTGTTGACTATGCTTTAAACGCGCTCGTGGAAGGCGAAACTGCCGTCCTGAATTCAAAAAATGAAATTAAAGCTTTTGGTCACCGCATAGTTCACGGCGGGGAAAAGTTCAATGAACCAGTTATTATTGACAGCAAAGTAATAAAAAACATTGAAGAATGCTGCGAACTGGCGCCTCTTCATAATCCCGCCAACCTTGAAGGCATTCATGCCTGTGTGAAAGCTTTGCCAAAAGTTCCTAACGTGGCTGTGTTTGACACGGCTTTTCATCAAACAATGCCGCCAAAAGCTTTTCATTATGCTTTGCCTTATGAGTTTTACAACATTGACCATGTTCGTCGTTACGGCTTTCACGGCACAAGCCATAAATATGTTGCAAAAACTTTTGCGGCGCTGATAAATAAGCCGCTTAAAGAAATTAATGCTGTTACCGTTCATCTTGGAAACGGTTCGTCGCTGGCATGTATTAAAAACGGAAAATGCATTGACACTTCTATGGGCTTAACTCCGCTGCAAGGAGTAATTATGGGCACTCGCTGCGGAGATATTGATCCGGCTATTGTTGTCTATCTTATGAAAAAGAAAGGTTTATCGCCTGATGAAGCAGACAACCTGATGAACAAAGAAAGCGGACTCCTCGGTTTTACCGGAATTAGCAGTGATATGCGCGATATAGAAAAAGCAGCGAAAGAGGGCAGCGAGCTTGCAGGCCTTGTGCTTGAAATGTGGGCTTACAGCATCGCAAAATACATTAACGCTTACGTCGGGATTCTGCCAAGAACGGACGCTGTAATTTTCACCGCCGGAATAGGCGAAAACGCTCCCAAATTGCGGGAACTTATTTGCGAAAACTGTTCGGGCCTCGGAATAAAATTATGCGAAGAAAACTACAATATTATTGGAAAGCCCGGCTGCCTTTCAGCCGATGATTCCAAAGTTCCCGTTTATGCTATTCCCACAAACGAAGAGCTGGAAATAGCACACGAAACTTCTGAATTATTAATGTAATCGAATTAGGTAATTTGAAACTTGAAATTAGAAATTTGTTCTTTAATTATTTTCTTTTATAGATATAGACAATATTAACAACACTTACCCCCTCTTTTTTAGGGGGGAATAATCAAAACTATGAACACTGAAAACAAACCGTCTACTATCGGACATTGGATTACTATCGCAATCCTTCTTATTGTTCTCGGCATAAGCGCGATAGCAAATGTAGTGCTTTTTGCAATAACAGTTACCGGCGACAGAATTGAGTCGGATTCCTACAGAAGCTCGTATAAAGAAGAGCGTATTTCCGGAAAAGGACATAATAAAGTTGTTCAAATAGAAGCCTTCGGAATAATCTCACTTCAAAAACAAAGCGAGTTTTTTTCAGCAGGCAAAAGCTTCACTGAGAAAATCCTGGAACAAATCGAAGCCGCGGAAAATGACAGTAAAGTTAAAGCTATTTTGCTTGTTGTAGACAGCCCGGGCGGCGGTGTGACAGCAAGTGATATGATCTACGAACGCCTGAAAAAATTCAAAGAATCCGGCGACGGGGACAGAAAAGTTGTCACTTTAATGCGCGGACTTGCGGCTTCGGGCGGTTATTACATTAGCTCCGCTTCCGATAAAATCGTCGCTATGAAAACTACTATTACGGGTTCTATCGGCGTGATCCTTTCCGCTCTTAACATAAAAGAGTTAGGTGATAAGATCGGGCTTAAAGCTGTTACAATTACTTCGGGCAACCAAAAAGACATGCTGAATCCTTTTAAAGATGTTTCACAGGAATCCACGAATATTCTCCAAAGAATAGTAAATAATTTGCAGTCGAAATTTTTGGGTATTGTTGTTAACAGCAGAAATTTGAATGAGATGCAAACGAAGGCCATCTCTAACGGAAGAATTTTTTCCGCTGATGAAGCTCTTAGTTTAAACCTTATTGACAAAATTGGCGACAATGACTCCGCTATTGAATTGGTAAAAGAACTTACCGGATTGGAAAAAGTTAAAGTTATAAGATATAAACAGAGCCTTTCTTTCTTTGAACTATTGGCTTCACGCCTGCAAATCGGAACTGAAATCTCATTGCTTTCCCAATTTAAAACTGAAACACCCGAATTCCAATATTTATGGAAACTGTAATTCTGAAAATCTTTAACCATATAATGAAAAACACTTTAAAAATAATCTTGATTTTTCTTTATTTTTGTTTTTCAGCGGCGGCAAGCTCAAAAAAAGAAACGCAAAGGCATGTTGAACTTGGAAAATATGCCGCGGAGTTCAAAGACTATGACCGGGCTATCACCCATTATCATAACGCGCTGGAAGAGTCTCCCCGGTCAAAACCTGTTTTATTTACCCTTGCCGCTCTTTACCAGAAAAACAGGCAATATGACAAAGCAGAAGAAATTTGTAATACTATTCTTAAATATTATCCGCTCGACGCGGACGCCCATCTCATTCTTGGAAATATTTACCTGATTGAAGGAAAGCTTCCCAAAGCCATTAAAGAATTTAAAGAAGTCGTTCATATTGACCGGGAGAATGCATCGGGATACCGGAACCTGGGTTATGCAGAACTCCGAGCGGGAGCTGCCCACAGCGCCGTGAAATCTCTTGTGCGCGCCGCAAAATTTAATCCTGATGACCCGATAATTTATTTTGATCTCGGACTTGCTTACAAGCTTACCGGAGAAAGAGATAAAGCTGTGAAGTCTTTCAAAAAAGCTTTAAGCATGAGAAATGACGTGGACGGCAAAATAGCTTACACTGATTTTATTGATTCATGCGTCAGAGAGGAGTTTTCGGCGGCTAAATCAGCTTATAAAAACAACGATTTTAACACCGCAAGAAAAAAACTGTTGAAAATTATTGATGAGTTTCCGGATTTCGCATTAACTTATGCTTATCTCGGGCATGTAAACTTCCACCAGAAGCCGCCAAAATTCGCCGATGCGGCTGTCGCTTATTCCAAGGCCCTCCAGGCAAAAGAGTTCACCGTTCTTAAGCCTATGGAATTTGTTTTTGTTCTTGACAACCTTGGTATGATACAAGTGCATTTTAATAATTTTACCGAAGCTGAAAAGCTATTTAAACAGGCAGTAGAGCTTCAGACAGATTATCCTGTCCCTTATTTTAACTATGGGTGTATGCTTGCGCGGCGGGGCCTTTTTGAAGCAGCAAGCGTTTCTTTCGCGGACGCGGTTCGCAGAGATAAAACTTATTTAAACTACATAAACAACCATGCTGGGCTTGGGCCGTTCAGAGCTTCAGTTGCTTATACTAATTTAGTAAACAGTTTTGACTTGACCAAAGCGGGAAAAATTGATAAAATTAATCAAAATGATTAAAATGTTTAAAATATAGGAAAATTATACTGATATAGCAATTGCATACCTGCGCGGCGAACCTTGTTTTGTGGAAAAATTTTCACGCCTTTCAAATGAAGATATTTCAATTTCCGCGATAACAAAAGCGGAACTGCTCATCGGCCCTAAAAACCTAAAAGGAAAAAAGGTGAAACAATAGGTGGCGCCGATATTATTGTTGCCGCTACTGCTTTGAAAAACAAAGCAACTTTAGTTACTCATAACCAAAAACATTTTTCACGAATAAATTCTTTGCCGTGTATAGACTGGCTTTAATTTAACCTTTATAATAACGAAATATGACAAAAATCAAGTTCGGAACCGCCGGCTGGCGGGCTATTTTAAGTGATGAATTTACTTTCGCTAATGTTAGAAGAGTTTTAAACGCTATTGTTCTTTACCTCAGGGAGAAAAGACTTGACAAAAAGCCGGTTGTTATTGGAAGCGACACAAGATTTATGTCCGATAATTTCCGCAGATTCACCGCCGAACATTTGGCGGATTACGGAATAGACTCTTTGATAACCAACCGTGATTGCCCCACTCCTGTCATTTCTTTTATTATTCGTGATAAAAGCCTTGCCGGAGGAATTAATTATACAGCAAGCCATAACCCTCCGGAATACCAGGGCATAAAATTTTCTCCCGATAACGGAGCTCTCGCAAACAACGATACCACAAAACTTATTGAATCACTAATCGACAAACCTGTTGACCCTTCCGAAATAAAAGGGCGGTTTTGCGAAATTAACCCTATAGAAAATTACCTTAAAGAACTCGAAAAACTAATCGACCTTGAAACAGTAAAAAAAGCTAACCTGAAAATTGCTTATGACGCTCTTTATGGCACCGGAAGAGGGTATCTTGATGAAATATTAAAGCGGGCAGGAGTAGAAGTTACTATGTTGCATGAAATCCCGAATCCCCTCTTTGGCGGCAGCCGCCCGGAACCCTCCGAAGAAAACCTTGAAGAACTTATCTCCATGGTCAAAAACGGGCCTTTTAATCTCGGTTTGAGCACAGACGGAGACGCGGACAGGTTTGGCGTTGTTGACAGCGACGGAACTTTCTTCATTGCGAATAAAGTTCTGTGTTTTGTCGCCTGGCACCTTTCAAAAAACAAAAATAAAACAGGTAGAATTGTAAGAAATGTTTCTACGACATGTATGCTAGATAGAATAGCAAAATATCTCGGCGTAGAACTTGTCGAAGTTCCTGTCGGGTTCAAAAACATCGGGCCGTATATTATTGAAGGAGATGTTCTGGTCGGCGGAGAAGAAAGCGCCGGGCTTTCAATTGGCGGACATGTTCCCGATAAAGACGGAATTCTTGCCTGCGCGCTTATGGCGGAACTTGTCGCAATGGAAGGAAAATCCCTGAAAGAAATTTGGAAAGATATTGTCGCGGCTGTCGGCGATGTATGGAACGACCGCGTCGACCTTGAGTTGACACAGGAAAAAAAGGAACAACTACTTGAAAAGTTTGAAAATGCTTCCAAAGAAAACATCCTCGGAAGAAAAGTAGAAAAATTTAACGGAATAGACGGCTACAAATTTACCTTCGGGCCTTCCGACTGGATACTTGTCCGGCCGTCAGGCACAGAGCCTATTGTCCGCTGCTACATGGAAAGCGACACGCCCGAAAACGGCGAAAAGCTAAAAGCAGATTTGATGGAGTTTTTGGAAGTTTGATCGCCGCTAAAGCGGGACAAGAATTAGAAACTGGTTATTGGAAATTAATCCCCCTTTTGTAAATTTTGTGTTTCACCCCAGAAAACTCTAATCATCTTTATGTAGTTGCAAGTATTTCAGATAATTTTGATGATTTTGATGAAAAAGAAGCAAAACACATAGCTTATGAAACTAAAGACAGCGGACAAACATTTCGGGAAATAAGCATTGCTAATATTCCACATCATCATTCTCCAACAAACTACTGTCGCGTCAACCTTGAAATGATAGATAGTCGTAATTGCTAAAGTGACCGTGGAACGGTCATAGGGGAAAAACAATTTTTATTTTTTTGTTCAAAAAAATAAAATGCCGGAGGAGAGACTCGAACTCTCACGGGATCACTCCCACAGGATTTTGAATCCAGCGTGTCTACCAGTTTCACCACTCCGGCAAGAATATTTTAAGATTTTTTGATTTGATTATTAGGTAATTTTTTCTAATTTCAAAAGCATATTCTATAAAAACCGCGCAAAAAAATCAATCACTTTACAAATTCATTGTATATTGCTTCTATGGCTTTTTCATAATCTTCATTATAAATTCCCACCATCATATTCAGCTCGGAAGCTCCCTGGTCAATTGTTCGCAGGTTTACCCCGGCTTTGGCGACAGCGGAGCACAATCTCCCCGCGAAACCTATGTTATGGTTCATTTCTTCGCCAACGGTCGCTATTAAAGCAATTTTGTCGTCAACTTCTACTTTGTCAGGTTCAAGAATCCGGTTTATGTCATTTAAAATCGCATCAAGGGATCCTTCAATAACTTTTGATTTTACTATAACAGACATTGTGTCAATTCCGCTTGGAACATGTTCGAAATTAACGTTATGCGTCTCAAAAATTTCAAGCAGTTTTCTTCCAAATCCCACCATTTTGTTCATAAAGGCTTTTTCAACCTGGATAAGCACAAAATCTTTCAGTCCGGCGATTCCGGTTATTTCCCTGGAGTCATGTTCGCGCTTGGATACTATTAGCGTGCCGTGTTCTTCAGGAGCATTAGTGTTTTTTATTTCAATCGGAATTCCAACATCTTTTACAGGAAAAATAGCTTCGTCGTGCAAAACCGTTGCACCCATGTAAGCAAGCTCACGCAACTCTTTGTAAGTAATTACTTCGATCCGCTTAGAATCTTTTATAATTCTCGGGTCGGCAACCAAAAATCCCGAAACATCTGTCCAGTTCTCGTAAACTTCGGCATTGACAGCTCTCGCGACTATTGCGCCGGTAATGTCAGACCCTCCGCGTGAAAACGTTTTAATATTTCCCTTCGCGTCTTTTCCGTAAAATCCCGGAACAACAAAAATCCCGTCTCCTTCTACAAGAGCCGAAAGGTTTTCATAAGATACCGGGTCTATGTGCCCCTCATCGGTAAAAATTATATGGTCAGCGGGCTCGATATATGTCGCTCCAAGCCAGGCTGCCATAATATTTCCGCTTAAGAACTCGCCGCGCGAAGCAACAAAATCCTTAGTGGGATTTTTAACAATCCCTTCTTCAACTTCATCAAGCAGATCAATAATATTTATTGGAACATTCAACGCTTCGACAATTTGAATACACCTTTCACGGATATGGTTGTAAACAGATTCAATTTCCAGCCCTTTTTCCGCTAAATCCTGGCACGCAAGAAGCAAATCAGTTATTTTCTGATCTTCGTTATGCCGCTTTCCAGGCGCGGAAACTACAATGAATTTTCTCGCTGGGGCGGCTTCTATAATTTTCCTTACTTTTTCAAACTGACTGTTATCAGCAAGGGAGCTTCCGCCAAATTTACACACTTTCATTTTTTTCCTTTTTTAACAAGTAGCCGCGGATTGCCAGCCGCGCCTAATAAATTTTGAGTTATAAAGTATACTTAATCTTCAATTTATTGTCAATCTTTACAACTTAAGTTTAAAAGAGTATAATAAGTGTAATGATTTCCGAAAATCAAATTAAAAAGCTTATTAACTCCGCGATTGAAGCGCGCGAAAATGCTTACGCACCTTATTCAAAGTTTAAAGTAGGCGCTTCTTTGCTGACAGAAAACGGGAAAGTTTTCCACGGCTGCAACGTAGAAAATTCTTCCTACGGCGGAACAATCTGCGCGGAAAGAACCGCAGCTTGCAGCGCGGTCGCCAACGGCGAACAAAACTTTGAAGCCATGGCTATTGTTTTTGACAAAACAGAACTTGCCTTGCCTTGCGGAATCTGCAGGCAGTTCCTTTATGAGTTTAATCCAGAACTTATAATTCTTTCCGCTAACCTTGACGGCAATTATGAAATTAAAAAGCTCTCCGGCCTCCTGCCGGAAGGATTTAAATTAGATACTTGACGTTTGACATTCATCCTTTAAAGGATAAAGGATCAACGTCTAACGACTAATGTTAAAATTATTATTTTTAACCATAAACACGAGGTAAATTATGGCTGTGTTATCTGTTCTTATTCTTATTGCTTCTATTATAGTTGGGCTAATTCTTCTTGGCCTTTTCATCCGGTACGGATCCTTATGGCTTCAAGCTTTCTTTTCAAAAGCTAAAATCTCTATCTGGAGTTTGTTCGGCATGTCACTGAGAAAAGTGTCTCCAAGCGTAATTGTAAATGTAAAGATCATGGGTATAAAAGCCGGGTTGGACATTTCAACCGAAGAGCTTGAAGCGCATTATCTTGCCGGAGGCGATATTATGAACGTTGTCCGCGCGCTAATTGCCGCCGACAAAGCTAATATCGAGCTTGATTTTAAAAAAGCTTCAAGCATAGACCTTGCCGGGCGTGACATTTTCGCAGCCGTACAAACTTCGGTTAATCCTAAAGTTATTGACGCCCCTGACCCGGCTAAAGGAAGGTTGACTGTTGACGCTGTCGCTATGGACGGCATCCAGCTTAAAGCGAAAGCAAGAGTTACTGTCCGCACCAACCTCGACCAATTGGTCGGCGGAGCGACTGAAGAAACTATTATCGCGCGCGTTGGTGAAGGAATTGTTACAACCATCGGTTCTGCTCAAACTCACAAAACGGTTTTGGAAAATCCCGACTCCATTTCCAAAAAAGTTCTTGAGAAAGGGCTTGATTCCGGCACGGCTTTCGAAATTTTGTCTATTGATATTGCCGACATAGATGTTGGAGAAAATATCGGGGCGCGGCTGCAGGCCGACCAGGCGGAAGCCGACAAACGCGTTGCCCAGGCTAAAGCGGAAGAACGCCGCGCTATGGCTGTTGCAGCGGAACAGGAAATGAAAGCTAAAGTCCAGGAAATGCGCGCGCGCGTCGTGGAAGCCGAAGCGGAAGTGCCAAAAGCTATGGCCGAAGCTTTCAGAAGCGGCAACCTTGGTATCATGGATTATTATAAAATGAAAAATATAGTGTCTGATACTTCTATGCGCGAAAGCATCGCCGGCGCCGGGCATACACCAAAACCTTCAAAATCATAAAATATTTTATAACAAAGTCCCGTTAGGGACTGAATATTTGTAGTAATAAAAACCACGTTAAATACCGTGCCGTAGGTACGGAATATATCGTTTCCTTTTAAAATATAAAAATGAAAAGCGAAACTTTAGCTGAATTAATAAAATTACTTGTTATTGGGGTAATATTTGTCGCTCCCCTAATAATAAAATTTTTAAAAAAAACCGCTCATAAGCAAGGCGGGAGACCCGCTCATTTACGAAACCCCGCGGTTCCCCGCCACCCAAAGCCTAAGCCTGCTCCCGCTCGCGCTCGAAAGCAAGACGTCAATTTTAACGAAATAATTTCTGAACTTTTCGGCGCACCAATAGTTGAACCTGTTCAGCCTCCGCCAAAACATCAGAAAAAGAAAGATCTTAGCCCCGAAATTACAGATATAAACACCGAAAAATTTATTGAAGGATTGCCGACTGAAGAAAAAGCTTTTAAAGATATTGATCCAAAGAAAAATGTCGTGGAAAAAATCGAACGGAAATTTAGTCTTGGAGCGCATTTAAATGAAACTATGACAAGCAAGGATTGGCAAAAGGCAATAATTTTGAAAGAGATTTTAGAACCGCCCCTCGCATTGAGATAGAAGTAAAACAGGACTTCCAGGACTGTTTATATTTGTTCGCTGTCCCGCAGGTCACACGTTACTTCTTCCTCCCGTAAAATCTCATAGCCACCCAAATGATGCCAAGCACAACTACGATTATATAAATCACTGTCTTATAAGATTCTTCGGGGTGTGACTTTGTTTTTATGTATTCGTATCCTTTGTCAAAAGTAACGGAGTCTATTATGCCTTCTATAACACCAATATATTTGCTTTCATTTTCTGCTTTATAAAAAAAATGGAAATTAACAAACCCGTATCGGCACGGAAAGACAGCCGTCATTGAACAAATATATTTTTTGTCTTTCGCCCTAAACATTCTGTAATATTCAATTATCACTTCTTTTTCGGGGTCATAAACTCCTTCCATAGCCTCAATCTCGCCAAACAGGTTGCTTCGGTATAAATCGCTATATGACCTTCTCAACTTTTTCGCGAAATTTCTTGCTTCAAATTCTATTTCCTGGATAGTTGGCATTTTCCCCTGGCGAATGTCTACAAGCGCGTACGGCATTTTAAAATAATCAATATCCTTTCTTTGGAAAGCCAGAACATAATTTTCAGTCCTGTTCGGGTAGGTTTTTTTTAACAAGTTTTTATAAACTTCAAGTTCCTTGTCCGGAATTTTTTCCCAGTAATCAGGCATTGTAAACTTAAAATGCCCGGGTTCAAAATAAAAAACTTTGCCGGTATTCGTTGATACGGATTGTTGGATTATTGGATTGTTGGATTGATGGATAGTTCCCGTTGTAACCGCGCTAATTGCTGCGTCGCCGGTTTCAGCAGCATTAACAGCAACACTAAAGAAGATATAAATAACAACTAATTTAAAGATAAATTTTTTCATTTGATTCTTGAATCAGTTCCCCCTTAAAACAGAGGGCTAGTATCATGTCAACATTGAAATGTCGTTAAAGTTGTAGCCGCCGATTGCCATCGGCGTTAACGCGGCTGGCAAGCCGCGCCTACATTGAATTGCGAATTATGTGTCTTTTCATTGTTGACATGACACTATGGGGTTGGTTATTTCCCCTTCATTAAAGTCGAATTTGTTTCGTTCGTCGACAGCCTTGTAGTAACCATTTCCCAGACAGAAGACCCGAAAGTTTCCAGTTCTGATTTTGTGAGTTTTTTGTCCTGTGCGGATGTAAAAATATTGCTTATCGGAATAACATTTTTTTCATTAAGCCCGTGAGTTTTAATATCGCTCATCAATCGGAAATAATCGTTTGAAAAAGAGATAAAATCCGATTCGTTATGGTTTTTATAGAGCAATTGAACAAAAGTGGGAAAAAAGATTTTTTCGCCCGCCGCGACAAAAACAGTTTTATAATTTTTTAAAGCTATGTAAAGTAAAGCAAAGCCCAACACAAAAATCCACGCAATGAACCCGCAAACGAAAACTATGCAGCCGGAACTGTTTCTGTCTTGTGTTTTTTTCAGCATATTATTTCAGTAAAAAGCTGCGCAATTCAAGCGGCCCTACCAGAACAGGAAAAGAGACGCCGTCCGGCTCTATAAAAAATGGAATAGGTTTTCTTTTGCCAACAAGCGGAATTATTTCTCCCTTTGCTTCCAAAGGCAGCTTGATTTTTCCGAAAATAGTCTTAAATGTCGGGTTAGCGATCGCAATGTATGTTTTCGAATTCAAAACGCCATACTTGACAACGAGATCGCGCGCTTTTCTTTCCTGTTCGACAGCTTTGAGAGGTATAGCCGGCAGCGAAAGAAAATTCATGAAAAAATCTCGTGAATATTCCGGGAAAGGAAAACACGGAGGATGCGCCTGCTCAAAAATCATGTATTTCGGGTTCGCCGTGCAAAAAGCAAGCAATGGCTCGAAGACAGAGAACTCTCTCGAATGATAAAAAGTTTGCCCGGCAAAAAATGTTCCGAGCTTCTTCCTGTAAATTTTTGTTGTAGAGTGCACCGCGGGAACAATTTTTACCGCGGTTTCTCCCCCTGATTTAAATTGCTCGAGGTAAGGTTTGTTTTCTGAAGCAACTTTTCCGTAAATAGGCGCTACGGCAAGCACGGAATTCGACGGAACTAAATCAAGGTACAAACCTTCTTCGGTTTCCGTCCAGTTAGTAACGGCGCATTTTAGTTTTGCGCCGTCAAGAGACGGAAGCGGGTCCCCTTCAAAATCAAGATTCCGGATTTTCCTCCATTTGGTGTTCCAATCTGCTAAAGTTCTGTAATATAAATCCTGGTAAGGCATCCCAGAATTTCTCCAATGATAATAAAGCATAGGGCCAACAGGAAAATCTATATTATTTTTATAATGCTGCTGTAATTTTTCGAGGAAGATAAAAAGCTGCTTTTGATACCATTTCCGGTATTTCGCCTGAAGATTATCCACGAGGAACTTTCTTTTTTCCTCCCAGGTATTACCTTCAAGATTAGTGCCGGTTTCTTTTTCAAACAACTGCATTGCGTTCGTAGAATAAGAAACCGACAAGAAGTTAGCGCGGCGGCGAACTATTAGCTGCTTTAGATGGCTGAGGGAGTCGCCTTCAGCTCCGCTTATAATTTCATCGATAAGCGCTTTCGCGTCTTCCAGCGCGCCGGGATGACAAACGTCTACCGAATCCCCGATTTTCTCCCCGGAAAACGCTCTTATAAGCGGTAAATACGGGCGTCCATTCTGATTTACCGCGTGAGCGTCTTTCGGCAAATCGTCAGACCCGCCATATTCAAAACAAGGAAAAACATTTAGTTTTAATTTATGAGCCCACCTTAAATATTCAGACCAGAAATTATACTTGTTGGTCGGATTTTCTATTTGGTCGGTTTCATATTCGATATCTCCGATAAATTTTCTTACCGGCTGTCTGTAGTGTAAAGAAGGAATAAGCAAAGTATTGTTTGCTTCACCATGCCCGTTCCACGCCAACACCTGCGGCGAAACAGAATTCAATCCGTAAAAAGCGGCGTTTACAATCGGCGAAAATCTGACGTCGTCTCTCGGCAGGGAATCCTCAGACTGGGTCATCGCGAATCTTTGATATTCCATGGGAAAAGTCCTGTAAATTCTTGGAAAAGCAATAGTATAAAACTCGTATAGAGTTATGGAATTTACAAAAGGTTTTCTGCTGAAAGGAGCATTCCGGCAGCCCGGATCAGCTATGCCAACATAAAACCCGTTTTTAACTTCTTCATCTCCCGCCCAAACAATAAATCTTGCTTTGTGCGTTGACTTGCTTAAAGGAAAATTGATTTGTTCAATGAAATAGCGTGGCTCAGGCTGCCCAAGCGTGTAGCCTGTGTGAATCCCCGGCGTATAAGCGCTGTTCCCGATAACAAGCGCGAAGGTTCTAGGCATATCCTCGGGATATTCTATCTCAAGCAGATATGGCATGTTACGCTTAAGCTTATTTCCAATACTGTACCCGAAAAATCCTTTGTCCTGGCACACTATTCTGCCAGCCCTATTCATCACATTTGTAAGCCTTGAACCCGGCAGCCTGTCTGTAACTGTCACCTCTCCAAACGTCTTGGCTGTCCTTCCGTCTGTCAAATGATGATAAGTATTTGTGAAGCCGCAGCCAATAGAATCGTTAATCGCGTAGGCTCCAAAATTACCCGGAATATCTGTCCACTCACGCTTCGGCAAAATTGTAATCAGGCGCATGCGCCGCCAATACACATTGTGCTTTGTTCCGGCTGTCAATACAACAAGATAATTTCCCTGCTGCTTGGGCCTGAAAACTATATCTGTTACATCTTCTCCCTGATAAATCTTCGCGCCTGTTTCGCTGTTATAAATATTGTAATCTATGTTTACCTGCTCAACTTCTCCGGTAGGGCTTTGCACATTTTGCGGCACAACTCTTGCGCGAATTGTTTCGCCCCGAAAAGCAAGTCCTGATTTGTTTTCAACTTCCACTTTCAGCTCTTCGGTGTTTTTCAAAGGTCCCCGGTAAATAATTTTCCCGTTAGAGGCGTCCACAATAGTTTCCTGCGGCCCTCCCTGCATGTGGCTGTATAAAGCATCATAATAATAAGCGTAGCCGCAAGCTATATAATATTTTCTCGGCAAAAACGGCAGCCGCGCTGACTTTGAAACCTTTCCGCCGCTGCTCCGGAATGTTCCATTCGAAAAACTCATCATCGAAAACTCCACCCCATTAGTATAAAGAAGCCTGACATAAGGAAATGTTATCATATCAGGGTTGGGGGTCAAAAAAAGTGTGCTGTCAAGATAAGTTTTCCCGTTTATCACGCCAATTTTTACATCAAATTTCAGTTCGTCATAGTTATTTCCGGGCGATGGGATTCCCAAATAAAACCACTCGCCACCGGGCTTATGAACCATTCTTACTTTATCTTTTTCCTCGGGCAAATGAAGCTTTATCTTACTTTCGGCTATGGATTGAAAGCACAAAAACAGCGCTAAAAACAGGTAATATTTTTTCATAATTTTTATTTCGATAAAAAATTTTAATTTAGGTGTTCAACATTTGAAAATGTAGAATAATTGTAGCATTTATTACAAATATCGTCAATTTTTTTCTTATATTGAATTTTTAAGGCAAAAATCGTATAATCTTTAAAGTAATAAAGACTATGATCGATTTTAAAAAAGAATTAAATCCTGTCCAATATAAAGCGGTTACTTATCTTGGTGGCCCGCTGCTTGTTGTCGCGGGCGCCGGCAGCGGAAAAACCAGAATTCTTACCTACAGGGTCGCTTACCTCGCCTCCCAAGGCATAAGACCCAGCAGGATCCTCGCTGTTACTTTTACTAACAAAGCCGCCGGAGAAATGGCGCAACGTGTTGATAAGCTTGTCAACGCTTATGTTCCTGTTTCGACTTTTCATTCTTTTTGTCTGCGCGTTCTCCGCGCTGAAAACGAAAATATTAATTATAAACAAAACTTTGTTGTTTATGACAAAAGCGACCAGCTCACTCTTATTAAAGACTGCATGAGAAGGCTGGGGATTAACGAGAAGCACAACAAACCTAAAACTTTTCTTAACTCTATTTGCAGGGCCAAAAACAATCTCATTTCCGCCGGCGAATTCGCCGATTCTGCTGATAATTATGACGACGAAACCGTAGCTAACGTTTATAAAGAATATGAAGCCGCTCTCCTTAAAGCTAACGCTATGGATTTCGACGACCTGATTATGCGCTGCGTGTGTCTTCTTAATGACAATGAAGATGTTCGTGAAAAATACCGGAACAAATTCGACCACATGCTTGTTGACGAATTCCAGGATACAAACTATGCACAGTACCAACTTACAAAAATTCTTTCTAAAAAACATAAAAACATTTGTATCGTGGGAGACCCTGACCAGTCTATTTACAAATTCAGAGGCGCCGATATCAGGAATATTTTAAGTTTTGAAAAGGATTTTAAAAAAACTAATGTCATTATGCTCGAACAAAATTATCGTTCGACCAATACTATTCTTAACGCCGCAAATAATGTTATCAAAATAAATACGGAAAGAAAAGACAAAAAGCTTTGGACAGAAAATGGCATTGGTGATTTGTTAACTGTATATAGAGCTTCCGACGAATATGATGAAGCTGATTTTATTATTGATGATATTAAAAATAAACTTGAAAAAGATCCTTCCCTCTCTTTGGATGATGTCGTTGTTTTTTATCGTATCCATGCTTTGTCAAGAGTTCTGGAAGAAGAGTTTCGCAAAGCCAGGATCCCTTATAATATCGTTGGCGACATAAGTTTCTACAGCAGAAGAGAAATTAAAGATATTGTTGCCTATCTCCGCGTAATCGTAAATGACGCTGACGATGTCAGCTTTAGAAGAATAATTAATACTCCGCACCGCGGTATTGGCTCGACTACCCAGGAATCGCTTGCCAGGCACGCCCGGACATGCGGAATTTCTCTTTTTGAAGCAGCTTTGCTGGCCGACAAAGCCGGCATTCTGTCTTCGGTGGCTAAAAAAAGAATTGCTGCTTTTAATAAATTAATAAAAAAACTGAAAAAAGCTAGCCTGGACCTGCTGCCGACGGAAATGATTAATTATGTAATCAACGAAACGAATTACATAGACAAAATGTGCGGCTCTAATGACGTCCAGGATCGCTCAAGAGTTGAAAACTTGCGCGAACTGGTGTCTGCTGCCGCTGAATATGAAAATACTTCGCCCGAAGAACGCCCGACACTCGAAGGATTCCTGCAGGATATCGCTCTTATTTCTGATCTGGACGCATGGAACGAAAGTTCTGAAGCTGTCGCTTTAATGACCATCCATAACGCTAAAGGCCTGGAATTTCCCGTCGTTTATATTGTCGGTATGGAAGAAGATATGTTCCCGCATTATAACTCACTTGAAGACCCTACAAACGTTGAAGAAGAAAGAAGGCTGTGTTATGTCGGCATGACCCGAGCGGAAAAACAGCTTTCTTTAAGCTGCGCTTACCACCGCACCATTTTCGGACAGCGGAAAGTCCGTGAACCTTCCCGTTTCCTTTCTGAAATCCCGGACGACCATGTTAATGTGCAAATCAGCGAGCGCCGCTCGACAATTGTTACTGAAAAACCTAATAAATCCAAAGTCTCGACGGGTAAAGGCTCCGGGGATTATGTCAATGGGGTAAGGGTTCAGCATTCTCATTTCGGAAAAGGAGTTATCGAGTCTGTTGTCGGCTCCGGCGACTCCGCAAGGCTTACTATTCAATTCGACAGCCTGCCCAACCCGAAAGTTCTTGTAGCAAAATACGCAAAACTAAAGGTTGTAAAATAGATTCGCGTAAATTCTTTAACCATATAAGACATATAAGAACTCGATTGATGTTTTTAAATGTCAACCCAGGATTTTAATTCAATCTCAATATCACCAGAAACATAACCGGTGAAGGAATAACGTCTGTTGCTACCCAGGTATTTTTGAAAGTCGCGCCTTGTTTTGGCTTCCATTCTTTGCCGTTAAAAATCCACGTGTTTGTAAATGTTGCGCCTTGTTCATATGGTTCGAAATTCTTTAAAATATGTCTCTTACAAAGACAAAAAAAAGTTGCAGCGGACTTGAAAGAAATTTATGCGGCAGTTTCGGAAACAGAAGCTGAGGCAGCGCTGGAATCTTTTGAAAACGAGTGGGATAAAAAGTATCCTGCGATAGCAAAGTCATGGAAA